>Ga0316201_10002717_pt1 | contig 12708 bp, 4 predicted proteins | sample CS6wburrow_MG_FD_204516 | JGI IMG/M metagenome (GOLD analysis project Ga0316201, IMG submission 204516) | Coastal sediment microbial communities from Delaware Bay, Delaware, United States - CS-6 worm burrow | ecosystem: Environmental > Aquatic > Marine > Coastal > Sediment | place: USA: Delaware... | reverse complement strand
GGATTTTCACGGTGTAAAAGAGTCGAAATCCCAAAATCAATGATTTTTAATTGCCCCGTGCTTTGGTTCCAAACAATATTGCCGGGATTAATATCTTTATGAATAACATGGGCGGCATGAATCTCAGCTAAAATGTCAGTGACTTGAATGGCCAAAGACAGAAAGGCCTTGACGGTAAACTGTCGCACTGTCATCAAGTGCTTTAAAGACTCACCGCCCACATCCTCAAAAATAATCACGAAAGTATTTTCATGTTTTTCAAGCCCATAAACCTTAACAACCCCTGCAATGTCTAAATGACGAAGAATGTCATATTCTTGCTGATAGTGAGCGAGTGCGGCGGGGGAAGGATAGTCTTCTTTGAGCATTTTGAGGATAACCGAACGATTATCTTCTTTTCCAACGCCACGATAGATAATCGAATCAGCACTTTCATTAATTTGATTAATAATTTGGTAATTAGGAATAGTCATCATGTCAGTTATCAGTTATCAGTTATCAGTTATCAGTTATCAATGCCTTGATATCCACTATTGGAAAGGCCAACATTTTCAGTTATCAGTTATCAGTTATCAGTTATCAGTTATCAGTTATCAGTTATCATTTATCAATGCCTTGATATCCAATATTGGAAAGGCCAACTTATGTATCTGACAAACTATACAACTGATAACTGATAACTGATAACTGATAACTGTTCATGCTTAGGTGATTTGGGAATGGGGCATTTTGAGATTAAGAAGATTTGGATTGATGATTTCTGAATAGCTTAGAAAAGCTTAAACTATATAACGTTATTTATCAAATAGTTACTTAATAAAAAAGCACTTAACATGCCAAGTTGTTGACAAGGACTGATGTCATTGACGAAATATCAAAAGCCCAGCAAAAATATGAGATTATCAGATTGAGCAGGATTATCGTCAATAATTCGTAAAGGTAGTTTAAAGCTTGTCAGTGAAATCTACCAGCATGGCGGATACAATTGAGGTTTAGTTAAGCTATGCTTGGTGATGGGATGTTAAATCGCTTTCAAAGACTAAAGTCTTCTTGAGGGTTTTCATTCTTGCGAATGAGTGTGTTCTGAATTTGATGTCGCATTTTCAATGGCGAACCTTGGTAAAGCTAATGGCCTTCAGGCCTTCAGGCCTGAATGCTCATCACGAATGATTCTTTCCTGCTGCAACGCCTGGCTTCTGATTTGATTATTTTTGTTTCAAAACCAACAACGTGATATCATCATCAGGCTTTTCTGGATTAATATAGTGTCGCATATCATTGATTATCGATTGACGGATTTCATCGACAGATTTTTGCCAGTTAAGCTGAATAACCTCAGTAAGCCGTTCTATGCCGTATTCCTTTTTCTCCCTATTTTCTGCTTCGGTAATACCATCCGTGTACAGCACTACCACATCGCCAGGATTCAAGTTGATTTCGATTTGATTCACAAAACCGGTAATATTCTCAATCATGCCAACATTAAAACCTAACTCCGTCGTGTCTACCTGTTCCACAATGCCATTTCGCACCATTATCGGGTCTTCATGTTGCCCACTCAAACGCAACAGGCCACCCCCTCCTGCTTGAGCTTCATACTCCAACAAAATCAAGGTCAAGTTTTTGTCGGAACTCATCCGTTGTGCATTGTCATAAAGGGTCTCATTAATGGCCGTCAAAAATTTCACGGGATCCGTCTCATGATTAGCTAACAGGGTACGCACTGCGGTTTGTGCCATAATCGCCAATACACCGCTTTCAAGTCCATGTCCTGTGACATCGCCAATCCCTATCAAAACGCGCCCATGAGATTTTAAAACATCATAGTAGTCGCCACCGATTTCATCGGCAGGTTCCAGAAAACCGACAATATCTAACCCTTCAATTTGCTGAAGTTCCTCTTCTTTAGGTAACAACATTTGTTGTAATTGGCGAGAAATTTCCAACTCAGCGCTCATGCGGAGATTTTCATCTTTGAGTTGCTTATTGAGTTCTGTAATTTCCAGATTAGCTTGGCCTAACTGGGTGGTACGCTCTTCAACTTTGTCTTCCAGTGTCCGATACAATAATGCATTTTCTAGCGAAATGACGCCTTGAGAAGACAGAACTTTTAGGATATCCAGACGATTCTGTGTAAAGGCATTTTCTGTCAGATTGTTTTCTAAATACAACAGGCCCATCAGTTGCCCTTTGTTGAGAAGCGGCGCACATAAAGCCGATTGAGTCTGATTGTCAACAAAATAGGCATCTTGGGTAAACTGGCCTTGATGGGTCGCATCGTGTAATACCACGCTTTTTTTAGCGTTGATAACATAGTTGATGAGGGTGGTTGGAACAACTGACTGATTGATAGGAAGAGATTGCAGTATCCTCACCTGCTCGTTATTTTTTATCGCGCCTTCTGCCTCAATCACCCACTGTCCAGCCTGTTTGAGAATCAGAACGCCTCGTTGTGCCCCAGCATTTTCAATAATCACCTTCATCAATTGCTTGAATAACTTGGGCAATTCAATTTCACCGGCAATGGCTTGTGATGCCTTGAGTACACTGGCAAAATCTAATAAGACATTTGACGATGTGCCCATCATCGTGGAGAACTGGCTTGTCATCACTGCTGAAGTTTCGTTTGGCAATTGAGTCATTTGAGAAAGGGTACTCAACAATTTGGGATAGTTTTCTTCTAAATCCTTGACTTTGGCAGTTGCCCCCCACAAACCATAAGCATAGTGCGCACTTTTCAGATAGAGACGGGCAAAATCTTCTTTTGGCTGGGCTAACCAAAATTGAGCCGCTAATTCATTGGCCAGTGCTTCATTACAGCAGTAGCCTTGTTCCCTAGCCGAGGCGATGGCTTGATCATAATAGTGCATCGCCGACATCGGGCGGTCTTCGATTCTGGCTTTTTCTGCCTGTAAAATCAGATAGGCATGTTCAAAGTTGATAGGACACTGCTCAAACAACAACTGATTTTCAGCAATGCACTCATCCAGAATGGCCATATAACTGGGTTTATCGGCTTCTGCTGCAGTGGGATACAGCGCGGCAATCGTGACACCAGCATACAAGAAGTAATCACTTCTTAAACTTAAATCTAATCCACCAAAAGCGGCAATCCAAGTGGCACGCTCATGTACCAAGGGTAAAGCCTGTTCATAGCAATTAAAAAGGGTGAGTGATTGCAATTTATATCGTTTATAAAGGGCAAATAACACTGGTGCCGTTTTTTCAAAGGCATTGATAAAAGCGTCCTCTGTAAAACCGCTGTCATTAAAAGTGCTTTGACTCAAGGTAGCACCTTGCAAGTTTTTAATGAAACCCGCATACATTTGGGCAACAAGCAGCATCGGCCTATTGTTGGCTTTTTGACAATAGGCAATGGCTTCTTGTGTCGCTTTTAGACCTGCCTCTACACTAACAGGAAGAAGATAGCGTGGAAGTTCAATCATGGCATAGCCCGCGAATAGAAAATCACCGCCTTCAAGTGCGATACGGTAAGTTTCTCTAAAATACTCTACACTGATATTGATGTGCTCTCTCAACAGATGAAAAAAAGCGTACATGTTAACAATTTTAGCCTTGACACTAAAGTTAATCAGCTTGTCCTGATTCAGTTGTAAGGCCAAGGCAGAAAATTGGTAAGCACGGGTGTAGTCTTTAAAACCACCACTCAGCACAGTTGCAAAAACGGCATATCCGACAGGTGTAAATGATGAAAGGCCATATTGAATAGATAGATTGACCATTTTAGCAGTATAAAAAGCAAGCTGTTCTGGAAAACTGATAATAAGAGAATCTATAGCTATTGCTATAATTCGTGAACAGACCTTCATGGTTTCATCTTGCATAAGAGGCAAATGATACAACGCCTCAATCTGATGATTTTTCATATTCTCTTGATAAAGAGCGAGTTCATCAGCCGTGGCCTGTTGTTGTGCTTCTGTTTGCTCTAATGTAGGCACCTTCAGGCCTAACATATTCAGGGCATTGATCATAGTCGCAACCGCGTCATGATATTTGCCTTGCCCCGCCAATTGGGCTATTTTGATCACATAAATATTGGCCTGATCAAATTTCGATTGTGCTTTTTCTAAAGCCAGGGCGAGGAGTTGCTCTGAACGCTCGAAGTTGCCGGACAAAAATGCACACTCACCTTGTTCTTGATGTAATTCAAAGGCAATCGCATAATGCTGTTCCCAGACGAACTCGCCTAATAACGGCAGTCCTAATGCGAAGTAATTGATAGCGGTTTGATAAGCCGTGCCGGCTTTCGCCTTTTTGCCTGCTTGCAAATTCAAACCTGCTAAGCGAACCTTTTCCGTTTCATCCGTGATCAGTGTCAGGCCGCCATTCAACTGGTTGACAATATCAAAAATCCGTTCTGCCAAGTCTTCAGCTTGCGTGTTGTTTAACAACAACCGCCCAATCTCCAAGTGAAGAGCCATTCTATCCGCATCGGGTATTAAGGCATAAGCGGCCTGTTGAATACGATCATGCTGGAATTGAAAATGGGATTGAGCGGCTTGTGAAGTGGCCTCAGTCTCTACTAATTTGTAATGCTCATCTAAAGGTAGGATTAAACCCTCGACAACCGCTTGCCACAACGCTTCCAGGGTTGACTTGGCGCTGTGCTTGTGGATAACCGATAAAATCTGTAAATCAAACTGACTCCCCACACAGGCGGCTAATTTTAAGACGGTTTGAGTTTGGGGCGGGAATTTTTGAATCTTGCCCACCATTAACTCAACCACATTGTTGCTCATCCCTTTAAGACGGATTTTGTCTAAATCCCAGTACCACGTTTGTGAATCAAAATCAAAGCCTAATAAGTCTTCCTCATACAAGGCCTTTAAAAATTCCGTGGTAAAAAACGCATTGCCTAAGGTTTTGTCATAAACCAACGTCGTTAAAGAGTCTACCGATGCACTGTCAGAATGCAAAGCATCGGTAATTAACGCATTGACCTCCTGATAAGACAGATTATCAAGCTTCAAGGTATTGATAACGGCTTGTTGTTTTTGGAGTGCTTCCAAAGTCATTGCAAAAGGGTGCGAGGCATCCACCTCATTATCCCGATAGGCCCCAATGAGTAAGAAATAGTGCAAATCCGGATCCGTCAGCAAAATTTTCAACACATTCAACGAAGCCGAATCCGCCCATTGCCAATCATCTATAAACATCACCAGGGGATGTTCTTTTTGGCTAATCGCCTTGACAAAGTTTTGAAACACTAACATAAAACGATTTTGGGCCTCTGTCGGGCCCACTGGCGGAACGGCCTGTTGAGCGCCAATGACTAATGCCAAAGCCGGAATAATATCGATCAGCACTTGTCCATTGTTACCCACGGCAGTGAGAATGTCTTCTCGCCATTGCGCTAATTGATCGCGGTTTTCGCTTAACAAATAATGACAAAATTCATTAAAAGCTTGACTCAAAGCCGAATAAGGGCTCGCGTTCTGATATTGATCGAACTTACCAGACGCAAAATAACCGTGCCTTGCCGTCATGGGTTTATGGACTTCACGCACCAAAGCCGATTTACCCACGCCAGAATACCCCGCCACTAACATCATCTCACTTCTCCCCGGATCAGAATTGGGGGAGGCTTGCGGATTGGCCACACGCTCAAAGGCCTGCAACAAGGTTGCGATGGCGTCGTCACGATCATAAAGTTTTTGGGGTATTTGAAATCGGCCCGAAAAATCGTTTTGTCCCAGTTCAAATGGCCAATCATTCAGTGTTTCAGAACCTTGGAGCTTGTCTTGACAGTTTTCTAAATCCCTCTTCAAACCCAAAGCCGACTGATAACGATCTTCGACATTTTTGGCCATTAATTTCATCACGATATCTGAAATAATAACCGGCACATTGGGATTGTTCTCATGGATAGGCGTAGGCGGTTTAGCAATATGGCAATGAACTAATTCCAATGGATCTTCGCTGTCAAACGGCACACAGCCCGTTAACAACTCATAAAAAGTCACCCCCAAAGAATAAAAATCTGTGCGATAATCCAAAACACGATTCATGCGCCCTGTTTGTTCTGGCGACATATAGGAGAGTGTGCCTTCCAACACATCGGGATTTTTCAGCGTCGGGTTTTCCCGTGATAGCCGAGTAGAAATACCAAAATCTATGATTTTTAACAGCTTTTTCTCAGGATTCCACACAATATTGCTGGGATTAATATCCTTGTGAATCAGATGGGCCGCGTGAATGTCGCCTAAAATGTCAGCGATTTTGATAGCCAAGGGCAAAAATGCTGAAATATCCGCTGCTTGGAATGGTCGCTTTTCGATTGTCGCTGCTTGTGGATCAGTTAATGCCAAATCCCAAATCCCAAATCCCAAATCGGTCACCCATTGTTTCAGGGATTCCCCCCCAAAATCTTCTAAAATTAAAACTTGGAGAGTGTCGGATTTCTCCAAGCCATAAATTTTGCCTACCCCAGCTAGATTCAGACTGCGGGTAATGTCATACTCTTGCCGATAGCGAATCAATTCGAGTAACGAGGGATAATCTGTTTTTAAGGCCTTCAAGATAACGGGTTGATTATCCTCAGATCGAAGGCCACGATAGACCCGTGAACTCGCACTTTCGTAAATCTGTTTTATGATTTGATAATTAGGAATTGTTATCATCATGATATTTTCCTTTTAAGGCCGTCCAGCAACGAGGCTGATGTATTGGATAGAACGCGGTTTAAATTCATTGTCATTATGGCCGCGGTTTTCTTATGAATAGTACAACGAAGTAAGCAAAGCTAATGACGAGGATAACCGAATTAACAATTAATTAACGAGTACCCACTCAGCCAATTTTTATTCAATTTCACATTGGCCTCTTGACTTTGATAACACAATAGAATATAAAGTCTTCAAATGTGCTACACCAATTATACAATCTATATCCGTTTTTGTAGGGTGGGCTGTGTTATTTTGTTGCTCACCGAACTTGATTGATAAGTAATAGATGAACACTGAACACTTATAACGGGTACACTGAGCGAATGTTTATTAGACATTATACCGATTAAATTTTTCCACGGAAAAACACGGAAAAACACGGAAATATTCCGGGCATTGAAGTGTCATTCCGTGGCTTTTAATCATCCCAATGTGGACTACCGGATTTTGGGGAGGGCCATTTTTAATGAGTTGTGAATTATGAATTGTTAATTGAAAATGGTCATTTATAAATCAATAAAAAAGTTAAGTTAAAAGTAATCGCGATCTTATGACGATGCTAAGTAATGATAAAGATGATTTAATGAAATATTTTGTCAGTTTGGTCACAAGTTTTACCGCAAGATTATATGGTTTGCGCAGAAGTAAGCGCAGAACCGAACGCTTAATCAAAGAATTGAATGATGAAAATAATTCGCTCAAGTAAAACCAGCTTGAAGTTTTTAACTGAAAAGAAACGCCAAACCCTTTATGGGGTAATGGATGAATACAGTTGTTTGGTGAATTTATTCATTGAAATGTTTTGGGGTAATGAATTTGCTAAAAAAGACCTTACCAAAGATATTACCAATATACCACATTCATGGCTGACAGCAAGAATGCGTCAATGTGCAGCCAGAGAAGCATTGGGCATGGTGGACGGCGAAAAAACATCAGCTCAAGAAATGGACAGGGAATCGGTAAAACCCCATCATAGCGGTCGAAAAATGATTTTATCCGCCCAAGTTGTCAAGATTGAAAATTCACAATCTAATCAGTTTAATTATTGGTTGGTTTTAACTTCAATCGGACATAAAATAAAAATCAACATGCCGATTAAATCTCATCGTCAGATGAACCCATTTTACAATTGGAAACGTTCAACAACTGTTACTATTCATCGTGAATATGTACAGTTTTCCTTTGAAAAAGAAACCGATAAAAAATTAACCACAGGGAAAAATGTAGGCATTGATGTTGGCATTAATCATCTACTGGCAACCAGTGACCCAGAATTAATTGGTAGTGAAGTTAAACAACAAATCAACAAAATAAAAGCTAAAAAACAAGGTTCAAAAAAGTACAAAACGGCAAAAAAAGCATTATCATATTATTTACATAAAATGGTAAAAGACTATTTTTCACAACATAAAAACTTGCGTTTAGTGGTGGTTGAAAAATTAAAACACTTAAAACGTGGAAAAAGCAAAAACCGAGGTAAAGCCTTTAGAAAGACGCTCAGCAACTGGAACTATAGAGAATTGCTCAATATTATTGAGATGCGATGCGAAGAAAACCGTGTTTCCTTCCGTTCGGTTAATCCCTATAAAACCAGTCAAACATGTCCAACATGCACCCATGTTGAGCGGGAAAATCGTTCTGGTGAAAAATTTTTGTGTCTTCGCTGTGGGTATGAAGAACACGCTGACCTTGTTGGCGCACAAAATATTTTAGAACGATTTCTCAGCGGACAATATGGTGCCGCTTTCAAAGCTGATTGAATACTATTAAATACCATTCAATAAGTAACTATATCAGTTTGGCCCGACGCTTTTCATGATAGGTGGTAAGGGCGCGCTCATATTTAACCTTGACAAAGTACTCGCTTTTAATCCTTTCTTATATACAATCGTTATCATTAAACAGGCCCGGCCATGACGACACCTCCTAAACAGGCTCCTGAACCCATCGCCATCATCGGCATTGGTTGCCGCTTTCCAGGCGGTGCTAATAACGCAGAACGTTATTGGCAATTACTGGTTGACGGCGTAGATGCGATCACCGAAATACCGCCTGATCGCTGGAATATCAATAAATTTTACCATCCTGATCCGCCCAAACCCGGCAAAACTTATGTGCGTTGGGGTGGCTTTGTAGAAAACATAGACCAATTCGATCCCCAATTTTTTGGGATATCACCCCGGGAAGCGGCTCGCATGGATCCCCAGCAACGGCTTCTACTGGAAATCGTTTGGGAAGCCTTAGAAGATGGCGGGCAAGTCCCAGAACAGCTTGCAGGTTCAAAAACAGCTGTATTTGTGGGTATGATGGTCAATGATTATCAGCACCTACAAACGAGTGTGCTGAATCGCAATTTGATTGATGCACAAACCAGTACGGGTATCGCGATGAGTATCGCGGCCAATCGCATTTCTTATGTGTTTGATTTTAAAGGGCCCTGTATCGCACTCGATACGGCCTGTTCTTCGTCTTTAGTGACCGTCCACTTAGCCTGTCAAAGTCTTTGGCAAGGTGACTCTACACTGGCTTTGGCCGGTGGCGTGAATATCATGATCTGCCCTGAAACAACCATTGCGGAAAGTAAAGCCACCATGCTGTCTCCTGATGGTCGTTCCAAAAGTTTTGATGCACGCGCTAACGGTTATGTTCGGGGGGAAGGAGCAGGAATGGTTGTCTTAAAACCTTTATCCAGAGCCTTGGCCGATGGCGATCCCATTTATGCGCTCATTCGGGGTAGCACTACCAATCAAGATGGTCATAGCAATGGTCTCACCGTACCCAACGGTTTAGCTCAGGAAGCCGCCATCCGTGAAGTCCTTGAACAAACGAATATCTCGCCACAAGACATACAATACGTTGAAGCACATGGTACCGGTACGCCAGTAGGTGATCCTATTGAAGCCAATACGCTAGGCCGAGTGCTAGGCCGTTCGCGGCCGCCTGGGGAATATTGTCTCATCGGTTCGGTCAAAACCAACATTGGCCATCTGGAAGGGGCTGCAGGTATCGCCGGCTTAACCAAAGTCGCACTGGCACTCAGTCATGGCCAGATTCCACCTCATCTGCATTTTGAAACGCCCAATCCTCAAATTCAGTTTGAGGCATTACAGGTGCGCGTTCCCACCTCCTTAACACCTTGGCCTGAAAACCATAATGGGCTACCGCGCCTCGCGGGGGTCAATTCGTTTGGCTTTGGGGGCACCAATGCCCATATATTATTGCAAGAATGTAGGGGCGAACCGGCGTGTTCGCCCGATGAATCTGCGTGTTCGCCCTCTTTTGCCTGTTCGCCCTCTGGCGATCAAATCCACCTCTTACCCATTTCGGCGCGTAGTCCAGAAGCCTTACAAGCCTTTGCACAAGCCTATCAAGCCTTTTTGACGGATGCAGTCCCCATCCCATTATCAGACATCTGTTATAGTGCCACCCTACGCCGAGGCCATCACAACCATCGCTTAGCCGTGGTGGCGCACTCAAAAGCAGAAATGATAGACAACCTAGCCGCCTTCTTGAATGACGAAACGCGCTTAGGCCTTTCTTCAGATCAGATCATCACTGAAGGCGCACCTCAACTGGTTTTTGTCTTTTCTGGCATGGGACAACAATGGTGGGCCATGGGCCGTCAGTTATTGGAAACGGAACCCGTTTTCCGTGAAACGATTGAACACTGTGATGCTTTATTGCGTCCCCTGAGCCAATGGTCATTATTAGCCGCCTTAACCGCCGATGAAGCACACTCGCGCATTAATGAAACCCAAATCGCGCAACCCGCCATTTTTGCGCTACAAGTCGCCTTAGCTGCCTTATGGCGTTCTTGGGGCATTGTACCGGATGCCATTGTCGGACACAGTGTCGGTGAAGTCGCCGCCGCTCAGGTAGCCGGTGTATTAAGCCTAGAACAAGCTATTCAAGTGGTTTACCATCGCAGTCGCTTGCAAGCCCAAACCGCCGGCCAAGGTAAAATGTTAGCCGTCGGGCTGTCCTCAGAGGAAGTCACCCCGTTTTTAATTGGCCATGAGGAACAGGTGTCCATCGGCGCTATCAACAGCCCCAGTGGGATCACTTTATCGGGTCAAGCTGAGAACCTGGAAAATATTGCACAAACTTTAGAACAACAGCATATTTTCTGTCGTTTCTTGCGCGTTGATGTTCCTTATCACAGCCCCTTGATGGCCGCCTTACAGCCTGAATTAATTGACGCTTTACAAGCGATCACAGCACAACCGGCCAAGATACCCCTGTACTCCACCGTCACAGGGCACCTCATTGAGGGGTCAGCAATAGATGCCCATTACTGGGCACAAAATATACGACAACCTGTACGCTTTGCTGCGGCGATTCAAACGTTGATTGAAGCGGATTATCAGTGCTTTCTCGAAATCGGGGCACATCCCGTCTTATCCACTTATCTATCTGAAATATTGAACAAGGCGGTACCTGAAACGGGGCGAGTCTTACCCTCATTGCGTCGTAAAGAACCAGAACAGAAAACCTTGCTCAATAGTTTTGGCAAACTCTATACAGTAGGCTACCCGGTGGATTGGCAGCGCTTTTATCCGCAAGGGGGTTGTTTTGTACGGCTACCCCCGTATCCGTGGCAACGAGCACGTTACTGGCAAGAATCGGAACACGCTCAACAGGATCGCTTGGGAGAAGACAAGGTTCATCCACTACTTGGCAGCCCCTTAAAATCAGCTCATGCGATATGGCATAACGAGATTGATTTGCAACAACTCACTTATTTAAGTGATCACCGTGTTCAAGGGGCCGTGGTGTATCCCGGGGCAGCTTATGTCGAAATGGCCTTGGCAGCGGCTAAAGAAAGCTTTGGGGAAGGCACTTACATTGTCGAAGAAATTGCCTTTAAAAAAGCGTTTGTCCTGCCTGAAGATCAATCCCCAACACTTCAGTTTATTTTGGAACCCCGTCAAACCACTTTTGATATCTATAGTCGAGCCACAGACACTGAAACCTCCTGGGTCAAACATGCGACTGGAAAATTGCTTGTGGATAAAAATAGCAAACCGCATCAACCACGGGTTCTGGATGATATTCTTCGCCGTTGCCCCAATCCAATCACTAAGGATGATTGCTATCTGCTATTCAACACATTAGGCCTGCAATATGGGCCCTTTTTCCAAGGAATTGAGTCTATTTGGCAAGGTGAAGGAGAAGCCTTAAGTCAATTGCGCGTACCTCGCGCCTTAGAGACGAGAGAATTTGAAGACTATTTGCTTCATCCCGCTCTCCTTGATCTGTGCTTTCAAAGTTTTATTGCCGCTGTCTCGGTGGCGGGTAATGAAACCTTCTTGCCCGTTCAAATCGAGCGCGTTAGGGTTTATGCCCGTCCACCATTACAAGTGTGGAGCTATGCCCAGCTAGTAGAACAAAATGCCACCTTTATTAAGGGTCATCTTCAATTGCTTGATAACGCCGGAAATGTGTTGGTCGATATTCAGGGATTTCGTTGCCAATCCATAAACAGGCGTACTGTGCCAAAAGTAGATTATCTCTATGAATACCAATGGCAATGGCAAGCACGGCTTCAACAAAAAACGATGCGCTCTGCCGATTATTTGCCTTCCCCCCAAGACATTGCTGACACTATTCAAAATGAGATCACTCGGTTAAGTCTTCAATTAGAACGGCCACGTTATTATCAAGAGATAAAGCCCCAATTTGAGACCTTATCGCTTGCTTATGTTCTCAAAGCCTTTCAACAGTTAGGTTGGCAACCTGATAGACACCAACATATTTCGGTGGAGGCGCTAGCAAAACAGTTAGGTATCGTCTCCCAATATCGAGGTGTTCTTGGACGGATGCTTGATATGCTCCAAAAAGAAGGTCTCTTGACTCAGGTTGATGACGAATGGGCAGTCCTCTGTCTCCCAGATATGAAGGAAGAGCCAGAACCTCTGTGGAAAAAATTGTTATACCACTATCCTGCTTATCAAGCAGAAATGATATTGATTCAGCGCTGTGGTCAGCAATTAGCAAAAGTCTTGCAAGATTATGTTGATCC
>Ga0316201_10002716_pt1 | contig 12711 bp, 11 predicted proteins | sample CS6wburrow_MG_FD_204516 | JGI IMG/M metagenome (GOLD analysis project Ga0316201, IMG submission 204516) | Coastal sediment microbial communities from Delaware Bay, Delaware, United States - CS-6 worm burrow | ecosystem: Environmental > Aquatic > Marine > Coastal > Sediment | place: USA... | reverse complement strand
CAAATATTGTTATGCATCCTGCCAAATATAGGTGGCCGAGCTATAGGGCAAATGCACAAGGTACTGTCGATACAGTATGTTCAGCACATGAAGAGTACGTATGATTGGGCGGACTACCAGCGGAGCGCGAGGTAGCATACAGGGAACTTTTTAGACACTATCTCGAATCAGGAATAGTTGATCATATTCGGAGTGCGCTGAACGATGAGTTGGTGGTTGGAACCAGTCGATTTAAGGACGAGATCGAAGCGATGGCAAATCGATCGGTACGCAAGGGGCAACCCGGCAGGCCGAGGAAAACCGACAATGAATATTAGCGAATATTGTTCTCTGACCCGGTTTTTAGCTCGGTTTTTAGCTTTGTCTGATTAGGTCAGCAAATAAATAGTAGATAATTCCAAAAAAAGTTGCTCTTTGACCGGCTAAACGGTTAAACGATAGATCCCGGGATACGAATCCGGAATCTCCACGGCCCCCGCCACTTTTCGATAGAAATCAGCCGCGTCTGCCATGCCCACGATCGCATAGCCGTATCCCTTCAATCGCATCTCCAACAGGCAGGCGCGCGTCAGTGCAGAGCCGATCCCCGATCCGCGTGCGTTTTCGATAACGCCCAGTGGTCCGAAATAGCCCAATGCGGTCGCATCATAACAGACGAAACCGAGCAGTGAGGATTCGCGTTGTGCGATGAAGCAGCTGATTGGCGTGTTAGAGAGTGCGTGCTCTAGTTCGCCTTGCCAGCCCTTGGGGAAGTGCATCTTGATCCAACTCACGAGTCGTTGCCTGTCAGGACCGATAGGCTTGCCGATATCTATACCTTTACCGGCTTGTTCCTGCATGAAGTTCCAGTCAAACTTCAGGTTATAGAGTTTGACGAGCATGTCATTGTGGGTCATATGGCTACCTCCTTCAGGGTGCTATCCTAAGCATATATATACTCGCGATACCTGAGCGTACACAATGATCATCGAAAACATTATCTCCCAACACGCCGAAGAGTCCGCTTTCCTCTGGCTGCTGCGCGACGATGCAGTCAAAGCGCCGCATTATAATCTGAAGGATTTGAAAGCCCTTGAGGGACGCGTGGAAGCGCACCTCGATGGATTGCGGGTGGCAGGAGAGGCGGCCTGGCCGTTTTGCGAAGCTGGACTGAAGCAAGAAGAGGCAGGGGAGGTTTTTTCCGCTGGTTTTACGGCGCTGGACAACTCAAGAGAGGACTGGCTGTCACAGACGCTTGAAATCGTCGAGGCGGCACCTGAGACGGCCAGAGGATTGATCTCCGCGTTGGGCTGGGTGCCAAAGGAGAAGTTGCAGGGCCATGTCGTCAAATGGCTTCGGTCGGAAAAGCCACAGCATGTGCAACTCGGTCTCAGTGCCTGTGCAATACAGCGTGTCGATTGCGGCACCTATTTGCAGCAGGCTATCGAGAACGACGCCAAAGCGGTTCGTGCAAGAGCATTGCGCAGTGCCGGTGAAATCCGGCGTCACGACTTGCTGCCGATGCTGACCGAGCATTTACAGGACGAAGACGTTGATTGCCGTTTCTGGTCCGCCTGGTCTGCGACTCTGCTGGGTGATGCCAGTGGCATGGAGATACTTCGGGGCTTCGTGGATGGGTCGGGGTACAGTGAGTCCGCTTTGGCTTTGACGCTGCGTGCCATGGATAAATCCTCTGCGATGCGATGGGTCCGCGATCTCAATGGTAATGCCGATTTCCAGCGCCTGGTGGTGGAGGCAGCCGGTGTCATCGGCGATCCGGTCTCCGTACCCTGGTTGATAGCGAGCATGGAAACGCCCGAACTGGCTCGGGCTGCTGGCGAGGCTATAAGCCAGATCACTGGTGTCGATCTGGCATACGACGACCTGGATCGAGACGAACCCGAAGATTTCGAGGCGGGCCCCACCGACGATCCGGAAGACGAGGATGTTTCCATGGATCCCGACGAGGATCTGCCCTGGCCGGATCCTGCTTTAGTTGCGGATTGGTGGGAGCGCAATAGGGCAGGCTACCCTGCGGGTCAGCGTCTGCTCTGCGGACAGGCGGTTTCACACGGCGCCTGTATGCAGGTGCTGAAACAGGGTTTTCAACGTCAGCGGCGGGCGGCCGCCGTGGAACTGGCATTGTTGAATCCGAAGGAACCGCTGTTTAATACCTCGGCTACCGCCCGGCGGCAGGAGAGTCTGTTGGTTTAGTTGGCATGAGGGATATTTTTTACTGGTACTATCTGATCCCCGCGCTTTTCGCCGTTCTGGCCGGGCTGTTCGTTTATCTTTCGTGGAGCGGAGGGCGCGACGGCAACTATCGAACAACCGGGGCTAAAAAAAGCTTTCTGCGGATTGCCGCCGTTTTCGGCTTGGTCAGCCTGTTTTTGTTGCTCTATCTGTGACGTAGCGAACACTATCTCGTGCAAAATTTGGACGGCAAATGCAATGACGGAAGAGAAGCAACTCGATCTGCCTTACGCGTTTGACGCCGAGTTTACGATCGGCAGGGAGCGGGTGAAACTGCGGGCAGGGTTCCAGTCCCGCAGCGTGAAGGCTTCCAGCGTCGTTCCTCTGCTGCAAACGCTGACCGACAGAATTGTGGCGGCCGGTGTAAGCGAACTGGAGGCAAGCGGAGCGCGAATCTCCTGCAGCAAGGGGTGCTCCGCATGCTGCTCTCAGTTGGTGCCCGTTTCCGAGCCCGAAGCGCGTTATCTGCTACAGGTGTTCGAAACCTTTTCCGAGGAGAGGAGGGCCCGGATTCGCCGCCGATACGAGGATATTGGCAGCAGGCTGAATGATTCGAAGCTGCTGGGCAAGTTAACGGGCCTGGCAACAGGGCCTGACCGGGAGGCCCGGCGACAGGTCGGGAGGGACTACTTCGAGCTCGGATTACCTTGCCCGTTTCTGGAAGACGGGTGCTGCAGCATCCACCAGCACCGCCCGCTGAGCTGCCGCGAGTTCCTGGTGGTCTCCTCCCCAGAGTATTGTGCCCGAAACGACCCTGAAAAAGTTGTGACAGTGAGTTATCCACGGCGGGCATCGGTCGTCCTCTACCGGTTCGGCGACGGCCGGGGTGACGACGACGCCCGGGTCGTGCCGCTCTCGCTACTGTTCGATTGGGCGGCACGACACGCGGCCGAAGACGAGCCGAAATTTTCTGCAGTTGAATATTGTGAAAACTTCCTCAAGAGGCTGACCCGGCCTCAGGGCGGATAAGGCGGAAGCGGTTGTCAGAACTCCATCCTGAAGCCGGCGCTGAGGGTCTGTTCACGCCACAGGCTGTTGGATAAAATGGTGCCGTAGTCGAGAAACGCGGCGATCCCACTGCGCAACTGGGCTGATGCACCGATTCTCAGTCGCAGGTAGTCCCGGTCCGGGTCGTCGCTGAAAATCTCCAGGGCGTTGGCATCCGGGTCGTCCACAAAGTGCCCGGTAACGGTCTGGGAGTTGTCCTTGAATTCATGCAGCCAGTCGACCCGGCCGTAAGGGATGAGAACTCCCCAGCCGGTGCTCAGGGCATAGGAGATCCTGCCACCCGCCTGCAGTGTAAGCCACTCCTGCTCGGTATCGTCGATGTGGGTTGCCCAGCCTCCTCCCGGGGCCAGAGGGTTGGAGATCTTTTCGTTGAAACCGTCCACCTGAGACTTGGTATATTCGACGTCTATCCGCGGGCCGAAGCTCCATGCGCCCCGGTTGAAATCGTAACCAGTGCCGAGGGTGATGCCGTACAGATCTCCGTCGTAACCGGCGCTGAGTTCCTGATCGACATTGATTCCCCCGCCCAGCGAATACCTGAGGTTGCGGGACTGGTCGAAATCGTTTCGGCCGTAGGTGGCGGAAAAATCGACAAAGTAGGCATCTGCTAGGTAATAAGTGCCATAGAGACTCAAACTGTAGCCTGTGGCGTCGAGATCACCGCCGTCGTTATCCAGGTCAGCCCGGGTATCCATGTAACCGAGGGCGGCACCGAGAACGAAACGGTCGCTGAAACGATAATCCAGGCCGACCGTTACTCCGTGGGTTCTGAAATCCAGACCTGACTCGAGAGCGGTGGAATCCCTGTCACCCCAGGCCATATCACCGGCCACGAACAGGCCCAGTTTCGATTCCGCAAGCAGATCGTCGGCACTGGCCCCGCCCCCCAGCAGGCCGAGAGATGCTGCACTCGCCAGCTGATACAGCGGTAGTTGCCTGCCGGCAATGTTCATGTTCAAGCCCTGCAGGGAGACCCCGGTCACGCCGCTGCGCAGGGCAGCCGTGCGTGCGCCGATATTGTGCGACTGAGTCTGGCCGCCCTGACGGATAATGCGGTTGGATTTGGTCGCTCTCTCCGGTGTGATCGCCGAGAGTGCGCCGCCGGTATTGGGATCACCGTCACCGGCGGCACTCACGAGCGCGTCGCAGTCCGCCTGCATTTGCGCGCTGATGTTGCCGGCGGTGCAGGCACTCGTTATGGCGGCAGCGGTTGCTTCGTTGCTGGGATTTCCGCCGGTGTAGCCTTCCAGTGGATTGCCACCGCCGCCATTTTGAGAGGCGGCTGCACTGGCGATTAATGTCACAACCTGACTGAATTGGCTTTCGGTGTTGAAATCGTCACCGTCAACCGTGATTGATTGGTTGTAGCTGCCCGCCGGCCCCCCGGTGAAGGTTACTGTTAGCGTACAACTGGAGTCGTTATCGAGGGTTGCCGGGCAGCTGTTCACGACACTGAAGTTGGCGGGGGGGTTGGAGACGGCAATGTTGTCTGCGCCCCAGTCGGTGGCGACGGTGATCGTGCGCGGCTGACTGGCTGTGTTTTCCGGGACGGTTCCAAAATCGATGCTGGTGGGTGTAACCGTGGTCAACGCGTGAGCGCCCGCCGAGACAAGCGCCAGCGCCAGAAGCGCAGCACACCGCACAGCGGCGCATGGCCAGTCAAATCCTGTTGCTCCCGATTTCCTTAAACAGTGCATTTCCCTTGATCTCCAGTGTAAATTGAAATGAATCGCACGTGACTGCCAAACCGTTACCTGAAATTTCATCCCTGGGGTATGAAGAAGAACTCTCCCGCTTCGTGTCCACCATACCTGATTGGCGCATACTCGGGTATCTGATCGATACCGAAACGGGCGGCGTTCTTCTGCACCTCTTTGGCGATATCGCGATAGAGCTTATAGGCCTCGAGAACCGAGTCGTTATCCTCCAGCGCCTTCAAAAAAGAGTTTGTGAACACCGAGTGCTTGCCGCCGCCCTGGTCCAGCACGGGCTGCAGACCGCCGGATGTGAGCACCGTGCGCGAGCGCGTTCTGGCCATCACCTTGAGCCACTTGATCCGCTTCTCATCGGACATGCCGGCATCCAGACGCGCCATCGAGGAGCGGGTAAGGGAGCCCGAATAACAGGAATCCGCGACCACCAGTATGTGTTTGGCCGACATGGAGTTGAGGATATCCGTGATCGCTATATTGGAGATCCAGTTGGCGGAGCTGTTCGGCTCAGCATCCACCGGCAGCCAGTGTCCGCGCAGATTGACCCGGTCGAGTTCCCCATGACCGGCGTAGTAGATCAGCAGATTGTCTTTCTCCGTCAGTGTCTCGCGCAACCGATTCAGCGCCGAAAGCATGTCGTATCGGTTGGCATCGATCAAAGTGGTGGTCTGGAAGCCGTATTTTGTATCGAGAAGTTCCGCAGTTTGCTCCGCGTCGTTTCTGGCACTCAACAGATCCGGAAAGTTCTGGTACTTGTTGTTACCGATCACGAGCGCATGGTATCTGCCGAAATCCACGTTACCCGCGAAGCGGGTCGAACCTTGTATACCATCTCCGCCCGCCTGCTGGCCGCCCTCCGCCGTCGTTATCTGGCGCAGCTTGGGAATCAGTAGGAAGTCGAGGGTGGCGCGCTGCCCTAGCCTGTCCACCGCGACCAGTTTTACCGGCGTCTGCTCGTTTGCGACCTTGACGCTGGTGCTGAAGATGCCGATCTCATCCAGCGTTTGGGCAGTGTCGTTGACGGTAAACGAGACAAGCCCCGCCGGCGCGGTCACTTTACCGGTGATGAGGCGCTCTTTCGACGCCGATCTCAGCCTGACGCTGGGGATTCCGCGGGTCAACGCGATCGGGGGATCCAGTATCTCGATGGTGGGTTCGGAGAACTTCAGATCCTGGTCGTCTTGCGCCTGCTGCTGATCCCTCTTCACGCTCTGCCGGTCTGACTTGATTTGAGTCAGCTGCGTCTTGTAACGCACCACCTCTATCTGATAACGGGCGATCCGTTTCTGCTGTTCCAGCAACTCGTCTATATAACTCTGCTGCTGCGCTTTCAGGCGGGCAACCTCCGCCTCCTTGCGCGCGCCGTCGGTTTTCGCGCGCACCAACTCTTTCTGCGTCTGCTCCAGCGCGGCCTGTTTGCGGTCCAGGTCCGGGTTGATCCGCTTGAGTTGTGCCCTGCTCTGCTCGTACTCTGCCTGGGCGGCGTTCAGCTTCTGATTCAGCAGGGCAATTTCCTGCTCTCGGCTCTCCACGTCCGCCTGCAGGCTGCCACGCTCGGAGAGACGGTTCTGTTCCAGCCCAATCAGCAGTTGACGATACTGATTCGTCTTCTCGCGCAGTTTGGTGACCGCCTCCCCCTGAAGTCCAAGTTCGCTTTCGCGCTGTTTCAGCTCCTGTTGCAGCAGCGTCACCTTCTGTTCAAGCTCACCGGTGGTCCTGCTGTTGTCGAGCAGGGCCAGTCTGGCCTGTTCCATTTTTTGGCGCTCCGCTTCGTGCGCAGGCTGCGCATGTTCGATCGCCAGATTGGCCTGGGTCAGTTCTTGTTGCGTTTTTTCCAGCTGCTGCTTCAACTGGCCCATTTCGCCTGTCTGTTGTTGCAGATCGGCCTCGAGGCGCTGTTTCTCCGTGACGGAACGCTCCAGTTCGTCGCTCATGCGCGCCTGCTGTTCGATCACTCTCTTTTCCAGGGCCGCAATTAGCTGCCGCTGCTGCCGGACCTTCTGCTCCTGCTGGTCCAGGCGCGTGTTCAGCCCGGACAGCGCCTGGTCGCTCGATGCCTGGCTGGCCGAGTTCTCCAGGCTGAACTGTCTGCGCAGTGAAAAGAGCTCATTCTCCGCCTGGTTCAGCTGGTCGCTCTGTGATTTCAACCGGCCGCTCGTCGCATTCAGTTCGTTGCGCAGCTTTTCCGCCTCGGCGCTCTGTCTGGCGCTCTCTTGTTGCGCCTGCCGGAGTTCCTCGTCCATCCGGTTTTTCTCATCGCTCAAGGTGGATTCGAGCCCGGAAATCTGATCCCGCTGTTTTTTCACTTCCGCTTCTTTGCGTTGCAGTTGCGTTTGCAACTCGCTCAGTTTTAGGGAGTCATCCGCTGTTGCCGCCGTTGCGGGAGTCTGGCTGTGCCTGCGCAACTCTGAACGCAGCGAATCGAGCTCACGCTCCTTGTTCCTTAGGCCCTGCTTTTGATCTCTCAGGGAGCTTCGGTTTTTGTCGAGCTCCCGACGCAACTTATTGGATTCGCGCTTCTGCCTGTCCGCCTCCTGCCTCAGCAGGCGAAGTTCGGTTTCATCAACCCTGGATACCTGGATCGTGGAGGCGAACTGCAGGTCTTCCTTTTCCAGGCCGGAAGCCTTGCGGTACCAGTTCAATGCCTTGGAGACATCCCTTTTTGCCCCCAGCCCTTTTTCATACATGAATCCCAAATTGATCTGAGCTCTGCTATTGCCCTGATCAGCTGCCTTCTCGTACCATGTCAATGCGGTGTTGTAGTCGGGATCGACTCCCAGCCCCTTCTCATAGATTTCACCCACATAGTTTTGTGCATTTGCATCGCCTTCTTTTGCCAGAGGCAGCCATACCAATAGCGAAGTGCGGTAATCGGCGCGGTCGTAAGAGACGTACTCTCCTCCCCGTATCTCACAATCGGACGCGGCGGTTTTGACCGGGCGCCGGGGCGAGACATAGGTTATCCTGGTGCCGAGTCTGCGAACCTGGCCAGGCAGTAGGCAGTCGACGACCAGGAAGTTGTCCCCGTTGCCGCGGTCCGCTGCGCCCACGGTGTTTTTTACGCTGTTTGCTTGACAGCCGGCCAGCAGCAGGATGACGGAGATCAGGGTGCTGCCTAGGAGGGGTACCGCCCTGACCGGGGAGTTACGGTTTGCCGCGCGAGATTTCAACATATTGTTTCCCTTCAAATTAAAAACCGCTCCACCTAAGGATATACAATTGGAGCCAGGGTGCAAACAAATCAGTTCCCGGATTTCAGTTGCGCTTTTTTTTTATTCCATACTCTGCGTACTTCTCCTGTTGTCCGCCTGTACCGGACCCAATGTGCGGTTCGACCGATTGGCGGAGGGCTACGGCTTTTTCCGCCAAACGGTTCAGGCGAGCGTATTCTCTCATGTGCTGTTTACCAATCGCCACTTCGGCGCGGGCCGGCGTCTGCATGTTTATCTGGGCGGCGACGGCGTTCCCTGGATCCGCGGGCGCTGGTTATCCGCCGACCCAACACCGGGAGATGCCGTTGGACTGCGCCTGATGGCGCTGGACAGGATGCCCTCAGTCTACCTCGGCCGGCCGTGCTACCACGGCAGCGGGCCGGCGGGTACCTGCGATCCGGTGATCTGGACGCAGGCCCGCTATTCGTCCGGGGTGGTGCAGAGCCTGCAACAGGTTGTGCGACTCGTGTTGGCCGAAGGCGGATATACGGAACTGGTGCTGATCGGTTACAGCGGCGGCGGCGCCCTGGCCATGCTGCTGGCGCCACATTTCCCCGAAACCCAGGCGCTGGTAACCATTGCCGGCAATCTCGACATCGACGCCTGGACAACCCACCATGGCTACCTTCCGCTAAACGGATCATTGAACCCGAAAGCGTTGCCGCGGCTCGCCACTTCCCTCCGTCAGATTCACCTTATAGGCGAAGCCGACATCAATATACCACCCTGGATGAGCCGCTCGGCGCTGCGCGGGCAACCCGCTGCCCGGATTATTGAGTGGCCCCGATTCGACCATGGCTGCTGCTGGGAGAGGGTCTGGCCTGAGATTCTGGCTTGTCTCGATTCCGGTTGTGTCTGGCCAGGATTGCCGTCACAGCGTTGAACACGGGTGCCATTGCGCGGGGAGTGTTGCGGCCGTATCCGTTGAGGGCGGTGCTATCCCGCCACTCTCTCCGTGCCGGGCGGCGGTCAGCGGCTTTCAAGTTCCCGTTGCAGTTTTATCAGCCCATGGTGGTCCGGTACGGCACCTATGCCCTGTTCGGCAAGCGATCTGCTTTTCTCCACATCGCCCTCCTGTAACCGGCTTCGGGCGATCTTTTCAAAATAATCCCCTATTCGCTGCAGTCCCAATATAGCCTGCCGGTTGTTTTCGTGCAGATCGAGAACCTGCTGGTACGCGGCATAGGCGTTACTTCCGGGTGGCTCCAGATAGCGTCCCACCAGCTGATGGGCCTCAGCCACCTCCAGCAGGTTTTCGACTCTCTGCCGGGTTGCCGGGTCCAGCTGAGAAGTATCCTCAAGAACCCGCTTTTTCTCCAGCGGGCCGACGCCAGCCGGTTCGAAGTAGTTCAGGGCGCCCAATCCGGCCAGAGCCAGAAACAGCGCGGCGGCGGCGTAGACCAACCATTTGGCTGACGATGTGGCGCGGCCTTTCCTGGTGCCCGAAAACTCCTGCAGAAAAACAGTCGCATCCGGCGTGCGCTTATCCCGCTCGAACTGCAGGGCGTTGGATAGGGCATTCCAGAGATGACGTGACCACTCTTTTGGGCGCCTGAGTTTAAGTTCGATATCGCGGGCGTAAGTTGCGGTCTTTCTGTTGAACGGATGGCGTCCGGTCAGCAGCTCATAGGCGACAACCGCCAGGCCGTAGACGTCATCGCGAGGGTCCGGTGAGCCGTGTTCCAGCATTTCGCAGCTAGCGTATGCGGGTGTAAGCGCGCCCAGCGATCCGGGATCGAATACCGTGGCATCGGAGGGAGCTGGATCCGACTTCTGGGCCGCCCTGGCAATGCCAAAATCGACCACCTTGACCACTTGTTTTGAAGTCAAAAAAACATTCCCCGGTTTGAAATCGGAGTGGACAATCTTCTCTTTGTGAGCATAGGCTAGCGCCCGGCTCATCTGCTCGATGATTTTTATCGCCTCGGCCATCGGAAGGGAACCGGGTTGCAGGCGACGGATGAGCTGGTCGAGGGGTTCTCCCTCCAGTAGCTCCATGGTCATGAAAACGTTGGATCCATCCCGGTCGAAATCGTACACGGTAACGATGTTGGGGTGGGCCAGTTGCTGCGCTTTTTTAGCTTCTCGCTGCAGCGCGACAAAAGAATCGGGATTGCGTTGAAACTCGCTGGAGAGGACTTTTACCGCAATGAAAGGGTCCCGGTCCATTGCCTCAATTCTGCGCAGATCCCTCGCTTTGTATACGACGCCCATGCCCCCCTTTCCCAGCAACTCCTCCAGAACGAATCTCTCCTTGAGTACCGATCCGATCTGCAAAGGCTTGGACTGAACGGTATTTTCACCCTGAGGCGACAGGGTAAAAGCGGATTTATGTCGCCCGGATCCGGTCGCTCCCAACACCTGAGGATGTTCAGAAGAGGCGCCGGCTGACGTTTCCGGCGGGTGGATGTCCGGTATCGTGGAGGAGGGTGTGGGTGCTTTAGTACCGACTACCCGTGTTTTGTCATCGTTCATCTGATTCGGGCTTGAGGTCTGGTCTGCTTCAGAACGCCGAACCGTCGCACTCCGCCCGGCTGTTGTTTCCGACTGTTGGACAGCGGCAATGTACCCCTGGCAAGTTGAGTTGGCAACCCGGATATCCTTATTTCCCTGCCCTACGCTTACTCTACCGGGGTGGTTGCCGCGTGTCTTTGGCAGTGATCCAGAAGATCCGATGCTGAAGATTTCCTCCACGAAGATCTTCAATCGGGTCGTGAGTCTCGTTATGCGGCTGTACAACTCGGTGATCATGATCTTTGAGATCGCGCCCGAGAAATTTAGCCCTACCTTCTATATCCGCGAGGTGGAAGGCAAGACCCACACGATTGTCGATGAATAGTACAGTGGATTTCTGCAGGGAATTGCCTTAACGGGAGATGCCTGGCAGCCGTTACTGGATGAGAGGCCAGGTATCTTGCGGTCTTTCCAACTGTTCGCCACAGCGGAAGGTTGGACAGAACTGGAGGCGGCGGAGGACGAGGCGGCGCTGCATGCGCAGTGGTCCAGCAAGATTGAACCGACGGTCCATGCCTACATGCTTATTGGTTACCTCATCGAGAAGGCTCTGGAAAAACCCTGACTTTACCCCATTCCAAGAGAGCTGAAGAAAAGTCGAAGGTGGGACGCAATGCGCCTTGCCCTTGTGGGAGCGGAAAGAAGTACAAACATTGGTGTGGTTCCGGACGGACATTGCATTGATCCCACTGCAGGAAATGCATGACTGATAAGAGTCAGTGACCGTCGAATGATTTGGCGCGATTATAGTTGCGGAGGACAGCCCAAAGATTACGACAATTCGTTGACTACTGGCGATTCAATATCCTGTTGCTATATCGACATTAAACTTCCTCCGAAGTTGCACCTGTACCCCGGACGACTGCCGCCACTGCTTAACAAGCACATGCACGCGCCGTGGGAAAGTGGGGTTTGGGATCGAGGGTTATCCGGAACCGCTGATGGATCACAAATGGGCAAGGCAGCGTTCGATGGATGCTTACGCGGAGTTAAAGGCACGCAAGCAGAGCTAAACGATACCTCAGGGTTCAAAGACACTCTTTTTGAACGTTGGGTTTATACCTCGCCAAACTGTTGCGTCCGCGGCGCAACGGCCTTTGGTTAAATAATGCAGCACTGTGATCTAAAGCTTCGGAAAACGCGTATAAACGGCATACAGAAACAATCTAAGATATTTTTAGCGAGTTTAATAGTTTCGTTGCTTAACTTAGTAACGGTCCAAAAATCCAGTTGTTTAACGTCCAATTATGGGAGCTTCAAGACAATGATTAAATCCGTCGAAAAAGTACTAGGAGGGAAAGATGTGAGCCTTGGTGTTCTAAAAGCGCTCGCCGAAAATAGTTTTGACTCGATTCTGATTACGGATGCGACCAAAAAATCTAAGATCATCTATGCGAATAAGGCGTTCAAGAAATTGACGGGCTTCTCACCGGAAGAGGTCCTTGGAAAGACGCCGCGTATTTTGCAAGGTCCAGCGACCGATAATAACGTGATAGCGCGTCTGAGCACGGCGCTGAAGACGGGCGGCTGTTTCGAGGGCAAGGCAATAAACTACAAGAAAGACGGGACACCCTTTGTCATGATTTGGCGCGTTGTGCCTGCCAAGGTTGGTAAAAATACGAAGGTATGGCTGGCGATCCAGCGCGAGGGCACAACGATCTAGGCAAATCACATCCTTGGTTCGTTCAAAAAGCGCCAAACCTGGTTGGCGGTCCACTAAACCCGTTGGCGTTTTGGGCCTTGGCAACGGAAAATTTTGGCAGCCTATTACCTCGTTATTAAAGAATAATGATCAGAAAAGAGCAGGGAATATAACGACGGTTGAGAGGTTGATTCATACAATTGTGAATCTGGGACAGGCGAGCGAAGCGGAGCGGACCTAGAAAGCGAACTGCGTGCCTTTAATGATTCAGCAAAAGGGGTGCCGCTCGCAACGACTCCTGAAATGCGAGGGTGCGCCGGGCGAACGTGATTCTTGTGCGGAGTGGGAAACCCAGGCCGATATCGATGCCTACCGGGACAGCGAAGCACAC
>Ga0316201_10002715_pt1 | contig 12713 bp, 9 predicted proteins | sample CS6wburrow_MG_FD_204516 | JGI IMG/M metagenome (GOLD analysis project Ga0316201, IMG submission 204516) | Coastal sediment microbial communities from Delaware Bay, Delaware, United States - CS-6 worm burrow | ecosystem: Environmental > Aquatic > Marine > Coastal > Sediment | place: USA: Delaware... | reverse complement strand
CGTGGCAGTGCTTGTACTTCTTCCCTGAACCACAGGGACAGGGATCATTACGACCAACCTTGCGATCCGGTCGCACGAAGGGCTTCTTTTCCTCGACAACCGCGGCCTCGGGCGCCGGCTCGGCCTCACCCCCGCCCAGGCCCTCGAAGGCCTCGTGCTTGAACTCGAACCCCGAGGTATCCATGGCCTGTTCCGGCAGTTCCGGCGGCGCCTGGAGCTGCAAACGGGACAGGATCTGCACGACCTCCAGTTTGATGCCGTCGAGCATCGCCGAGAACATCTCGAATGCCTCGCGCTTGTATTCCTGCTTGGGGTTTTTCTGCGCGTAGCCTCGCAGATGAATGCCTTGGCGCAGGTAATCCATCGCCGCCAGGTGTTCTTTCCAGTTCGAATCGAGGGTGTACAACATCACCTCTTTTTCGATCCGGCGCATCTGCTCCGCCCCTACCTGCTCGACCTTGTCGTCGTAGATGGCGGTGAGTTCATCGAGGATGCGTTGACGCAAGGTCTCTTCATGCAGACTGTCATCGCTGTCGAGCCATTTCTGGACAGGCGCCTCGAAGGCGAAATTCTCGCGCAACGCCTCGGTCAGGCCCGGGACGTCCCACAGTTCCTCCAGGCTGCCCGGCGGGATATGGCCGTCGATCACCGAGTTGACGACATCGAAACGCAGATTGACGATCGTCTCGGCGATATCTTCGGTGTCCATCAGATCGTCGCGCTGCTGATAGACCACCTTGCGCTGGTCGTTGGCCACGTCGTCGTACTCGAGCAATTGCTTGCGGATATCGAAGTTGCGTCCCTCGACCTTGCGCTGCGCATTCTCGATCGCCTTGTTGACCCACGGATGCTCGATCGCCTCGCCTTCCTTCATGCCGAGCTTCTGCATCAGATTGGAGACCCGCTCCGAGGCAAAGATGCGCATCAGACTGTCTTCGAGCGACAGATAAAAGCGTGACGAACCCGGGTCACCCTGACGCCCGGACCGGCCGCGCAGCTGGTTGTCGATGCGGCGTGACTCGTGACGCTCAGTGCCTATGACGCGCAGACCGCCGGCGGCAATAACCTTGTCGTGACGCTGCTGCCATTCGATACGGTGTGCGGCGGTTTCCTGCTCGCCGGTTTCCTCGCCAAGCTGACTGAGTTCGACCTCGAGATTACCGCCGAGCACGATATCTGTACCTCGGCCCGCCATATTGGTCGCGATCGTCACCGCGCTCGGACGACCCGCCTCAGCGACGGTTTGGGCCTCGCGCTCATGCTGCTTGGCGTTGAGCACCTGATGATCGACCCCGGCCTCCTTGAGCATCGTCGAGACCATCTCAGAGACCTCGATCGACGCCGTGCCGACCAGTACCGGCTGGCCACGCTCGACACAGTCGCGCACATCTTCGACAATCGCCTCGTATTTTTCAGGCTGGGTCAGATAGACCAGATCGGTCTGGTCATCGCGCAGCATCGGCATATTGGTCGGGATGACGACGACCTCCAGACCGTATATCTGCTGGAACTCGAACGCCTCGGTATCGGCGGTGCCGGTCATCCCCGACAATTTTTCGTACAGGCGGAAATAGTTCTGGAAGGTAATCGAGGCAAGGGTCTGGTTCTCCTGCTGGATCTGTACCCCCTCTTTGGCCTCGACCGCCTGATGCAGGCCGTCCGACCAGCGCCGCCCGGGCATGGTGCGTCCGGTGAATTCGTCGACGATCACGATCTGGCCTTCGCGCACGATGTAGTCGACGTTACGCTGAAACAGCGCATGCGCACGCAGCGCTGCCATCACATGGTGCATCAACATGATGTTGGACGGGTCGTATAGGCTGTCGCCTTCATTCAGCAGGCCGGCATCGCTGAGCATCTGCTCGACCTTCTCGTGGCCCTGGTCGCTGAGGAACACCTGGCGTGCCTTTTCGTCGACCGAGAAATCACCCGGGCCAAAGTCCGGTTTGCCTTCTTCGTTGGTGATCGGGTCCTGACGTTCGAGACGGCCGGGGATATCGTCCACCTTGCGGTAGAGATCCGAACTGTCTTCGGCCGGACCAGAGATGATCAGCGGTGTTCGGGCCTCGTCGATCAGGATCGAATCGACTTCGTCGACGACCGCAAAATAGCGCCGCTGCACCCGTTGGTCGGCCGAAAACGCCATGTTGTCGCGCAGATAATCGAAGCCGAATTCGTTGTTGGTGCCGTAGGTGATATCGGCCGCATAGGCCTCGGCGCGGGGCACCGGTCGCAGGTGCGGGAAGCCACCGGTATCGCCCTTGTAATCCGGGTCCAGCAAGTACGATGACGAATCCGGACCCATGCCGCCGGACGAGTTGATCACGCCGGTGCTCATGCCGAGGAAGTGATAAAGACGTCCCATCCAGCCGGCATCACGGCGTGCCAGATAGTCGTTCACGGTGACCACATGCACGCCCTTGCCAGGCAGCGCATTGAGATAGACCGCCAGCGTCGCGACCAGGGTCTTGCCCTCACCGGTGCGCATCTCGGCAATCTTGCCCTGATTGAGGACCATGCCGCCGATCATCTGTACGTCGAAATGGCGCATGCCGAGGACCCGCTTGCTGGCCTCGCGTACTACCGCAAAGGCCTCGGGCAGCAAGTTGTCGGTGCTCTCGCCGTTACTGACGCGCTCGCGAAACTCCACCGTCTTGGCGGTCAATTCGGCATCACTCAAGTCGCTCATCGCCGACTCGAGCACGTTGATCTGCTCGACCGATTTGGACATACGCTTCACCAGCCGATCGTTGCGGCTGCCGAAGATCTTCTTTGCGAGCTTGTTGAGCATGGACCTGCGACCTTCCTGGAGAGACCTTGACCTGGTGGAGACTGCTGTGCTGTCGGGCTACGGCTTGACCGACCGCAAAGCGCTTCATCTGAACGGGTCAGAAGCCTCCGAAAGCCACGAATGATACCGCAATCCTGGTTTCAAGCGGCCGGGAAGAGACGAAAAAACCCGCGCGAGCGGGTCTTTTCCCTGCTGGCGATCATCGCCTCAGCGTGCTTGGACGAAACGCAGCGGGTTGACTATCTTGCCGTTGCGATGGACCTCGAAGTGCACATGCGGCCCGCTCGAGCGTCCGGTGCTGCCCAGCAGCGCGATGCGTTGGCCCTTCTCGACCATGTCGCCAACCTTTACCAGGTTCTTCTGGTTGTGGCCATACAAGGTCGAAAAACCGTCCGCGTGGCGCACCTCGACCACATTGCCGTAGCCCGGGGCCTTCTCCGCGCGCGTCACGACACCGGCCGCGACCGAAACCACGTCCGTACCGGGCTTGCCGGCGAAATCGAGTCCGCGGTGAAACGACTTACTGCCCTTGAACGGATCGGTGCGCTTGCCATAACCAGACGACATCCAGCCCTTGAACACGGGTCGCCCTGACGGCAGTACCTCGGCCATCAACTTGCGGCTCATCAGAACCTGCTCGAGTGCTAGCAGCTTGTCCTCACGGTCCGTCAACAGACCGGCAATGCGGTCCATGTCGACCCTCAGATCGCCCACCCCATGACCGTTCGGCAGCTGGTCATCGATTCCGCCGAGTGGTGGTGGCGAGGCGAAATCAAATTCATCTTTATCGAGATTGCCGACATCAACCAGGCGATCACCCAGTGCGTCGAGACGCATCATGTGGGCCTGCAGTTCGGCAATCTTGAGCGCCAGCGCATCGAGATGGGCCCGCTGCTCTGCCTTGACCTCGACGATGCGACGGCGTTCGGCCACCAGCTGGGCGTGCACCTCGTCGGATTCAATCTCTGTGCTGGCATGTTGCCCATAGCGCTCACCGAGCTGGAATCCACCCCAGACCGCGACCGCGACGACACCGCTCAGCACCATCCCGGCAAACGCAACTGCTCGGAGGTCAAGTTCACCGTATCGATCGTAAAAATGTGACATAAAGGTCATTCTCGTTAATTGTTCGCCAGGCTTAATACTTAGTCGGCCACTAAGCGTGTACTCTTTAGACCATCCCAACTGCGCTGAGAACTGTTATCCCATGTCCCGCAGTCCCAAATCTATTCGCCATCTGCTCAAGGGCAAGCCAAGTCTACGCCTGCTCGAACTCGAAATCAGTGCACAAAAGGCGCTGTTGGCCTCTGTAAAGCAGGCCCTGCCGGTCAACTTGACTGCACATTGTGTCGCCGCCCAACTGCGGGGTCCAGAGCTCGTGCTGCACGTCGACTCACCTGTCTGGGCAACCCGAATCCGCTACCTTGCACCCGAACTGCTGAGCCAGCTGCAGCTCGATTATCCGGCTGCGCAGACCATCAGGATTCGCCAGCTACCGCCACGCTCGCCGCGGCAAACGGCGGTCACCCCTGCTCGCCATTCGGACTTCGCAGCGCGCATTATCCACGACAGCGCGTTGGATACCAAGCAGCCGCAGCTGAAAGCCGCTCTGGAACGCCTCAGCCTGGCGGTCAAACCGAAAGGCTAACGAGCTCGTATCAGGATGCGTGCGCCGGTTTCATATAGGAGATCGGCGCCCTGTCCGCGTCGTCGAAGGTAACCTCCTCCCACGCATCCGGTTGCGAGATCAATGTCTTGAGCAACCGATTGTTCAGTTCGTGGCCCGATTTGTAGCCGCTGAAGGCCCCCACCAGGCTGTGCCCAAGCAGGTAGAGATCTCCTATCGCGTCCAGAATCTTGTGCTTGACGAACTCGTCTTCGTAGCGCAGTCCGTCTTCGTTGAGCACGCGGAAATCGTCGACCACGATGGCGTTGTCCATGCTGCCACCCAAGGCCAAGCCGTTCTCACGCAGCATCTCGATATCACGCAGGAAGCCGAAGGTACGCGCCCTGCTGACCTCTTTCACGAATGAGGTCGAGGAGAAGTCGATCTCGGAACGGCGCTGGTCGTCACCCATGGCCGGATGGTCGAAGTCTATCCCGAAGCTCACCTTGAAACCGTTGAAGGGTTCGAAGCGCGCGACCTTGTCGCCTTCCTTGACCTCGACCGGGCGCTTGATACGGATAAAGCGCTTGGCGACATTCTGCTCTTCGACACCGGCGGACTGGATCAGGAAGACGAACGGCCCGGCACTGCCGTCCATGATCGGCACCTCCGGGGCACTGACGTCGACATAGGCATTGTCGATACCCAGGCCGGCGAAGGCGGACAACAGATGCTCCACGGTCGAGATCCGAACGCCGTCTTTCATCAGCGTCGTCGACAGCCTGGTATCCCCGACATTCTCCGCGATGGCGGGTATGTCGACCGGCGAATCAAGATCGACGCGTCGGAACACAATGCCGGAGTCGGGGGCCGCAGGCCGCAACGTGAGATAGACCTTGTCGCCGGTATGCAGTCCCACGCCGGTGGCACGGATCACGTTCTTGAGTGTGCGCTGCTTGATCATAACTATCGGTTCTCCGAGTCAAAATTCCCCTGCATTTCAGCTAGTTAAGCTGCCTACATCGTGGAATTTCAACGACGCAGTGTTCCAGTGATCCCCCGATACCAGCTTAGGGAATTCCCTTATTGTCGACTTTTCTCGCAATCAGATCAAGCAATATTGCGCGCTTACCCCTCAGACAGGCTCACCTCAGCCGACCGCTCAATCGGCCTGACGGCGCAAGAATGCGGGGATATCCAGGTACTCCATGTCCTTGCTCGCGACAGGCTTTTTGCCGTAGTTGCCGGCCGGTTTCGGATTGCGGCGGATATTGGTCGGGATCTCGAGGGAATTGTAATCCACGTTCTCCGTTTCAGTCGCTGCATCATTGTTGACCAAGCGCACCGGGGTGATCTCTTCCGGCGGCGTCAACGCGGCAGGCAGTTCCTCGCCGAGACCGGTTGCGACCACGGTCACCCGCATCTCGGCTGTCATGTCGGGATCGATGACGGTCCCGACCACCACGGTGGCGTCGTCGCGCGCGAACTCTTTCACCGTGTTGCCGACCTCGTCAAATTCACCGATCGCCAGATCGAGCCCGGCAGTGATGTTGACCAGGATGCCGCGCGCGCCCGACAGGTGGATGTCTTCAAGCAGCGGGCTCCGGATCGCCAGTTCAGCGGCTTCACGGGCACGTTGGTCACCCTCGGCGCGCCCGGTGCCCATCATCGCGACACCCATCTCCGACATCACGGTACGTACGTCGGCGAAGTCGACGTTGATCAGGCCCGGCTTGGTGATCAGCTCGGCAATACCCTGGACCGCATTGAGCAGCACGTCATTCGCCGCCTTGAATGCATCGAGCAGCGAGGTCGTCTTGCCAAGCACCGACAACAGCTTTTCGTTCGGAATGGTGATGACCGAATCCACGTGCTCGGACAGGCGGGCAATGCCGTCTTCTGCGATCTGCATCCGCTTGGTACCCTCGAACCCGAACGGCTTGGTCACTACCGCGACGGTCAGAATCCCCAACTCCTTGGCCACCTCGGCGACCACAGGTGCCGCACCGGTTCCGGTCCCGCCCCCCATGCCGGCAGTGATGAAGACCATGTCCGCGCCTTCGATTGCCTCATAGATCCGGTCCCGGTCTTCGACCGCAGCCTCGCAACCACGATCCGGGTCCGCCCCGGCGCCGAGGCCGCGAGTGACGTTGGAGCCCAGTTGCAGCGCCGTCTTGACCTCGGTGTTCTTCAGTGCCTGCGCATCGGTATTGGCGCAGATGAAATCGACCCCCTCGATGTTCGAACGCAACATATGATTGACCGCGTTGCCGCCGCCTCCGCCGACACCGACAACCTTGATCACTGCGTTCTGGCTGTCCACATCCATCAATTCAAACATGTCTCTCTCCTCCAACGACGAATCCACCCTTTATTCAGGCGTTGATCCGAAATGACTAAAAATTACCCTGGAACCAGCTCTTCATCCGGTTCCAGACCGATTTGATCCCACCACCCCCGGCAATCTCGGGCACCCGCGTGGCCCGGTTGCGATGTCCAAACAACAGCAATCCCACGCCGGTCGCGTGTATCGGATTGCGTACAACGTCGACCAGCCCGGTCACGTACTGGGGAATCCCCAGCCTGACCGGCATGTGAAAAACCTCTTCCGCCAGATCGATCAGACCTTCCATCTTGGCGCTGCCGCCGGTCAGCACCACCCCGCCGGCGACCAGATCCTCGTAACCCGAGCGGCGCAGCTCTGCCTGTATCAGGGTCAACAATTCTTCGTAGCGAGGCTCGACGACCTCGGCCAGCGTCTGACGCGACATACGGCGCGAGGGACGGTCACCGATACTCGGCACCTCGATCGTCTCTTCGGGACTGGCCAGCTGAGTCAGCGCACAGGCGTACTTGAGCTTGATCTCGTCGGCATGCTGAGTCGGCGTACGCAACGCGACCGCGATGTCATTGGTGACCTGGTCACCGGCGATCGGGATCACCGCGGTGTGGCGGATCGACCCGCCGGTGAACACCGCGATATCGGTGGTACCGCCGCCGACGTCGACCAGACAGACACCCAGGTCTTTTTCGTCGTCCTCGAGTACCGAGTAACTCGAAGCCAGCTGTTCGAGAATCAGGTCCTCGACCTCGAGACCACATCGTCGTACGCACTTGATGATGTTCTGCGCCGCACTGACGGCACCGGTAACCATGTGCACGCGCGCCTCGAGACGCACGCCGGACATGCCGACCGGGTCATGAATGCCTTCCTGGTTATCGATGATGAATTCCTGCGGCAGGATATGCAGGATCTTCTGATCCGCCGGAATGGCCACCGCACGCGCCGCGTCGATAACGCGCTCGACATCAGAATGCGAGACCTCACCATCACGGATCGGCACGATACCGTGTGAGTTCAGACTCGAGACATGGCTGCCCGCGATACCGGCGTAGACCGAGTCGATTTCGACGCCGGCCATCAGTTCGGCCTCTTCGACCGCACGCTGGATCGACTGGACCGTCGACTCGATGTTGACCACCACACCCTTCTTCAGACCGCGGGAGGGATGCGAACCGATACCGATAATCTCGATCTCATTGTCCTGTCGCACCTCGCCGACGATAGCTACCACCTTGGATGTACCAATATCCAGGCCGACGATGATGTTCTTGTCGGTACGCTTGACCATCAGACTTTTTCCCGCATCGTGTCTTGCTTGATTTCAGTCCCTTGCCCCACCTCGGCCGCGGGTAGCTCACGCCAACGCACCGCAAACCCATGCGCATATCGCATGTCGATACGCACGGGCAGTCTTGTCGGCTCGTTCAGCAGACTCGGATAGACGCGAAAGAACTGTTGCAGACGCTGGGCGATCTGATCCTGCCCCAGCGACAGCGTCAGGCCATTGTCGAAACGCACCCACCAATGGCGGCGCACGTCCAACTCGACCTCATCGATCTGCAACTGGCGCGCGCGTGCCGCCGGCACAATGGCCTGGAAGAACGCGACCACACGTCGCTCGCTGCCCTGCGGGCCGCTCAACTTGATCAACGCCTGGTAATCGTGCAACGCAGGCGGCCTGAATACACCGCCATTGACGTTGATCAGGGCATCCTCGCCCCAGCGTGCCAGCGGCACCTGTTCGGTCACCAGCATGTTCAGACGGTCGGGCCAGACCCGACGAATGCTGACATCCTCGACCCAGGGCATCGCCAATACTGTGGCGCGCAGTTTCGGCATATCGCAGTTGAAGAAACCGCCGGTGATCGAATCCATCACGGTGCGTTGGATGGCGGCATGCCGCAGCTGATTGAACTCGCCTTTGACCTCGATCACGCGCAATGGCATCCGCCCCGGCTGGGTCACATAGTGGTAGGCGGAGGCCACGGCGCCGGCGCACAGCAATGTCACCGCCAACAGCGTTAACGCCGCCTTGCCGGGCAGACGTCGTCTCGGCGTCTGGGATGATTTGCGCTGAGCCCTGGCGGCGACCATCACTCGGCCTCCAGGGTCTGCGCAAGAATGCGCCAGACCAGCTCGTCAAAATCGATTCCAACCGCCTTGGCCGCCATCGGCACCAGGCTATGTCCGGTCATGCCGGGGACGGTGTTGACCTCGATCAACCAGGGTTGATCATCGCTGTCCACCAGGATATCGACCCGCCCCCAGCCGCTCGCGGCCACGGCCTCGAAGGCCTGCAGCGCCATTGCCTGAAGCGATTGTTCGACAACACGATCGAGACCACAGGGGATCAGGTAACGCGTGTCGTCGGCGTGATACTTGGCGTCGTAGTCGTAGAAATCGTGCGGCGTTTCCAATTTGATCAATGGCAGGGGTTCACTACCCAGCACGGCCGCGGTGTACTCGGCGCCGGTCACCCAGCGCTCGGCCAGCACATGGCTGTCGTACTCAGCGGCGCGGGCCCAGGCGGCACGCAACTGCACCGGATCATCGGCACGTGCCATTCCGATACTCGATCCCTCGAGCGCCGGCTTGACCATCAGTGGAAAACCCAGCTCACAGGCGGTCGCAAAGTCTTCTTCGTTCTGAATCAACGCAAACCCAGGCGTCGGCAGGCCGAGTGACTCGAACAGCAACTTGCTGCGGTACTTGTCCATCGCGATCGCCGAGCCCATCACGCCGCTGCCGGTATACGGCAGACCCAGGATCTCCAGCGCACCCTGGATCACCCCATCCTCACCGCCACGACCATGCAGCACGTTGAACACACGATCGAAATCACCGGCCTCGAGGACGCTTATCACGTCTTTGCCTGCATCAATGCCGTGCGCATCCACGCCGCGGCGCAGCAGGCCATCGAGTACCGCGCGACCACTGACCAGCGAGACCTCGCGCTCGGCCGCCCAGCCACCCAGCAGCACCGCTACCTTGCCGAAATCCTGCGCCTTGATCGTCATGCCGGCTCTCCCACCATGTGGACTTCGGTACGCAAGCTGACGCCCTGCTGGCGCTCGACTTCGGTACCGACGTGGGCGATCAGGCGTTCGATGTCACGCGCGCTGGCATCGCCAGTGTTGATAATGAAATTGGCATGCTTGGTCGAGACCTCGGCGCCACCGATTCGATGTCCCTTCAGACCGCTGGCCTCGATGAGCCGCGCAGCAAAATCACCCGGCGGGTTGCGGAAGGTCGAACCGCAGCTCGCCTGACCGGTTGGCTGGGTTGCCGCACGTCTGTCCAACAGGGCCCGGATCGCGCCCTGTTCGGCCGTTGCATCGCCTGGCCGCAGAGCGAGCTCACAGGCCACAAACCACTCCTCGGCCGGCCGTTCGACATGGCGGTAGGCCACGCTGTATTGGCTGGGCCGGCGATCGCGGATGACACCGCAACGGTCGATCGTTGTGACCGCCGCGACGATGGGCCATGTCTCCCCACCGAATGCACCCGCGTTCATCGCCAGGGCGCCGCCCATGGTGCCGGGGATACCGGCGAGAAAGGCGGCGCCGGTCAGATTGGCACGGGCACATTCGCGTGCCACCTTGGCGCAGGCCAGACCGGCTTCGACATGGACGGACTCGCCCTCGATCGACAGCGCATTGAGACGTCCCTGGAGCACAATGACGGTGCCGGAAAAACCACCATCACGGATCAATAGATTGCTGCCCAGGCCCAGCCATAGCAACGGCTCGTCGGCAGGCAGAGTCTGCAGAAACATAGCCAGGTCGGCTCGGTCGGCCGGCAGATACATCTGCCGGGCACGGCCGCCGACGCGCCAGGTGTTGTAGCGCTTCAACGACTCATCGAGTCGCAGCTCACCACGCAGTGCCGGTTGACTGGGCGCCGTCATCATCGCTTGCCGTTGGCCGCCTTTGCAGGATTGGGTCGCGCAGGCACAGGCCGCACACCCACGGGGTGCGGGCGATGCGCAGCGGCCAATCGACCGCTCAGTCGCTCGCCGCATCCCATGTGCAGGCGCCGCGCTACCGATTCACGTCTCATGAACACATGTCCTCCGCCATTTTGGCCGCCACCTGACCGATGCTCCCGGCCCCCATCGTGACGACTATGTCGCCATCCCTGACCAGGTCGTCGAGCAGCGATTGCAGGCCGTCGATGTCTTCGAGGAAAACCGGATCGACCTGTCCGCGCGCGCGAATCGCACGGCTCAGCGCGCGCCCGTCGGCCCCGGACAATGCCGTCTCGCCGGCCGCAAACACCTCGCTGAGAACCAGCACGTCGACCTGCGACAGCACCGCGACGAAATCATCGAAGGCGTCCTGGGTTCGGCTGTAGCGGTGCGGCTGAAACGCCAGCACCAGGCGACGCTCGGGCCAACCCGTGCGCACCGCCTCGAGGGTCGCTGCGACCTCACGCGGATGGTGGCCATAGTCGTCTACCAACATGACATCGCACCCGCCGATGCGGCACCCGGTCGTGGCCTGGAAACGTCGACCAATGCCGGCAAACGCGGCCAGCGATGCCTGGATGGTGGTCACCCCGACGCCGAGTTCGAGTGCGACCGCGATCGCGGCCAGCGCATTCAGCACATTGTGTCTGCCAGGCATATTGAGGGTGACCGGGAACGCCGCATGTCCGGCCATCTGCACCTCGAAGCGGGTACTCATGCCCTGCTGTTCGATCGAGACCGCACGTACGTCGGCATCCTCGCGGGTACCGTAGGTAACGACCTTGCGCGTCACCTCCGGCAACAGTGCCCGGGCATTCTCATCGTCGACACACATCACCGCCAGGCCGTAAAAAGGCAGGTGATGCAGGAACTCCAGGAAGGTCGCTCGCAGGCGCTCGAAGTCATTGCCATAGGTCACCATATGGTCTTCATCCACATTGGTGACGACCGCCAGCATCGGCTGCAGATACAGGAACGATGCGTCGCTCTCGTCGGCCTCGGCCACCAGCACCTCGCCCTCGCCGAGATGGGCGTAGCTGCCGCGTGAATTGAGACGCCCGCCGATCACATAGGTCGGATCCATACCACCCTCGATCAGCAGGCTCGCGATCAGACTGGTGGTGGTCGTCTTGCCATGCGTGCCTGCGACCGCGATGCCGTAACGGAAGCGCATTATCTCGGCCAGCATCTCGGCACGTGGCACCACCGGGATGCGCAGCTCGCGTGCCGCCCGCACCTCGGGGTTGTCCTCATTGACCGCGCTCGAGATCACCACCGCATCAGTGCCCGCGACCTGTTCTGCGGCGTGACCGATATCGATCCGCGCCCCCTGTTCGGCAAGACGCCGGGTTGCTGCATTGGAGCGGATGTCCGAGCCTGAAATCTCATAACCGAGGTTCAGCATCACCTGGGCGATACCGTTCATACCGGCGCCACCGATACCGACGAAATGCAGATGGCGCATCCGCCCCATCGTCTCGGCGGCGTAGCGCGGTTGGGTGACAGGCAGTTCGTTGCTCATGCGGCCAGCTCCTCGCAGACATCCGCGACCCGCTGAGTCGCATCGCGCCGGGCCAGTTGATAGCCCTTGAGCGCCATCGCGTGCAGCCGCGCCCGATCGCCAAGCAAGGCCTGCAACAGGCTCGCCAGCGTCGACGGGTCCATCGCTGACTGCGGCATCAACTCGGCCGCACCAGCCTCGGTCAGGAAGCGCGCGTTGACCGTTTGGTGATCGTCGACCGCGAAGGGGAAAGGCACCAGGACCGCGGCAACCCCGGCGGCCATCAGTTCAGAGACCGTCAGCGCGCCGGAACGGCAGATGACCAGGTCGGCCCAGCTGTACGCCTCGGCCATATCGTCGAGGAACTCGCTGGTCTCGGCGCTGACCGCGACCGTCGCATACGCCTCACGGGTTATCTCAAGCTTGTCGCGCCCTGTCTGATGGCGCACCTGCGGACGCATGGCCTCCGGCAACAGGGCCAGCGCTGCCGGCACCCCCTCATTG
>Ga0316201_10002714_pt1 | contig 12722 bp, 14 predicted proteins | sample CS6wburrow_MG_FD_204516 | JGI IMG/M metagenome (GOLD analysis project Ga0316201, IMG submission 204516) | Coastal sediment microbial communities from Delaware Bay, Delaware, United States - CS-6 worm burrow | ecosystem: Environmental > Aquatic > Marine > Coastal > Sediment | place: USA... | reverse complement strand
CCAGCCGCGTCGTCATCAACGGCATGGATTGCACCAGCTTCTCGACCGACGCCGCGCAGCGCTGGCGCGCCATGGCTTCGAAGTAACGGCTCGCCGACAGGAAAAAGATGAACATTACGACCGAGTCGAAATAGACTTCGCCATGCCCCCTTATCGTGGCCAGGCTGCTGCTGGCGAAGGCGACCGCGATCGCCAGCGACACCGGCAAATCCATCGCCACCCGCAGGCGCTTCAGATCGCGCCAGGCGGCCGTGAAGAACGGCGGTGCCGAGTACAGCAGCACCGGCAGGGTCAAACCCAGGCTCAGCCAGCGGAAAAACTGTTCGAAATCGCGTTCCATACCGGACCAGGCGCCGGCATAAAGGCTGATCGACAGCATCATGACCTGCATGCCAAACAGCCCCGCCACCGCCAGTCGACGCTGTTGTTGACGGCGTTGGCGGCGATGCAGCGCCTGTTGCTGATCCGGATTATAGGGCAGTGCACGATAGCCGATTTTCTGGATTGCCTGCAAAATTTCGCTGAGCTTGATTCGGGATTCGTTCCAGCGCACCAGCGCTCGCTGGGTTGAATAGTTGACGCTTACGTCTATTACCCCGGGCAGGCCGGCAATGTACTGTTCGTTCAACCAGACGCAGGCAGCGCAGGTTATGCCCTCGAGGATCAGGCTAGCCTCGCGCGTATCGGCATCCGGCGCATGCACGAACTGGCTTTGAATCTCGGGAACGTCGTAGACTTCGGCCTCGCGCAGGAAATCAGGCACCAGGTCCTGCCCGCTCGGCGAAACCTCGGTTCTGACCCGGTAGAAGTTTTCATGACCCGCGGCAATGATCGCCTCGGCCACCGCCTGGCAACCGTGGCAGCACATGTCGCGGTCTTCACCGTCGATGCGTACCCTGATATCCAGCCCGGCAGGAACCGGCAAACCGCAATGAAAGCAGGCGCCCGCCGCACCCAGGGGCGCGACCGCGGTCGACTGGACGGTTTTCTCGAGGTTCATGGTGTTAGCAATCGCTGATTCCAGGTAGAATGCCAGCGGCACAAAGGAGTTGAATAATTAAGAATGAAACTGCGAACAATGCAATTTCAAACTAGCAGTCCCTTGATCTAAGTCAATACTGATCCAGTCGTCTTGGCAATAATCCACGCTAACAAATAACAAGATCATCTGCCATGTTTATACAGCACATTATCGGGCTTTTCACCAACCCCGCGGTTGAGTGGGAAAAAATTCGTGATCAACAAAAGTCCGGCGGGGGTAGCGGTGTCGGATTCGTCTTTATACTGGCGGCGATTCCGGCGATTGCCGGCTATATCGGCACCACGCAGGTGGGCTGGCGGATCGGCGTCGGCGATCCGATCCGCATCACCGGGGAATCCGCGATTTCGATCGCGATTATCTACTACCTGGCGCTGATCATCGGCGTCTTCAGCATCGGCTGGGTCATCCACCTGATGGGCAAGGCCTACGAGGTGATCAAGCCGCTGCCGCTGTGTATCGCACTGGCCGCCTACACCGCGACGCCGCTGTTCCTGATCGGCATCATGCAGGTCTACCCGGTGTTATGGCTCAACATGCTGCTGGGATTACCGGTGCTGGCCTATACCGTTTACCTGCTGTATTCAGGGCTGCCGATCATGATGGAAATACCGCCGGAACGTGGCTTTCTTTATTCCTCCGCCGTTCTCGCGGTCGGCCTGGTCGCGCTGGTCTCGCTGCTGGCCATGACGGCTCTGCTCTGGGGCATGGGCCTGCAACCCGTCTTTACCAGTTAACCGTTTTTAATCCTAAGATTCACCCGTTTGATGCGTATCAAACATCGAGGAAGCACTAGATGACTAATAATGAAACCTACAACTACAAAGTAGTTCGACAGTTTGCGATCATGACAATCGTGTGGGGTATCGTCGGCATGCTGGTCGGCGTGGTGATCGCCGCGCAACTGGCCTGGCCGGCGCTCAACTTCGATGTTCCGTGGTTGACTTTCGGCCGCCTGCGGCCGCTGCATACCAACGCGGTTATCTTTGCCTTCGGCGGCTGCGCGCTGTTTGCCTGCTCCTACTACGTGGTACAGCATACCTGCCACGCCAGGCTCGCGTTTCCGGCACTGGCCGCGTTCACCTTCTGGGGCTGGCAACTGGTCATCGTGCTGGCCGCGATCACGCTGCCGCTCGGCATTACCACGAGCAAGGAATACGCCGAGCTGGAATGGCCGATCGATATTCTGATCACGCTGGTCTGGGTGAGTTATGCGCTGGTGTTTTTCGCCACCATCATCAAGCGCAAGATTCCGCATATCTACGTCGCCAACTGGTTCTTCGGCGCCTTTATCATCACCGTCGCGATATTGCACCTGTTCAACAGCGCGGCCCTGCCGGTGAGCTTCCTGAAATCCTATTCGGCCTACGCCGGGGTGCAGGACGCGATGGTGCAATGGTGGTATGGGCACAACGCGGTCGGCTTCTTCCTCACCGCCGGCTTCCTTGGCATCATGTACTACTTCGTGCCAAAACAGGCCGGGCGACCGGTTTATTCCTATCGCCTTTCGGTAGTGCACTTCTGGGCCCTGGTTTTCACCTACATCTGGGCCGGACCGCATCACCTGCACTACACCGCGCTACCCGACTGGGCGCAGTCGCTCGGCATGATCATGTCGCTGATCCTGCTGGCGCCGTCCTGGGGCGGTATGATCAACGGCATCATGACCCTGTCGGGCGCCTGGCACAAACTGCGCACCGACCCGGTACTGCGGCTGCTGATCGTATCGATTTCGTTCTACGGCATGTCAACCTTCGAAGGCCCGATGATGTCGATCAAGACGGTTAACGCGCTGTCGCACTATACCGACTGGACCATCGGCCATGTACATTCGGGCGCACTCGGCTGGGTTGCCCTGGTCTCCATGGGTGCGATGTACTACCTGATTCCGCGCCTGTTCGGCCGTGAGCTCTACAGCCTGAAGCTGGTCGAGGTGCACTTCTGGACCGCGACCATCGGTATCGTCTTATACATCGCCTCGATGTGGGTCGCGGGCATCATGCAGGGTTTGATGTGGCGCGCGGTCAACGCCGACGGCACGCTGACCTACAGCTTTGTCGAATCGGTACAGGCGATGCACCCGTACTACATCGTACGTACCCTCGGTGGCGCCTTCTTCCTGCTCGGCACGCTGGTAATGGCTTACAACCTGTGGCGCAGCATCTCCGATGCCAGACCCGTCGAAGTTGAAATTCCCGCACCGGCAAGCGCCCATTAATAGCACAACGAGATAACACTATGGCTTCAGCACACGATAAAGTTGAAAAGAACATTGGCCTGATGATTATTCTTATCATCGCGGTGGTATCGGTAGGCGGTCTGGTGCAAATCATCCCGCTGTTCTTTCAGGACTCGCTCACCGAACCGGTGGCAGGGCTCAAGCCCTACTCCCCGTTGCGGCTCGAGGGCCGGGATATTTACGTTCGCGAAGGCTGTTACGTCTGCCATTCGCAGATGATTCGTCCGTTCCGCGCCGAAACCGAACGTTACGGGCACTACTCGGTCGCCGGTGAATACATTTACGATCGCCCGTTCCAGTGGGGCTCCAAACGCACCGGGCCTGACCTGCACCGTGTCGGTGGCCGTTATAGCGACGAATGGCATCGTGTGCACCTGATCAACCCGCGCGACGTGGTGCCCGAATCGATCATGCCCGGCTATCCGTGGTTAGAGGAAAACATGCTCGACGGCGGCGATATCCAGGCCAAGATGCAAACCCTGCGCACGCTCGGGGCTCCCTATACCGATGCCGAGATCGAGGCAGCGCCGTCTGCACTGGAAGGCAAGACCGAGATGGACGCCATGATCGCCTACCTTCAAGGTCTCGGCATACATGTCAAGTTAAGGAGATAGGCATGTCACTTACCTTTATCCAGTCGATCTGGACCATCGTCGTAATGGTCACGTTTCTCGGCATCGTGGTGTGGGCTTTCAGTAGCAAGCGCAAGGCCGCCTTCGACGAAGCAGCGCGCCTGCCGCTCGATGAAGAACCGAAAACCGACAACAACAAAACCGCTTCGGAGTAGATAAATGGCCGATTTTAATAGCGAATTCTGGCACTGGTATATTGCAATTCTTACGGTCATCAGCATCCTGGCCTGCGTCTGGCTGATTCGCTGGATGACGTCGGGTTTCCAGAAGACCGACGAGGTTGAGAGCACCGGGCACGTCTGGGACGGCGATCTCTCCGAACTCAACAACCCCTTGCCGCGCTGGTGGCTGGGGCTGTTTTACATCACCCTCGCCTTCGGGGGCTTCTACCTGCTGCTCTATCCCGGCCTGGGCAGTTTCGAGGGCTTTCTGAAATGGACCTCGAAGGGACAATACGAGCAGGAAGTGACTATCATGGAAGCCGAGGTCGGCCCGCTGTTCACGAAGTATCAGCAAACCCCGATTCTCGACCTGGTCAAGGACCCGGGCGCGCTCAAGGTGGGCGAAAGACTTTATCTTAACTACTGTTCCAGTTGTCATGGCTCGGATGCGCGTGGTGCGCGCGGCTATCCGAACCTGCGTGATGCCGACTGGCAATGGGGTGGCGATCCGGCAACCATCAAGACCACCATCCTTAACGGCCGGATCGCGGCGATGCCCGCCTGGGAAGCCGCTCTCGGTGGCCAGAGCGGGGTTGACGAAGTCACCCAGTACATCCTCCGACTTTCGGGCCGCGCGACCATCGACGAGCTCGCGGACAAGGGCAAGGCTAAATACGATATTTTCTGCGTCGCCTGCCATGGGCCTACCGGCACCGGAAATCCCGCGCTGGGCGCGCCTAACCTGACCGACGATAGCTGGCTCTACGGCGGTTCGATCACGCGCATTTCGGAATCGCTCATCAAGGGGCGTAACGGGCAAATGCCTGCCTTCGGGGAGTTCCTCGGCGAAGCCAAGGTGCACCTGCTCGCGGCCTATGTCTACGGATTGTCGCAAGAAAACTGATGGCGTCGGTGTCTCCGTTACCGGAAAAAATCCCGGGCATTCAGAAGGCAATCGCGGTTTTTTGGCCCTCTTTCGCCACCGCGATTGTCGCCACCGGGCTCTTTTTCTCGGCGTTTCACCCACGTGATCTGATCCCGTTCGACCTCGACCTCGACGTCAACCCGCTGGCGGCCTACAGTATCGGTTTTTTTCTGTTCTGGTTGCTCGGAATACTGTCTAGCTACGGCACCATGTATTTCATCGTCTCCAACTGCCAAGTCCTCAACAAGCAGCAAGACTAGTTTCCGTAGTAACCAGGCAAAACAGCTAATGCAGCCCCAAAATACTAATACCGTAGAGCCTACGCTCTACGCTGCGCATAAGAAAATATATCCACGTGAAGTCAGCGGCTACTTCACGCGCCTGCGCATGCTTTCGGTTGTCGTGCTGCTCGGCATTTACTACCTGCTGCCGTTCCTGCAGTGGAACGGAAGACAGGCCCTGTTATTCGATCTGCCGGCGCGTAAGTTTTACATCTTCGGTTTAACGCTGTGGCCGCAGGATTTCATTTACCTCGCGGCGCTGTTGATCATGGCCGGGCTTTCACTGTTCTTTTTCACGGCACTGCTGGGGCGCGTCTGGTGCGGTTATGCCTGTCCGCAGACCGTCTGGACCGAGGCTTACCTGTGGATGGAACGCAAGATCGAGGGCAACCGTGGCCGCCGCATGAAGCTCGACAAGGCGCCCACTTCCGCGGCCAAGCTTCGCACCAAGGCGCTCAAGCACACCGTCTGGATCGCATTTTCACTGTGGACCGGGTTTACCTTTGTTGGCTATTTCACACCCATCAACGAGCTTGGCGGCAGGCTTTTTACCGGCGACCTGGGCCCCTGGGAAACCTTCTGGATTCTGTTTTACAGCTTCGCGACCTACGGCAACGCCGGTTTCATGCGTGAACAGGTATGTAAATACATGTGCCCCTACGCGCGCTTCCAGAGCGCGATGTTCGACGCGGATACGCTGATCGTCGCCTACCACCCGGAACGCGGCGAACCGCGCGGTTCGCGCCGCAGGGGCACCGACCTGAAACAGGCTGGCCTCGGCGACTGCATCGACTGCAACGTTTGCGTTCAGGTTTGCCCGACCGGTATCGACATTCGCGACGGCCTGCAGTACGAATGCATCGCCTGCTCGGCCTGCATCGACGCCTGCGACGAAATCATGGACAAGATGTCATACCCGCGCGGCCTGATTCGATATACCACCGAAAACGCAGCAGTCGGCAAGAAACAGCATATCCTGCGGCCGCGGGTAATGGTTTACGCCACCATCCTGCTGATTCTCTTCGGCACCCTGTTGACCAACCTGTTGCAGCGGATACCGCTCGAGCTCGACGTCATCCGCGACCGCAATACGCTCTACCGTGAAACCCGCGACGGCCTGATTGAAAACGTTTACACGCTTAAAATACTCAACATGGATTCGAAGGCGCACCGGTATATACTGTCTGCCGACGGCATCGAGGGCATGAGACTATTGCTCGATCAGCCGGAAATCGAGGTCGAGGCAGGCTCGGTTCACGAGTTGATAGCACGCCTCCAGGCGGATGAGTACAATATGGAGGAGCGCAGCGTAACGGTTGAGTTCCAGCTGCAGGCAATCGAGGCCAATCACCTAAAGACCACCGAAGAAGCGCGCTTCGTCGGGCCGGGGAAAAACTGATGAACACATTTCAAGACGAACCCAGGAACTGGAAACAGGAACCGCTGGTATGGCTGCTGATCGCGATTCCTTTTTCGGCGGTCGTCATGGGCGTGGTCATGCTAACGCTCGCGATCCAGTCTTACTCGGGGCTCGTGGTCGACGATTACTACAAGAAAGGCAAGCAAATCAACCGCGTGATAGCGCGCGACAAGTTTGCCTATGAAATGGGGCTGGCCGCCGACGTCAGGCTTGGTCCCGATGGAACGGTCGAGGTGCGCTTCGATCCCGAGGTCCAGTTTGTACCGGATGGCCAAATCGAGTTGAGCCTGGTGCATGCAACCAGGCCCGGACTGGATCAAACCCTGCTGATGAACAAGGTCGATACCTACCTGCTGACCGGCGAGCTTGATCTGCAGGGTCAGGGCCGTTGGAATCTGCACCTGCAAACCCAGGACTGGCGCCTCGCCGGCTCGCTGCAATATCCGCAACAGGCTGCCGCCGAACTATTACCAAATTATTCACCCGAGTAACCCCGGTTTCCCCATGGACCTTAGCTTTGGCGCCGCGTTCATCGTAGGTCTGCTGGGCTCCAGTCACTGCATCGGCATGTGCGGGGGAATCGTCGGCGCACTCAACCTGGGCGTCAGCGACACGGTCAACAAAAAACCGGCTACCCTGTTCATCTACCACCTCGGCTACAACAGCGGACGCATCTTAAGCTACCTGCTGGTGGGGCTGGCGGCAGGCACCCTGGGTGCGGGACTGGTCAAGCTCGGCGTCAGCCCGGTTGCCGGCAAAATGCTGGCCGCTGCCTTCATGATCGCACTCGGGCTTTATCTCGCCAACTGGTGGCGGGGTCTGGTGCTGCTGGAGAAGCTGGGATACAGGCTGTGGCGTCATATTCAGCCGCTGGGGCAAAGCCTGTTTCCGGTTCGGAATCCGCTGCAGGCATTCCTGCTTGGATTGCTGTGGGGATGGTTGCCCTGCGGGCTGGTCTATACCGTCGTCGCCTGGTCGCTGACCATGGGTAGCGCCCTGGACGGGGCAAAGCTCATGCTGGGATTCGGTCTTGGCACCCTGCCCGCGCTGCTGATTGCGGGCAATGCGCTAAACTATTTCAGGAACTGGGTCAGATCCCCGCTGATGCGCACCTCAGCGGGGATCATGGTAATCGCGTTTGGAATCTATAGCGGCTTTTCCGGGTTGACCCAGCTACACCATCATCACACCGAATCGAGTCCGACCACCTTGCAGGAATCCGACGCCTTGACGCGGATGCCGGCGATATTACGCAGGGTTTCGTGATCCAGAATTTCGACCTCGCGGCGATTCACCTGTAACACGCCGCTCTCCTGGAACCGCGTCAGCGTTCGGCTTACCGTCTCGACCGCCAGGCCAAGATAGCAACCGATGTCCTGGCGCGACATGGACAACAGGAATGCAGAGGCCGAGTAACCGCGCGACCAGTAACGGCAGGCAAGATCATCGAGAAAGCTCGCAATACGGCCATCCGCATCCTTGCGCGCCAGCATCAACACCAGGTTATGATCGCGCTGCATCTGCTCGGCGGTAATTCGCAGCAAGTTCGCTCCCTGCGCTTTGTCGGACAGGAATGCATGCGGGAAACGGCACAGGGAGGTGGTCTCGAGCGTAATCGCGGACGACATGCGTTGTTGTGACTCGGTAGTGTCGAGGCCGAAAACATCACCCGGCAGATAAAATCCCAGCACCTGCTCTTCACCATCCTCGGTTACCAGGTAACTTTTGATCGAGCCGCTGCGTACCACGTAGAATGCATCCGAATCCTCGCCTTCACGAAAAACGTGCTCGCCCTTGCGACTGATACGTTTGGCCTGTTTGAGATGATCGCTTACACCTTGATCATTAAGCAACTGCATTCCCAAACAACCGCCCCGCGGATCGCAAACGTTGCATTGATGGGCGATATTTGTGGTTGATGCCAGTTTCATGATTTCTCCCCTTTTTTTCAGTTAACTCCTGGCAATGATATTGCGCTACTTGCCCTTTCCCCGCCATCGGGGTTTTCCTGATGGGCATATAGGGGCTTTCCAGATAACATAGACTCGAAATAACGAACGTAGAACCCGTTTCTAGTGATTCAGCGCCAACCCTTCAACCAGCTATTCCTGATCATGGCCGTCGCAACCCTGCTGGTCAGCGCGATATCGATCGTCAGCCTTTATCGCACCGCGATCGAGCAACACCGCCTGCGACTGGTCGAAACCGTGAAAAGCCAGGCGCGCCTGATCGAGTCCATCGCCCAGTTCGACAGCCTCGAGAGCGATAACGACGATCCGGAAGTGGCGCGCGCCTCCACGCTGGAGAAAGTCGCCGCCGCGCATACCGAATTCGAGGGCTTTGGCAAGAGCGGGGAATTCGTGCTGGCCCGGCGCGATGGCGACCAGATCGTGTTTATCCTGAGTCGGCAACATTTGCAGACGGAAACACCGCCACCGATTCCGTTCGCCGGCCAGTGGGCAGAGCCGATGCGACGTGCGCTGTCCGGGGATTCCGGTATCCTCACCGGCCTGGACTACCGGGGCGTCCAGGTGCTGGCGGCATACGAGCCGATATCGACTCTCGAACTGGGCCTGGTTGGCAAGATCGACACCACCGAAATTCGCCAGCCTTTTATCCGCACCGGGCTTATTGCAATCAGCGCCGCTTTGCTGGTTATCTTCGTGGCCAGCCGCATCTTCATCCGCATTTCCAGGCCGATCGAACAGACCCTCGACCAGCAGACAGAGACTTTCCAGATTCTCGCCGAAACCTCGCGCGAGGGCATCGTGCTGGCCAATACCGAGGGCATTATCCAGTTTGTAAACCGGGCGGCAGAGAAACTGTTTGGTTACAGACGCGGCGAGCTACTTGGTCAACCAGTCAAATGTCTGATGCCACCGGAGCATAGCCAGGCCCATGACGGATATATGAAAAACTATCTCTATACCGGCATTCCCAAAATCATCGGCAGCGGGCGTCAATTGACCGCCGTGCGCAAGGATGGCTCGCGTTTTCCAATCTATCTTTCCATTGGCGATATCAACACCAGTCATGCACGCCTGTTTGCCGGGGTTATCATGGACATCAGCGAACAGCAGCAGCTGCAGCGTGAAATTCTCGAAATCCCGGTGAGCGAGCAGCGCCGCATCGGCCAGGAACTGCACGATGGGCTCGGCCAGCAGCTGACCGGACTGGGATTGCTGGCAACCAGCCTCGTCAACAAGGCCAGCAAACCCGAGCACGAGCTGGCGACCAAGCTCGCCAGCGGACTACAGGAAGCCATTTCCCAGGTGCGAGCGTTGTCGCGGGGACTGATGCCGGTCGATATCGATGCCGAGGGATTCATGAACTCGGTCCAGGTGTTGATAGAGGAAATACGCATGCAGAGCAATATCAACATCCAGTTAACCATCAGGGACCGCGTCAAGATTTCCGATAACAGCTGCGCAATGCATCTTTACCGTATCGTGCAGGAAGCGCTCAATAATGCCATCAAACATGCCGATGCTGACCAGATTGACGTTGGCATGGGGATCGAGGATTCACGAGGATGCCTGCTGGTTCGCGACAATGGCAGGGGAATGAAGGCCGGGGCTGAAGAATCCCGCGGACTGGGCCTGCGCATCATGCGCCACCGCTGTGGACTGATCGATGCTGAACTGGAAATAAATTCAGCGTATAAAGGGGGCACCGAGATAAAATGCTATTTTCCGATCGAATCCGGTAACAATTCCAGTCCATGACAAGAATTCTGATAGTCGATGATCACCCGCTGGTGCGCACCGGTTTTGCGCAGTTAATCGGCGACTGCCCGGACCTCGAAGTCTGTGGAGAGGCGGGCGACATGGCCGAAGCGCTGAAGCTAATCGAGACATCCAGTCCCGACCTCGCGATCATCGATCTTTCGCTGGCCGGTGGCAGCGGTCTCGATCTGATAGAACGCATCAAATCGCGCAACAGGGATATCCTGATGCTGGTAGCGTCTATGCATGACGAAACGCTATACGCGGAAAGAGTGCTGGCGGCCGGGGCTCGGGGTTATATCAACAAGCAGGAGGCGCAGGACAGCATTATTCGGGCGATACGCCAGGTCCTCAGCGGCCGGGTCTACCTCAGTCAGAACATGACCGATCGGCTACTCAGCGGCATGGTCGACGCCAATGGCGAGAAACGCGATATCGACAGCCTTTCCAACCGCGAACTGCAGGTGTTCGAACTCATTGGCCAGGGGGCATCGACCAGCCAGATGGCCAAACAGCTAAACCTGAGCATCAAGACCATCGAAACCCACCAGGCCCATATCAAAAAGAAACTCGGTCTCGGCTCGGCGCATCAACTTACCCAGCGAGCGATCCGCTGGGTGATGGAAGAAGACAGCTAGACCGGCAAATTTCTCTGCATATCTTGATCAGCGTCAATATCTGTCAACGCGACATATATATGATTCCATCGCTATTAACTCATAAGGAGAATGATGGTGGATATGCAAGTTTGGAATCCTTTCCAGGAGTTTGAAAATTTGTTGGACCGGTATAGTAAGAGTGGCGGATTGAGTAGGCGATTAGATACCGATTTAAGCTTCGCCGACTGGTCGCCATCGGTCGATATCGAGGAAGAAGAAGACAAGTACGTGATCAAGGCGGACCTGCCGGGTGTCGACAAGAAAGACATCGAGGTCAAGCTCGAGGGTGGAGTGCTCAGCATTCGCGGTGAGAAGCAAACCGAAAAGGAAACCGGTAAGGGTACCAAGCGCCATCGCACCGAGCGTTTTCATGGAACCTTTTCCCGGAGTTTCACGCTGCCAGATGCGGTCAAGGCCGACAAGGTGGACGCAAACTACAAGGATGGCGTGCTGTCGCTGACTATCCCGAAGGCGGAAGAGGCCAAGCCGAAATCGATCGACATCAAGGTCAGCTGATAACCTCCCGGTTCATGCCTGGCAGGCGGCATACGCGCGTATGCCGCCTTTTTCATGCCGGCGAATGCAGGAAACCCCACCGCCGAGATAAAATCCGCCGGCGACAGCCGCGGCCCGTGAAGTACCATTAACAACGAGTGTTTTTCGACCTTGCCTGGCTGTATTTAGGGTCGCTGTGCCCCGGGAGCTTCGATACGCGACTGAATCGGCCATTGACCCATATCAATACCAGGGTTCACAATCTCGCGCATGATAAAATTAATCTTCCAATCGGAGCATAGCCGTGGATATCAAAAACATACTGTTACACCTGGACCATAGCAGCGGTTGTCGCAATCGTCTTGATATGGCTTTCGCACTGGCCAGGAGAAACGACGCGCTGATTACCGGACTGTTCGTGGTGCCCGACTACGTTGTGCCATCCTACGTCGAAGCCCAGATCAGCGTCGACCTGATTACCGACGTAACCGAGAAAGCGATCGCCAGGGCGCAGGAAACACTCTCCGGCTACCAGCAGTTGGCAGCGGATGCCGGTGTTAACATGGATGCCCACGTGGTCGAAGGACAGGTGATTCCGATTTTGCGCGAACACACGAAATACGCCGACCTGTTGATGCTGGGCCAGGATCAACCCGACGACCCCGACAACGCGAGCTACGGGCTCGCGGACGCCCTGCTGTTTGAAGGCGCCTGCCCGTGCATGATGGTGCCGCACAGCGGCAAGCTCGCGGTGCCAGGTAAGCGCGTATTGTTGACCTGGAACGCTAGTCGTGAATCGGCTCGCGCGCTGCGGGAAGCCCTGCCGATACTGGCAAGGGCCGAGACGGTGGTCGTGTTATCGAGCGAACCCAACGACAGCGATGTGGACATTGCGCGAGGACATCCGCACGCCGATGAGCTGGCGCGCTTCCTCCAGTCCCACGGTATCGAGTCGATTTCCAGCGGCATTGCCGATATGGATATCAGCACCAGCGATGCCATCCTCGGGCAGGCGGCCGAAATGAATGCCGATTTAATCGTGATGGGCGCTTATGGACACGCGCGCCTGCGTGAAATCATTCTGGGCGGGGTCACCCGCGACCTGCTCAAACAGTCGCCGGTACCGCTGTTGATGGCGCACTAGCC
>Ga0316201_10002713_pt1 | contig 12726 bp, 7 predicted proteins | sample CS6wburrow_MG_FD_204516 | JGI IMG/M metagenome (GOLD analysis project Ga0316201, IMG submission 204516) | Coastal sediment microbial communities from Delaware Bay, Delaware, United States - CS-6 worm burrow | ecosystem: Environmental > Aquatic > Marine > Coastal > Sediment | place: USA: Delaware... | reverse complement strand
TGTTTCAAAAGTTCCATGTTCAAGGAAATCATGAAGTTTTTGCTGCACGCCCGATGTCAACTTATCCACATTTTCGACGGCAACCGTTCCAGTGCTGCATATCTGTAACAGGCCGAGTCTCCTGTCTCGCGGGATAGCAAAAGCCCCTTTTTCATGTCCGAAAAGGATACTGCTCTGCGCCATTTCCAGGTGCAAAGTACCCATGTCCTCGTCAGGAATGGCGCCGTAGCCCTCAAAAGCAATATCTGCAGCATCCATGGAAAGAAACGGGGCTGCGGAACGTCCACTGTTTTTGTGGATAGTCCCGGCAACAACGAGCTTCTCTGTCCCGACCTCACCCTCAATCAAGACGGGGAAGTTGTTGTCAGATGCCGCCTTGATCTTTAGCCTCAGTTTTTTGATGGATTGTGCCTCGCCGATGACCTCTGGAAGGGCAAGTGCGTCCTGTTCGCTGACAAAGTTCTGATAGGCAATTTCTTTCTCACCAGCCTGAAATATCTCGCTGTCCTTTTGAGCAAGGCGGTTAGCAAAACCCCTTATGAGTGTGAAGGCTATTTCCGGAAACTCGAGACACAGTTGTTCAAAATGTTTTTTTGACAAGACAAGAAAGCTTGTAGGCGTAATTGTTATTGCAGAGTTTTTATGGGACCCTCCTGTCAATAGGGCAATTTCCCCAAATCCGTCTCCCGGTCCCAATTGAGATATGATCTTATCTTCGTTTTCAGTGGACCTGACAAATAATTTTACCTCTCCTGAAACAACCATATAGAAGAAGCCGGAATCGTCACCTTCCGTGAAAAGGAGACTGTTTCCAGGCAATATTGCATGCTCGGCCAGTGAGACTGTTTGCTTTATGGATTCTGGTGAAAGCCCCTTGAATAAGGGGGATGATGAAACTATGTCATAATGCAATTGGAAAAACGCCTGGCGTTGGGCATGTGAGTCAACACCCATGGATTCTACAAGAATCTCCCCAACCGGCCTGTAAACACCCTTTTCCCTGAGCTTTGCTTGCTGCTCTAAGGCGTGATTCAAAGAGAATTCATCACATATCCTGTTTTCGAGCAGATATTTGCCAATTTTCTTCATTATGCTTTTATAAACACAAAGGCCTCCATTGAGGAAAAATATTTCCAGGAGGCCTTTGTGTCATTTCCATCCCATTGCCTCTTTTATTGGAGTTGCCTCCATGGAGAGGTTCTAATAACTCTATCTTAAATTCAGTAAATTATACCGAGAATAGGCACGAATAATCAAGTGCCACAAAGTGTGAGGAGTGAGAAGCCAAGTGAAGTACGGATAGCTTGTACCACAATCTTGAGTTTTGCATACAAAATCTGACTCAACATGTGCAGCGGATATCTTTATATTTAGGAATGATTCAGTAGAATGTATTGATTTTATATAGCTTATGTATATTTAGTTTACTCAAAATGTCAATCCAATGATTTGCTGTCCTATCGTTCTTTTCATCCCAGTTGCAATATATCTTAAATTTCATCTGGTTAAGGAATTCATCAATTTCTGGCACGATATTTGCTTAAATATAAAAAGAAATTAATATGCCTGTCTATCAACTTCTGTGCAACTGCCCTACTATGGTCAGTAATTATAAAACTCATCTTCTGAGGTTTTCAAAATGGATCCGGTAATTATAATTTTCTTTTGTATTGGGTTGATTTTTGGTGGAATAGTAACAGCTGCTGTTTCAATAAATGAAATAAATCGTCTCAGAAAAAGTTTAGCCGTTAGTAATTCTGAGAATAAAGTTGAACTATTTGAAACATAATAAATCAAGAAAGAAACTGATTTAATACTCTTTGTTTTTTTGAAGAGAACAATTTATTCAAATTGTTATTTAATGGTCATTTCGACCCGGGGGGTGGTGCTTTCCTCTGCTGCAATTTCAGGCTCTATGATGAATAACCTTTCCGGTTCAACAGGGCCGGTCGAGACCAGAAATGATTTTACACCGTTTGCCCTTTGAATGGCGAGCAACCGCAGGTCGTCCTCAGTAATTATGATATTGTCCCGCAGCAGTTTTTCCATTTCTTCGGGCGGCAGTCTCTTGGCCAGACCCAGAACGTTCCTGGGCTTGTCAAAGGTAGCTTCCCTGTATGCCGCTTTCAGATAGGTTTCATACTCGTCAGGTTCGATAATGATCTCATCCAGGGATGTGGTCATATCCTTTTTTCTGGATAACTTTTTATACTTCTCGTTTTTCAGAAGCCCTTCAAACCGGAGGTTGTGCAGCACCTCCTCTTCCTGGTTAAAATTAACGCTGCCCCTGATGTCCATGTTCAGGCCCGGTCTTTCATACAGAACCTTGGCAATGGTTTCAAGTCCGGCTTGGTACTTCTCCTCAATCAGCGAACTGCCGGGGGTAAAATCCACGTACTGCAGCTCCTCTCCTTCAGGGATGAGTGCTCCCATAAGAGCAAAAGGCGATGTAGCAGCCTTGGCGATAAGGTTGACGATGGCCTTAAATACTATGGCACCAATACTGAACTCGGGATCATCCAGATCGCCTTGTACCGGGACGTTTAACGTAATTTCTCCCTTGCGGTTTCTAAGCAGGGCAATGGCCAGGTTGACCGGCAGATTCAAGGAGTCAGGACTTTCAACCGTTTCCCCTAGGGTAAATTGGTCAAGAAAAGCCTTGTTTTTGCCGGTTATATTTTTGCCTTCCACCAGGTACTTCAGTTCAAGTGAGAGCTTACCCTTGTCGACTGTATAACCGATATATTTCCCGGTATACGGAGTGGTCGGGCTCAGTTCGATATTCCTGAAATCCATTGTCAGATCGGCAAAAACCTCATCACTCAGCAGATTCAGCCTGCCGGAGATATTGAGCGGTGCCTGCTGGTCGAGCCTGCCGCTGATATTGGCCTCTGCCATGACCCCGGGCCGGGAGGACAAGCCCGTGATCGTACCCGATAACTCGGAGAGACTGGCTTCATAATAGGGAGAAATCTTGCGGTCAAGAAAATCGAATTTACCGTTCTCAAGCTTTACAGCGTTAATCTCAACAAGCAGGGAGTGTGACTCCTCTGTTGACTTCACAGGTTCGCTCTTTTCCGGAACCGCTGTGTCCGGCCCGCCTGAACCTTGCATGATCGTTTGCAGGTTCAGGGTGCCATCATCAAAGAAGACAATCTTATTATAAAAATCCTGCCAGCCAATCTCCGTGATCTTGAGCGCGAAACGGCTGGAATCATATTCAATCCCATCGAGGTGAAGCGCATTCCACTTGAGAAACTCTTCTCCGGCAAGTGGGTCAAAGGAAGCAAATTTTTCTATTCTTCCTTTACCACTGAACTGGGTAGATAGAATTGTGCCTTTGTCCTGCGAGACAACGAGCTGCCCATCCACCGCTATGGCTCCGTCACCGATAACCAAGTTGACCCTGTCGGCAAAATAGGGCTGCAGGGTTTTTACGGGGAGATTTGCCAAAGCAACCGCCAAAGCGGCCGATAACGGTTCAATTCCAACCGCACCCTTGAGAGAGAGGGCGCCCTTTTTATCAATTCGGAGATCCAGTGCAACTTCTCCTTTTGTATTTGCAGCTGTAGAAAAATTTGCCACATTGAGCCGCATGTTGTCGATCACAACAGTTGTCGGCTCAGCAGGAATATGATCCAGCAGCACGAGACTGAACTGGTCAATGGACCCTTTCTGCAAGGTCACAACCCAGGGTGAACTGGTGTCCGTTTTCCCCTCTGCAGTTTTTTCTTTCTGCTGTTCTCTTGGCTTGAACAGTTCTTTCATGAGAACCAGCCCCTCTTTTTGTCTGACCAGGTGTAGCTCTCCGCTCCTGGCTGATAAGTCTCCAACAACAACCTGTTGTCCATCCAGGTCGAGGGAGGTATCCCTGATGGACAGTGAGGGGATTGTGAGTAATTTTACGTTGTCTTTGTCATTGACACCAATGGAGTCAAACTCGGCAGTTATGTTGTCCGCGTTCAAGGAGTTCCTGTTCTCTGCCCGGGTGTAGGAAATGTCCGCCGACAGGTCCAGGTTGCCATCTACCACGCGGGGTAAAAGAATTTCGCTATAGTAGGGGGTGAAGCGTGCCACCTTCAGATCCTGCAGGACTGCATGCAATTGTGCCGCCATGGGGTTCAGGCTCAGCGTGCCGGTCATTGCAATGCTTTCCTCAGCCTCGGTCAGTATCGAGATTTCATAGGCAGCTTCTGTATTTTCCAGGGTTGAGAGACCCGTGACCTTGACCTCAACCGGATTCAGGGTTGTCGCGAACGGCTCAATATTACCTTGGTCATCAAAGCGAACGGTACCGCGGTTCACTGCAATTTCATCCACAACCAGCTTGAGAGGAGTCTCATTGCCAGGTGGATCTGCTTCGGCGGGTTCGGATTCGACTTTTTTCCGTAACAGGAATAGCGGCAGGATGTCGCCATTGCTGCTGCGGCGCAGGAGAAATTCAGGCTCGCGGATTGCGATGCGTGCTAAGTGAAAATCCAGCTCCATGGGCCTGGAGTCAAGTATTGTGAGATCGACTTGTGGGATAGCCAGGTAACTTTCACCCTGTATTTCACTCACATCGATCTCTTTCAGGGAGAAGTCTCCGGTAAGGGTTATTGTCGGCTTGTTGCCGGGCCGCATTTCAAATCCCAGTACCGCCGTGATGTCCAGGTATCCGGACTTCAATGTCAAATCTCCCTGCTTGGGAATATAGGCCAGGTATTCAGGAATATTGATATTATTGACCTGGATATCAAATATCGTTTCACGGGTATCATGAAACGGGATAGTTCTCCCCGTCAAGTTTACAGGCGTATCATTTATTATGGCAGAAAAAGCGGGCTGCACAGTGATTTCCACCTCGTGTGCCACATTGGACAGGAAAGGAAGGGCAAGATTCAGGTTCGCAACCCTGTGGGTTGTGTCTTTGGGTTCATCAAAGAAGACTATCTCCCCATTTTTAATCTCTATGTTGCTGACAGAAAAAAGAAAGGGTTTTGATTTGCTTTTTTCCTCAGGACCTGGAGATTCTGCAAGGTCGGAAAAATTGTAGGAGAGATCCCTGTACCGGGCAAGGTTCAAGCTGGGCCCTGTCAAAGTCAGCGTCTTGATGACCAGGGCTCTTTTGAAGAGGGACGCAGCCTCAAGGTCAATAAACAACTGGTCAAAGGCAACAAAATGATTCTTATCTGAGAGGTCTTTTACCAGGAAATTATTGACGAAGATCTTGAACAGATATGGGTTTACCTGGATCGTTCCAATGGTAATAGTACGCTGCAGGCTCTCGGAGAGCTTCTTTTCAAGAACATTCTTTAAAACTGCCGGCATCAACCAGAAGCCGGCGATACTGTAGAGCAGGAATGCCACCGCAATCCCGATCAAAATCTTCTGGTGTCTGCTCATTGAACTGGTCCTGGAAACCTTTGGTTCGACCTTTTCCATAAGCTTCCCTCCCTGGTCTTCAAAAATGATGCCCGCGTATGCTCTGAATTAGAATTATAAACTAAGTATGGCGCGTTATCTTGGCAATTCAATTTTTACCATCCCAATTTAAAAGTCAACATTTCTTACTATAATGTTAACTTGAACATAAGCTCTGAAGAACCGATTTTCTTCAGAAGGATCAGGTTTGAAGGTGTTGCCAGCATGGAACTGATTTCTCGTCGCCTGCCGAGAAGAAGTCGCCGGTTGACAGAAAAATTTACTCTGTGGTATATGCTGCAATGCAGAGGTGCAGAGTTACAAAGGAGCGGTCCGGGAGTTTTGTTTTGTATTGTAAATCCCGGCCGGAAGGCGCGGCCCGGAAAGTTTTAGTGTAAATTTTAACCATAAAATTATACCAGTGCCCCAGGAGCAATGAATGTTTGGTTTATTCCGTAATAAAAATGCAATGCCCGCTGAACCTGAGATGCAAGCTGTATCCTCCCAGGAAAGGCGAATTTATGTACTTGATTTTGACCGCACCATAACCATTCTGCATACCGGCGCCATTGCTTATGGCAGTGAGCTTGCACCCGCTTTTATCCGAAAAAATGTCAAAAAGGGGTTTGCTGATTTTGTCCACAGGGTCATCAGCAACGGCCATGGCATCTATATAGCCTCCTATAGCGATGATGCAAATGCTGACCTTGTCGAGGAGGAGGCGGTTTCGGGGCATGATCTTATTAAATTCTACATGGACGAGGTATTCGGTCAGGAGCAGGCTATATTCACAACACCCAGGAAAAACGGGGCCGGGGAAATCATCTCTGCCGGCAACATCATTGCCAGCAACAGTCAGGACTTCAAACAGTACCATCTTGACCTCATTGTCCAGCGGGAAACCCTGGATCAGGGAAACCCGGTCGACATGAAACGGATTTACCTCCTTGAGGATGATGAATATGTGGTTCGCTTTTTCATGGGAAAAGGCTGTACGATAATTGTGCCTTTTTCTGCTTCCAGGTCCGCCGATACTGCGGCAACAAAAACATTATTCACTTCTTACATGCCGGAATCGTTTATAGCATGATCGAGTTCCTAAACAGCTTTCAGTCTTTTGTCTAAAGCCATGATGCAGAAGTCCCAGATAGTTGACAAGCCACATGCTGTTTTGCAGGAAATTGATCTAATTGCGCTGCTTTCTGAAAGTGCAGGCGGCGACGATGCGATGCTGATTGAAACACGGGAAAGCATTGTCAGGGTATTTCGCAAGTTCATGGCGTCACGGAATCTTTCAGATGACCGGGTCGCCGTGATTGACGGTTTTCTCTTTGTCTTTAATGAACCACGATTTTTTAAGTGGTACACATTCAACTGGTGGGAGCAGCGCAAGTATATCCAGGCGATCAAGGACCATCCGTCTTATACCGGGCGCGCCCATGCCTTGCTGGCGCATTCTCATTTTGCGCCCTATCTGGGATATTCCGATGATATGGTGGCAAAAAGTACTGACAAGGCAGTCAAACAGGCCTGGATGCGCAAACGGCTTGTGCTGAAGGAGTGCTTCTGGAATGCCATAGACAGTATTTCACATGCTGCATACTATCAAGAAAAATACCAGAACCTGTTTCCGGCGCTCTGCGTGCTTCTCTGTAATGTTATTGACAGGAACGGTAGAGAATGCGAACTGGTTCTTGGTATCGATAACGGCACAGGCTTCCTGTATAAGAAGAAGAGCAGAGAGTCTGCCATGATTAACTTATTTTATAAAGTATATAAGTTGTTTTTCAGGCGCGGAGTCTTTTACATTGGCGGCCTGGAGCTGGGACTGCAGGAAACAGACGGCAAACTTTCCTGTCACGGTTCCGGTGCTGTTGTCTATCAGGGCTGGTGACGATCTACACCACCCGCAAAAATTACGTGCATGGTGTCTCGAAGTGCATTCTTCTTGCAGTGGTAATAGGTGCAGGACCCCATATAAAGCAAGAGAAGCATTTTACATTCGCAACGTTTTTTATCCATTCAGTAAACCCTGACATATCCCGGCCGCTGTAAAATCAAATCCTGCTGTACACTCTGTCTCTCTTTATTTATCTGCTTCCAGCATATTACCAAATGGTAACATGCTGGGGTGAATAGTGTTACCATATGGTAATATATAAATGAGTCAGAATTGTAATAATTTGTTATTATTGCATTTTTTTTCTGGCATGCCACTTGCTTTACTAGAAGAAAAGGAATGTTCATATGATGCAATTTCATACGCTGCAAATTCGTATGTAAGGCAAGTTACTAACCGATAATATATGGATACTGAAGAGGTCGAGTATGGAGACAAAAAACATGATGAAATACGTGTCAATTCTTTCTGTTCTGGCAGCAGTCGGGATGTTTGCCTATGTTGGCTACGCGTCCAACATGATCTCATATCTTTCCGAAGACCCGAAAGTATGTATCAACTGTCATACCATGAATACCGAATATGCAACATGGCAGCACAGTTCACACCGGGAAAAGGCCACCTGCGTGGAGTGTCATCTGCCCAAAGAATCCCTTGTTGACAAGATTTTCGCGAAATCCAGGGACGGATTCAAACATTCTTTCGCCATGACTTTCCGCACCTATGAAGGAGAAAACATCAGGATAAGCGAAGATGCCAAAAGCAGGATACAGGCAAATTGCATTGCCTGTCACAGGGAAATTGTCTCCGAAATAACGGCCTACAGTAAATTATATAATACACCGGGGGATAGCGGGCAAATTGATCGAAAATGCTGGAGTTGTCACAGGGATATACCGCACGGCACTACCAGAAGCCTGACTACTACTCCCGATAATTTAGGAGTGAAGGAAATATGATGTCAGCTGCGTGCTTTTTGCAAAGCAGACAAACATGAAAAAAATTATTGGAGGAGACGTCGAATTATGAAAAGATCAACAGTGCTTACAGTTGTCTCAGTTGCAGCCATAGTGCCTTTGGCTTTATTGGCAATTTCAATTAATGAGAACAAGGCTGAACAACAGGCCATTAACGCTGTGCCGCAGATTAAAAAGTTTGAATCGCGGAGTTCTGAGTGGGGCAAATATTACCAGCGCCAGTATGATACATACAAACAGACCAGGAAAAGCGACCAAATTACCGACATGCTGCAAGATAACCCGGCTCTTGTTGTAATGTGGGCAGGATATGGTTTTTCCAAGGATTATAATGCGCCGCGCGGCCATTTCTATATGCTGGAAGACAATATCAATACCTTGAGGACCGGCGGTCCTGTGGATGCCATTACCGGCCCCATGCCAACCGCGTGCTGGACCTGCAAGTCAACTGATGTACCCCGACTGATTGATGAGATCGGTGAGCTGGATTACTTCACGGGCAAATGGGCCCGGCATGGCAGTGAGATTGCAAATCCAGTGGGATGTGGCGATTGTCATGATAATGAGACGATGAAACTCACCATAACAAGAGATTTTCTGAAAAGGGGACTTGATGCTGAAGGCAGCTTGAAAGCAGCAGAAGCAACGCATCAGGACATGCGATCTCTCGTATGTGCGCAGTGCCATTCCGAATACTACTTTAAGAAAACCGAATGGACCGACAAGAATGGAGAAAAGAAAACCGCAGGAGTAGTAACATTCCCATGGGATAATGGATTCAGCGTTGAAGCCATGGAAAAATACTATGACGATATCAGTTTTGTTGACTGGACTCACAAGGTAAGCAAGACACCCATGCTTAAAGCGCAGCATCCTGGCTATGAAATCTATAAAACTGGCGCGCATGGTTTAAACAATGTGGCGTGTGCCGACTGCCATATGCCGTATGTCCGCGAAGGCGGTGTGAAATATTCATCCCATAATGTGGGCAGCCCGCTCGATCACATGGCAAATACATGCCTGAATTGTCACAGTGAAGAGGAGAAAGCCTTCAAGGACAGAGTTGCCAGAAAGCTGGAAAGAAAAACAGAACTCAATAAAACCGCCATGGATGTTATCGCCAAGGCGCATCTCGAGGCAGCAAAGGCCTGGGAGCTTGGCGCCACTGAGGCCGAGATGAAAGATATTCTCCAGGATATCAGACATGCACAATGGAGATGGGATTACTCCATCGCCAGTCATGGTTCGTTTTTCCATGCACCTGAAGAGACATTGAGGATCCTCGGTTCTGCGATCAACAAGGGGCAAGATGCCCGGGTTAAATTACGCGCAGTGCTGGCCAAGTATAATGCGGGAGAGTATGCGGCGCCTGATTTTTCCACAAAGGAAAAGGCTCAGGCCGTCATTGGTTTGCCGTACCAGAAACTGGTTGATGAGAAAATGACATTTTTGAATGGCCTGAGAAAAGAATGGATTGAACAGCAAAACAAAAAAGGCCTGTATGATCCTACGGCATGGGAGGGCATGGTATTCAATACATCATATAAACCTTCCGAATCAGCAGAAAAATAACAATAAACAGATGATCATACCCAAAAAACTTCCTGTGTTTTGCCCAGGGAGTTTTTTGGGGTGGCCGGCTTCATATTGCAGGAGTAAGTTCAATGGCCAGCTGAGAGAATTGGACAGAAATTTGCATGGTTCAAAATAAAACAACCTTTATGTTACCCTCGGGTAACATAAAGGTTGTTTGCAATGAAGTGTAAGGATATAATTAATCGGGAATATCTTTCATTAACCTGTTTCAGGTGGATTTCAAGTGAATCTGACTATCAAGTTTATAGTTGCCATCAGTGCAATCATCCTCCTGTCTTACGGGTTCCTCTTGTTCCAAACGTCAAACCTGCAGAACGAGCTTGTCATGGAACAGGCCAGCCAGCAGGCGCGCATTCTCTATAAACAGATACTACTGACACGGCAATGGATATCAGACCATCAGGGGCTTTTTCTCGTGAAAACATCTGGTGTAAAGGAAAACCCCTATCTCCATGAGGCAACAATCAGAGCAGATGACGGCACCGTCTTTGTCAAACGCAACCCTGCCATGGTGACCCGTGAACTCTCAGAGTATGCAGCAGAATCCGGATTCTGCTGGTTCAGGATAACCAGCCTCGAACCGGTAAATCCGGTTAATATGCCGGATGATGTTGAGCGCGATGCAATGGAGCGTTTCAAGAATGGCCTCGCTGAATTTGAGGCAATAACCGATAGTCCTGAGGGTAGGGTACACAGGTATATCGCCCCGCTCCTGGTCCAGGAATCATGCCTGACCTGCCACGCCGAGCACGGCTATTCCGTCGGTGATATCCGCGGGGCCCTTAGTATCAGTGTTCCTCTGGCCTGGGCCGATAAGGTTATCCATAAGAACAACAGCACCATCATAAAATATTCCCTGTTTTCCATTTTTGCGGTGGCTCTGGCTCTTATCTATCTGTTCAACAACCTGGTTGCCCGGCGTATAGACCGTTTGTCCCAGGCCATGGAAAACTATCCGGAGCAGGATTACTCCGTGTCTGATGATAAACACTTGCTTGATGATGAGATCGGCCGGCTCATAGCAGGTTTCAACAGTCTCTGTGGACGACTTGACAAGGCGCAGAGAGACCTGGACCAAACCATGCAGCAGGCATTTTACAGCGAGAAGATGGCTTCGCTTGGTCAACTGACAGCCGGTATTGCCCATGAAATTAATAATCCCCTGGGAGGCCTGTTAAACTGCGTTAAAACCATGCAGGAGGAACCGAAAAACCTGGAGCTGCACAATCGCTATATCCCTTTGTTGGACAAGGGGCTTAAGCGTATCGAGCATATCATGCGTCAGCTCTTGAATTTCGGGCGCAAGGCACCTCTGAGCTTCAGCAAGGTCGATATAGACGGAATAATTCGCGAATGCTTTGAACTGCTGGAGTACCGGTTGAAAAATGTTGCCCTGACATTGGATCTGAATCTTTCTGAGAATTATTGCATAGATGTCGAAGCCCTGCGCCAGATAATAGTCAACACTGCTTTGAATGCTATCCAGGCCATGCCGGAGGGCGGCAGTTTGACTGTCAGCACGGAGCGAACTTATACCCGTATTGTCATTACTGTGGAGGATACCGGCGCCGGTATTGATCCGGCAATTTTGAGCAAGATTTACGATCCGTTCTTTACAACCAAGGAAGTTGGCGAAGGAACCGGTTTGGGGCTGGCCGTAACCTATGCTCTTGTTCAGCAAATGGGTGGAACAATTGCGGTGAAGAGTAAACCCGGCAAGGGTACAGTCTTTACCATATCTCTGCCATCTAGCCAAAGACAGGTTAGATCGGCCAGTGAACAGACATCATTTCCAGGCAGGGAGCACTGAGGTGGCACGAATACTACTGGCCGAAGATGATGAAATTATGCGGATCACAATACAGGACCGCCTTGAAAAGCACCAGTGGCATGTTGATGCTGTCCCGAGCGGCAAGGAAGCGGCTGAGCAGCTGAAAAAGAAAAATTATCACCTGGTGATTTCCGATATCCGCATGCCAGGATTGGACGGCTGGCAGCTTCTCAAGTTTGCACTCCAGTCCTCGCCGTACACAGACATCATCATGATGACAGCCTTCGGCAGCGTGGACGACGCCATAGAGTCCTTAAAAAAGGGTGCAGCTGATTATATCCTGAAGCCGTTTAACATGGACGACCTGGTTATCCGCGTCAACCGTATCCTGGAAATGCAGAAGATCAAGGCCCGCTGCTCCTCCCTGGAGGATAATTGCCGTGAACTGCATTCTGACCTGATTGGCGACAGCAAGGCCATGAACCAAATACATGGATTGATAAAACAGGTGGCGCCGTCCGATTCGACCGTGCTGATTCTCGGCGAATCAGGCACTGGTAAAGAGCTGGTGGCAAGCAGCATTCACCAGCATAGCAGGAGAGCGGATAATCCCTTTGTGCGGGTCAACTGCGCTGCAATCCCGGAAGGATTAATGGAATCCGAGCTGTTCGGCCATGAAAAAGGAGCATTTACAGGAGCCCATGCCAGGAAACCTGGAAAATTTGAATTGGCGGATGGCGGCACAATGCTGCTTGATGAAATAGGCGAACTGCCTCTGACGCTGCAAACCAAACTTCTCAGAGTTCTGCAGGAAAGCACGTATGAAAGGGTCGGCGGTACCAGAACCATCAGCATTGACGTACGCATTCTCTGTGCAACATCGAAGGATCTTGAACAGGCTGTTGAGAACGGCAGTTTCCGGCAGGACCTTTTCTACCGCCTTAACGTCATTCCTATGCATCTACCACCGCTGCGTGACCGTAAAGAGGATATCCCAGCATTGACCAACAATTTCCTGCACGAATTCAGCATCAAGCGTGGAGTTGCCATGGAAATCAGCCCTGAAGCCATGCAGTGCC
>Ga0316201_10002712_pt1 | contig 12726 bp, 8 predicted proteins | sample CS6wburrow_MG_FD_204516 | JGI IMG/M metagenome (GOLD analysis project Ga0316201, IMG submission 204516) | Coastal sediment microbial communities from Delaware Bay, Delaware, United States - CS-6 worm burrow | ecosystem: Environmental > Aquatic > Marine > Coastal > Sediment | place: USA: Delaware... | reverse complement strand
CGCAATCGATTTCATCATCTGCACGCACCACGAGGTGGCGCGGGGCAAAATGGTAGGGTCTGGAAAATGCGATGCCACGTGCCCTTAGTTCATCATTCGGTTCGAGGAAACCGGCCGCCACATCAGCACGCCCTTCCTGCAGCCACTCCAGCAGCTGCGCATGCGTATCTGGAACGATCACCTCGAGTCGGAGCTTGTTGGCCTCGGCAAACGCCTTGGCCAGCTCGTACTCGAAGCCATGCAATTCGCCCTTGTAAAGAAAATAGGACGCCGCATTGTTGCGCAGAAGTACCCGCAGAACCCTGCGCTTTCTGATCCCGTCGAGGCCATCCGTATGGCGCGACTGTTCGCCTTCTGCCAGAAACTCGAGGTGAAGAAACTTGTTCAGTGCGGCCTGCAGTTGTTTGGCATCAGGACGGATACCCCATGCGATGTCGTCCGTGCCCGGAAGTTCGAAAGCCACCTTGATATCATCGCGATAAGACAGGTACATGGCGGCGATATTGCTGTCTCTCACGCTCGCATCGACCCGCCCGGCGGCAACCTCGTCAAGCTCGTCCTCATCGGACATCCCCGGCGGACGTTCCACCAACTCAATCCCCGGATAGACCTTGCGCATTGATTCAAGACGTTCCCAGAAAGAGGAACCACGATTGACCATCACGCGCTTGCCGTCCAGGTCCTCTTTACCATGAATACCGTCCTGCGAAGCGGCCACCAGCACCTGCTGACGCACGCTGGTCAACGGCACCGAGAAAGCAATCTTCTTGCGCCGGTTCTCCGTGATGGTGAGGTTGGCGGCGATGATGTCGCCCCTGCCTTCGAGCAGCGAGGGGATCAGATCGGTGAACTTCTCCACCACGACCAGCTCGGGTTCAAGGCCCTGCATGCGGGCAAAATCCGCAGCGGCTTCATGTTGCGCCTCGACCGGCCAACCCGCGCGCGGCAGATAGAACACGCCGCCGATATTCGCCGCGATCAGGATACGAAGTTTGCCGCGCTCCTTGAGCGTCTTCAGGTCCCCGGTAAAGACCGGCGGCACATCCGGTTCCTCTGACTGCTCCGATTCTTCCTGCTGTTCCGGTTCTACCAACGGCTGCCCGTAGGATGCCGCGGAACCGGCGGTGGCCTCCACCACATCCAGCGCCGTCTCCTCACTGCAGGCGGCGAGCACCAGAAGCGCGGAAAACAGGGTGCAGCATCGCGGCAGAAATCGTCGAAAACGCAATAGTCTCTCAACCGATTCGTGGCAAACCTGGGGCTGAGTATAACGGTTAAAACGCCCGTGCCGAGCACTGCCTGGGGTTGATGCAAGTCAATGAAGTAAATAAGAATTTGATGATTGTTGTATTGTGACGCACCGCATTCCTGACCCGGTATTTTTGGGAAAACCGGTCGTTACCTAAAGGCGCCGTCGTGGTTGGCAGGAGAGCAGGGAAACGGCAGAATTCGACATTGGGCCGGGCTATAGCGCCTGCCCGGGGCTTTCTGCAGTTGGCTGGTGCCGTTGAGGATCCATTGCTCGGCCGCTCCTCGCTCGGTCATCTGCCCGGACACGGGTAAAGATGCGGCGACCATCGTGCTGTGCAACCGAGACGAAACGGAATCTGATGATCGAACGGCAGGAAAGGAGTTGGAAGCGTAGCGGCCTGGCGCTGGTCCTGCTGGCCGTATTGAGCCTGTTGGTCATAATGCCCCTGACCGTGCTGTTTGGCGGCATCCTGCCGGGTGATGCGACAGAACTCGAACCGTTGCGCGAACTGCTGCGCAGCGCGCCGGTGCAACATGCCATTCTGCGCACCTTCGCGGTAGCCCTGCTCGCCTGTGGGCTTGCAAGTCTGATCGCGATACCGCTCGCCTTCGCGGCCGTCCGGGCGGGCAAGCCTGCGCGGATCATGATCCAGATCTTCGGATTCCTGCCCCTGACAATGCCGCCGTTTGTCGGTGCGGCCGTGCTGCGAAACTTCACCGACGCCCTTGCCCAGGCAGATGCTGCGCAGTGGCTGTCTGCCTTGAATATCCGAGGCAGTCACCTGGCGCTGATTCTGATCTTCGCCCTGCACTATCTGCCGTTCATCCTGTTCAGCCTTATGGCCGGGCTGATGCGTATCGATCGATCGCTCTCAGAGAGCGCACGCAACCTCGGTGCCAGTCGTCTTTTCGTCTGGCATCGCATCACCCTGCCCCTGGCCACGCCAGCCTATGTCATAGGTGCCAGCCTGATGGTGTTGCGAATCTTTGAAGACGTGGGTACCCCACTGATGCTCGGGATCGAGGGCATGCTGGCACCACAGATCGTCTTGCACTCCGAAATTGGCGACCTTTCCGATCCAGTGCTCGGCATCAGTGCGCTGGTGCTGTTGGCTGCCTCCATCGTCATTACTCTTCTCGCATGGTCTGCGCTCGCTGATCCCCTCGCCGCGACCGGAAAGGAATGCGGCCGTCAGCCGGCGCAATGGCGTGGTGGGTTCGGCGGCGCGGCAATCACACTCGCCGTATTGTCTGGACTTGGCATGCTCGCCTTGGGGCCGCACCTGTGGCTGGTTTTGATGTCAGTCACAACCGCCTGGTCCGACAGCCTGATGCCGCTCGCCCTTGACCCAGGCAGCTATGGGCGGCTGCTGCGTGCAGCGCTCCCCGGATTGAAGACGACGCTTGCCTATGCCGCGGCGGCCGGCATGCTGACCCTGTTGCTGGGCGGCGTATTCGGTTCGCTGACCCGATCCCCGGGTCCAATCAGCCGCATCACCCGTCTCGCCACGACTTCGCTGTTCGCTGTCCCCGGCCTCGTGCTCGCACTCGCCTATGCGCGCACGCAGGATATGCTGGATCCGCAGCTGAGTGGCTGGCCCGGCCTTGCTTGGCTGGCCCTGATACTCGTCGTCGCACTCAAACAGCTACCCCTTGCCCAGCACCTTGTAGCCCGGCGGCTGCGCACCCTGCATTCCGGCGAGCTGGATTCGGCACGCAGCCTGGGCGCTTCGGGAATCAGCACTGGCCTGCGAATCGGACTGCCATCGATAACCGCTGTCCTGGCTGCCATATTCCTGCTGGGCAGCACAGCTGCCCTGGTCGAACTGTCTGCGGTGCTGTTGTTGATCCAGGATCCGGATGCACCGCTTGCACTCAGCCTTTTCCAGTCGATGCTGTCACCTGTTGATGTCCAGACGGTAGCGACCCAGGGAGTATTACTGGTCGCCCTGACGGCGACCATGCTGTTGACGCTCTACTGGCTCCTGCGCAGACGTTGTTACGATCCCAAACCACCCAGGTCGCGCAAGCCCTCCGTCGCAAGGAGTACGCCATGACGAACACAGAGCCGGCCAGCCTCGAACTGCGCAGTCTCGACGTTACCATCGACCATCATCAGATCCTGCGCGACATCAGCCTGAGCGTTCTGCCGGGCGAGCTGTTCGTGCTGCTCGGCGGCGCGGGCGCAGGAAAGTCGACCCTGCTGCGCGCGTTCGCCGGTCTGGACCCGGTCGGTTCAGGCGAACTTTGGATAGACGACCGCGAGATCACGCATGAGGCAGTGAACCGGCGGGGGGTTGCGCTGATGCTGCAGTCGTTCCCACTGTGGACGCATATGAACGTGGCAAGGAACGTCGCATTCGGACTCAGGCAAGAGGGGCTGAAGAGGTCAAAGCTCCGCGGACGGGTCGAAGAGGAACTGGCGACTTTCGGCTTGAGCGACTTTTATCACCATCTTCCCCGGCAACTCTCACCCAGCCAGCAGCAGCGTGTCGCACTGGCGCGAACCCTGATCAGCGGCGCCCGCGTCAAACTGCTGGATGAGCCGTTCAGTGCCCAGGATGCGCAGCTGCGCGAACGCCTGGCCGGCGCCCTGAAGAAGCGCCAGCAGCAATCTGCCATAACCACCCTGCTCACGACGCAAGACCGTCGTGAAGCCCTGCGGATTGCGGACCGCATTGCCCTGATCTATGAGGGTGAACTGCAACAGATCGGCACACCGATGGAGCTTTATGACAGCCCACGCAATCGCTATGTGGCCGAGTACATGGGCAGCGCCAATCTGATCGACGGTGAGATCGAATATGCGGGTGATCAACCCCTGTTTCGCACCACCAATGGCATGGTCATCCCTTTGTTCGACCATTTGGTCAAACGCGCGCGCATCGGTTCAGCCATGTTCCGCCCGCATGACCTGCATATCGTCAGCCGTGATCAGGAACCCTTCGGCGATCAGATTCGTTTCAACGGACGCGTTGAGCAGATCGAGTTCCTCGGCGATACCGTGCGTTACTGCATCGACTTGGCTGGCGAGGTGGTGTGGATGGATCTTGCCCGCGGTTGTGGGCAACTGAACCTGAATATTGGTGACCAGTTGGTCGTCGGGCTGGATCCGGCGCATATCCATATCCTCGAAAACTAGGGTCCGCGCAGCCAACGCATCTGCTAGCCTTGCACGATCAACCGGCAGGAGCACTTTTGCATCGTGACCTGGACACTCGGCGCTGACAGCACACTGCTCACCGTCAACAACCGTCTCGCCCTCGAGCTGCGTGCACGCCACGACCGCAATCAGGTGGCTGCCGGCAGGAAAGTCTGGCCGAGTGCCGACATCCTGCCCTGGAACGCCTGGCTGCAGCGTCTCTACCAGCAGCTCCTGGACGATGGATACACGGAACTCGACCTGCTGAGCCCGGCGCAGGAGAGACTGCTGTGGGAAGACATCGTAAGAGACTGGGACGGACAGGCGGATCTGCTGCGCCCGGCAGCCGCGGCCGAGGCAACGCAGGCGGCTTTCGCCCTCTACTGCGAATGGCAGCTGCGCGATCACCCGCTGGCGCTGCTCGGTGGCGACGAAACCCACCGCCTGCTCGGATGGATCAGATCCTTCGAGGACCTGCTGTCACGGCGAAAGCTGCTGAGTGCAGCTCAAATGCCGCCTCTGCTTACCAGGGCTTTCGAACAAAAGGCCCTGGCGATCCCGACACGGCTTGTCCACAGCGGATTCGACAGCCTCTCACCGGCACAGGGTGCGCTGTTCGATGCCTTGCGCACGCTCGGATGCAGCATCGCGGAACGCCGTGACGAATGCTGTGAAAGCACCCTGCAGCGCCTGGAAGCAGACGACAGCGAGTCCGAGATCAGGCACGCGGCCGGCTGGGCTCTTGATCTGCTGCAATCCGAACCGGAGAGCAGAATCGGCATCGTCTCCATCCGCATCACCCAACAGCGCCGCGACATCGAACGGCTGTTCACCGAGATCGTCACACCTGCCGCCTGTCTGGCGAACACCCCCGAGCAGGCGATGTTCAACATATCGCTCGGCGAATCCCTGTCAGAGCGTCCGCTGGTCGCGCATGCCCTGCTGGCATTGCGCCTTCTGACTGGCCCCCAGCCTCTGCACGCCATTGGTCAGCTGCTGCGAAGCCCGTTCGTCGGCGGGCATGCCGGGGAATGGGAACGACGCGCCCTGTTCGATGCCGCGCTGCGTGAAGACGGCCTGCCGATGCTCGACCTGCAGCGCCTCGCGCACCGGCTCAGCCGTTTCGACCGCGATGACCTGCGCCATTGTCCCGACCTGGCAGAGCGTCTGGAGAGTCTGCAGACAATGCGCCAGGAGCTGCCGGCCAGTGATACCCCAAACAACTGGGCCGGTCACTTTCAGGCGGTGCTGGGTGCACTCGGCTGGCCCGGCGATCAGACACTCGACAGCCACGAGTTTCAGCAACGCGAACGCATGCAGCGCGTGTTCAGCGAGCTTGCCGAACTGGGCAAGGTCCGTCCGCGCATGCGCCTGGGCGAGGCCATCTCGAGACTCGGCACCCTGGCGACCGACGCCCTGTTTCAGGCCAAATCGCCAGCCGCACCCATCCAGATCCTGGGCCCGCTCGAGGCCGCCGGGATGGACTTCGACGCCATCTGGCTACTCGGCATGGATGATCAGAACTGGCCTCCGGCGCCACATCCGAACCCCCTGCTGCCGGCCGGCCTGCAGCGCGATCTGCAGATGCCACATGCCTCAGCCGCACGCGAGCTGCAATTTGCCTCGGCCCTGACCGAGCGCCTCACGCAGAGCGCCAGGACGGTGATCGCCAGCCATGCACGCATGGATGCCGAGCGTGAACAGCGCCCAAGCCCGCTGGTCCACGACTGGCCAATGTTCGATCCTGAGGGTCCTGCTCCACAGACTGCGGCCAGCTTGCGCAGTGCCTGCGCAACTGCCGGCAACTTTGAGCCACTGCCGGTCGGTCACACACACAGTGCACCGTCCGAGCCCCGCGGCGGTGCGGCGTTGCTGGCTGCCCAGGCAGGCTGTCCTTTTTCGGCAGTCGCCCGCTTTCGCCTGCGCGCAAGGCCACTCGAGGAGCCCAGTTTCGCACCCGACGGCGCCCTGACCGGCACCCTTGTCCACGAACTGCTGCAGCGCGTCTGGGCTGCGCTCAAGGACTCTGCAACCCTCGCGCAGCATGACGAGGCCGACCTCCATGCCCTGGTCGCTCCGCTCGCCACGGCGACGCTCGACGATATCGGCCGCCGCAGACCCGACCTGTTCACGGCGAGATTCCGCGCCATAGAGGCGGCACGCCTGACCCGTCTGATCATCGACTGGCTCGCCCTGGAACGCGAACGCAAGCAGGCCTTCAGCGTGGAAGCCCTCGAACAGGAGCAGACCATCGAGTTTTCAGCCCTGCGCCTCAACACCCGCGCAGACCGCGTAGACCGCCTGCAGAATGGGGGACTCGCGGTCATCGACTACAAGACCGGTCGCAACGTGCGCAACGACGGCTGGTTCGACGAACGCCTGACAGAACCTCAGCTTCCGCTTTACTGCCTGCACAGCAATGGCGAGGTGCGTGCCGCACTATTGGCACGGGTCAGACGCGACGGACCCGGCTTTGCCTTTGTCGGACTCAGCGAGGAGGAGGACTTTGCCTCCGGTGTCGATACCCCGAAGAACCAGCGTGGGGAGACCGACTGGCCGGGCCTGCTGGCTCAGTGGCAAAAGTCTCTGAGTGACCTTGCGGATGAGATCGGCGCAGGACGTGCCGACCCCACGCCTTCGATACAGGCCTGCCAATATTGCGCCCTCGGCGCATTGTGCCGGGTACAGGAGATGATCGCGGGGGACGACGGTGATTGAGACCACGGCAGCCGATGCCCGACAACGCGAACAGGCGCTGGATATCAGCGAGTCGTACATCGTTCAGGCGCCCGCCGGTTCCGGCAAGACCGAGCTGTTGACCCAGCGCTATCTCCGCCTGCTCGCTGAGGTTGATCACCCCGAGGAGATCTATGCGATCACCTTCACGCGCAAAGCAGCCGCCGAGATGCGCAATCGCATCCTCGCGGCCATCGATGCGGCCACTGCCCCGCAACCGGCCGAGCCTCACCGGCGGCTGACCAGGACCCTGGCGCGCGCAGCCCTTGAACAGGATGCGCGGCATGAATGGCAAATCGCCCGCAACCCGAACCGGTTGCGCATCCAGACTTTTGACAGCCTCAGCCATGCGCTGGCCAGACAAATGCCCTTGCTCAGCGAGTTGGGCGCGCCACCCGCGACCACCGACAAACCGGAGGCACACTACCAGGAGGCGGCACGCGCAACCCTTCGCATGCTCGAAGACCCGAAGCTGGGTCCGCATATCGAGACCCTGCTGGTATATCTCGACAATCGGCAGGGCTTACTCGAAGACCTGCTGCGCAATATGCTCGCGCGGCGCGACCAGTGGTTGGGTCATGCACTCTCATCGCCGGGTGGCGATGACCTCGACGAGGCGCTCGAGGATGCGGTGACCGCCCACCTGCGCCTGTTGTTGGGAAACTGCCGTCCCGACTGGCTGCATCAGTTGATTACCATTGCCCAGCAGGCCGCAAGCAACCTGGCGGCGTCCGGGCAGACCGGTACGGCGGCAGACAGCCTGTCGGCCTGGCTGCACAAAGATCAGAACCCCGGGACCGCATGGACGGATCTGCCGGACTGGCTGGGACTGGCCCAGATGCTGCTGACCAAGGGTGGCGAACTGCGCAGATCGTGGAATGCCGACACCGGGTTTCCCGCGCCGAGCGAGAAAGGCATCTCTCCCGAGGTCAAGGCGCAACGCAGCCAGGCAAAAATGGCGATCAAGGAGTTGTGTGAACAAATCGGCGACCAACCCGGACTCACAGCGCTTTGGGCCGGCCTGCGCCTGTTGCCGCATCACGGTCTCGACGACCAGCAACGTGCCGTGCTTTCCAGTCTGTTCCGCGTGCTGCTGCACGCGGCGGCCGAACTGCAACTGGTTTTCCAGGACAGCGGTGAGGTCGACTTCGCCGAGATCCAGATGCGCGCGCGCCGGGCGCTGGGCAGTCCCGATAACCCCACCGACCTTGCGCTGACCCTCGACTACCGCCTGCAACACCTGCTGGTCGATGAATTCCAGGACACCTCCAGCAGCCAGTATGGCCTGCTGGAAACACTGACCGCCGGCTGGCAGAACGGTGACGGGCGCACGCTATTCGCAGTCGGTGACCCGATGCAGTCGATCTACCGATTCCGTGAGGCCGAGGTCGGTCTTTACCTCGCGGCGCGGGCCAATGGCATCGGCGGACTCAGGCTGAGGCCGCTCAAGCTGGGGATCAATTTCCGCTCAAGCAGCGGCATCGTCGACTGGGTCAACAGCAGTTTTCCGTTGATCTTTCCCGCTCAGGTCGATGTCGGGCGCGGCGCCGTGCCCTACTCGCCTGCCACGGCCTACGACCCGTCGCCGGACGACTCGGCGGTAACCATGCACCCCTTTGCCGGTGCCGATACCAGGGCAGAGGCGCAAAGGGTCACAGAACTGGTGCATACGGCGCTGGCGGAAACGGATGCCGGCCAGGTTGCAGTGCTCGCGCGCGCAAGGAGCCATCTGCGCGATATCGCCGCCGCGCTGAGGTCCGCCGGGATCGCGTTCCAGGCGGTCGATATCGACCCGCTGGCACAGCGCCCGGCGGTACAGGACCTGCATGCCCTTACGCGTGCCCTGCTGCACCCGGCCGACCGCCTGTCCTGGCTGGTCGTCTTGCGCGCGCCCTGGCTGGGGCTCAGCCTGCAGGACCTGCTGCTCATCGCCGAGTCCACACCCCGCTGCGTGCTCGCGCGCCTGCGCGATTCCCGGTTACGTGCAAGCTTGAGTGATGACGGGCGCCTGCGTGTCGAACGGCTGCTGGAGGTCGTCGACCGGCAACTCCCGGCGCGCGGGCGCCGGCCGCTGCGCCAATGGGTCGAAAGTATCTGGCTGATGCTGGGTGGCCTTGCAACGGCGCGCGACGGCGAGACCGATGCGCAGGCCTATCTTCGCCTGCTCGATCAGCATGAACAGGCCGCGGGAGTGCTCGATTTCGCCCGCCTGCAGAACGCATTGGAAAAACTCTACGCAACGCCCGACAGTGGCTCCGACGGCCGCGTGCAGCTGATGACCATGCACAAGTCAAAAGGACTGGAGTTCGACACCGTGATACTCCCCGGCCTCGGGCGAAAGCCGGCGTCTGACAGCAGCGAACTGCTCTACTGGCTCGAACGCACCGGTTCGCAGGGACACGCTCAACTGCTCATGGCCCCGATCCGGGCTGCCGATCAGCAAAGCGAAGCGATATCAGGCTACCTGCGCGAGTTGAACAAGGACAAGAACCAGCTGGAGACCTCGCGTCTCCTGTACGTTGCGGCGACCCGGGCGAGGCGCCGGCTGCATCTGCTGGGTCACATCGCCTTCAACGCCAAGGGTATGGCGGTCAAACCGGCGGCGGCTTCCCTGCTGGCAAAACTCTGGCCCGTCGTCGAATCCGATTTCGGCTACTTGGCAGCACCACCAACCGAGGTTGCCGAGGAGTCCAGCGTGCGCCTGGCACAGCTGCAACGGCTGCCGGCCAACTGGCGACCTGCCCTCGTCAGCCCATTGGCACCGGTACCCAGCCAGGCCGACGATGAGATATTCAAATCGCAGATCGAGTTTGCCTGGGCTGGCGATACGGCGCGCCACGTTGGCACGCTGGTCCATCGTCACCTCGAACGCATCGCACGAGACGGTATCGACAACTGGCCGCCAGAACGCGTCGATGGACTCGAACAAACCCTGCGGCGCGGATTGCAGAACCTGGGCGTTGCCAGCAGCCAGCTCGAAGCGGCCGTCGCAAAGGCCAAACGTGCCCTGCGCCAGACGCTCGCCGATGAGCACGGGCGCTGGATACTCGCCGACCACGCGGAGGGGCAGTGCGAATGGCCCCTTACAGCGCATGAGGAAACGCGCCGACACTACGTAATCGATCGCAGCTTCGTGGATGAACACGGTGTTCGGTGGATCATCGATTACAAGACCGGAGAACACCTCGAAGGCGATCGTGATGCCTTTCTCGACCAGGAGCAGGAACGTTACCGCGAACAAATCGAGAACTACGCAGGGATCATTCGTCTGCTGGAGGACAGACCGATACGTCTGGCACTCTATTTCCCCCTGTTTCCCGATTGGCGGGTGTGGGACTACGAAACCAAAGGGGCGGCCCAATGAAAATATCCTCGATCAGCGAGGATTACAGACGCATCGGCGAACAGATCGCGATCCTCCTGGGGCGCCCTCGTGTCTCGGGCCTCTATCTTCCCGCACCCGTTGCGGACGAGACCTTCCGCGACGAGTTCGGCTTCGTTTTCCTGGCCGACGACGGCATCGGCCCTTTCTATGTCAGCATGGACAACATTCTGCAGGGGCTGTGGCAGCGCTATCCCGAGCCTGAACTTTGCGACGAGGACGCATTCTCTTTGCTGCAGGGGTTTGCCAGCGAAGACCCGAGCAGCCGGGCTCTGGCACTGGGCACCTACAATGCGCTGAGCGCAAAACTGTATCAGACTGCAGGCTTCGAACCACCGGACCGCAATCCGAATTCCGGACTGAGCGATACGCCACCCGGAGGCCCTGTCGGCATGGTGGGTTACTTCTGCCCCTTGGTGGATAAACTGACCGCCCTGGGCTGTGAGGTCCTGGTGTTGGAACGCGCACCCGAGCGGGTTCCCGAGAGGCCCGGTGTGTCGGTGACCTGCGACCCTCAGGATCTGGCAGGCTGCAAACATGTGCTCTGCACGGCTTCCACACTGATCAACGACAGTCTGGAAGATTTCCTTGCGGCTACCGAACCGACGGCGTGCATAGAAATCGTCGGGCCCAGTGGCAGCGGCCTGCCGGACCCTTTATTGGCGCGCGGGGTCACGTCGATCGGCGGCATCAGCTTCGGCGACAGGAATCAGCTGATCGGGCATCTTCGCCGCGGTGGCTCGTGGGGTGCGGCAGGACGGAAGTATCAGCTGGACGAAACCAGCTACCCGGGGCTTGCGCAGCTAATGGGTCGTAGCGGTGACACCGACCCATCGTAGGGCAATCAAAACCGCATGCGCCTGTTTGCCGGTCAAATCCACCCGACGGGCATGACTTATCTGTTCGCGCGACCATATTTGGCCGAGTCTAACTGAGAATTCTTTGAGGGTTGCTCATTCGATGGAACCTACTGCTGTGGATGCCAGGTGACAAATCAGATGCACGCTGAAGGGGCCGTCAGGTTTATCTGCGCACTGCTGCTGGTCGCGGCCGACACTTCGCCCGCTGGCCAGTCGCAGATCAATGTGTGTGTCGACTATGGCTGTGACCTGGAGCAGCCCATTCGTATCTCACAGGATGAATGGCGAACCATCGGCTCGCTGTTCGATGAAGCCCGTTCTGCTGCCGACGAGCGGACGGCGGTCACAATAGCCGTGGGCAGACTCGAACAGATTGCAGGCCTCCAGGCCGGCACGCAGGGTGATCTGCCCGAGAATTCAAGCAATCACGGCGGTCCCGGTCAACTCGACTGTATTGCGGAATCGATCAACACCAGCCGGTACATGCAAATGCTGGAACAGGCTTCCTTGTTGCGCTGGCATCTGGTGAAGGAACGGGCCAAACGACGCCAGTACATCTTTAGCACCCACTGGAGTGCTGTTCTGGAAAGGCCGGATACCGGAGAGGCCTTTGCCGTGGATTCATGGTACGGCAGGAATGGCGATCCAGCCCTTGTGATCCCCCTTGAACAATGGCGACGCGGCGCGAGACCTGACGCAGGCAACCGTTAAAGACGCCGGCTCGGCACCTGCTCGCAGTCACAAACAGTTTCAGTAACAAGTTGCAGATGCCGATACCCTTAATACCTTAATTCTGAACCCAATAAGGGTGGGCGAATTGGACAACAGCGAAGCCTCGAACGAACGGCGGGGGAGTCAGGTAGCGATACCGGACGATGTCAAGTCCAGGTTGAACGAACTGCAGCATCAGATCCTGGCCCGACTCGAGGGTTTTGGCTGGTCAGTGGCCTTCGTGCGCCGGCCATTGTTCCAGGATCAGGTTGTGGTTCTGTTCGACCCGGCCGGCCGGCAACACGCCATCCTCAACGACGACGGCTCCATCGAAAAGACGACGGACGTCCAGATTCGCTAGGCGGTGCTACCATGCCCGGATGCCGCACGTCATCGTCGACCCTGAATCCACCTCGCTGCAGGAGCGTTTTGCCCTTATCAGGACGCCCCGCAAGTCGCGCAAGCGCTTTCCCGAGGCCTGCGTCGAGATCGTGAGTTCGGAAGAAGCCGCCCGCCAGGGGGGTGACGAATCAGCAAAACTGCACCCGGCGATCGTCTATGGGCCCTCGGTCTCATCGGAGAGTCTGCGTATCTATTACCTGGTTCGCTGGCTATAGCGTTTGGTAGCACAATCAGACCAACTC
>Ga0316201_10002711_pt1 | contig 12728 bp, 10 predicted proteins | sample CS6wburrow_MG_FD_204516 | JGI IMG/M metagenome (GOLD analysis project Ga0316201, IMG submission 204516) | Coastal sediment microbial communities from Delaware Bay, Delaware, United States - CS-6 worm burrow | ecosystem: Environmental > Aquatic > Marine > Coastal > Sediment | place: USA... | reverse complement strand
TTGCTGATCGAACATATCCATTGGGGTCACCGTATAGACACAGTTGGAGTTGACACGAACGGCGGTCATTCCAACCCATACGCCCTCAAAAGGCAAGCGTAAATGTTGGAGAGGGCTTTACTTTGCCGCAAAAAAAACTTAGGGTCAACCACTGCCACCCGTCATTGAAAGGAAAGCGGCCGTGTCCGTTTTTAAGTCCATACAAGCTATCACCGCCATTATCACCCTGGTCTCTTTCTCAGCAGGGTGCGCCTCTTTGTCCACCTCCAGCCAAAGGCCCCGTGTCAGCCTCGCCTCTATGCGTGTACTGGACATCAAAGGGCTGGAAACCACCTTCGAAATCGATTTGCGCATTATCAATCGAAGCCAGCAGTCCCTGAACATAACGGGAATCGATTGCGAATTGACCCTCAACGGCCGACAGCTGGCGGAGGGAGTGGCCAATCCAAAGATCTCAATCGAACCGTACACCGATGCGGTCGTGCCGGTAAAGACCTATTCTTCGATGCTCGACATGATCGGCATAGCGCGGCGCCTGATGAAATATGCGGGAAAACCGATGACCGGGGAGAAGTTAACCTATGCCATCAGCGGCCACCTGCAGACCGGAGATGGCGGCTGGTTCGGAAGCGTCCCGTTTGATGATCAGGGCGAAATCGATTTTGAAGGGTTGACCGGGGCTGTCAACTAGCCGGGCGTGCGGCTGGCGGCACCGAACCAGGACCGAACATCGGCACGCCTGCCCTTGCAAGGGTGCGGCGACACTGTGGCCCGACCATTACAGCAGCAGCATTGGGGCGTAGGCATTGAGTTGTCGATCGACCTGTCGAGGATCCGGGACACATTCGGCCAATGCCTCCCAGAACCCCGGGCCGTGATTCTTGATGCGCGTGTGCACCAGTTCATGCAAAATCGTGTAATCCATCAATTCGGGCGGCAATCGGATCAACTGAACGTTCAAATTGATATTGTTGGCCGCCGAGCAACTGCCCCAGCGGGTTTTTTGATGTCTCACGAACACCCGGTTATAGGAGAACCCGTATCTCCGGGCCAGTTGATCGAGTCTGTCGACAATGACCCGGCGGGCAACCTTGCGATTGATGGGCGCCGCAGATTGAAACGTCAGGGCCTCGGCCTCGAGCCGCGCCATCCGTTCCCGATGGCTGGCAATCCACCGTCGCTTGGTGCGGGCGATGTCCAGCGCCGTGGCATAGGCAATGCCTTTGGGAACGGCGATCCGCACTCCCTTGAAGGGCTCGATGGTGAGGCACACGCGCCTGGCCCGCGGACTGCGTTCCAAGCGTATTTCTCCAACGCCCTCGAGATGGACTACTTTTATGCGAGATTCCAACAATGGCAACCCTTCTCCATATCGGGCCCGTCCGCCGTGAGGAAAGTCCAGCCCTTCATCGATGCATCGATCCCCCCCCAAAAGCCTCCATGCGCTCACGCGTCGACGGATGGGTCGACAAATAGCCTGCCCAACTGTTGTCTTCGGCGCCCCCCGCTTCCTTGGCACGGGTGTCGATTCGGGAAATGAGATCACTAAACCGCGCCGTCGGTATCGCATGTTCCGTGAGGTAAGCCAGGGCGTGCAGATCCGCTTCGCGTTCGAAATCCCGGGAATAGGCCAATTCTGTTAAAATAACCGGAAGCCCCAGAAACAGCTCTGATACCCCCGATGCATCCCCGGTAATGGCCAGCAGGGCAAAAGAGACCAGTGAGTCCTGCACGATCCGGCGCATGCCATGGCGGTGAACCACGTGTCCGATCTCATGTGCCAGCACCGCAAGGATCTCATCATCATGCTTCGCAATGGATACCATTTCGTCGGTAAAGATAATCGTCCCGTCAGGCAGAGCAAAGGCATTGGGGCCGACCTTGCCCCCTTTTCTGAACACGATTTCAATCGGCAGCCCGGCATGGTTATCCAAAACAGGCTGCAAGTGCGCTTTCAGGCCCTGCACCCTTTCCAGGGTCAGTTCTGAGGGTTTGAAAATCATCCGGTCCAACACCGTGAGAGTCTGCTCGCCGGCGATCCGATAAACGGAGGGCGGCAACTGGTCGGTAATCAGCCGGGCAGCAGCGGGCACGCCATAAATGACCGCGACAACTGCCAGGAGAATGAACACCACAATGGCGGGAATGATATAGCGCAGGCGTGTCTCGAGACGGTGCACCCAGATCGACCAGTGTGATCCGACAACGACGGTCTGGGCCTGATCAACACCGTCGTTGTCTAAGGTCTCGAAGGTGCCGCCCCCTTCAAATGTCAGGAAACGGGCCGTGTCGGCCAGCCTGGGGGTAATGCGGACCTTGGCAAAAGGCTGTTGCAGGATTAAAGCTTCGGTGTCGGCTCTTTTCAGCATCACGAGACCATCAGATTGGACAGTCATGACAGCATCGATCTGCATCGATTGGTGACCATCATACCATTTTCCACGCAATTCAATCATAAGCCGAAATCAAAATCCATAAAATCGGACATCTCATCGCCAACCGCACTGATCTGTTTCTGTTCAGCAGCGACAAACTGGTCGAGATCGCCGGCCGGCAGCAATGCCAGCTGATGGATCTTGTACCGATAAGCCCTGACTTGGGCAAAAGGGTGAAAGATGCCCAGGGTCAGTACGGTGGCCAGAGTATTGGTAAAGACGATCACGGCGTAGTCCTTGATCTTCATGGTGGCCTGAAACCCATTTCCATTCAGTTCCGCGGAATTGTAAAGCAGGTTGTTCGACCTGACGGTGAAATATGCAAAGGCGTACAAATACAGCACAGCAACGACTAGGGCACTCATAGGAGCGAACAGGAATGCTGCCGCAGCGGCCAGCACGATGAAAATGATCAGGGGCAGTGTGAACTTCACGAACAGCAAGTAATAGTCTCCGGCCGTGGCTCCGAAACTGAAATGGGTCTTGCCGTACCCGCTGTTTGCGACGACGAACTGCTTCTGACGGAAATAGACATAAGGGCCCAGCAGACCCAAGGTAACCGGCACCAGGAGGGGCAAGAAGACAAACGCTTTAGCTGCGCCCATCACCGTACCTGAAAAGTTGAACCGAATGTTCCGGAAGGCGCTGTTATGAGCATTGAAGGACAGCGAGCGGACCACCAACCAGGGCAGAAAAACCACCAGAATCAGAATGAAAGCCGGGCTTATAAGAGGAAAAAACTGATTTGCTGCAGAGTAGGCCAGGAAGAATAAAAATACGATGATACGACCCTTGAGAATCTTGACAGGGCTGGCCAGATACCGGAAGGCGGCACCGGAAAGACGGGTATTGCCATAAAAATATTGCTTTCGGCGCACTTTGGCCCAGGCCGAATAGATGCCCAGAGTCAACACCGAAAGCAAAATATTGACTATCCAAATCTTAAAGTACTGTCCACCACTGCCGGTAAACTGGAAGGGAATGATTTCGCCGGGCCCGACGGACGGTTTCGTGACTTGTTGATCCGGTCGGTCCGGAGGCGGGGGTGGGCCATCGTCCCGATTTGTGGATGGCGGGCCCTTGACATATTCGGATAGAGGCCGCCACTGCTGGTCTTTTTCGCTGTGGACAAGGGTGCGGGAACCGATTTTTCCAGTTTTCAACAATTCGCGCAGCTCGGCCTTGCTGAGCGGCCCGATTACCTGGTCTCCATCTTTGTAATACCACGACATGCCCCAAGGCCTCCCTCGATCGTCTACCGAAATGCTACGGTATAGTAAACAAAAAGATAACACCATGCTTCACACGCAGCCGTACCCATGCTGAAATGCCTTTCATGGATGCCGAATGCCGTCGCAGCAACAGTTTATCTCGATTTATGGGATCATGAACATCAATTTCTGCCGATGTTCCACTATTTTGTGCGGGTAGAGTGCAAATTTCAGGCCCACATCAACGATCACCACAATGGAGCCCACACCTACCTTCTCTTTTTGGTTTTCTTTTTGCCAAACTCGATCCGACCGCTGCGCTGTCGGAAATAGAGCCGCAACGGTACCTTGTCCAGCCCACTCTCCGAACGGATCTGATTGAGCAAATACCGCTGGTATGAAAAATGGACCGCGTCGGGATAGTTCACAAAACTGATGAACGTGGGCGGTGCATCTGAAATCTGGGTGGTGTAGTAAAATTTCAGACGACGCCCTTTGTGCAGCGGCGGTTCGGTGCGCTCGGTGGCCTTCGTGATGATGCGGTTGATCTGCCCAGTGCCGATCCGGGTGGTGTATTGGGCGTACACCTGGTCGATGAGCGCAAAAAGCTTGACCACCCGCTTGCCCGTGCGCGCGGAAACTGTCAGCAGTGGCGCGTGGTGCAGAAACTTGGCGGCATCGCGCAGGTTGTGTTCGAATCTGCGCGGTGTAAGTTCTTCGGCATTGACAAGATCCCACTTGTTGGCCACGAAGATGGTACCACAGCCGCGTTCATTGGCATAACCGGCCACTTTGATATCCTGCTCCGTAATACCCTGATCGGCATCCAGCACCACCAGAGCGATGTCGCATCGCTCCAGGCGCTTGAGCGCCTTAATGATGGAAAATTTCTCCAGCTTTAAATCTACTTTGGCCTTGCGGCGAATGCCGGCCGTGTCGATGAGCAGGTAGGAGCGCCCCTGCCACTGACATACCGTGTCGATAGCATCCCTCGTAGTGCCGGGCACATCGCTGACGACCAGTCGTTCCTCTCCCAGGAGCCTGTTGATCAGGGACGATTTCCCCACGTTGGGACGACCCACCATGGCAATACGGATGAGGCGCTGGTCGTCTTCGCCCTCGAACACCGGCAGGGTCTTGACCAAGTCGTCGAGAAAATCCGACACTCCATAGCCGTGTTCTGCCGATACCGGATAAAATGAGGTGATACCCAGCGCATAAAATTCATAAAGACGGTCTTCCTGCTCCTGACCATCGATTTTGTTGACCGTGTAGAACACCGGCTGTTCAATGGCTCTGAGCCAGTCGATTAGATCACGGTCGAAGGGCGAAAGGCCGCCTTTGCCGTCTAAAACCAGCATGACCACATCTGCTTCGGTCACGGCCTGCTCGACCTGTAAGCGGATCGGTGCGGCGAAACGGTCGTCGTCACCGCTGATAAAGCCGCCGGTATCGACAAGGATGAATTCATGCTCATCCCATACGGCGTCTCCATAATGACGGTCGCGGGTCACCCCGGGGCGGTTATCGACGATGGCGTCACGACGCCGGGTGATCCGGTTGAACAGGGTGGACTTGCCCACATTGGGGCGTCCAATGATGGCAACGACAGGTTTCATGGGTCTAAACGCCTATCTTCAATGGTGTTGTCGATTGATGGATCGATGGCGACAGTTGGCGGATGCTCACAGGCGCCTGATCTGGTCCCAGAGAAATGCCCCGATGGCATCGCTGACCAATGCCAGATGTTTTTCAAGGTCCTGGCGGTCGTTTGGCCCTGCGGCATCGGTCACCCCCTTGATCATGGTCCACGGGGTGTCGTACATGGCGGCAACGCGAGCGATGGCCGCACCCTCCATATCCACAAGGTCGGCAATGGCCGCCAGGGCTTTACGCCGTTGGAAGTCAAAAACGGCGCAATCTGTAGTTACCAGGCGGGCTGCCGGCAGATCCCAGTCCATGCGGCCGTCGCTGATGCGCGGTTCGAGTAGACGGCCCATCACTTCATGATCGCCCTCCACAGCGGAAGTGACGCATAGCAGCCGACCGGGTTCGAAATTGGCACCCGACTGCAGGGCACCGCATGCGCCGGCATTGAGAATTTCCTGAATCCCATATTCCCGGATCATTGCCTGGCAGGTCACGGCGGCGGCCACTTTGCCCATCCCGCTGACGGCGGTCAACACAAGAGGGTTCTCAGGCACCTGGTAGATCTCAATAGGCGACCGCCCCACCTGAATCGCTTGGCTCAATTCTAAAAACGGCGCGGCCTCTCGATGGGTCGCAAACAGTACACCAATCATGGTATCACCCCGATTCGAATCGCCTCTTTCTCCAATGCGGCCACGGCCTCTCTGCCGGCCGCACCGAGATCCAGGCTGAATTCATTGACAAAGGTGCGAATGTGGGCATCCAGGACATCAGAGGTCATCTCCTGGGCATGGGCTTGAATATACGAGAGCGCCAGAGCAGGGTTTCGCTTTGCCAGATCGATGCTGGCTCGAATGGCCTCATCCAGCATTCTGTCAAGATGTTCCGGATGGCGCTTGTGAACAGCGATGCAGCCCAGTGGAATAGGCAGCCCTGTGCGTGACTCCCACCAGGCTCCCAGGTCGACAACTGGCCGGAAGCCTTCCTTCTCGAAAGTAAACCGGCTCTCATGGATAATGACCCCGCAGTCTGCTTCTCCGGAGCGAAGGGCGTTGAAAATCCTGTCATAAGGAAGGAAGGTCCGCCGGTTCGCCCGGGGCGCCCAGAGCCGAAAGAGCAGATGGGCGGTGGTCCATTCGCCCGGAAGAGCGATGCGGGCGTGTGCCATATCGTTGCGGGTCAATTCACGGTCGGCAATCACCACCGGCCCACAACCGAACCCCAGTGCTCCCCCGCTGGACAGCAGGCGGTAGTGGGCCTTGACCTTGAGCCAGGCAAAAAAGGAGAGCTTGGTAACATCCAGATGGCCCTCAAAGGCCATCCGGTTGAGGCTTTCCACATCGTGCAGGCGAGCCTCGACGGTATATCCCGGAATCTGAACGGGCCCGTTGACCAGCCCGTTGAAGATGAAGGTATCATTGGGGCAGGGGGAGAAACCCAGCGTCAGCAATGGTTTGGTGCCAGTCGTCACGGTTTGCCGCGGAATGTCCGCCTCCGTCCGTTCCCGTTGCCGTTGTCCGGTGCATGGATCTCACCACACAGGGTCTCTACCGCCGGATACCCCAGCAGTCCGTTGACTTCCCGATTGAGAGCTTCGCTGGGCTGGATCCGCCAGTTATCGGCCATGGCAAGGACCGCCTCAACAGCCTCCGGCAGCTTGAGCCGAATCAACCCCTGGCACTCCCCGGGGTGACGCCGCAGAATCTCGCGCAGTTCACCCATAACAGCTTTGTCACAGCGTTCGGCTTGGATGTTGAACTGAATCTTGGCGGTCCACATGGTCTCGGCTTTTTGCAGGGGAATGAAGGTATCGGCTAAAATTTTGGTCCCCTTGTCATCCTGTTGCACTTTTCCCTGGATGAACACAGGCCGGTCATCACCCAGCAACTCCTGGCAGCCGGCATAGATTGACGGAAAAACAATGACCTCCACCTTGCCGCGCAGATCTTCCAGTTGGACAAAGGCCATCAGCTCCTCCCTTTTGGTGCGGATCACTTTACTGGTGGTGATCAGCCCCCCCAATCGGACCGGCTGGCCGTCTGGAAGATCACCGATATTTTCCGTATGGGCAGTGGCAAACTTGGCCAGGGTGCTTTCGTGGCGCGTCAAGGGATGGCCGGAAATATAAAACCCCAATGACTCTTTCTCTCGCAGGAGCATCTCTTTTTCTTCCCACTCGGCAATCTTGGGAAGGGCCGGGGCAGTCACCGAAAGGCTGCACTCTACCCCCACATCGAACAGCCCCATCTGCGGGTCGCAGCGCTCTTTCTGCACCTTCTGGCCATATTCGAGAGCCTCTTCCAGAACGGCCATCATCTGCGAACGAAAGACTCCGGTGGAATCAAAAGCCCCACATGCGATCAAGCTTTCAACCACCCGTTTGTTAACCTTGCGTAGATCCACCCGCTCGCAGAAATCGAAAAGGGAAGCAAACCGGCCGTTGGCCCGACGTTCCTCAACGATGGCCTCAACAGCGCCCTCCCCTACGTTCTTGACCGCCACCAGGCCGAAATGGATTTTTTGGCCCGCTACGGTAAACGTTGTGTCGCCCGAATTGACATCCGGGGGAAGGACATCGATCTGATGGGTACGGCACTCATTGATGTATTTGACCACCCCGTCGATGGAGTGCATTTCACTGGTGAGCAGCGCGGCGATAAATTCCACCGGATAATGGGCTTTCAGGTAGGCCGTCTGGTAGGCAATCAGTGCATAGGCGGCGCTGTGAGACTTGTTGAATCCGTACCCGCCGAATTTCTCCATGAGGTCGAAAAGGGCTTTGGCCTTGGCTTCAGCATGGCCGTTTTGAATCGCCCCTTTAACAAAACGCTCACGATGTTGGGCCATCATGGCGGCGATCTTCTTGCCCATGGCCTTGCGAAGACCGTCGGCTTCGGCCATGGTGTAGCTGGCCAGAGCGCTGGCGATCTTCATGACCTGCTCCTGGTAGACAATCACGCCGTAGGTCTCTTTGAGAATGGGCTCAAGTTCTGGTAGCGTGTATTCTACTTCCTTGCGGCCGTGCTTGCGCTCCACGAAATCGTCCACCATGCCGCTGTCTAACGGACCGGGCCGGTAGAGCGCCACAAGGGCCGTCACATCGGCGAAAGACTCGGGCTTCAACCGCACCAGCAGATCTTTCATGCCGGAACTTTCGAGCTGAAACACACCGGTGGTATCCCCGGCGGACAGCAGCGCGTAAGTGGCCGGATCGTCAAAATCGATCTCCGCCAGAACCACAGGGGGCTTGCCCTGGGAGGCGATGAGTTTAAGAGCGCCGTCGATAACGGTAAGGTTGCGCAACCCCAAAAAGTCAAATTTGACCAAACCGATTTTTTCGACCAGCTTCATGTCCAGCTGGGTGACGACTTCACCTTTCTTCCCTTTGTACAGGGGCAGGTACTCCACCAGAGGCCGGTCTCCGATGACCACACCGGCGGCGTGGGTGGAGGCGTGCCGGGGCAACCCTTCCAGGGTCCGGCAGATGCTGACCAGCTCGGTGATTTCCGGCCGGGAGGCCTCCAGATCCTTCAGCTTGGGCTCCTGCTCCAGTGCCTGCTCAAGAGTGATATTGAGCACATCAGGCACCAGTTTGGCAATAGCATCCACCTCCGCCAGGGGGATATCGAGGGCCCTTCCCACATCTCGGATCACCGCGCGGGTCTTGAGTTTCCCGAAAGTGATAATTTGGGCTACATAATCCCCTCCGCCGTATCGCTGGCCCACATATTCGATGACTTTGTCCCTGCCGTTGATGCAGAAATCCACATCGATATCCGGCATGCTGATCCGGTCGGGATTGAGAAAGCGCTCGAAAATCAGGCCGTGCTCGATGGGATCCAGGTCGGTGATTCCCAGGGCATAGGCTACCAGGCTGCCGGCCGCGGAACCCCTGCCGGGGCCCACCGGCACCCCGTTATTTTTGGCATAGTTGATAAAATCGGCCACGATCAGAAAATAGCCGGGGAAGCCCATCTTGTTGATAATGCCGATTTCATAATCCAGCCGCTGGCGATAGATCTCTTCGTCGGCATCCGGATTCTTGTTGAGAATCAAGGCCCAGATACGCTTGAACCCCTCCTGCGTCTTCTGCACGAAAAGGTCTTCGGCGCTCAAGCCGGAGGGATCGCTGAACTGGGGAAAGTGATAGGTTTTAAAATCGAAATCGACCTGGCAGCGCCGGGCGATCTCCACGGTGTTACCCACGGCACGGTCAAAGTCTTTGAAGTAGGCCGCCATCTCTTCTTTGGGCTTGAAGTAAAGCTGGTCGGTACTGAAGCGAAAGCGGCCGGTGTCGTTGACGGTCTTTCCCGTCTGCACGCACAGCAGCACATCATGGGCCCTGGCGTCTTCTTTGTCCAGGTAATGGCAATCGTTGCTGGCCACCAGGGGAATGGAAAGATTTGCGCTCATCTCCCGGAGGCCCTCATTGACCGTATTCTGAATCGGAATGCCGTTGTTCTGGATCTCCAGGAAAAAGTTATTCTCGCCAAACAAGCCTTGATAATACTGGGCCGCTGCTTCAGCCTGAGCCACTTGACCCTGCTTGACAAAAAAAGGAATTTCACCATGCAGGCAGGCCGACAGGGCGATCAAGCCATGGTGATATTTTTCCAGGAGTGCCTTGTCAATGCGAGGTCGGTAGTAAAAGCCTTCGGTCTGGGCGATGGTGACCAGTTTGCACAGATTACGGTACCCTTCCTGATTCTCGGCAATCAGGACCAGGTGCCGCAACCCCTTTGCATCTAAGGGCGTCTTGTCCGCCACCGTTCGGGGCGCCACGTAGCACTCACAGCCAATGACCGGTTTGATCCCCGCGGCGACGGCTTTCTGGTAAAACTCGACCACGTTGAACATGGTGCCGTGATCCGTAATGGCGACGGTGTGCATATCGAACTGCTTGGCGCGCTCAAACAACCGGTCTAGACGGATGGCACCATCCAGCAAGCTGTACATGGTGTGGACATGCAGATGAACGAAATCGGTGCTGGACGTCATGGCTAGTCAACCCGGTAGTTGGGCGCCTCTTTAGTGATGATGACATCGTGAACGTGGCTTTCACGGAGGCCGGCTGCCGTGATCCGGGTAAAGCGGGCCTTGTCGCGCAACTCTTCGATGGTTCGACAGCCCGCATACCCCATGCCCGCCTTTAAGCCGCCGACCAGTTGATGGATATTGGAACGCAGCGATCCTCTGTAGGGCACGCGGCCGACAATTCCCTCGGGAACCAGCTTATCGTCTTCCTCTTGTTCGGTCTGGTAGTAACGGTCCTTACTTCCCTTCTTCATCGCTTCAAGGGAGCCCATCCCGCGGTATACCTTATAACTGCGCCCCTGGAACAGGATGGTCTCACCCGGACTTTCATCCATACCGGCAAACAAGCTGCCAATCATCACCGTATGAGCACCCGCACCAATGGCCTTGGCCAGGTCGCCTGAGAATTTGATCCCGCCATCGGCAATCAGGGGCACGCCGGTTTTGTTCGAAATTGCCTTGCAGTTCATGATGGCCGTCATCTGCGGCACCCCCACACCAGCCACGATGCGGGTCGTGCAGATAGAGCCAGGGCCGATGCCGATCTTGACGGCATCTACTCCAGCGGCGATCAAATCTTCGGCACCCTTGCTGGTGGCCACATTTCCGGCAATCACTTCAATGTTGCTGAAGGTGCTTTTCAATTCCTTGACCGTCTCGATAACGTTGAGCGAGTGCCCGTGGGAGGTGTCGATGCAAATGACATCAGCGCCCGCATTCAGCAGGGCCTGGGCCCGCTCGACCCGGTCTTCCCCCACTCCAATGGCGGCACCGGCGCGCAGCCGGCCCATCTGGTCCTTGCAGGCGTTGGGATACTTTTTGATCTTTTCGATATCCTTAATGGTAATCATGCCTTTCAACCGTCCATTGGCGTCCACCACCAGGAGCTTTTCAATCCGATGCTGATGGAGCAGTTTTTTGGACTCCTCGAGGCTGATTCCCTCCGATACGGTCACCAGGTTTTCTTTGGTCATGACGTCGGCAATGGGTTTGTCCATGTCCGTTTCAAAGCGAAGGTCCCGGTTGGTCACGATACCCACCAGACGATCCCCTTTGGTAACCGGCACACCGGAAATGCGATACTTGGACATCAGTTCCAGGACCTCGTGGACCGGTTTTTCTGGGTGGATGGTCACCGGATCGACGATCATGCCGCTTTCCGATTTTTTGACCTTGTCCACTTCAACAGCCTGGCTTTCAATGCTCATGTTCCGGTGGATAAATCCAATGCCGCCCTCGCGCGCCATGCTGATGGCCGTATCCGCCTCCGTAACGGTGTCCATGGCGGCACTGACGATGGGGATGTTGAGTTTAAGAGTGGCGGTCAAGTGGGTCCGGGTGTCGCAATCCTTGGGCAACACATCGGAATAATGTGGCAAAAGCAGTACATCGTCGAAAGAAAAACCTTCCTCGGGGGGTATCTTGTTCATCAAATGAACCTCCGCCTGTGGCGATAAAGGGTATAAAATAAAATATCCATTAATTCCAGATAGATACTGACAATCCTGAATAAGTTGGGAGATGTTACCACATATGGTGTTTGCCGATCAACCCAATACTATATATTGCTACCCGCTTTGAAAGTCTCAGTTCTGAGATCCCTTTTCCTTCCTTGACATCTATCTGCAGAGGCCATAGATAGAAGTCTTTTCCAAAAACATCACATAGAAAGTGCCGGGCGAAAGCCAGCGATGACCATCGATGTTGCTTGAAATCAATCCCATAAACCCGCAGCCGCGTAAAATCAACCAGGTAGTGGATCTTCTCCAAAGAGGAGGGGTCATTGCCTACCCCACGGATACGCAGTACGGCATCGGTTGCGACATCATGAACAAAAAGGCGATCGAACGGGTTTACCAGATCAAACAGTGGCCCAAGGATAAGCCCTTCAGCTTTATCTGTTCAGACCTGAAAAACATCAGCCACTACGCAAAAGTATCCAATTACGCCTACAAAACCATGCGACGCCTCCTGCCGGGACCTTACACGTTTATCCTGGAGGGTTCCAAGCAAGTTCCCAAAATGATGCTCACCAAGAGAAAGACAGCCGGCATCCGCGTCCCGGACAATCCCATCTGCATCGCCCTGATCAGTGCACTAGGGCACCCCATTATCTCCGCTACCGCCAGCATAAGGGACGGAGAAATTTTCAACGAGCCCTGGCTCATCGAAAAACAGTTCGGCAAGCAGCTCGATATGATCATCGACGGCGGCCCAGTACCTGCCGGACCGTCCAGCGTCGTTTCCCTGATCGGTGATGAACCGGAAGTGCTAAGGGAAGGGATGGGCGAAGTAGACACCCTCGTATAAGTATAAGGGGTCACATCTTAATTATTCATTTTAGCCCGATGGGGCTATAAGTATAAGGGGTCACATCTTAATTATTCATTTTAGCCCG
>Ga0316201_10002710_pt1 | contig 12729 bp, 10 predicted proteins | sample CS6wburrow_MG_FD_204516 | JGI IMG/M metagenome (GOLD analysis project Ga0316201, IMG submission 204516) | Coastal sediment microbial communities from Delaware Bay, Delaware, United States - CS-6 worm burrow | ecosystem: Environmental > Aquatic > Marine > Coastal > Sediment | place: USA... | reverse complement strand
CGATCGCCGAGGTCGAAGCGGAGCCTTTCGGCCGGCGCCAGCAGGCGCAGCAGGTACCAGCGCTGCTTCTGACCGATGCAGAGCGGCTGACTGTGCTTGCGAACGTACTTATCGGGAAGGCGGTAGCGGATCCAGTCACCCGTGACGCCCAGCAACTCGACGTCATGCGGATCGAGCCCGACTTCTTCCCGCAGTTCGCGGTACATCGCGGCTTCGGCTGCTTCGCCGACCGCGATACCGCCCTGCGGGAATTGCCATCCCTTCTTGCCGACCCGGCCGCCGAGCATCAGGCGACCGTGATCGTTTGCGAGGATAATTCCGACGTTCGCACGGAATCCCTCAGCGTCTATCCAATCGTCGCTCATGGAAAACTTTATGCGAATCTCAATTGCTGATTACTTTACACGATTTGCCAGAAGTTCATCATCTAACGTGCCGTGTTAGTGTTTGCGATGACTTCGTGAGTTTTGGAAATACCGCTTGTACGCACGCCGAAACAGCGCGCTTTTCTCTGTACTGATCCTGATGGCTGCCGCGTCATTGGCCGCCGCCCTTGTAGCCGGCAGCGCGGATATTTCTGCCAGCGATGCGCTGCAGGCGCTGCTCGGCAACGGCCCGGACACGATTCGGGCCCTCGTGCTCGAGCTGCGACTGCCGCGCGCGCTGACTGCATTTGGCGTGGGCGGACTGCTCGCCGTGGCCGGTGTGCTCATGCAGGTGCTGCTGCGCAATCCGCTGGCGGAGCCCTATATCCTCGGGACGTCAGGCGGTGCCGCTGTTGCCGCGCTCCTGGCTATGCTGGCTGGCATGACGAGCCACGTCGTGGACTTGTCGGCCTTTCTCGGCGCGATGGCCGCGACCATGCTTGTATTCTCCATAGCACGCGGCACCGGAAGCTGGACGCCGACGCGATTATTGCTGACGGGTGTCGTACTGGCGGCCGGATTCAGCGCCGTTACTACCTTGCTGCTCGCGATGTCTCCCGACCAGAATCTGCGCGGCATGCTGTTCTGGTTGATGGGTGACCTGAGTTTCGCGTACGAACCGGCGCGGTGCCTGGTCCTGCTGCTGGTCCTGGTCGCGGGTGGCCTGCTCGTCGCCAGGCACCTGAACGTGCTGGCGCGCGGCGAATTGCAGGCTGCCATCGTCGGTCTGCCCGTAACGGGCTTTCGCTACCTCGTATTTGCGTCGTCTGCGCTGGCAACATCGCTGGCCGTAACGACGGTCGGCGTCATCGGATTCATCGGGCTCGTCGTTCCTCACCTCGTACGACTCGTGGCCGGCAGCGACCACCGCATCGTGCTTCCGGCGTCAGCGCTGCTCGGCGGATCGCTGCTCGTCGTCGCCGACACGCTCGCCCGGACGCTGATCGCGCCGCGACAGTTACCGGTTGGTGCGTTAACGGCGGCGATTGGCGTGCCGCTTTTCCTGGTGCTGATCAGTCGCAGCCGCAGCTATCGCCATCACGGGTAGAGCGCGCGCTCAGCGAGCAACTCGGCGTCCTCGTCGTGCCATCCGGCCAGGCCGACATTTCGGCCGCTGGCGCCTTCGAGAACCTCGTCGGACAAGGCCACGCGTTCGACATGCCACTCGATTAGCTGTTGCGCGAGTTCCGGGTTACGCGCATGACGCGCAACGCCGATTCCCTCGATATTCAGGTGCGCGCCGGTCGGCGTGGTCGCGACAAGAGCATGCCCGGGATGGCCGTCCTGGAAGTCCTGGAAAGCGGTGCTTGACGCTATGCCGATACCACAATCGCCCTCGTTGATAGCCTCGAGCAGATCCGCTTCAGACCCGAACGCGGGCCGCGCGAGATTGCGTATCCAGCCGCGGACAATTCGCTCGGTGGCACGGATGTCGTGTTCGGCGATCAGCATGGCAATCAATGCGCGGTTTGTCGCAAGCGACGACGACGAGAGGCATACGCGTCCGCGCAGGCTCTCGGCACCGAGCGCCGGGTAGTCCCTGGCAACCACTCTGTCGGTAACGCGGGCGTTATAGACGAGATCCGCGCTGCGGTAACTGGCAGCGGTCCACAGGTGGTCCGGATCCCGCAATCTTGCAGCGACTTCGCTCTGAACCGGGTCGGAACGCAGCGCCCGCAATCCGCCCTCTTCCGCCGCGCGCCAGATGCCCGCAACATCCGGCGTCAGCAAAACGTCGGCAGGGGGCGCGCCGTTGTTGGCGATGACAGCGTCGACGATCAGTTTCGGGTCGCCGGCCTTGACGATGACGCGCACGCCCGTTGCCTCGGTAAAACCGGCGAAAGACTCCTGCACCCGTTCGACGTCTATATAACCTGCATAAACGGTCACTACACCGGGGCGCGCCTCACCCGGATCGCTCGTCTGCCCGCACGCGGCAAAACCCAGCATTGCCAGCAACAGCAGACACAGCCTCAGCATTGCCGCTCTCCTATGGCGACGCGATCGCGACCTTCCGACTTCGCCCGGTACAGCGCGACATCCGCCTTCGCAATCAGTGAGTCGCCCGCAGTCTTCAGGTCGGAGACGCCAGGGTCCGGCTGGGTAGTCGATATACCGATGGACGCCGTCATCGTTACCGAGTCGCCGCACGGCAGCTCGATGGGGCTGGCCGATACCGCGCTGCGGATTCGTTCGGCGAGCAATGCGCCGGAGGTCACATCGGTGGACGGCAGCAAGACAACAAATTCCTCACCACCGTAGCGTGCCGCAACATCACTGGCTCTCACCTGTGAATCGATACGCAGCGCCACCTCCCGCAGCACGGCGTCTCCCGCCGCGTGGCCCCACGTATCATTGACACGCTTGAAGTGGTCAATGTCGATCATCAGGCACGTCAGGTGGGCGCGATCGCGTCGTGCACCCGCCAGTTCTTCCTTGATTCGCACGGTCAGGTAGCGGCGGTTATGCCAGCCCGTCAGGACATCGGTGAAGCCGCTGCGCAGAAGACGTGCCCGGTTAATGGTGTTTTCGACGCATAAGGACGCGATAGTACCGAGATGGGCGAGGAAGTCGCTCGCATGCGCACGTGTAAACCGCATCCTGTCGCTGCTGCCGAAGTTGATACTGCCGATCAGCGTGCCGCGGTGCTGCAACGGTATGATCGCGATGCTCGCGAGTCCTTTGCTACCGGGAAACAGCAGCTGGTGATCGCAAGCAGTGTACGAACCAAGCCAGGGCTCCCGCAGCGCGACGTATTGCGGCGCCAGGCCGGTAAGCGATTCCAGCATCAGCAGATGCGGAAACTTCTCTTCAGATGCTCCGGATGCGCGCAGCAAGTGGCGAACATCGTGATCAGGATCGCAGAGTACGACGCTGACGTACTGCAGACCGTAGCTGGCCCGCAATCCGTCGATCAGTTCCCGAAAAAGTGACTCGAGATCATCCGCCTGCAGCAGACGCAACTCGCGTTGCTGCGAGCGACGCATCTTGTCGTCGTTGCGTGCGACCTCGGCAGTCAACTCCTCGAGTTGGCGTTGAGTGGCTTCCAGCTGGGCAGTCAGTTCTGAAGTGGATTGCACAGCTTTCCTTTTACCAGAATCGGATCGCCGCGTCGTGCTTGCAGATCGAGGTTTTTACTCGTCTTTGCGGAGCGCAAAATACTCCCTTCCCTTGAGCATCAGATCGACGAACTCATCCTCGTCACCGCTGACCACGGTCTCCCGGATACGCTGCGCGGCATCGCACAATGCATCGAGCGGACCCAGGCCGAACTTGTTGAGCTTCTGGATCTCGAAATACAGGCGCGGATTGTCCTGCGCTACTGCCTCCGAAACGAGCAACTGCGCATCGAAAGTCGTTGACGACATCCTGGCCAGTTCGGGTGCGGCCTCCCCGCATTCTGCGAGTGCCGTGAAAAATGCAATGTTCAGGGCATGAGACAGGCCGAGCACGTACGCGATCAGCCTGTCGTGATCCTCGAGGCTCATATCGAGTTGCTCGACCATCGTCGCCGCGAACAACTCCTTGGCGGCGGCCGTCGCCTCGGGAACGCCGACATCGCAGAATATGAGATGACGGCCCGACAGCAAGCGCGTGTCGGGACCGAACATCGGATGGATCGACGTGACCCTGCATCCCGCTTCTTGCAGCTCCTGCAGACCGTCCAGAAGCGGCGACTTCAGCGAACCAATATCGAAAATCAGACCTTCGGGCTTGAGCACGGCGAGCTGCGCGAGGATGCGGCCCGAAACCGCGAGCGGCGCGGCGACGACGATCACGTCATAGTCGACACCCGCATCAGTCCAGTTGCGGTGCCGGTTCGGCCCATCCTCGATCGAACGATCGGCGATCGTCGTTGCATACCCCTGCGACGCAAAGAACTCGGCAAACCAACCACCCATCTTGCCGCCGCCACCGATGATGAGCACTGTCCTGCCGTCGCCCTTGCCCTCGGCGACGACCCGATCGCGTTCCTGGCTGGCCAGCGAAACGCGGATCAGGTTCCTGAGCACGACTTCCACGACATCGGGATCCACGCCGAGCTCTTCTGCCTGGGCGCGACCCAGGTCCAGCACCTCTTTCTCGCGCGCGTAATCGCGTGTCGCCCGGCCTGCTGTCTGCTTGGTTCTGCCAATTTCGCCAACAATGCGCTGGCGCTTGGCGATCAGTTCGACAAGCTCCCGGTCGATGGCGGACAGGTTCTGGCGCAGGTCATCGAGACTCATATTCTTCATTTACCGGCGGATGGTTCAAGGGCTTCTCTTTTACAGACACCACCAGGGCGCCGCAAGCCCGTCCTTAACTTCGATTGAGTGACGTGCGAATATCGAAGCTCAAAATACGAACAGGGGTAGAAACCGTGAAGACACGCGCCGCTGTTGCCTGGGAAGCGGGCAAACCACTCGAAATCGAAATGCTGGACCTCGAAGGACCCAGGGAGGGCGAGGTGCTGTTGCGCAATGTCGCTACCGGCGTGTGTCACACCGACGCGTTCACGCTCTCCGGTGAGGACCCCGAAGGCATTTTCCCTGCCGTCCTCGGGCACGAGGGCGGAGCAATCGTCGAGGAAATAGGCGCCGGCGTCACGTCATTGTCCGTGGGCGACCATGTCATACCCCTGTATACGCCGGAGTGTGGTGAGTGCAGTTTTTGCACGTCGGGCAAGACCAACCTCTGCCAGGCGATTCGCGTTACGCAGGGCCAGGGTCTCATGCCGGACGGGACCTCGCGATTTACGCAGAATGGCAAGACGGTATTTCACTACATGGGCACATCGACGTTCAGCGAGTACACCGTGCTGCCGGAGATCGCCGTCGCAAAGATCAGCAGGGAGGCGCCGCTCGAGAAAGTCTGCCTGCTCGGCTGCGGCATCACGACAGGAATCGGTGCAGTCCTGAATACCGCCAGGGTGGAGCCGGGGGCTTCGGTAGCCGTATTCGGGCTTGGCGGCGTAGGCCTGAGCGCAATCCAGGGCGCAGTCATGGCCAGGGCCGGGAGAATCCTCGCGATCGACATCAACGCCGACAAGTTTGAACTGGCGAGGCAGTTGGGCGCGACAGATTGCGTCAACCCGAACGACTACGATGGGCCCGTCCAGGAGTTGATCGTCGACATGACCGACGGCGGTGTCGACTACTCGTTCGAGTGCGTCGGCAATGTCAATCTGATGCGCTCGGCGCTCGAGTGTTGCCACAAAGGCTGGGGCGAGTCGGTGATCGTCGGTGTCGCAGGAGCCGGCCAGGAAATATCGACCCGGCCGTTTCAGCTCGTGACCGGCCGCGTCTGGCGCGGCACGGCGTTCGGCGGCTGTAAGGGACGTTCGCAGCTGCCGGGCATGGTCGACCAGTACATGCGCGGCGAAATTAACATTGACGACTTCATCACGTTTACAATGCCTCTCGAGGACATCAACAAGGCATTCGACCTGATGCACGAAGGCAAGTCGATTCGTTCCGTTATTCACTTCTGACGCGGCAGACCGCCAATGACCCGCGTTGCTGTTGCCACGACCTCGGCGCTCGCCGCCGACGCTGCCAGGCAGATTTCTGCGGCGGGCGGCAATGCCGTGGACTGCGCGATCGGCGCGGCGCTGGCATCGATGAACACGCAGCCCGGCGTCTGCGCCCTTGCGGGTGGCGCGTATGTCACGGTCTGGGCGCCAGGGTGCGACCCCGTTACGGTTGATGGCAACCATGCGGCGACCGGCAGGGGCCTTGCCGAGGAAGCGCGCGGACAAGGCGCCGTTCCTGCAACGATGAGTTACGGCGGCGGCATCTCGACCCTGGTGGGCGCCGGCGCGGTCGCCATACCAGGTGCACTCGCCGCGCTGGACTGTGCCTGGACCCGCTATGGTAACGTCGCCTGGTCCGAACTTTTTGCCCCGACAATCGATGCCGCACGCAACGGCTTCCCGCTGGCCAGTTCCTGCTTCTACTACCTGAATTACTCCGACGAGGTCATCTTTTCCCGTTCGGCTGACGGCTACGCTGCGCTGCACCACGACGATGGGCGCCTGAAAGAAGTCGGCGATCCGATAATTATTCCGCACCTCGCTGACAGCCTGCAGGCTATCGCAGACGACGGCGCAGACGTGTTCTACAAGGGCGAGCTGGCGCGCGCAATCAGCAACCATGTGCGCGAGGGTGGCGGTGCGTTGACGATGGCGGACATGGAGAATTGCCGCGCGGTCGAGAGGCCCGCAATAGTCTCGCAAGTCGGCGATTGGCAGATCGCCACGAACCCGCCGCCGGCCGTCGGTGGCGCCGTACTCTCGGCAATGTTGCTGGCCTGCGCCACGCTGCCCGACGACCGTTGGAGCCAGGCCTCGCTTGCACAACTTATACATGCGCAGCGAGCTTGTCTCGATTTCCGGCGCGACAATCTCGATCTCGCGGACGATGTCGGCGCGGAGGCCGCACGCCTGATCAGCGCCGCGCGCAACGGCCGTATCATGACGAACTGGAGTTCCTCTTCAACCGTGCATACGTCGGCCGTGGACGACAATGGACTCGGCTGCGCTATCACGGCTTCGGCCGGCTACGGTTCAGGTGAAATGCCGGCGGGCACCGGCCTCTGGCTCAACAACGGGCTCGGCGAAATCGAATTGAACCGACGTGGTCTGGTAGCAGGAGAGCCCGGGACGCCGTTGCCGTCGAACATGGCGCCGAGCGTCGCGCGCGGTCACGGCGAGGTCATCGCGATCGGCTCGCCCGGCGCTGACCGCATAACGACGGCTTTACACCAGGTGATTGTCAATCTCGTGGAAATGGACATGTCGCTGGAGGATGCTATTTCCCATTCACGCGTGCACGTCGACACGAGCGGTGAATTCGATCGCCTTTGTGCCGAACCGAAACTCGACCTTCCCGAAACGGACCTGCCGGTAACGCAGTTCGATGAGCTGAACATGTACTTTGGTGGTGTAGGCGTGGCACTTTTTAACGACACGACCGGTTTCGAGGTTGCTTCAGATCCGCGCAGAGAGGGCGGCACGAGCATCAGTGACAGCTAGCAGATTCCTGACCTTTGCGCTCTTGCTGCTTGCGCCGACGCTGCAGGCGCAGATCGTGCTGACCGAGGGCACCAACCTCAGCGTGGACGTCGCGCCCGACGGTCGTGTTGCCACCGACCTGCTCGGTGGCATCTGGATCGTTCCCATGGACGGTGGCGAGGCGGTTCCGCTCGACAAGGACTTGCTACCCGCCACAAGGCCCAGATGGTCGCCCGACGGCGCATCGATCGTCTACCAGGCGCGCAGTGACAACCGGGAACAGCTGTGGCTATACGAGTTCGAGACGAAGCAATCGGCAAACATCAGTGACGGGCAGTACTTCGACCAGCATCCATCCTGGCACCCGGACGGCGAACGCATCGTCTACTCCTCGGACCGGCGCGATACGGGCTTTGACCTTTGGGAACTGGACCTGCCGACGGGACTGACCTGGCGCATAAGCGACCTGCCTGGCGATGAGACGCAGCCCGCCTGGTCGGCCGACGGCGGAGACCTGTTGTTCGTGCACGAACAGAACGGTCAGTGGACCCTGATGCTGCGGCGGCGGGGCCAGGCGGAACAGATCCTGGTCAGGTCTGATTCCCGACTCTCGGCGCCGTCCTGGCGACCCGACGGTAGCCTCGTCACCTTTCTGCAGGAGACAGGCTCCGGGCTCGTCATGAAGATGGCCATCCTCGCGGACCCCTTGATCGTGCGCCCCCTGATCGAGGAGCCGGATTTCTTCGACACTCCGGTGGCGTGGCACGGACGCAAACAAATGATTTATGCGGCGAACGGCGTGATTCGCCGGCGCGCATTCGATTCCTGGACGCCCAGGACATTGCCGTTCCGGGCCTTTGTCCAGAGCCGTGGTAAGGAAAGCAGAGGCTCCGCCGGCCCACGCCAGATCCCCTTGCTAGATGTGCCGCGAACGCGGATCGTCATTCGTGCGGACCGCCTGTTCGATGGTACCGGCGGTAATTATCGCGAAGGCCTCGACATCGTCATCGAAGGCGGGAAAATCATGGCGGTCGAGTCCAGCCGTGATCGCGGCAAGGACATCGTCATCGACATGGGCGACCTGACCGTCCTGCCCGGACTCGTCGACAGTTACGCGGCGTTGCCAGGCGATGTGGATGAATCGCTGGGCCCGGTTTTGCTCTCGCTGGGCATCACGACCATCGTTGCTGACAGCGACCGCGCCGATGAACTCAATGCCCTCTGGTCCGGCAAGCCGTTGCCCGGTCCACGAGTGTTGCGCGCGCGCGATGTCGCCGATCTCAATGACGAGGATCCCGTACCCTGGTTGATAACCGTGTCCGGTGATCTGGAAGCCGGCGCTGCCCGGCGGTCCGTTGTCGCAGAATGGCAGTCGCGCGGCGTACCGGTGCTGGCGGAAAGCTGGCAGGTCGGTCTCGGTTCGGGTGCGAACATGATGCTGGGCGGCGAGTCACTGCCGGCCTCGCCGGGCGGCATCCGTTACCAGGATTCCCTGCTGGCCACGTCCGCCGGACCCGTCACGCTCGTGTCCGGTCTCGCTGACGCGCTGACGCCGGGACTGCGATCGCTGATGCAAGCCCGCCAGGTGCCCCTGCTCGGCGATACCGGGACCGCGCTGCGCCGCTTCAGCGACAGCCCGCACCTGCCAGCAGGTACCACGACCGTCGTCGCCGGCAGCAAACCGAATGGATTGCCTCCCGGCCTTGCGCTGCACGCCGAGCTGCTGGCGCTCGAGGCCGCCGGGCTGGATGCGGAGCACGTGCTGCGAGCCGCCACCAGCAACGCCGCCGTTGCGCTGTCCGCCAATCTCCTGCTCGGACGAATCGCGCCGGGAGCGCTCGCGGACCTCGTCCTCGTCGATGGCGATCCCCTGGCAAGCGTATCGGACGCCCGGAAAGTGATCGCCGTGGTCAGGAATGGCCGCTTTTTCAGCGTCGCAGGCTTGCTGGAGAAAGCAGTCGCCGCGGAATAGCAGCAAGAAACGTCGATATTCTTGACAAAAGAGCGCTTTTCAAGGGCTTCAATTCCCGCCCGTCGGTAATTGAACATAATATAAACCGCCCAGCGTTGCGATATTGACGCGCTGCAACACGCAAGAACGCGGAAAAATGACTATTTTCAGTTGCTTATCGTGTGTTCTTGGCGGGCCGTGTGATGTGCAGTGCAACATCTCCGTCGAGTTTCTTTACGAAACATCCGGATTCGGCGACTTCTCCGCCGCCAGGCTCTTCCAACCGGGCGCTAAATGCTTGAATTGGTGTAATCGTTCTGACACTTGGCACGCGTCTTGCCTTGTATACTCTGCCCAAGCGAAGTGCGATTGCACTCGGTAGCGCATACGAAGCAGATCAGGATTTAGACGCCAGAAGAACAATAACTATAAAAACAATAAGATCCAGATCCATAACAATAAGAAAGACATCTGTTTCCAGTTACTGAATTTGCGATTGCCTCTTTTGATAAAAAGAGAAATTGGCCCCGCTGCTAACGCCGCGGGGCTTTTTCTTTGGTGCTTGCCGCAGACCGCACCTTCAGCAACGCCGGGTCTTGTAAACTGCGACCTGGTGTCAGGTTTTGGCCGCAGCATTGCGGCTTAATACGGCCATGTTCAAAGCTTTCCGCATCGGTGTCCTGCTGCTGATCCTCGTGTTCGTCGCTACGAGCGCCTGGCTGACGGCCGCGCGCAGCACAGACTGGAATAACAGTTTGTGGGTGAAGGTCTACCCGATTAACGGCGATGGCAGCGACATTTCGAGCACCTATATCGAAGGCCTCAAGATGCGCGACTTCGAGCCTGTCGAGACGTTCATCGCGCGAGAGACCGCACGCTACGGCCGTTCCCTGGACCGGCCGGTGAGAATGGAACTGGGACATCTTGTCACGGAACAGCCGCCCGAAATGAATCCCGATGCGAATGTGTTTGGCATCATGCTCTGGTCGCTGAAGATGCGCTGGTGGGCGGGCAGCGTGGCCGGCAAGCAGGACGATATAGAACCCGACGTCAGGATCTTCGTGCGTTACCACGCGCATGCGGGGACAATCTCGCTCGAGAATTCCGTGGGCCTGCAAAAGGGAATGGTCGGCGTGGTTAACGGCTATGCCGGCCGTCGCTTCAAGTCAACGAACAACGTCATCATCGCCCACGAATTCCTCCACACATTGGGGGCCACCGACAAGTACGATCCGGCGAACGGTCAGCCAACAGCTCCGGAAGGCCTCGCCGAACCGGACCGCAAACCACTTTATCCGCAAAGATACGCGGAGATAATGGGCGGCAGGATAGCGATTGCAGACAATGACGCGGTAATTCCCAAGAGTCTGAAGTACGCCGTCATCGGTTCGTTGACGGCGCACGAAATACGACTACTCGCAGATTGAGTGGTGCTCAAGTAATCTGCGGGCATGTTGCCGCAACCCGCTGCTGTTCTCGAAGTCACCGATCTGGACGTACGTGTACCCGGAAGGTCGCTCGTGGGAGGATTGTCCTTCGGCGCGGGACCTGGCGAGTTCATCGCCGTACTCGGCCAGAACGGCTGTGGCAAGTCGCTGACGATGCTGACGCTCGGCGGCCTGCGCGCCGCGGATAGCGGCAGTGTATTGCTCAATGGCGACGACGTACACGCGACGCCGAGGCAGCGTATAGCCCGATCTCTCGCGGTGTTGCCACAACATAGCGACGACCTGTTTCCATCGACCGTAATGGAGACCGCGCTCGCCGGCCGTCACCCGCACGTCGCGCGCTTCCGCTGGGAATCCGCGGCTGACAGAGCGATCACGCAGGAAGCCCTCGACACCGTCGGGATAGGCGAGCTTGCGAACCGCGACATCACGACCCTGTCCGGCGGTGAACGCCGCCGACTTGCGATCGCGCAGGTACTTGCACAGCAACCTTCGGTGTTCCTGCTGGATGAGCCGACCAATCACCTCGACCCGCAACACCAGATGGATACGCTTGGTATCTTCCGACGCAAAGCTGACGAAGGCGCAACCGTCGTGGCCAGCCTGCATGACGCGAATCTCGCGATTCGATTCGCGGACCGGTGTCTCCTGCTTTTTGGAGACGGCCGCTGGGACGTCGGGCCGGTCGGCGACGTGCTTGAAGCCGGTCGGCTCAGCCGACTCTACGCGACGCCGATTGAAGCCATTCCCTGGCGGGACAGCAAGGTCTTCGTTGCGACAGGTTCCGAGCTCTAGTCGACGAAGCCGCGCAGACGCGACAGGTATTCTTCGTGCAGCGCCGGGTTGGCAGCGAGCACGGAACGAATTTCCAGTGTCGGCTTGTTGCCGTTCAGATCCGTAAACACCCCGCCCGCCTCGGTGACGATGATCGACAAGGCGGCAATATCGAGAATGTTCACGTCGGATTCGATGACTGCCTCGATCTTGCCTGACGCGAGTAGATGATAGTGATAGAAGTCGCCGTAGCCGCGAATGCGATCGGCGCGTGCGACGACGTCCGCGAGCTGCTGCCAACCTTCGCTCAGGGCCAGTGACTTGAGGTTGCCGGTGGAAACCGCCGCCCGGTCCGGACTCGTTATCTCACTAATCGACAGTGCCTCGCCATTGAGCCAGGCGCCCTTGCCCTGCTCCGCCCAGGCAAGTTCATCCATCATTGTGCCGCTCGAAACTCCGAGGACGATATCGCCTTCGTGCATCAACGCAATCTGCGTCGAGAAGAACGGATACTGCCGAACGAAACCCTTGGTGCCATCGATCGGATCGACGAGCCACAGGTATTCGGCATCTGCCTGGGTCCGCCCGGTTTCCTCCCCGTAAAATCCGTGCTCCGGGAAGCGCTCGAGGATGATGCGGCGAATCGCCTGCTCGCATTCGACGTCCGCCTGCGTGACTGGCGTCAGGTCGGCTTTCGTCGTCACCGTGAAGTTTCCTGCGTAGTATTCACGGCTGATTCGCGCGGCCTCGCGCGCCGCATCCAGAGCTGCGCGAAGAAAATCGGAAGCGGACGACTCGACGAAGCTGTTCATCGGGCGAACTATGGCCGCAACAGGCTAGAATATCAACGCACACTTACAGGACGAGCTATGGGACACCGACTGAGCAAAATCTATACGCGTACTGGCGATGACGGCACTACCGGCCTGGGCGACGGCAGCCGTATCGCGAAGGACGCCAAGCGGGTCGAAGCCTACGGAACGGTCGACGAAGCCAACAGCGCGATCGGCATGATACTCGCCGAAACGTCGGTGCCCGAGCAGGTGCGAAACTGCCTGACCGAAGTTCAGCACGACCTCTTCGAACTGGGCGGCGAATTGTGTATTCCGGGGCACAAAGCCGTGCGCGATACCTACATCG
>Ga0316201_10002707_pt1 | contig 12731 bp, 7 predicted proteins | sample CS6wburrow_MG_FD_204516 | JGI IMG/M metagenome (GOLD analysis project Ga0316201, IMG submission 204516) | Coastal sediment microbial communities from Delaware Bay, Delaware, United States - CS-6 worm burrow | ecosystem: Environmental > Aquatic > Marine > Coastal > Sediment | place: USA: Delaware... | reverse complement strand
GATTCGTTTAAGGGCTGATAAGGTACAATCACCACCTGCCTTAACCAGTCTGCTTCAAAATGCGGTGATAAGGTGGAACGCATGGCCTGTTGTAAGGCTTCACGCTTAGGCGGGGCTTTTGAGTCATCACCCCAGCGCGTGATCGCCTCGCTGCCAAGATGAGACGTGAAGAGGATCAGGGTGTTTTTAAAATCAATAAGGTGGCCTTCGCTATTCGTGACGGTGCCTTTGTCAAACAGGGGCTTGAATAAGGCCAGCATCCTTGGCGTGGCTTTTTCTATGTTTTTGATTAAGAGAACACAGTGGGGATCATGCTGCACGGCTTGAGTGAGGAAGACACTGGCCTCCTCCGATGTCGGCGAAAAAAAGCGGGGGGGCAGCGGTTCGTCTGACAGCGTGATCGTGACGAGATGATGTTCTCCGCTATAAAGCTTATCCGCCAAAGCCCTGGCCGTTTCCGTTTTGCCCACACCCGGCGGCCCTAGCAGTAAAAAGAGGCCTCTGGGTTTGTTAGGATTATCAAGAGCCGCTTTATCGGTTTGTAGCGTGAGTGCCAAGGTTTCAATGGCTTTGGGTTGACTGATAATGCGTTCCGATAGCTTGTCTTTGAGATGCAGTAGGGTATTGATTTCATCCGTCAGCCGTATTTTATCAAGGGGCAATCCTGTCCAATCTGAAATGACGCTGGCAATCGTTTGGCCCTCGACGTGCGCGGGTATCAAGGGTTCATTGCCTTGAATCTTGGCCAGTTGTTGTTTCACGGCCTTTAATTCCGTTTGCAAGGGGTGTAAAGCTACCGTTTGATAAGCGGCTCCTTGGGGGTAAACCGTCATTTCGGCCGCGCCGTTTTCAGAGAAAACGCCCTGATTCGTTTCAGCCTTATTGATAGGGTTCATTTCTGGCTTGGCTTCAGCTTCTAATTCGCTGTTTTCAATAGGCGGTATTGAGGCCTCATTTTTAGAAATGCGGGGATTTAATCGCTCAGGTGTAACGGAAACGGTGTTTTGAGGGGAATTGAAGGCCTCCTTATTATCTGATTGAGCCGGTTCGCTGACTTGTCGAGAACGCTCTTTTTTATTAAAGGATAAGAGTGAAAAGCGATTATCAGCTTCTTGCTGCTCGCGAGCCGGAATGCCCTTCTTTTTGCGAAGAAAGGCTGGGGGAAATAAGCCATTTTCTTCTTTTGAAGGCAACAATTGGGCATGGGGAACCGATAAATCCTTATTCTCGTTTTTTGAAGGCACGCTGGGAACCGATAACCGGTTGTTATCAGCTTTGCTTGGCGATAACGGTGTTGTCTTTTCCGCTTTCGATAACGGGTTGTTATCAGCATTACTTGGCGATAACGGTGTTGTCTTTTCCGCTTTCGATAACGGGTTGTTATCAGCCTTGCTTGGCGATAAGGGTGTTGTCTTTTCCGCTTTCGATAACGGGTTGTTATCAGTAACCTGCTTGGCGATAACGGTGTTGTCTTTTCCGGGTTGTGGTAAGGGTGGCTGTGGTAAAGGCGAATTATCGTGATTAAGACGATTGTCTTCAGCTGGCTGAATGTCTTTTTTCGTTTTTTTCTGGGGAGAAACGAGTGAAGCTTCTAATTGTCTGATTTTGCTTACTAAATCCCGTTCTATTTGCCAACGTTCTTCTAGCTGCATTTTTTGACTTTCAAGCTGTTTTAATTCAGCCATTAAGTGTTCTAAACGCCGTTTATGCATAAGCCCCATCGTTTGTTCGCGTTGTAAAATCCGCCATTCTGCTTGCAAATCGGCGATATGTTGCAAAGTGACTTCTAACTTGGGGGGGGTACTGCCGTTTTGGGCAAGAGAAACCTTCGCACAAGCCGCATCTAATACACTGATCGCTTTTTCAGGCAAGCGTTGTTTTGAAAGATAACGATGTGACAAGCGCACAGCTTCTGATACGGCTTCATTCGTTAAGCGTACCTGATGATGTTTTTCTAAATGGCTTACCCGATGTCGTAACATTTTGATAGCCGTTGCTTCGCTGGGTTCATTGATTCTAATCACTTGAAACTGGCGCAGTAAAGCCGCTTCTTTTTCCAGGGCTTTTGGCTCTCTTTCCGTCGCTATGATAACGCGCAAGCTTCTGCGCTCAAGGGCTGGTTTTAATAAATAAATGATTTCATTTAATGGGGTATTCCCCGCTATCAAAGTTTGGATATCATCAATAAACCAAATCATCGGTTTAATGGAAACGGTGAGTTCTTGACTAATTTGTTCTATTATCTTTTCGGTGCCTTTAACGCCATACGATATCAGTCCTTTATTGAGTACACGCACTGAGACGTTTTGCAAACTGGGTGGCACCTCGCCTTTAGCCATTTTCAAGGCAACACCTTCTAGGGTAGTGCTTTTGCCAACACCGATATCACCGGTAAGAATAAGATTGTTTTGACTCTGGCGAGTTAAAATATCAATGATTTGACGGATTTCGCTTTCGCGCCCGACTACGGGCTCGTTAGGCTTTGAACGCAGTTGATGTGTTAAATCAATAGTATACTGTTCAATGGCCGATATAGGTGTCTTATGGGTTGAATCTGCCTGTTCATCCTTATCATCACTGTTTTTGGTATCTTGAGCCAAAGGCTGGGTTTCGCCAGATTGCTTTATCAATTTGTGCCATTCTTGCTGTAACGATTCGCGGGGAATTTTCAACAATGAGGGACACCTTTTGATAGCCTCCTCACGTAGTGACTCCTGTTCGAGAATAGCAAGTAATATTGCACCTGAACGAATTAAATGACAATCAAATTGTAGAGAAGTCATCAGCCAAGCTTCACGCAACAAAGTGAGCGTAGCAGGTGCCAGAGATAAGGTGCGATCATTGCCGCGCTGACATTTTTCGGCCGCACGGGCGAGTTCCCATTTAAGCTTAGGTATTGATATCTCATACTGACGTAGAATCACTTGCATATCGGTATCAGATTGATCCAATAGTTTTTGCAACAAGTGTTCAATTTCTATGGTGTAGTAGCCTTGTACCACGCATAAGTCAGCGGCAAATTCAAAAGCTTTGTGACAAACGGGGTTAAGTTTTGTAAAAAGTGATTTAAGTTCGGCGCTCATGAAAGTCATTTATCGTTCAAGTAGTGATGGTGGGTTTCGCTTCGCTAAGCTCCGCTCTACCCACCCTACAACTATTACTTTTAATTTCAAATCCAATTCAAACTAAAGTTTGAACTTTCAAATCCAATGCGGCAAAATTTTTATTATATATAATCCTTGCAATTAGTGTTAAAAATCACATCAATCTCATCATGGAAATTTATAAACAATTCAACATTGAAGCAGCGCATCGTTTACCTAATGTGCCAGAGGGACACAAATGTCATCGCTTACACGGCCATTCTTTTCAGATCACGCTCCATGTTTGCGGTGAGGTAGGGGCGCACACTGGGTGGGTAATGGATTTTGCTGAGATTAAAAAGGCCTTTGCGCCACTGTATGAGCAGTTAGATCACCATTACCTTAACGATATTGAGGGATTAGAAAATCCAACGAGTGAAAATTTGGCGCGTTGGATTTGGCAACGTTTAAAGCCGACATTGCCCACTTTGTGTCAAATTGCAATACAAGAGACGTGTACAAGCGGCTGTCTTTATCGTGGTGAATGAGTAGATTAAAATTAGGCTATTTTAAATTCGCTAACTGCGAATAGCTTACCACCTATCAGTTTTCGTTTCGACGCGATGCCTCGCGTCTGTGTTTGTTTTCGTTTCGACGCGATGCCTCGCGTCTGTGTTTGTTTTCGTTTCGACGCGATGCCTCGCTAGAGACGCACGGCCGTGCGTCTCTACAATTGATAAATAAATACCCAATTTGCGCTTGTCATATTGTTGTCATAATCAGTTTTTAGAATGTGATGTTATATATATTAGGGGTAGTGCTGCAATGTGGGTGATGAAAGTTATAGGGGATCAGCCATATTCTATCACTACCATATTAGGTAATGCTTATAAACGGTAATATGAACACAACATCTGAAACGTCATCTCCTATTTTATCGGCATTAAACGAGCCTGCAATTATTCGTCATCGCAAATTGCGCATGTTTAAAGATAAACTGGCTAAACATAGTATGACGATAGGCGGGATCAGTATCATCATTGCCATTTGTCTCATTTTCTTTTATTTGTTATACGTTGTTTTGCCGCTGTTCTTACCAGCCAGTATGGAAAAAGTTCAGCAGTTTAAGCTCCCTGCCCCTACGGTGGGAGAGACTTTACATCTTGCCATTGAAGAAAAAAATGAGCTCGGTGTGCGATTTACCCAGCAAGCTCATGCGGTATTTTTTGATCTGAAAGAGGGTACGGTTATTTCTGATAATACCCTTGCTGTGGATACCACGATTACCAGTTTTGCTGTGGCGGATTCGGCAAGCAATGTGGTGGCTTTTGGATTAAATAATGGGCAAGCATTGGTTGTCAAGCATACTTATGATATCAGTTATCCTAATGATATTCGCGTTATCACACCGCGTATTGAATATCCCTTGGGCAAAAAACCGATTGTGATTGATAAGCAAGGCAAGGCTTTAACACATATTGATGTCCAAGTGGGTGAGGAAGAAAGCACCTTGGTTGCGGTAACCACAGATAATCGATTGGTATTGGCGAATTTAATTCAACAAGACTCGCTTTGGGATAATGAGGAATCGCTTTCTTTTGAGTCTCAAAACGTTGAATTCTCTTTACCCCAAACTGAAATGACTCATTTTTTGTTGTTAGATAAAACACAACGTTTGGTGTATGTTGCTGATAGTGAGGGTCAAATTTCGCTTATTGATGTGAACACGAAAACGGAGCCTGAAGTGCTTCAACGTCTCCGGGTGGTAGAGGTTGATCAGCACATTACCACATTAGAATTTCTGACAGGTGATATTTCATTGCTTGTCGGTGATTCAAAAGGCAGGATTTCACAATGGTTTACCGTGCGCGATGACAATAATAACAACGTACTCACGAAGATTCGTCAATTCCATGAACAACAAGCACCGATTATTGGGCTGGTAACTGAAGAGCGTCGTAAAGGCTTTGTGGCGGCAGATAATACGGGGCAAGTAAGTGTCTATCATACGACAGCACAGCGCCTGTTAATGCAACAATCCATTAGCAAAACGGCGTTGACGCATCTTGCCATTTCACCGCGTGCGAATGTTTTATTAGCCGAAGATGAGAAGGGTATACAGGTTTGGGGGTTGCATAATGAACATCCTGAAATTTCAATGTCAGCTTTATGGGGCAAGGTTCATTATGAAAGTTATCAAGAACCGGCTTATGTTTGGCAATCGTCTTCAGCCAGTAGTGATTTTGAACCCAAATTCAGTTTAACGCCACTGGCTTTTGGTACCTTAAAAGCGGCATTTTATGCCATGTTGATTGCCGTACCTTTAGGCGTTTTGGGCGCGATTTATGCCGCATACTTTATGAATCCCCGAATGCGTACAGTGGTGAAGCCAACCATTGAAATAATGGCGGCTTTGCCTACCGTGATTTTGGGTTTTCTGGCTGGTTTATGGTTAGCGCAGGTGATAGAAAAGAATTTACCGGGTGTCTTTACTTTATTATTCCTATTACCTACCGGTGTTTTACTGTTTGCTTATGCTTGGCGTTATATACCGAAATCGATGAGTAAAAAAATTCCAGACGGTTGGCAAGCGATTTTACTCATTCCCGTTATCTTATTCCTGACTTGGCTTTCTTTCGCACTCAGCCGCCCGATAGAACTCTGGCTCTTCAATGGTAATATGCCGCATTGGTTAACAATGGAATTCGGGATTGATTTTGATCAACGCAATGCCATCGTCGTCGGTATCGCTATGGGGTTGGCCGTGATTCCCATTATTTTTTCAATTGCTGAAGATGCCATATTTAGTGTACCCAAGCATTTAACGATGGGTTCATTAGCTTTAGGCGCTACCCCTTGGCAAACGATGATACGAGTTGTCTTACTCACAGCCAGCCCGGGTATTTTTTCAGCGATCATGATCGGCATGGGGCGAGCCGTTGGTGAAACCATGATTGTTCTCATGGCGACGGGTAATACACCCATTATGGATTTTAATATGTTTCAGGGATTACGCACGCTTTCTGCCAATATTGCGGTAGAAATGCCAGAGTCTGAAGTGCATAGTACCCATTTTCGTATTTTGTTCCTATCTGGCTTAGTCTTGTTTATTTTTACCTTTTTCTTCAACACGTTAGCGGAAGTCGTTCGTCATCGCTTGCGGCGTAAGTATAGTTCTTTATGAGGTGTTATTGTAGGGTGGGCTTTGGTGTTGCCCACCTAAACATTTTAAAAAATTCTGATTATCAATTTTTTGGATACCCGAAAGGGATTTTTCCCGCTGGCCCCCAAAATCCGTTATAAGCCCTTACCACCTATCAGTTTGTAAAATCGAGTACTTTGAAACTTCGTTACGGAACGCATATCACGAGGATAAGCGAATAATTCATTGATTTTATTATGTTTATTCGTTTATACCCGTCATTAGCTTCGCTGAGTTTCAAAGTACTCGCTTTTCAATAACTTAAACCAAACTGATAGGGGATAAGGTTATAACCCTAAAAAATCGTATGGAGAGAGTCTAAAATGAAAAACTGGTGGAAAAGTGGTGATCCTTGGATTTGGCTAACAGCGGCTTCTGTGACAATCAGTATTGTAACCGTTCTTGGCTTGTTAATTCTGATTGCGATGCGTGGTTTAGGGCATTTTTGGCCGACACCGATTATGGAAGCTGAGTATGTTGAACAGGATGGTAGAACGATTCATTTGATTGGTGAAATGCGTGATAAAGAAATCGTACCTGCATCGCGGTTACGAGAAAGTGGTTTAACCGTAGAAGGGGATTGGGCGACTCGCTATTTGATCAAAACGGGCAATCGTGATTTTTTGGGCTTAGATTTTCGTTGGATTATGGGTTCGGGTTTACACAATCAACACTATCCCGAAAAGTTAATGATGGTTGAACGCCGTGAATGGGGTAATTTTTATGGCTACCTGAAAACAGTTAAGGAAAATGGCAAGGTTGTCAGCACAGGTGAAGTGGCATGGCATGAATTGCATAAACGTTTGGAACGAACTTTAGCGATTCATGACAGAATTCGCAGCATTGAAAAATATGATATGGGTGATATTAATCATGGCTTAGAACAGTTACGCTTATATCAACGGCGTTTAGAATTGGATAATGCACTTGATGCCCTTAAAAAAGCTGAGATTGCTGAAGAAAAAGCGAGCTTAAATGCACGTTTTGAAGCCCTGAGTCATAAATTAGGGCGATTATATCGAGCCATAAACCGTGATAGCTTCACTGCTAGTATTATGGATGGGCGCGTGGTTGATATTTCGCTTGCTAAAGTGGTACATATCCATCGCCCTAATGCCATGTCTTTGTCAGACAAACTCAGTTTTTATGCCCTAAAAGCTTGGGAATTTGTCAGCGATGATCCGCGTGAAGCGAATACAGAAGGCGGTATTTTTCCCGCTATTTTTGGTACCGTGATCATGGTGATTATCATGTCCATTATCGTCACGCCCATTGGTGTCATTGCCGCAGTGTATTTGCATGAATATGCTAAACAAGGTTTTTTGACCAGTACAATTCGTATTGCTGTCAATAACTTAGCCGGTGTGCCTTCCATTGTGTATGGCGTATTTGGTTTAGGCTTTTTTGTTTATTTTCTGGGTTCCAATATAGATCAATGGTTTTTTGCAGAGGCCTTACCCGCACCCACTTATGGCACACCTGGTATTTTTTGGGCCTCTTTAACACTCGCCTTGTTAACCGTACCCGTTGTGATTGTTTCTACCGAAGAAGGCCTCTCGCGTATTCCCAGTTCCATTCGTGAAGGCAGCTTAGCCTTAGGGGCCACTAAAGCGGAAACATTATGGCGTACCGTGCTACCGATGGCCAGTCCAGCAATGATGACCGGTTTGATCTTAGCCATTGCACGCGCCGCGGGAGAAGTCGCCCCCTTAATGCTAGTCGGGGTCGTCAAATTAGCCCCCTCTTTAGTAGTCGATTTTCAAGCTCCCTTTTTACATTTAGATCGTAAATTCATGCACTTAGGCTTTCACATTTACGATGTCGGCTTTCAAAGTCCGAATGTCGAAGCAGCACGACCCTTAGTTTACGCCACGGCCTTTTTATTAGTCGCCGTGATTGTGATTTTGAACCTAGCCGCGATTTGGATACGCAACAGTTTACGCGAAAAATATAAAGCACTAGAAACACTTTAAATAAGTCGGGTAGGCAACGTGTTTTTGTTGTCCACCCTTCTCAAAAAGGGTGGTATTTTTTTCACGCAAACAAAGTCGGGTTCAAAGCATTAAAGAAGTAGAGACGCACGGCCGTAGAGACGCACGGCCGTGCGTCTCTACTTGGCACCGAAGCGTGAGATTGGTTTTAGATCGAACCCTTGAATATCTAATAGAGCAATTTGAAGAACCCTTTTCAAATAATCGATTTTGAATTATACATTGTTAATTATCTATTTTTCCTTTAAACAAAATTCTCATAAAATAAAAAAGGGAATGGTGGGCAAGTGGGTGATAGGTATGAGGAAATAACTTAAATCGTGCTACCCGTTTTCCCACCCGACAAAACTTTTCTGGACATTTCGATTTTTTTCTTTTATTGTCTTCTTTTTAATAACACTATAGCCTGTCAGATAAATATGTTGGCCTTGAACATAGTCGATATCACTGTTTTGATAACTGATAACTGATAACTGATAACTGATAACTGAAAACTGAAAACTGAAAAACATGAAAATAAAGGCTTTTGTTTTAATACTTTTAATCCTACCTTTTAAGCTTTATGCGGTAGATAAAAATATGATTGAATTTGACACGTCTCAACAAGAAACACGCTTTTCTGAACTCACGAAAGAATTGCGTTGTGTTGTTTGTAAAAATCAATCCGTTGCGGATTCTAATGCCGAATTGGCCCAAGATGTTCGTAACTTAGTCCGCAATAAAATTCTTGAAGGTCAAACTGACCAACAAATCACCCACTTTTTGGTAGAACGTTATGGTGACTTTGTTCTCTATAATCCGCCCCTCCAACCCAAAACTTATGTCTTATGGGTAGGGCCTTTGGTATTGCTGCTTATCGCATTGATCGTGCTGATTTATTTTATTCGCCGTCATGCCGTAACCACCGCTGCGCCTTCCTCTCTCACTGAAGAAGAACGCAATAAAATCAAACACGTACTGGGTGAATAAGGAAAAACTATGCTCACATTTTGGATAATTGCGGCCGGGCTCACATTGCTCGCCCTCGCCTTTGTTATAGTCCCTCTTGTTAAACAACATGCTAATGCTGATGTTGATCGCAATAGCTTGAATGTCGCGATTTACAAAGAACGCATCGCGGAATTAGAACAAGAAAACTTGAACCCAGAGCAATTCGCCCTGGCTAAACAAGAATTGGAAAAAACGCTTGCTCAAGAATTAGATGAGCAAACACCAGCACCTGCTACTGCTCACTCTTCAAATTGTTGGGCGAGTATCGTTATTGCTATTTTTATTCCTGCTTTGGCGATGGGGGGATATTTGACATTGGGCCAGCCCAAGTTTCTCATGTCACCTTTGGCACAGTTTGAAAATGATCCCGGAGTGCTTTCTGATTTTGCCGAGTTTTTAGCGAAATCAAATGAGGAACAATTTGTCGGATTGCCTAGCACATTACTGGAAAGCGCTTTACGCATCAATCCCGAACATCAAAAGGCCTTATGGTTGTCGAGTCGGGCCGCTATGGAAACGGGGCATTACCGCCTGGCTATTCAGCATTTAGAAGGTTTATTAGCACAAATGCCGCAGGAAGCGGAAGAATTTAAAAAGATATTAAAGCAGCAAATTGCGATGGCGAAACAACGTTTGCAAGGTGGAAAGGCTCATATCGCCTCACCACACGCCACGACTTCTACGGAAAAAACGGAGGCTGCTGCTACAATAGCTGGAATTGAAGTCCATGTCAGCTTGGATCCCGCTTTACAAGATAAGGTGAAACCAGGCGATACTTTATTTATTTACGCGACACCAATGGACTCACGTATGCCTTTAGCGGTTGTCAAAAAATTGGCGAGTGAATTACCCACCTCCGCGACACTTGATGATAGTATGGCGATGATGCCGACTTCAAAACTCTCTCAGTTTAAAGAAGTGAGTATATGGGGACGCATATCGCGTAGTGGGGATGCTATTTCTCGTTCTGGTGATTTACAGGGAAAAATGAGTCCAGTCGTCGTGAGTAATGCGGGTAAGGTAGAAATCACGATTGATCGGATTGTGCCCTAATCAATGATTACCAATGGGGCAACCACAAGGGATTGCCCCTACCATGAAGGGCACGGGCAATCCCCGTTGCCCCTCAAAATGGACATCAACACTCGAAAATATAAATAGAATTTGACAACTAAATGGTTGATATAAAAAGTAAAAAAACAGGAGAAATCCTATTTACAGTCTCTGCTGACACCCTTTCAGGGGCAGACTTACGTGAAGCTGATTTAACAGACGCGGATTTGAGTCATGCCGATCTGCGTTATGCGAATTTCTCCCATGCGGATTTATCTTATGCTAATCTTGAACAGGCTCAACTGCAACAGGCTAACTTGATAGGCACCCAATTGGCTTTTGCGAAGCTTGATAACGCCGATTTGACTGAAGCGCGGTTAAGTGAAGGGACACCTTTCAGTGGCGCTATTCTACTTGAAGCAGGATTGCACCGTGCCAAATTGGTGAAAGCGGATTTACGTTATGCCGATTTGCATAAAGCTGATCTATCTTATGCTGATCTATCTTATGCTTTTCTGCAAAATGCCGATTTACATCAAGCGAATCTCAAAGAAGCTCAATTATGCGGTGTCATGTTTATTGATGCGAATCTCAGCGCCTGCGATATGAGACATACGAATTTATGTGATGCCCATCTCAACGGTGCTAATTTGATGAATGCCAATCTGAGTGAAGCTTTTTTTAGTCCTGATGAAAAACGTAAAGCGGCTACTTTGGTTGGTGCCAATTTAACACGAGCCACTCTAATCGGTGCCCGTTTAAGTCGCGTTATCCTAAAAGAGGCGAATCTGTTTCATGCTGATTTACGCAATGCGGATTTGTCTTACGCCATGTTAGGTGGAGCACACTTGCGTCGTGCTAATGTAGCGGGAACCGATTTTACAGGCGTTGAACTTGCCGCAGTCATTATGGATTTTGCCAATTTTTCTAAAGCCAAAAATGCCGATATTCCGACTTATAAAAGGAATTTACGTTGAGTGGAGAAAATCACTTCCGAGGTTCAAGAATCGAGGCTAATCAATCATGAAGAACATGATGAAATATGAAGGTTATTTGGGTTCAGCGCATTTTGACGAGGAAACTCATTTATATCAGGGCAAACTAGAATTTATCAAAGCACAAGTGCTTTATGAAGCAGAAAACGAAGAAGAACTGGTTAACGCCTTTCATCAAGCTGTAGAAGATTATCTCACTGCTTGTCATGAAAAAGGGATTAAACCAGAGAAACCTTTTCATTCTACTTTTAAATCTTTATTCGCGAATCGAAACAATCAAGCATAGTAGGTACACTGCGCGATAACAAAGGTTCGCCCCACGCATTTTGATAATTGATTGATAATTGATGTGATAATTGAAAAAAATGTCCAGACAAGTTGATGTTGCTATTATCGGTGCCGGTACTGCCGGCCTCAACGCATTTCGTCAAGTCAAACAAGTGACTTCTAATGTGGTATTGATCAATGAGGGGCCTTATGGCACCACTTGTGCCAGAGTCGGTTGTATGCCGTCAAAGGTGTTGATTGAAGTGGCGAAAACCTTTTCCAGAAGAGAACATTTTTTTGATTTTGGTATCAAGGGCAGTGAAAACTTGACTCTAGATCGAAAACAGGTGATGCAATATATGCGAGGGCAGCGTGATTGGTTTGTTGCCCGTGTTATGGATGGCGTTAATCAGATTGGTGATAAAAATATTAAAGGGCGTGCGCGTTTCGTTGAACCACAGGTTTTAGAAGTCAACGGTGAACGCATTCAGGCAGAGAAAATCATTATTGCCACCGGTTCACGCCCTATTGTGCCACCTGAGTGGCATCAATTCGGTGATAAGGTGATTACAACCGATGACTTTTTTGAATTAGACGAGTTGCCTGATTCAATCGCAGTGATTGGATTGGGTGCCATTGGTTGCGAACTGGGACAAGCATTAGCCCGTTTAGGGGTTAAAGTGGTGGGTGTCGAAATGTTGTCCAACGTTGCCGGCTTGTCTGATCCTAAAGTCAACAAAGTGGCTATTGAAGAACTGGGTAAATCATTTGACGTTTGGCTAGAGACAGCGGCACAATTGTCTGAAACCGCAGACGGCAAAATAAAAGTCGAGACCAACGATGGACGCTCAATCACTGTTGATAAGGTATTAGCTTCACTAGGCCGTCGCCCCAATATTGATAATATGGGCTTAGAAGTCTTTAATCTCGATTTATCCAATGGATTCAAAGATTTGGTTAACCCTCATACCATGCAGCTTGGTGACTTACCCCTCTTTATTGCAGGAGATGTAGGCTCACTGAAACCCATATTACACGAAGTCGCTGATGAAGGCACAATTGCGGGTTACAATGCGGTACAAAACCCAGTTCAAGGCTTTAAACGCCGCGTACCGCTCCGCATTGCCTTTACCGATCCACAAGTGGTTAT
>Ga0316201_10002706_pt1 | contig 12734 bp, 9 predicted proteins | sample CS6wburrow_MG_FD_204516 | JGI IMG/M metagenome (GOLD analysis project Ga0316201, IMG submission 204516) | Coastal sediment microbial communities from Delaware Bay, Delaware, United States - CS-6 worm burrow | ecosystem: Environmental > Aquatic > Marine > Coastal > Sediment | place: USA: Delaware... | reverse complement strand
CCGGCCGCCCATCGCGATGACCTTGTCGGCGAAGTACATGCGGGACTCGAACATCTTCTCGTGAATCAAAATGGTCCCCCTGCACCGGGTGGCCACCACCAGGGCGATCGACATCAGGTCAGCGGGGAATGCCGGCCAGGGCCCGTCGCCAAGGCTCGGGACCTGATCACCGAGATCCGCTTCGATCTCGAGAGCCTGATCCGCCGGGACGTGCAGATCCGTGCCCTTCAGGTCGCACACGATGCCCAGGCGCTCGAACCCGATACGGAGCGGATCCATGTGAACTGCTTCGACATCCTCGATGACGAGTTCCGAGCCGGTCATCGCGGCGAGGCCAATGATGCTGCCGATCTCGATGTGGTCGGCACCGATCCGATGGCTCGTTCCACCCAGGCGGTTCACGCCGCGGATGACGAGACCGTGAGTACCAATGCCCTCGATCTCGGCTCCCATGGATACGAGGAACGCGCACAGGTCCTGGACGTGCGGCTCGGCAGCCGCGTTTCTGAGTCGAGTCGTTCCTTCGGCCGTGACCGCGGCGAGGATGGCGTTCTCCGTACCGGTCACGGAAGGCTCATCGAGGAAAATGTCCGCGCCCTGGAGACCGCGGGTCCGCAGCTCGTACCGATCGCCGGCCTCCACCTCGGCTCCCAGTTTCCCGAGTGCCAGGAAATGGGTATCGAGTCGACGACGCCCGATCACATCTCCACCGGGAGGCGGCAGCATGATCGAACCCGTCCGGGCGAGCAACGGCCCTGCCAGGAGTATGGACGCTCTGATTTTTCGGGAGAGATCCGCATCCAGTTCGCCGCCGACGACGCCCCGCGGATCGACGACCACGCGTCCCCCACCCTCCCAGCTCGCGGTCGCGCCGACGCTCTCCATCAGGTCGATCATGGTCCGAACGTCCTTGATGTCCGGCACGTTTTCGAGTACGACAAGGTCGTCTGCGAGAAGGGAGCCGGCCAGGATGGGCAGTGCGGCGTTCTTGTTTCCGGCCGGTTTGAACCTACCCCCGAGCCTCGCGGGTCCCTCGATCCGGTAGTGCATCGTCACCCCTGCGTGGTGTCGTTCCCGTCACGTGCGCTTCGCGTTCGCGGCGGCAAGTTAGGTCCCGCCCATCGGCCCCGGCAACGCGGTTTCGAATCGTCTTGACAGGTTTTCCGGCAGTCCTCTATGCTTCGGCGTTCGCCCGCGGCACCGCGGACCGCATGACCGGCCTCAACTCCGGGATGACGGAGTCATGACGCTCACGGAATACCTGGCTGAAGACAGGGTCGTCACCGACGTTCTGAATGATGACGTCCGGGGCATTCTCGAACAGCTCCTGGCCCCGGTCGCCGGCGCCTCCAGCGAAACCATCCTGGCTGCTCTTCTGGCGCGTGAGAAGGTCCTCAGTACGGGCATCGGGCACGGAATCGCGATTCCGCATGCAATCAGCGCGTCCATTCGCGAGCCGCAGGTGCTCCTGGGCATCAGCCCGGGGGGCGCGGATTACCAGTCGATGGACGGGGAGCCCGTGCACGTGTTCTTCGTCCTCCTCTCACCGCCTGACCGGGCCAGCCACCATACGCGCCTCCTGGCGCGAATCGCCAGACTCGGCAGGGATCCCGCCTTCGTGGAAGGCCTTCGCAGCTGCGGCGATCCCGCTGGGGCGATCGAGTACATAGCAAGCTATGAGCGCACCCACGCCTGATGTGTCTGTGCGCGGCGGAATGCCGCGGCAGGCCGGCTCAAACACTGGCCCGTATCGTGCATGTTGGGACTTGAGAAAGTTGTCTTGCGGGGGCTTTGGGGGCATCTTGCACCGATCGTTCCCCTCATGGAATCGGGAGGTTTGGTGACCTTCTACGAGATACTGGTCATCGTGTCGCTGGTGCTTTGGATCGTGCTCGGCCTTGGCGCCATCATCAGCATGGTCGCGCTGGTGCCCCGGTTGTCGAAGGGCATGCGCCAGCTCGAGGTGATGGGGGACGAGTTCGAGAAGAAGGCGTTCCCGGTGATCGAACAGTCGCAGCAGCTGCTCGACCAGGTCGGCGCCGTGGCGACGTCCCTCGTGGACGATGTCGAGCGCATCGACCGAACCGTCATCCGCGCGACGACCTCGGTGGAGAGCATGGTGGAGTTGGCCGAGGACCGGGTGTCCGAGATCAACGCTCTTCTCGAGGTGGCCGTGGAAGAAGCGGAGGAGACGTTCTTCTCCACCGCGGCGATCATGCGTGCGCTCAGGTTGGGCGGTCGCGGCAGGAAACGGCGCAGGACGCCGCGCGCGGAGCGCAGGCGCCTGGGTTGAGCGGAAAGGCACTGGTCGGAAGCGTCGTCGTTGCGGCGGCGCTGCTCCTCCTGGCCCCCGACACCGCGTTTGCCTGGGGACCGGCGACGCACACCCAGATCGGGATCGAAATCCTGCGATCGCTCGATCTGTTCTCTTCCTCCATCGCCGCGGTCATCGCGCGCTATCCAATCGACTTCCTGTACGGAAGTCTGGCCGCCGACATCTCGATGGCCAAGAAGTACGCACCCGTGGGGCGGCACTGCCACCACTGGCACGTGGCGCGCGAAATCCACGGTGCCGCGGGAGACGATGAGCGCCTGCGCTCGGCCATGACCGGGTACCTGTGCCACCTGGCGGCGGATGTCCTTGCTCACAACACGTTCGTGCCCCGGATGCTTACCCTCACACCGTCGACGCGGGCGCTCGGCCACTCCTATTGGGAACACCGAATGGATGTGGACGTGGGACCGGAGTACGCTCAGCTGGCGCGCTGGATCGTCACGCAATTCGATCACTCGGGAACCGACGCCCTGTTTCACAGGGTCCTGTCCAGCACCCTGTTCACGTTCTCGACGAACCGGAGAATCTTCCGCGGCATGATCCGGATCTCCGGAAACGAAAGCTGGCATTCGATCTTCGACACGGTGATCGACAACTCTCGCTGGGACCTGGACCCGACGGAAGTGGTTCACTACCAGCGATATGGTTTCGAAATGGTCGCCGACTTCCTGCTGAGAGACGAGTTGTCGCGGGCGGCCGTTGAGGATCCGATCGGAGATCAGAGTCTGAACGACGCGAAGAGGATTCGCCGGCGCGTACTTCTGGCCGAAGGCTGGCAGAGTCCGGAAGCCATCCTTGCCACGGCGGACAACCACTTTCCTCTTCCGTCCGGGGCGACCCGACTCTGGGAGGAGCGGGGCGCATCCAACGGCGAGGCCATCGAGTCCGTGGAACGGGCGATCCGGGAAAGTGGTACGGCGGCTCCGCCCGAGCTGGACGCGATATTCGGCTAGGGTCCTACCGTCGCGAGTAGACTTCCTTTCCACCCACGATCGTACGGTCCACCTTCACCTCGAGGAGGCTCTCGGGCGCCACTTCAAAAGGGTTGTCGCTCAGAACCACGATGTCCGCCAGCCGACCCGGCGACAGGCTCCCCGTCAGTTCGTCCGTGAAGCTCGCCCATGCCGCCGATGCCGTGTAGGCCCTCAGGGCGCTCTCTACGCCGATCTTCTGCTCCGGCACCCACCCCTCCGGGTGCGCACCGTCCAAGGTGCGCCGGGTGACCGCCGCGTACAATCCGAGTAGCGGATCGAGCGGACCAACCGTCCAGTCGGAGCCGAAAGCGACGACGGCGCCGGCGTCCAGAAGGGAGCGAAATGCATAGGTGAGCCGGGCCCGCCTCTCGCCGATCCGCCGTTCGGCCCAGCGCCCATCGTCGATGGCATGGTACGGCTGCATCGCGGCGACCACGCCCAGACGGGCGAACCGCTCGACATCGGCCGAGCCCAGGTGCTGGGCGTGCTCGATGCGGTACCTCCGATCTCTCGACCCGAACTCGCCCTCGAGATCCTGGTAGAGATCCAGCAGAACGCGAATGGCACGGTCACCGATGGCGTGAATGGCCACCTGCAGTCCGGCCTGCTCCGCCTTCGAGACCTGACTTCTCAGATCCTCGAGCGGAGTCACGAACAGTCCGGTGTTGTCCGGCTCGTCCGTGTAGGACTCCTCGAACAGGGCCGTCCCGGACCCGAGGGATCCATCGACGAAGCCCTTCAAACCGCCGATGCGGAGCCATTCGTCACCAATTCCGGCCTCCTCCACCCTCTCGGCAAGCCGATCGACGGTCGACAGTGGGACGTAGGCGTACACTCTCAGGGTGAGGTTCCCGGATTCGTGGGCCCGCTCGTAGGTCCGGAGATCGGCCCACGAACCCATGTCCGTCACTCCGGTCACTCCCAGCGACGCCGCGTGCTGCATCGCCGCGAGGAGCGCACTGTCGCGCTGCGCCTCCGAGGGTCGCGGTATGTGGGCCCCGACCAGCGGCATGGCCTCGTCCTTGAACACTCCGGTCAACCGGCCCGCCCCGTCCCGAACGACTTCCCCGCCATCCGGCGAGCGGACTTCGGGTGCCACCCCGGCGATCTCCAGCGCCCGGCTGTTGGCGAGCGCCATGTGCCAGTCGAGCCTTGTTACGAACACCGGGTTGTCGGGAGTGAACTCGTCGATCCAAGATCGATCGGGAAGCTCCCCGCCCCACATCTCGTGGTCCCAATCTCCCCCGAGGATCCACTCCCCGGGCTCCAGGCCGTCGGCGTACTCGGCAAGGCGACGGGCAAACTCGTCGGGGCTGTCCGCGTCCCGGAGGTCTACGGCGGAGAGGCGAAACCCGCCGTCGAGGAAGTGTGTGTGGGTGTCGATGAAGCCCGGCATGACGAAGCGGTCGTCCAGCTCGATTACCCGGGTCTCCGTTCCGATCATTCCCCGTATCACGTCTTCCGCGTCCACGGCTACGATCGTCCCGTCCGTCACCGCGATGCCCGTCGCCCACGGCTGCTCCGCACTTCCCGTCCACACGTCTCCGCCAACGAGAGCCAGGTCCACCCCGGGCTCTCCGCAACCGCCTGCCAGCGCCGCCATCATGACGATTCCGGACCACGACGATAGACGCCGCCGCCTGACCCGCTCATTCACGATCCCTCCTGGCGAGATGAGGTCACGCTGGCCTGAGCCCCGCATGCGCGACCATGACTTTGCGCCGAACACCGTCCGCGAACTCGATCTCGGCGCGAGTGAGGCGGCCCTGGCCAGAGATCGAGAGGATCTGCCCACCGCCGAACCTGGGGTGCACGATCCGCGCCCCAGCTTCGAGTCGAAGCTCCTCCTGTGAATCCGAGAAATCGTAGCGGAGTGATCCCTCCGCCTCAGGCTGCGAAGCCCTCTTGCCGCCCCTGTGCCACTCGAAGGAAGCGCCTGAGCCTCCAGCCCAACGGTCGCCTCCAGCCACCGCACGACTGGGGTCGCCGAACGCCCCGGCCTCCGGCCTGGATTGAGACTCCAACGTCTTCCTCTTCGCAGCATTCCGCCGCGAAGCGAAGCTCCCCCCGCGTGCGCTCATAGACCGGTGCTGCACGGGGCCTTCGGGGAGCTCCTGCAGAAACGAAGACGGGTCCGCCCTCATCTCGCTTCCGTATCGCCAGCGGCGATCGGCGTGCGTGATGAACAGGCGATCTTCAGCCCGCGTCACCCCCACGTAGAACAGTCGGCGTTCCTCCTCCAGTTCCTCACGGCTCTCCATCGCGCGGGCGAGCGGAAACAGCCCGTCCTCCATTCCGACCAGGAATACGACCGGAAACTCAAGCCCCTTGGCATTGTGCAGCGTCATTAGCGTGACGCCGGACGCCCGGTCGTCATAGTCGTCGATGTCAGCGTGCAGCGCCGCTGACTGCAGGTACAGTTCGAGATCCGACGAGTCAGGCAGCGCGTCCTCGACTTCAGCCGGGTCAAACGCGGCGGCAGCGGCCAGGAGTTCGGTCACGTTCGCGATGCGATCGGCTCCGTCTTCTTCCGTCTCCAGAGCCGCGACCATCCCGAAGCTCCGAATGCACTCGCGGATCACTTCCTCCGCGGTCCCCTCACGCGCGAGTTCAGCCAGTGCACTGATCCCTGCCGCGAAGTCCTCCAGCGACCTCGCACCGCCCGGCGGAAGCCCGTCGAGGCTCTTCGCCAGCTCGGCCGCCGCCAGGAGAGTCAGGGACCTGCCCGCAGCCGCCTCGCGGAGCTTGTCGAGGGTCACGCCCCCTACGCCCCTGCGTGGCCAGGACACGGCGCGGGCGAATGCCGCCTCATCAGCCGGATTGACCGCCAGTTGAAGGTAAGACAGGACGTCCTTGATCTCCCGGCGTTCGTAGAAGCGCACGCCTCCAACAATCCGATAGGGGATTCGGACTCGTCTCAGCGCCTCTTCGAACGGTCTCGATTGGGCGTTCGTACGATACAGCACTACGTGGTCCTCGAAGCTCCTGCCCGCCGCACTGGACTGAATCTCTCCAACGACCCACTGCGATTCCGCCCTCTCGTCGGCCACCCGGATGACCTGCACGGGCTCACCGGCCGGCCTGCGCGTCCGCAGGCGTTTCTCCTTTCGATCCTGGTTGTTCGAGATCACCTCGTTGGCAACCGCAAGAATCGACGGGGTGGAGCGGTAGTTCTCCTCGAGCCGCACGACCTCCGCTCCGGGAAAGTCGCGTTCGAAGTCGAGGATGTTTCTGATGTCAGCCCCTCGCCACCCGTATATCGACTGATCATCGTCTCCGACGACACAGATGTTGCCGTGCCCGGCGGCCAGTCGCTTGACGATGCGATACTGTGCGTGGTTCGTGTCCTGGTACTCGTCCACCAGGACGTGCCGGAACCTCGAGGCGTAGCGTTCTCCTACCTCCTCGACACCCTCGAGCAGGCGTGCCGCGTTGGCCAGGAGGTCATCGAAGTCGTAGGCATTCGAGCGGGCCAGGATGCGCTCATAGGCCGGGTACACCTTTGCCGTGGCCTTGGCGGCCAGGTCGAAGGCCGACGCCGCGTATTCGTCCGCCGACACCAGGGCGTTCTTGGCGTCCGAGATGCGGCCACGAATCAGGTTGGGTGACCAGCGCTGCGTATCGAGATCCGCCTCCTCCATGGCGCGTTTGATCGCTCTCAGGGAGTCGTCTTCCGCGTAGATCGTGAAATTCGCGCCACGTTTCAGCCGGTCGCCCTCCCGCCGCAGAAGGCGCGCGGCGATCGAATGGAACGTCCCCACCCACAGTCCCCTGGGTTCCTCACCCAGGAGATCCGCGATCCGGTCACGCATCACGCCGGCGGCTTTGTTGGTAAAGGTGACGGCGAGGATTCGTTCAGGCCGTTCTCCGTCTTCCTGGATGAGCCGCGACACCCGAGCGGTCAGGACACGTGTCTTGCCAGAGCCTGCGCCGGCGAGAACCAGGAGGGGACCATCTCCATACTCGACTGCATGTCGCTGCTCGGGATTGAGCGCCAGGCCGGTCACGGGCCCGATCTCGCCAGTGGCAGAGCGATCGCGAAGCTGGCACCCGTTTCAGCCGGCTCGAGCGCCACCGATCCTTTGTGAGCCTGCACGAAGATCCGTCGTACCAGGGACAGCCCGACTCCCCAGCCCCCTTGCTTCGTCGTCACGCCCACATCGAACACGCGATTGCCGAGGCTCGGATCGACCCCGGGGCCATCGTCAGAGAACCGGAGTCTCGCCATCCCCCCGTCCGAACCGAGCCAGGTCACCCGGATCAGCCCGTCCCGGCCTGCCAGAGAGTCCAAAGAGTTCTTGAACAGGTTCTCGAACGCCCACTCGAGAAGAGTCTCGTTGCCCAACACCGGCGGAGCATCCTCGGGGATCTCGACCTCGAGCATGACCTGCGAGCGCATCGACGGCATTCGGGACCTGAAGTACCGGCTGACCCGCCCGACTACCTCGTGAAGCGACACGGGTCGGAGAGCCGGCCGACGTCCGATGAGCTCGAACCTCCGGGACACCTTCTCGAGACGCCTGACGTCGTCTTCCATCTCCGCCAGAACATCGATCCCGTCGGGGCGAATACCCTCCGGTCCGGCTGTCGCATCTAGGAGCTCGAGCCAGCCGACCAGAGAGCTGAGCGGTGTACCCATCTGGTGGGCCGATTCGCGAGCCATGGCGGTCCATATCCGTTCCCGCTCGCTCCTCGAGGAGGTACGGATCATCCAGACTCCCGTGCCGACAACGCCCAGGAGCAGGATCGCTTGCAGCCACGGGATCCACCTCAATCTCTGCAGGTACAGCGGATCACCGAAGTGCACCACGAAATTCCGCTCCACGTCGACCAGGGGTGGGTTCGCTTCGTCCAGGCGCTCGACGTACCTGCGCACGCGCTCCACCCCAGCCGGATCTTCGAGTCGAGCATCGAACGGGAGGTTGCTGACCAGGGTCGGGTTTCCCTCCAGGTCGGTCTGAACGACGGGAATACCCAGGTCCCTGAGCTGCAGAATCAGATTGAGCTCTCCCTCGGCCGTCATTCCCTCGGCTGAGGTTACGGCCTGCACCACCTGGAAATAGATACGACTGAACACGGCCGCGTTGGCCCGCATTTCCTGGGAGAGCTGCCAGGTATAGGCAAGATATGAGACGAGGACCGCTGAGAATGCGGCGACGATGCCGATCGGTACCAATCGCCGGATCACGAGATCGTCAGCCGCTCCTGTCGTACGTAATCGTGAAGGGCCTCGGGTACGAGCACGCTCCCGTCCTTTTGCAGGTTGTTCTCCAGCAGCGCCACCATCGTGCGGGCCAGCGCTACGGCAGACCCGTTCAGCGTGTGGAGGTGCGCCGGTTTACCCTTTCCGTCCGGCCTGTATCGGATGTCGGCCCGCCGGGCCTGGAAGTCGGTGTAGGAAGAGCAACTGGACACCTCCAGCCACTTCCCCACCCCCGCGGACCAGACTTCGAGATCATACGTGATCGCGTTGGAGAAACCGAGGTCCCCAGCCGGCAACAGAATGCGGCGATACGGCAGGTTCAGCATCTCCAGCACCGTCTCGGCGTGACGCGTCAGGCGCTCCAGCTCGTCGACCGAATCCTGGGGCCTCGTGAAGCGCACGAGCTCGACCTTGTCGAACTGGTGCACCCTCAGGAGACCGCGCGTGTCCCGGCCCGCCGCACCGGCCTCACGCCGGAAACAGGGCGTGTAGGCAACATACGCCTTGGGCAGTTCCCGGCCGTCGAGTATCTCGCCCCTGTGCAGATTGGTCACCGGGACCTCCGCCGTGGGAATGAGAAACAGGTCGTCCGGATCGGTCCGGTATTGATCGTCCTCGAACTTCGGAAGCTGCCCGGTACCAACCAGACAATCCCGGTTCACGAGCAAAGGGGGCGCGACTTCGATGTAGCCATGCTTCTGCGTATGCAGGTCGAGCATGAAATCGATGAGCCCCCGACTCAGACGTGCTCCCGCTCCCAACAGCAGGGGAAAGCCGGAACCTGCGATTCTGGCTCCGCGCTCGAGATCGAGGATGCCCAGGTCGGCGCCGATCTCCCAGTGCGGCCGGGGATCGCAGTCCAGATCCGGTTTCGCTCCCCACTCGCGGACGACCTCGAAGTCGCCCTCCCCACCTGGCGGCACCCTGTCGTCGGGTACGTTGGGGATGGACAGCAGCTCCGATCCCAGGGCTTCCTCTACCTGCTGGAGGTCCGCGTCCAGTTCGCGGATCCGATCGGCGACCCGCTGCATGTCCGCGATCAGATTCGCGGCATCGGCACCTTCGCGCTTCCGATCTCCGATCTCCCGCGATACATCATTCCGGCGTGCCTTCAGGACCTCAACCTCGGAGATCACTTCCCTGCGACGAGCGTCGAGAGCCAGGGCTCGATCGAGGGCCTCGATGATGGCCGGGTCGTCGCGACGCGCCAGCCGGTCCCACGCCTCGTCCGCCCCCGTGCGAAACGCCCGAAGATCGAGCACCTACTCCTCGGCTCCCGGAACCAGTTTCCGCTTCTCGCAGTTGGGATTCACGAGGTGCTGAAAAGAGACCGTGCCTTCTTCGACGTCGATCTCCAGGATCTCGATTTTCGCGAAGTGCCGGCACCGGACGTTCCTGAAGGCGGGATCCCGACGGCTGCGCGCGGCGAAGACGTCCCCGACGGACACCGGCACGGATTCCAGCTGCACGTAGCCGGACTCCGGCGCCTCGACCAGCGCATCGAAATCGCGGGAACTGAGGATGAGACCGGAGTCTTCGTTCTCTTCGATGATCGAACTGCGAGGCCACCAGACCGCACCACCTTCCTCGGTGATCTGGAACACGAAGTCCCAGCCCGAGAACTGGTCCGTGCGAACCGCTTCGCCGGTGATTACATCAAAGGCGGACGGGTCGGCGACCGACCCCGTGTTGACGTCCACCACCGTGGCCTGGCGGGTCTCGTCGGGAATCGGAATCAGGATCGGCTGGGTGCCTTCACCGCACGCGGACAGACCGAGAATCGCGACCAGGCTTACGGCCGGAATATGTCGAATCACTGACAATGAACAGCTCCTCTCAAGGGCTCGTCGGCGGAAAGATAGCAGAGTTTCTCCCCGGCGCGAGGTCCAGTACCTTGCTATGCATGGCCAGTTACTCGCGTCAGCGAGCCCTGTTCCCGATTCGAGCCCCTGCTGCCCCTTGGTTGATATGAACACAATTGCGGACTGCTACGCCGTCGTCCTCGCGGGCGGAGAAGGAAGTCGCTTCTGGCCCGCCTCGCGACCGGAGCGGCCCAAGCAGCTGCTGGCGCTCGGAAGCTCGCGGCCTCTCATCCAGGATACTGTGGAGCGTGCCGAGTCTCTCGTGGGCCCGGAACGGGTCCGGGTGATCGCCAGCGAGCCGCTCATCGCTTCCCTGTGTGCATCCGCACCGGGCCTAACGCGGAGTCGATTTCTCGTCGAACCGGCGGCAAGGAGCACCGGTCCGGCGCTTGCCTGGGCGGCACACGAAATCGAGAAGCTGAGCCCGGGGGCCATCATGATCTCGCTTCATGCCGATCACGTGATCCACCCCCTGTCGGAGCTGGCGGAGACCATCGATCGGGCCGTGTCCGCAGCCAATCGCGGTTCTCTGGTGTGCCTCGGAGTCGAACCGGATCGACCCGAGACGGGCTACGGCTACATCGAGGTCGGGGATGGCACCGGCGATCGGACGTGGCGCGCCCGACGATTCGTCGAGAAGCCGGATCTCGAGACGGCGGAGGAGTACCTGGCTACTGGTGGCTTCCTGTGGAACAGCGGGATCTTCGTCTGGCGGGCCGCTGACCTGCTGGACGCCGTTCGCGATGTCGCGCCGGAGATTTCCCGCACGCTGCCTCTCCTCGAAAGCGACGGACCCGAGGCATTCTTCTCGGCCGTCGAGCCCATCAGCATCGACGTGGCGGTTATGGAGCGTGCTCCGGCCGTAGAGGTGGCGCTTGCCAGTTTCGCCTGGGACGACGTGGGCTCCTGGAACGCCATTGCCCGAACTCGGCCCATGGACAGCCACGGAAACGTGCTCGTGGGCTCTGCGGCCGCGATCGACGCGTCCAATAACGTGGTCTGGGCCGAGGAGGGCGAGGTGGTCCTGTTTGATGTCGACGACCTGGTCGTCGTGCGTTCAGGCGACGTAACCATGGTCACCCGACGCTCGTCGGCGCCGGATCTCAAGAAGCTGGTGACTCGCCTGCGCTCAGGAGACGAGTGAGATGAAGCTCTATCTTTTCGATGACAGCGTGGCCGACACCTGGCACCCCTTCTCGCTCACTCGGCCGTGTTCAGAGCTTCTCTTCGGTACTTCGCTGCTCCGGGAGCGCCTCGAGCGGTTCGCGGGACGCCCGACCACGTCCGTTCTCAGCCGTCCATGGCTCGAGGCCTATCGGGAGCGCGACGCCCCGAACGTGATCGCGAGAGGAGCCTTGCCGGCCGACGAGGAGCGCCTGGTGATCTCGTCACGGTTCGTTCCTTCCGCCGACGCCCGGTTCGTGGGACGCGGGGACACACCAGTCCTGCTGACGACCGATGACGAGGTGGTCGGCTGTTACCTGCCGGCGGGCAGGGCCGGTCCGGAGCGGACCTGGCTCGAGACTCCGGACGAGGACATCGCAGACGCAGCTTGGGAGGTACGGAGCGTCGACGGCGGCTACGTCGATACCGCGTGGCGCTTCGTAGCGGAGAACCCCGGTCGTCTCGCCGCAGATCTGGCCAGCGAGGCGGCCAGTCGCGGCGGAGTGAAGGAACTGCCCGATGGAACCTGGAAGCTGGGACCTCACGCTCTGATCCTCGACTCGGACGTGCGGGTGGAGCCCGGTGTGGTCGTCGACGCTCGCAATGGCCCGGTGCGGCTCGCCGATCGGGTCGAGGTGAGAGCCGGGTGTCGGCTCGAAGGTCCGCTGTTCGTTGGCCCCGACACGGTTCTGCTGGGGGGAGCCATCGGGACCTCCAGCATCGGCCCGGTCTGCAGGCTCAGAGGAGAGATCGAGGACTGCGTGGTCCTGGGTTTCGCGAACAAGGCGCACGACGGATTCCTTGGGCACTCTTACCTCGGACGCTGGGTGAACCTCGGGGCCATGACGACCAACAGCGACCTCAAGAACACCTATGGCCCGGTCCGAATCGGCGGTCCGGACGGCTCGATCGACACGGGGCTGCGCAAGCTGGGCTGTCTGGTCGGCGACCACGTGAAGACGGCGATCGGCACGCTCATCAATACGGGCACCGTCGTCGGTGCGGGCTCGAATCTGTTCGGCAAGTCCCTGCCGCCCAACTGGGTGCCTCCGTTCTCGTGGGGCACCGATCCGGGAGGTCCGGTTTACGATCGCAATCGATTCCTGGCCCTGGCCCAACGTGTCTTCGAGCGCCGTGACGTCGAGTTCAACGAGAGCACTTCCGAGTGGCTGGCGTCCTGCTGGGACGCGGCGCGT
>Ga0316201_10002705_pt1 | contig 12735 bp, 12 predicted proteins | sample CS6wburrow_MG_FD_204516 | JGI IMG/M metagenome (GOLD analysis project Ga0316201, IMG submission 204516) | Coastal sediment microbial communities from Delaware Bay, Delaware, United States - CS-6 worm burrow | ecosystem: Environmental > Aquatic > Marine > Coastal > Sediment | place: USA... | reverse complement strand
GACACCTTTTATTTCCTGATGTCCGGAGCCCTGGTCATGTGGATGGCGGCAGGATTTGCAATGCTTGAAGCAGGCCTCGTTCGCGGCAAGAACACGGTTGAGATTCTGACCAAGAACGTGGCGCTCTATTCGATCGCCTGTATCATGTACATGGTAGTAGGCTACAACCTCATGTACGGTGGCGGACCTAACGGCGTGATTCCCGGTCTCAGCTTTTTCCTCGGTGCAGACAACTCTGCTGGTGATGTGCTGAAAAGCGGAGGAGAGATCTATTACTCCGGCATGTCTGATTTCTTCTTCCAGGTCGTTTTCGTGGCCACCGCCATGTCGATCGTTTCCGGTGCCGTGGCTGAGCGCATGAAGCTTTGGGCATTTTTGATTTTTGCGGTGGTTATGACCGGTTTTATTTACCCGGTCCAGGGCTACTGGAAATGGGGCGGAGGCTTCCTCGATGCCCTCGGCTTCCTGGATTTTGCCGGTTCCGGCGTTGTTCATCTCTGTGGTGCATCGGCGGCAATCGCCGGTGTCCTCCTTCTCGGCGCCCGCAAAGGTAAATACACCAATGGCAGGGTCAATGCTATCCCCGGCGCCAATTTACCCATGGCCACACTGGGAACATTCATTCTCTGGTTGGGCTGGTTCGGCTTCAACGGCGGCTCCGAGCTGATGATCTCCAATATAGACGAGGCCAATGCCGTTTCCTTGATCTTCGTCAACACCAATACCGCCGCTGCAGGTGGCCTGGTTGCGGCACTGCTGCTCTCCCGCGCCTGGTTCGGCAAGGCTGATCTCACTATGGCTCTGAACGGCGCGCTCGCCGGCCTGGTCGCCATTACCGCCGAACCTCTCACCCCGAGTCCACTGCTGTCCACCATCGTCGGCGCAATCGGCGGCCTTATAGTAGTGGCTTCCATCGTCTTCATGGATAAAGCCAAGATCGACGACCCTGTCGGTGCCATCTCGGTTCACGGTGTGGTCGGCCTCTGGGGACTGCTCGCCGTCTCTTTCACCAACCCTGAAGGCTCACTTGTAGCCCAGGCAATAGGCGCTGCGGTCATCTTTGGCTGGGTATTCGGCACCAGTTTTGTAACGTGGCTGATAATCAAGGTTGTCATGGGTATCCGGGTCAGCGAAGAAGAAGAAATGGAAGGCTGCGATATCTCCGAATGTGGACTTGATGCCTATCCGGAATTCACCAAAGATTGATCATAGGAGGAGACTACAATGAAAAAAGTTGAAGCGATAATCAAACCGTTCAAGCTCGAAGAGGTGAAGGAAGCCCTCACCGAGCTCGGCATCACCGGTATGACCATCTCCGAGGTAAAAGGATACGGTCGCCAGAAAGGACATACCGAAGTGTACCGTGGTGCTGAATATAAAGTGGAATTCAACCCCAAAACCAAAGTTGAACTGGTCATAGATTCCGATCTGGTCGACAAGGTTGTCAGCGCCATACGCGAAGCAGCCAACACCGGCAAGATAGGAGACGGCAAGATCTTTGTCCTCCCGGTTGAAGATGTCATGAGAATCAGAACCGGGGAGCAGGGCAAAGAAGCCATTTAGCAGTATCTTTGCAACAACCTCCTCCACGAAGTGCCCCCTGTCGGTTTCGACCGATGGGGGGTACTTTTTTTGCCTTAACCAAGAACTCGGCCCACTATCCTCAAGGACTACCTCATCGAAGCTACTGTTTTTAGGCTTGTTACCTTTTTTAAAGATATTTCCTGAGCACCCCCCCGATCCTATATTTCTGAAAAATTTACCTTGCCAGGGGAACTCTCTCAATAGGCGTATTTGTCCTTATTCGCATATGCTTAGGAACAAGGTTGATCTTCCCTGTCTCGCTTGAGAGCAACATTACCAATGGAGATTTTCAATTACCGAGAAGAACCGCAGATGTTCAAATACTCGACAAGCATAATCCACAATCATTGGCTTTCCATCACATTCTGGACTTCCTAAATATAAGGTTATTCAGACCAAACTGCCTCGAGCAACTCATCTTTTGAAAGAAAAAGAGATTTAATTATATCTTCAGGCACGTTGATGGCGCAGGCAATATCCGTTAACTCAATTGCGTCATACCCCATATTATTGAACAACAATCGTGCTGTTTCTTTGATTTGCTGCCTCAACTGGTTCTGATCTTCTGATATACAGATAATTCCCATCATTTTGACACACCTCTTATCATAACAGAGCCGCTCCCTGAGACATTCTTTTAGAAAATGACCAAAAGGAGCGGCTCTGTCGACTAATGATACCATTGATGATGGTTATGTTCTCTTTTGTTAGCTGACAAATACTGGGCTAACTTGACTTTCTGCTCAGAGGTAAAACTGCTATGCAGTGCGGATAGATTCGTGACAAAATCCAATGAAAATGCCTCTACTTCATCCAGATAGTTGGATATCGTATTTTCTATATACTTCTCGTCGAATTGTTCTGCAGCAAGCTGCTGCCCGATATCATCTACAATTGCATGTCCTCTTTCTATTGCAGTCTGTTTTTCCTCAAGATTTGAGATGAGCACTTCCAATCGCTCCAATTGATCCTGGCTCAGATCGAGTTCCCGAGAAATTCGTTCCACATGAGTAGTGAGGTTGTGGTTATCAGGTCGATAACGGTTTTCATGGCGTGAGCAGCTAGATATTGCCACCAAGGCTACTAACAAAGTAGATATTACAATTGCTTTAATTTTTTGTGATTTCATCTCGTCCTCCTTATAGCTACTACTTGCTTATGATTAACGAGAAACAGTGTTATCATGATTTCTGTGGAACCCCACTGCATCTCCGTTCTTCCCCTTCTCTCGATTTCCAGAATGGAACGTTATAAATATTCCAGCGCTTATAAGACCTAAGGGCCAGATAAGAGATGACCACTCAATGGAATGAGAAATCCAGCCAGACACCTGAAGCGACCCAAACGTCCCCACAATAATTAGTGGTATGCCCAGCAGTTTGTGGCCCTTTCGATTTGCTGTGTGAAAAGTCTTTTTATGTTTCTTCTCTAATGTTTTGTTGTTCATTGCGACACCTTTTGTTTAGTTACTAAACCATATGATCAAAAAAAATCAATGCTCCCCTTTGGAATGGGACAGCATTTGTTTACGGGCTGAATCAAGGTATGAATCAATCCATTTGAACATCTCGATGAGGAAATAAACCTTGTCATCTGAATACTTGAGTAATTCATCATGCAGAGGGATTATGGATTCCTCATTGGTTTCCTTATGCTTTTTGTATATATCCGTTCCTAAATTGGTCAGTTCGATAAACACCTCCTTGTCGTTTTCTGCCTGCTTATATCTTCTGACCACCTGTTTCTCTTCAAGTTTCTTTACTACTTGCGAAACTGCTCCTTTGGTGACCCCGATATTGCGGGCAAACTCTGAGACATTCATTGTAGGATTATCGCCAATTGCATCCAGCATGTGCCTCTCAGAGTGATATAAGGTCTTCCCAGTCCCATAATCAACTGGGATCTTCTCAAGAGCCTGATATTTATTCGAGAGCTTAATAAACAGAGCTAGTATCTCTTCGCATGCCTTTTTCCTGTCCATTCCTATATGGTATAGCTGCTAAACTAAATGTCAAGGTTATTTTTGTTTTGAGAAAGTGAAACTCTTTTTAAAATCTCAAGAGAAACAGAAAACAGGTAAATTCTACCGATCAACTGCATCGTTATGGTTGCCAAATCATATCTCGCAAATTATCAGGAACTATCTCAACCATCCCTATTATTGACCAGTTAAAATTTCCAGTTCACATCTGAAGCGCATCTTAGAGTATGGACCCTTTATTTTGAACCTCAAGATGATACGCAGCGGTCTTCACTCAGGTACTTTGCTAACTCCACGGATAAATTCTTATCAATTTCATAGCAATAATTTGAAATTGAAAGCAATAAGTTGGCCTTGGGTGTGGATGCAGCTATTCAGGTGGGCAGAGAGTTGAAACTCTATCATTTCCGCCAATACCTAACATGAAAAATCGTTGGGAAGAATTAGCTATTCGCTATAAATTGGAGCAGATTGTGTGTACGAATACTGATGAATCATTCGCGTGGTTTTGTTATCAGATCACTTACTGGAAACGGGGATATCTCAATGAATGTGAGCGAACTACTAAATGAACTGGCAAAGCTAAAAAGTAATGAATCAGCCATCATTTGCAACAAGCAACAATTTACCTATGGAGGGCTCAATACTAATTCTAATGTGCTTGCAGAATACCTCATGGCACAAGGCCTGGGGAATCAGGACAACATTGCGGTGATTCTTCCCAATTGCGTTGAATTTGCTCTTATTTATTTTGCCGCGGCGAAAATTGGTGCCGCCTTTACTCCGATCGATAACAGACTCGGTGCAAGTCAGATAAATGCAATACTGGAGGATACCGGGGCTAAGGTATGTTTCGTTTTTCCAGACTTTATACATAAACAGAGCTTAGGCCCACATATCATTGTGGTTGATATCGAAGATGAAGAGTTCACCTCTATCTTTCATAATTCGCCAGTTTCAGATGATATTATTGCTGAGATCGACCCTGCGAATACTGCCCTCTATCTCCATACCTCGGGGACTACAGGGAGACCCAAAATCGTGGAACTCACCTATGCAAATCTAAATTGTTTCCCCGAAGCCATGAAGAATTGCACCATCCGGGGTGAGGACGAAATTCTGGGAATCATCCTGCCCATGTCCCATATCTCCGGTCCGATTATTCTGAATCTGCTGCTTGCAAACAGGTGCAGGTTGGTGATTATCGATTCCATAAATCCGGTGAGCCTGTTTGAGAATATTGCCAAACACAAAATTACCTACTTTCACGCAGTCCCACCGATATTTAGTCTGATGCTTCAATCAGGATTCGCCGACCGTTATGATACAAAAAGCCTTGATTTGATTGCCATGATGGGTACCTCAGTACCCGTTTCACTGATGAATGCGTTTAAAGAGAGATTTCCCCACGTGGTTGTTCTCCAGGGCTATGGATTAACAGAGACCTCTCCTCTCATCACTCTAACAAGAAGAGAAGATGCCGATCACAAAAGAGCGAGCATAGGCACCCCGGTTGATGGTGCCGAAATCATGGTCGTAGATGAACAAGACAACCAGATTCAGATGGGTGAAATTGGTGAGCTTGCGGTCAGGGGCCCCATGGTAATGAAGGGGTACCTGGGTATTGGTGAACAGGAAAATGAACGATTTAAAAACGGCTACTTCTATACCAGCGATCTGGTAAAATTTGATAGTGACAATTACTTCTATCACATGGGGCGCAGGGACGATCTCGTGATCCTGGCGAACGGCCAGAACATTTACCCGGCCGAGATCAAGAATGTCATTTTCTCACACCCAGGTGTACTCGACTCTGAAGTAATCGGAGTTCATTCTGAGAGGTTTCGAGGCAATGTCCTTCATGCCTTTGTCGTTTCAACCCAAAAGGAAGCGCTCGGTGAAAAAGAGATCAGGCTTCTATGTCAGAAGGAGCTCGGCAGCATAAAAACGCCCAGGTATATTCACCTCATAGAGTCGATTCCCAAGACTTCCACCGGAAAAACAGACCTTAATGAATTAAGAAATCTTTCAAAGGCTGATGACACGTAAAGAATTAGCAGGTAAAGCGTCATTTCAACTGGTCAGATTTTTCCTGTTCCTATCGAAATTCATGCCGCTGAAGGCAAGCTATTTATTCTGCCGCGCTGCTGGTTCAGCCATTTCATTACCCAACTGGAAGAGAAAGGTAATAGCGCTTTCCAACCTTGAAATAGTTTTTCCTGAAAAAAGTGATGCCGATCGGCAGGATATTTTCAAAGAATCGCTTGTCAAATTATTAAAAAACTTTTTTGAAATATGTTTCATTGCTGGCGGGAAGTGGTCTTCCGAGGATGTGGAGAAAGCGGTAACCGCTTCTGGTCTTGATTATCTCGATGAATTGAAAGCATCAGGAACGGGTGGCTTGCTTTATAGCGGGCATTTTGGGAATTTTCCTTTGATGGTGATCTGGCTGGCGGTAAAAGGCTACCCGGTAGCCGCTGTTTATAAGGAGGCAAAAAATTTCCCTGATGATTTTTTTGGCTCTATCATGAGCAGATTTGGTGTGACACCGATCAAGTATAAATCTGATCCGACACTAATGCCCGTGATACTTAAATCACTGAAAGAGAGAAAGATTATCCTGGTTCAAAACGACCAGTCTCATCCGCATGGTGTTTACATTGATTTCTTTAACAAATCAGTGCCTTCGTTGGCAGGGCCCGCCATGCTTTCACTTCGACAAAAAGTCCCTATAATACCGGCATACATAATCCGAGACACCAAGGATCATCATCACCTGACAATATTGCCAGAGATGGATGTAGTAGATAGTTCTGATCGTGAAGAATTCATCATCAGGAATACTCAATTACAACTTGATTGGATTGCCAAGATTCTGGAAACCCATCCTACTGAGTGGTTGTGGTTACACAACAGGTGGAAAAGGGCTAAGCAGGAAGATCTTTCTTCCCATGCATAATTACCCCCAGAGAGTTTGTGTCTGCCACAGCCATAGAACTCGCAAGAGATTCCTATTGGCCAGGTTCAATTCATTGAAGGTTTGAAGTGAGTGGATAATCTATTAGTCTTTAGCTTGCCTAATCACAGGTTGAACATAGATTATCACCGGAAAGTTAATGCTTTTCATGGCCGTGTTTCAGGTTAGTTCTCAATCACTTCTCCAATAGGAAAATGAGGGTGTGTCAACACTATTAAATCCAGAAGAAAGGCACTTTGGATGGGCATTAAAACCCACTTCGAAATTCATAAACGACCCAACAGGCAGTTATTTTATAGCAATAACGGTAGTTTGCGCGGTTTTCGTGAGCTTGATCGCCATGGCATTTCGGCTAACCCACTGGCTGAATGGATCGGCAGAAAGGATGGCTCGTAGCAGTTTCTTGTAACGCAAGGAGCACTATTCGAAACAACAAGGAGCTATTATCTGTGATGATTGTTCGAATGAGAAACTCAATTGGCTTGCTCAACAAGCTACTATTATTAATAGTAATTTTATCATTGACCGGTTGTGCAACCATGCCTGAGAATGTTGACAGAACCGTGTCAACTACCTTCCAGAACGGTCAAGACACTGCACTCGGTCGCAAGTTTCAAGAGGTCCACCCTGAAGATGACGGAAAATCTGGCTTCCTGCTGCTTGACAACGGACTTGACGCCTTTGTTGCCCGAGCGGTGCTCGCCCAAAATGCTGAGCGCAGCATTGATACCCAATATTATTTGCTCCATGATGATGTAATAGGGAAATTGTTTATAGACCAACTCTATAAAGCAGCTGAACGAGGTGTGCGGGTAAGACTTCTAGTTGATGACATTGAATTGGAAGGTCGTGACTTCGGTGCGGCGGTGTTAGACAGTCACCCCAATATAGAAGTGCGTATTTTCAACCCATTTAGTCGAAAAGTCGGCAGAACTTCTCAGTTCATTACCGGCCTTGGCAAACAGACGCGTCGGATGCACAACAAATCCTTTACCGTGGACAACCAGGAGACAATTCTTGGTGGCAGAAACATCGGCTCTGAATATTTTGAAGCACATTCTCAATTCGCCTTTGTCGACCTTGATATTTTTGCCGCTGGACCGGTTGCACCTCAGGTATCTGCATCTTTCGATCAATACTGGAATAATGAACTGAGCTACCCTCTGTCAACACTGGTTGAGCAGACGCCCACAGCTGAGGAGATTGATGCCTTAAAACGAGAGTTCGATGCTTTTATCTTGGCACAGCAAGACTCACCGTACCTGGAACACTTGCGAAACTCAAGCCTGGCCAGGCGTTTAAGGCAGGGACAAGCTGAGTACTCCTGGGCAGAGGGTACGGTGATAGCCGATGATCCCAAAAAATTGACCGTAAAGACCAATGATACCACCTACCATCTGTCAGAAAAGTTGGTCCCCTACCTAGCTGCCCTGAAGCGTGAATTGATCATTTATTCACCGTATTTCGTTCCCGGGAAGGCTGGCATTTCATTTTTCAAAGAATTGCGCGCCAGAGGGGTTGAGATAAAGATTCTCACCAATTCTCTGGCATCGACCAACGTCAGCATCGTCCATGCCGGCTATGCTCGGTACCGAAAAGATCTCCTGGAAATGGGTGTACAACTCTACGAGTTGAATAAGGATTTAAAGAGTGTAACAGGAGATGTGAGGCACGAAGCTGATTCAAGAGACACCAAGTCAACTCTGCATGCAAAATGCTTCGTCCTGGATCGGGAAAGAACATTTATCGGCTCGCTCAATCTCGATCCCAGATCACTAATACAGAATACCGAGATCGGTTTGATATCTGATTCCAAGCAGATCGCTCAGTTCCTGGCTGAGGACTTCGATCAACAGATAGATAAGTATGCGTTTCGACTTGAACTTAAACAGAGATCGGACGGATCGGAACAAATCATCTGGAAAGGTCTGGTGAATGGTTCCCAGACAACATTTGAGCATGATCCATATACCGGTTTTTGGCAGCGTTTCGGGATTGGGCTACTCGGGGTGCTGCCAATAGAATCACAAATTTAGTATTAGCTCGATAATTGGGACGAGGTCTGTGAAAGTTGCTTCTAGGGGTATCCCCTGGACAAGAGATTTCTGACGGTGCTAAAAGATTATGCCTAAACGAATCCCACCAACTACTCGAACTTTTGAATCGCCTGAGCCGGGATCACTGCCGAAAATCAGTTGGAGATCTGGGGTGATCACTAGTTCCTTCGTTACCTGCCAGCGATAATAAGTTTCGAAAACCGATTGCCAGATTTGGGTGGCTGAGGAACGCCCTGCTCCAACTCCAACACCAAAACTGTCAAATCCTCTTATTTGCTTACCGTGGCCGATGAAGAGGAGTAGATCAGTGTTGGTCGGTTCTCCAATCGATTGAGCTACCCTTGCTACATAAACTTCATTTTTTTCCCGCCCTTCATGCTCCAGAGTGACACTATACCCACGGCCACCACGGTAGACATCCAGATCGTTTTCATCCCCGTACCAACCCATGAGCTGTAGCCGCGCCTCTTTTTCATCCAGGCCTTTGAAACCATAGGAACCCTGAACTGTTCCGAATAAGGCATCGGAGTCGAAGCTGAAATCTACCTCAACATCATCTGCGACCCCTTGGACATTGGAAACGCCACCGGTAAATTCCCAGCTGTCATTTGGCTTCCATTTAGCGGCAAGGCCAGCGCCATAGCTGGGGAAATTTACGGTAGGATTGTCGGAAAAAGCCTGGTTCAAAAAGTATCTTTTGGCCCCACGCATGGCATGCTTATCGACAAAGGAGTCGATGGAAAACTGACCGTAGCGCAAAGAAAGCTTATCGTCAAAAAGACGCTGATCAAAATAGAAGTCTGGTACCTGAAAACCCGAGTTGTTAAAACCGTTTACCGTTCCCCAGAGCAGATCAGTCTCTCTCCTGATGTTTGAAGGTGCGTATTCGGAGTAGGCCCTACGGTCCCGAAACCGAAAAGCGAGATAGATGGGTTTGTGGAATCGCTGTCCCCATATCAGCCAGCGTCCGGCCCAAGTGAGGTCCCCGGCTGTCCCGCCTAAACTGACGTCGGCGTCATTGTAAGCTTGGTAAAGTAGGTCATAGGTTGTCGTGAACTCAACCCTGAATTTTTGCCACCAGTTGAGCTGGTACTTACGTAAGGCATAATAAAACTCTGGGAACAGGCTTCGCCTCCTTGGGTCGTACACCAGTTCGTCACGCTGTTCTAAGGATCCTTCAATACTTGTTGCAGCCTCTTTTTCAAGAGGATTGGCCTCTTCGGCTACCAGCGGATTTTTATATGCATCCTCCGCACGTGACGACGTTACCCCACAGATAAACATCCAGATAAGGGGTATGAAGAGGATCGATCTGAACGAGTTGACAGGCAGAATAATGTGGCCCTCCTGTTCGGCTCCTTAGACAGTGAGCCTGCTATCAACTATTGATCCTTAGATGGCCCGGAGGAATCACGGATTTCGATGTTACTCTGGCTAAATGCGTAATTGAATAAAGCATATAATACCAGCCATTTTTCTGATAATTGTCTCTAACTTGGGAAAGGATCTGAACACTTCATTGCCCACGCCTGAAAACGACAGGAAGAATTTTCACTGCTCCCAACCTTGAAACCATAAAGATGCGCCCCGGGAATCGATATTTTTGTTATGTAGGCAGTAAACTCAAACAAGCCATCAGATCATTTCGGAAAAAGGAATTGGATCTGAAAACGCAACTGCCAGACCCCATCATCATCACTAGGTAATTCTACAGGGTAATAGGCAGATAATTGGGCATTAATCGGCTGCTTACCGATAGCAAAAACCTTACCGACACCACCGCCAAAAGGTATGGTCCACCTGTCGTCGCTGTCTGCTTCCCAATTGGCTTTTATAATCGGAGCACTGGTCAGGTACCATCCCTTGGGCAGATTGTAGTTTATGAAATATTGCCAGGTGAAGAGATTGATATCCTGTTCGCCTGAACCGGCAAAAGACCAGACATTGCTGAACAGTGAACCAATGACCCAATTACCAGGCATTGTTAGTCCAACCACTGTGAGTCCGGCACCCCATTTGTCCGACCCCAGGGACTCCCCGCCATCCTCTGTTGTTCCGCCCAAAGGGCCATCGGTGGCGGAGGGAAAAAGAAATATCGGGCCGACACCCCAAGTAAGTTTGGCCGCATCCGCCGGCGAGAAGAAGGCCGAAAAGGTGATATCTCCTAAACCGGTTATCCTGCCTTCACCTCCGGTAAAGAAATCCGGCTGCGATATGATGGGTATGATCGTTCTGGTGATCACATTCCAATTGTCATTGATGGTGACGGGTATTACGGGCTGAATGTTGAGAATATTCTGAATCTGGTCATCAGGCCCGATATTGAAATTGGTATTGTTCTGAAGTGGCAGACTGATCATGTTTGCTATGGGGTTCTGAGCCTGCTTGGCAAGATCCTCCTGGGACTGTTCTTGAGCTGTTACACTGCCAACGGAAAAGAAGATGATGATAAGGATAGATATTGATCTCATTTTTTTCTTCTTAGCCTCCTTGAGTTCAATCAGTCTAATTATAGAATATCCCTTATTATTGCAGTGCTACACTAGGTATCGGAAAAGTAAGCGTTACCACAAGAGATTGCCCTTCAAAGGTGCTTTCAGCACCAAATTCCCAGAAATAACGAGCATTGAGAAACCCATACAGTTTCTTGCTCGTTGCCAACGGCAGTGTTACATCAGGCCCCATGCCATAGACTCGGTGTTTACCCACATCCCTGCCGCCTGGAAGCAACTCTAAACTCGGTATATCGTCTTCAGTTACCTTCCACTGGGCATAATAGGCTGCACCTACCGTCAATGCCCCATCCATATAAGATTTACCCAGCCCGCCTTCAAGGGTGAGGATATCCCCAACCGTGATATCCGAGTCTTTCTTCTCCGAATGCGTTTCATAGTAGGCGTTGGTAGAAAAATGCCAGCTTTTAGCCTCATCAAAATAGAGGGTTGCTCCAGCGAAGAACTCGAGGCTCCACATGCCTAGACCATTATTCGAAGAACCGCCGTTTTCATATTCACCTGTGGGCGCATACACTCCCAGTCCAGCGATGAAGTCGGCACGGTCTGTATGCCAGCCGAGATTTACCGGCTGAAAATAGAGGTCTGTCAAATCTGTGCCGACACTTTCATTTAATCCCAGAATGGGCGCTTCCAGGGTGTTGTCGGTAAATGCCGGATATATCTGAAAACTATAGTTTGCCCCAAAGAGTTTCATCTCTGAAACCCATATAAATCCGAAAATATACGCGTTTGCCTCCAACGAGCCCCGCTCCTGAGGATCGATAATGACCTTATTGCCATCGCGATCTCTTAATGTGTCCGCTTCATATCGATAATAAATAGGAGCTACTGCATAGAACCCTGGTGGCGGTTGACTCGCAGAAAGTACACCAAAATCGCCTTTCATATTATGTCCGCCGAATCCTGCGAATGACGCACTTACTGAGAGCAGCAACAGAGAAGCTATTGAAGCAAGAGAACAAATAAAAGTATGTGGCGTCGTGACCATTTTTACCTTCCTCCATGACAATGGTGTCCAGATTGCTGAAAGAGCAATTCAGTTATCTACTCGTTCGCTGGCACATAGGGGTCTTTTTGTCCAGTTGGGATTGGAGGATATTTTTTAAGCGAAGCAACATGCTCCTCCAATTGAGGGAGTCCTGCCTTCGTTACCCACGTATGCGGGAAGAGTACATTGTCCCGTTCTTGAGGGTCGTTGATGAGGTTGTAGACACGAGGCATGGTGTATTCACGCAACGTACCATTCCATCCGGTCTGTTCCTTAAAATGGAGTTTCCAGTCTTTCCACTTCACTGCAAATATATCGTTACCCATGTACACGATGAACCCATCTCGGCCAGATTTTTCTTTATTTCCCAGGAAGAACTCCGACATCTCGATGCCGTCAATTACACGGTCATTGGGAACTTTGCCGCCAGCGATCTTGGCAAGCGTTGGGAAGAGGTCCATTTCGTGGACAATTTCATCACTCACCCCACCCGCTTTAATCTTGCCTGGCCAGCGAATGGCAAAGGGTACGCGAAGCGCCCCCTCATAGCCGGTGAAAAGAGTTGAACGCCAGGGCCCTGAAGAGCCATGCATTGCCGTCTCGACTGTCATTGACGTTTCGCCGGCGCTTAA
>Ga0316201_10002703_pt1 | contig 12737 bp, 13 predicted proteins | sample CS6wburrow_MG_FD_204516 | JGI IMG/M metagenome (GOLD analysis project Ga0316201, IMG submission 204516) | Coastal sediment microbial communities from Delaware Bay, Delaware, United States - CS-6 worm burrow | ecosystem: Environmental > Aquatic > Marine > Coastal > Sediment | place: USA... | reverse complement strand
GACATCATACGTTAAGGCACAAAGACTGCATTGATAAGTCGAAGGACTCATTAACTTATGTCCAGCGTCAAATAATGCGTTTATTTTTCCTGAATTGGCGTTATAGATAAAAAGCAATTTCATAATGTATTGGTATGGTTTATATACAAAACCTTACTAGAAATCTAAATAAGATACGTTAAATTTATGGTTTAGAATTGAATTCAAAACAGCAGTATCACCATTAGAAAACAATTTAATAGTTGGTTTTTGATAAGTTGAATTTAACAAATCTTCAGCAGTTAAAACAGCTTGTGTTTGTTTAGCAACGGCTAAACCTGAATCGATAATCTTAACGTGCTTAGGAAGCATTTTGGATAGCATAGGAATAAGATAAGGGTAATGTGTGCAACCTAATACCAAATAATCGATATTCTCCTTTAACATAGGCTCTAAATAGATCTTTAAAAGTGCTTCCATTTCGTCAGATTCTAATTGTCCTGTTTCAATAAGAGGCACAATACCTTCACCAACTTGTTCAATCACTTTTATTCCGTTTGCATATAAATCTGTGGTTTTATGAAATAACTGACTACTCAAAGTACCTTTTGTTGCTAAGATGCCAACAGCTTTGGATTGCGTATTTAATGCGGCTGGTTTTATCGCAGGTTCTATACCAATAAAAGGCACTGAATAATTAGCTCTTAAATATGAGATAGCGTTAGTCGTTGCGGTATTACAGGCAACAACAATAATTTTACAACCTTTACTTAAGAGGTGTTCAGTGTTTTTTATACTTAGTTTAAGAATTTCTTCTTCAGACTTATTGCCATAAGGAGCATTCTTGCTATCGGCTAAAAAGATGCAGTTTTCATAAGGTAGAAGTGCATGTATCTCCTTAAAGATAGATGTGCCTCCAATACCAGAATCGAATATGCCAATAGGTTTATTACTCATTATTACAAAATTAAAAAGTCGCTTATAAATAAGCGACTTTCTATATGTTTATTTTTATTAGGTTTAGATTCCCAATTCCTTTTTAACGTCAGCCATAAGGTTTTTGCCTTTAGCGACAATTAAAGCACCTTCTTCTAAGACATATTGAAAACCTTGAGCGGTTGCAACTTTGTCGATGGCAGCTTTAGCTTTTTCTACAATAGGTTCAATTAATGTAGCTTCTTTAGCTTGTAAATCCTTTTGCGCTTGTTGTTGGTATTGTCCTAAACTTTGTTTTATACCTTCAACTTCTTGCATACGTTTTTGATTTTCTTCTTGAGTTTGACCTTCTGCTTCTGCATTATATTGCTTCAACTTATTATCTAATTCCTTAAGAGACTCTTGTATTGTTGCCTCATAAGTTTTACCAAGTTTTTCAATCTGAGCTTGCGCAGCAGTATATTCTGGCATAGCTTTAATCAGCTCTTGTGTATTAATATGTGCAACTTTGCTTTGGGCAGCAGTAAAACTTGTAGCTCCTATAAAAAGTGCTGTTGCGAATAGTAAAGTTTTTAAATGTTTCATTTTTCTAAATTGTGTTACGTTGTTATAAATTATTAATTGTTTTCACCTTCTTTCTTAGCTTTCGCTATAGAATCGTTCTTTTTTAATTGTTTTTCACGTTCTGCACGTGCTTTTTTTCTGTCTTCTAAAATTTTCTTTTTTCTGTCTTCTAATGCTTTTTTACGAGCATCTCTGTCTTTTACTTTTTGCAGTCGCTGTGCTGCTAAAATTTCAGCGGCTGTTTTTGGCTTTTCTGAACTGGTCGAATCTTTTTTAACGACACCTTTTGCTATTGTGCTATCAGTCTTTACAGTTGTTTTCGCTTTAGCTGTTGTGTCTTTAACCGTTGTCTTTACGTCATCGCTAGTTTTAGAATCCGCATTACGAGCATCTAAAGTTTTTTGACGACGTTCTTCTGCTTCACGTATTTTGGCGTCTCTTAATTCTTGTTGCTGTTTTTTTCTATCTTCTACAGCCTTTTCGCGTTCAGCTCTTTTTGCGGCCAATTGCGCTTCTCTAGTTGCTTTCCTTTCTTCTAATGCTTTTTGGCGATCATCTTTTTCCACACTCACCTCAGGAACAACTTCTTCATCTTCTAATTCTTTACGCTCTTTTTTATTTTTAGCTTGAGATCGTTTAGATGTTCTAGTTATAGTTCTTAAAACTTGCTCACTCATATCATATCGCTCTGCAGAATACAACATCACAACATCTGCTGATTTATCAAACACAAAATCATATTTTTTAGTTTCTGCAATTTCTTGAACTGCTGCAAAAATTTGATCTTGGATAGGTTCTATCAATTGACGCTTTTGAATCATTAAATCACCACTAGGTCCAAATCGTTTTTGTTGATAATCTAGAACTTCTGCCTCCTCAAAGGAAATATCTTCAAAACGCTCTTCATATAATTCTTTAGTTAAAAGAACACTTTCATTATCGAGTTCTTTTTTCTTTTGTTCAATTTCAGTTAAGCGTTTTTCAATTTCAGTTTTCCATTGTAAAACTTTCTTGTCGAGCTGAGTTGTGGCCTCTTGGTATTCTGGTACATTTTGTAAAATATATTCAGTATCAATATAACCTATTCTAACACCACGTTGGGCGTTAACATTAAAGCTCATAAGACTTGTTATTGCCAGTAAAAAAAGAACTTTATATTTCATCATTATGTGTTTTATATTCTGAGACATCTATTGGTTAAACCAAACATTGCTTTGTAATAATATTACTTTGTTTCAAATTTAACGAAATATATTCTTAAAAATTTTAACAACATGGTGAAATACTTATATAGTAGTTAGAAAATATCGTGCCAAACTTAAAATTGTTGTCCAATTATGAAGTGTGTTTCCCATTTTCTTGGAGAAGATCCGTCTGGTAACTTATCAAAGGCATGACCAAAGTCTATACCTAATAAACCAAATGCTGGCATAAAGATTCTTAACCCAAATCCTGCTGATCTTTTAAGATTAAAAGGATCAAAGTTTTTAAAACTGTTAACTGATGCACCAGCTTCTAAGAATGTTAATGCATAGATTTTAGCTTGCGCGCCTAAAGTAATAGGGTAACGTAATTCTAAAGAAAACTTATTATATATAGAACCACCATCAGTATCTGATAACGATTGATTTGGATAACCACGTAATTGAATAACTTCCCGTCCATCTAGAGAAAAATTACCTAAACCATCACCACCGACAAAGAAACGCTCAAAAGGAATAACTCCTCTATCATTATTATAAGCTCCAAGGAAACCAAATTCCATACTTGGTCTTAAGACTAATTTTTTAGTTATTGATGTATACCAATCTGCTTTAAACTTTACTTTATAAAATTCTAGCCATTTAAATCGTTCTTGATCAATTTCACCAATACGTGCAAAACCATCTACATCGGTTGGATCAAGTCCGTCTCTTTCGTCTTTTAAAGCTTTGTAATCTACACCATTTACTAAAGAGTAAGGAAATGAGAATTTAGCTGAAGCTGTAAAACTAGAACCACCTGTTGGGAAAATAGGGTCATTATATAAGTTATTTCTACTAAGACCAACAGTATAGGATAAGTTGTTAGATGTTCCGTCTCCAAAAGTAAATAAACCTGTATTATAATTTTGAAGATTATAATGTTGGTAACTAATAGCTTGAGATAGCACAAAATAATCATCTGGTTCAGATAGTCTCGTAGATAAACCAAGAGTTAAACCAGTAATATTAAAACGTCTACTTTTATCTGCTCTTCTGGTTGCCGCATTATATAAAAATTGCTTTGAGTGCGATATAGAGGTTGATAATTGATAAGGCTTTTTACCTCCAAGCCAAGGTTCACTAAAAGAGAAACTATACGTTTGAAAAAATTGACTTGCTTGAAGTCTTAAAGCTAAACTCTGACCATCACCTCTAGGAACAGGTTTGTATGCTTCCTTTTTGAAAATATCTTTTATAGCGAAGTTGTTAAAGGATAATCCTAAAGTACCAATGAATCCACCTCCACCATATCCACCTTGCAGTTGTATTTGGCTTGACCCTTGTTCTACTAGAGAATATTCCACATCCAATGTACCATCTACAGGATTTGGGTTTTTAATGTTTGGAGATATTTGTTGAGCATCAAAGTAACCTAATTGACCAAGCTCTCTAATTGTTCTAATGATTTCAGATTTTCTATAAAGTTCACCTGGACGCGTCCTAATTTCTCTATATATAACATGATCGTTTGTAACATCATTTCCAATAACTGTTACATTATTGAAATACGCTGGTTTACCTTCAGAGATACGAATTTCCATATCAATAACATTACCTTCTGCGCTAACCTCTACAGGATTAATTGTAGAGAACATATAACCATAGTTTTGGTATGCATTTGTTAAATCATTGGCGTCTGGGTTGCTTTGGTCCGATATACGCTCACGAAGCTCAACACCATTATAAGTGTCACCTTCTTTAATATTTAGAATACTAGCAAGGTATTGATCTGTATATACAGTATTACCCACAAAAGAAACTTTACCAAACGTGTATTTCTCACCTTCTTCTACCTTAATATTTAGGCTTATTGTTTTTTCATTGTTATATATAATAGAATCTGAAATAATTCTTGCGTCTCTATAACCGTTTTCTTTATAATAATCTACAACACCAACTAAATCTGTTTTAAAATCTTCTTCGATATATTTAGATCGCTTTAAAAGACGAATAGGATTTTTCTGCTTCGTGTTTTTCATTGCTTTACGAAGCTTTTTATCTTTTATTTTTTCGTTGCCTTCAAAATTAATGGCTTTTATTTTTACTTTTTCGCCTTTAGCTATTTTTAGAAGCATATCAACGCGCTCTTTCTCAACAGAGTCTATAACCTGAGAGATTGTTATCTTTACATCGGTATTTAAGAATCCTTTCTTTTTGTATTTATTCTGCAGGTAGTTTTTTGTTGTAGCAATGAGGTTTTCTGTTACTTTTTGACCAGGCTTAAGATTGTTCTCATTAAGGATTTCATCTTTTTTTCCTTTTTTAACCCCTTCAATGGTTACGGCTAGAAGCTCGGGTAAATCAATAAGATTAATTTCTAAATTGGCTGTGTTTCCTTCTATATCAGTTACGTAGATATCAATACTACTAAATAGATTTGATTTCCATAAGGTCTTTACGGCATTCGCAATTTTTTCTCCACCAACTTGTATTTCTTCATCCTTTCTAAGTTTAGAATAGGCGATAATAGTTTGTGCACTAAAATTAGTGTTTCCGGTTACAGTAATTTCCTTGATTATATATTTTTCTCCTTCCTCTACTTGAGCATTACTAGTAAGTGAAATTGTAAAAATAAATACAGTACAAATAAATTTAATAAATGATTTCAATACTGTATTATTAGGTAAGTTGTTCGCTTGTTTTTCCAAATCTTCGTTCTCTGTTTTGATAATTTATTAGCGCTTCATAAAGATTTTCTTTTTTAAAATCTGGCCATAAAATATCTGTAAAATATAATTCTGCATAGGCTATTTGCCATAGCAAAAAGTTACTAATGCGTTGCTCACCACTTGTACGTATAAGTAGGTCTACATCTGGTAAATTTTGCGTGTAAAGATGCTTATTTATAATGGATTCATCAATACTTTCGCTAGAAATTATATTATTTTTAACTTTAAGTGATAATTCTTTAACAACATTAACAATTTCTTCACGAGAACCATAGCTTAAAGCTAGAGTTAATGTCATATTTGTATTATTTTTAGTCTTTTCTATAACATCTAAAAGTTCTGCATGAGCTTTCTTAGGTAAATCATCTAAGCACCCAATAGCTGCAAGTTTTATGTTATTATCTTGTAAGGTCTTTATTTCTTTCTTTAAAGACTTTACTAAAAGCCTCATAAGTGTTTGCACTTCTAGTTTTGGTCTGTTCCAGTTTTCTGTAGAAAAGGCATAAAGGGTAAGGTTTTTAATGCCTAATTCGGCGCTAGTTTCAACGGTTTCTCTTACGGATTTTGTTCCGTTTTCATGGCCAATAACACGCATAAAGCCTTGTTGTTTTGCCCAACGACCGTTACCATCCATAATAATTGCTATATGGTTGGGAAGCTTTTCTTTATTTATTTGATCTTTTAAACTCATTTAAAAATTGCAATAGCAAGGTCTTCTACCAAAGGTGTAAGTTAATGTAATTCCTGAAAATACATACCAATCTGTACTATTAGTATTTCCAAAACTAAATGGTTCTCTAGATTCTGAATCTGGTACACTACCATCTAATTCATCAGAAATTGTATAGCGTGCGCCTATTTCTGCCGCTAACACTAAATGATTAGAGATGTTTGTCTTGTAGCCTAATGCCATAGGGATTCCAACGGCCCAACTGTTTGTGTTTTCTGAGGTGTACACACCAGTAGGTGAAAAATAATAATTATCGTGATTAGCTAGCGAAATGCCAGAGTATATATATGGAGTCCCTTTCATACCACTTGTATGAAGATCAAAATCTAAAAATGTAAATTCCATTCCTGCAGAAATCTCTAAAATACTTGTATTAAAACTATAGCCTCGCTGTACACGTCTTGGGTCATCTGATTTTCCATCTTTTCCTGCTAAATCTGAAAAAATAACTGAAGCTCTAAACGAATGTCTAGCACTTCTATTCCATTTTGCAATAACACCAAATGCTGGTTGATTTGGTGAAATGTAATTTGTTGCACCAACATCACCTATAAAATTACTTCCGCCAGCAAATACACCAATCTCATAGATTTGAGCATTAGCGTTTTTAGTTATAAAAAGGCTTATTAAAATTAGGAAAAAATACCTCATAAAAATTTCAAAGTTTGCAAATATAGCAATTATGATTTGTGTTAAATAATTTGACACAAATTGTCTTACAGATAAACAGATTTTGAAGGTATTTATTGTATAATTTGGACTTAGTTACGTCGATCTTCTCCCCAAAGCAACTTTTTTCTTAGTGTAGATAAAAAGGTTTGGTCTAAAAGCTCAACCATTTTAATAACAAATTTCGCTTTTCTTACCGTAACTGTAGTTGTATTTGGTAGTGTCACAATTCTTGAATCTAACGACATTAAAAACTGATCTTCTCTACCATCAACTCTAAGCGTAACTATTGTGTTATCTGGAATAATTAATGGACGAGCACTTAAATTATGAGGAGCAATTGGTGTTAAAGCAAAATTATTAGCATCTGGCGCAATTACCGGACCACCACAACTTAAAGAATAACCAGTAGAACCTGTTGGTGTGGATAATATGAGACCATCTGCCCAATACGATGTTAAATACTCATCGTTAAGATGGGTTTCAACGGTTATCATAGAGGTTGTATTCTTTCTGCTTAATGCAATTTCATTGAGTGCAAAATGAGTTTCGACGATGTCATTATTAGTGGGTTCTGTAGAAACACTAAGAAGGGAGCGTTCAGAAATTTTATAGTCGCCTTTTAATATTGCGACCATTGCACTTTCAATCTCATCCATTTGAATGGTGGCCAAAAAACCTAGTCGACCTGTATTAATACCAACTATTGGAATTCCTAAATCTCTCACAAAAGTTATGGCTCTTAAAATGGTACCGTCACCACCAACACTAATTAATAAATCAAAACTATGATTTAATTTATCAAAAGTTCTTACTACTGAACTATTTTGTATTGCTGAGTTTTGAGTTTTTATAAAATCACTTTCAAAGAAAACAGCGGCCTCTTTTTCTAATAAAAAATCAAGAAGTTTCTCCACCGCTTTTTGCGTGGTGTCCTTAATGTAATTCTGACCATAAATTGCTACTTTCATCAATTACATGTTTAAGTATTTGTCTAAATATTGAGAGCGTTCTTTTAAGCTTTCGATATAAGAATCATCTTCATGGCCCGAAACTATATTATAACTGTAACGTCTAAAAGTTTGAATAACTTCATTAAGACTAGCTTTAGCAATTTTCATAGTTATTTGTGCTAAATCACCATCCATTTTAGAAATAAATGCACCTAAAAGTTTGGCGTCATTAGACTCTACAATTTGACTAATTTCGCTAAACGAATAATCGTGAATGCCTTTTTCAACAATTAAAATACCACCAGGTTCAGAGAAAAAGGGAGTTTCATTGAATAGGTGAATAATATCATTAAGCTCATAATAGCCAAGATATTTATTGTTTTGATCTAAGATCGGCATTACGTTAGAATCGTTCTGAGCAAAAGCCTCAAGAACATCTAGCCAATTCGTAGTTGGTCTCACAAAAAACCCTTCGATGGCATATTTGCAATCGCTGATTGATTTCGCACTTTCAAAACAGTGTGCATCAGTTTCAGAAATACAACCTATGTAAACTCCATTATTCTCAACAGGAAAATGGGAATAAGTCAACTGGTTAAATAGTAATTGCAAATCACTTATTTTATCAGTAATACTTATTGGTTTTATGTCGTTTATTATAAAATCTTGTAGCTGCATATCTGGGCATTAAATATGTTGCAAATTAATCAAAAATAACCATAAAAAGCGTGTTCTACTTTGTATTTTTGTGATTCAAAAGCCATTGATATGACCAAACTAAGTGTTAATATAAATAAGATTGCAACCTTAAGAAACAGTAGAGGTGGTGATGTGCCGAATGTGGTGCAATTTGCGAAAGATGTACAGGGTTTTGGTGCGGAAGGTGTTACAATACATCCAAGACCAGATGAGCGTCATATACGTTATAAAGATGCTTACGATTTAAAATCTATTGTCTATACAGAATATAATATTGAAGGCAATCCTATTCCAAAATTTGTGGATATGGTTTTAGAAATAAAGCCTACACAAGTTACTTTGGTGCCCGATTCAGTAGATGCTATAACTTCTAATGCTGGTTGGGATACATTAAAACACAAAGATTTTTTAGTAGAAGTAATTAAAGAGTTTAAGAATAATGGCATAAGAACTTCGATTTTTGTTGATCCAGATTTGCATCAAATTGAAGGTGCTAAAGAAACAGGGGCTGACCGAATAGAATTATACACTGAAGCCTTTGCGCATCAATACAGCTTAGGAAATAAAGACGCTATAAATCCTTACATGGAATGTGCAGGCTTAGCAAATACAATGCATCTTGGTATTAATGCTGGGCATGATTTGTCTTTAGAGAACATCAAGTTTTTTAAAGAGAATATAACAGGTTTGTTAGAGGTCTCTATTGGGCATGCATTGATCGCAGAGAGTCTGTATCTAGGTGTAGAGAATGTGATTGGGATGTATTTAAAAGAGTTGAAATGATATTATATTCTAATATTCTTGGAGAAGGTGCACCTTTTGTAATTCTTCACGGTTTTTTAGGAATGGGAGACAATTGGAAGACGCTTGCTAGGCAATTTTCAGAATCTAATTTCGAAATTCATTTAGTAGATCAACGGAATCATGGACGCAGTTTTCATTCTGATGATTTTGATTATGAGTTAATGGCTGACGATTTAAAACGTTATTGTGACGATAACAATTTGAAGGATATTGTTTTACTAGGTCATTCAATGGGAGGGAAAACAGCGATGTTATTTGCTTCAAAACACCCTGAATTAGTTAGTAAACTTATTGTCGCAGATATTTCACCACGTTATTACCCTGTTCATCATGATGCTATTTTAAAAGGCTTAAGCAGTTTAGATTTTTCAGAAATTAAAAGTAGAGGTCAGGCAGATAAAGCGTTAAGCAAATATGTGATAGAACCTGGTATACGTATGTTTTTGCTCAAAAATTTGTTTTGGGTAGAAAAAGGGCAGCTTGGATTGCGTATTAATTTAGAAGTTTTAAAAGAAAACGTTTCAGAAGTTGGTGAAGCACTTCCGGTACATTCTACTTTTATAAAAGACACATTGTTTTTGCGTGGTGACCGATCAGAATATATTGGTGAAGCTGATGAAGCAATAATAAAAAGACATTTTCCAAATTCTCAACTAAAGACCATTTCTAATGCTGGTCATTGGTTGCACGCCGAAAACCCTAAAGATTTTTATGAAGCTGTCATAAATTTCATTTAACTTTAAAACTTATCAAGTTTTACATTCAATCATTTTTAATATGAAGCTCTTTTATACAATTAGCTTATTTTTATTTAGTATTCAATTTTCATTTGCTCAAGTCGATGGTCCTCAGAAGCGCTATTATGAAAGTGGAAAATTAAAATATAAAAGACAAGTCCAAACAGGTTATTATGCCTTTTTCTATACCTATAGTTTTTCAAGTTCAATAACTAAACAAATTAAATAATATACATATGAACCTTCTCATCAAACTTTTATTAAATGCAATTGCCGTTTTTGTGATTGCGGAACTATTAAATGGAGTCTATGTCAATAACTATGTAACATCCTTAATTGTCGCAGTTGTTCTTTCAGTGCTTAACGTTTTAGTGAAGCCAGTTTTAATTATTTTAACACTACCAGTAACCATTCTAACATTAGGATTGTTTCTTTTTGTGATTAATGCGCTTATCATCTTGATGGCTGATAAACTTATTGATGGGTTTAGTGTGGATGGCATATGGACTGCTATTCTTTTTAGTATCCTCTTATCCCTATTACAATCCTTGTTACATTCGTTCTTTAAAAAAGATAAAAAGTAGTTAAGCCATTTTTATTTTAAAGTTTAATTGCTAATAGAGCAAACGCTTAAAACTATTGTTGGGTTGTAAAAAATATTGTATTTTTGCAGCCCAATTTTAGTTTCAATAATAATGAATATTACAAGAGAAAACATCGATGCATTAAATGCAGTTGTAAAAGTTGATATCGCAAAAGAAGATTATAGCGATAAAGTAGAGAAAATCTTAATAGATTACCGCAAATCTGCTAACATTCCTGGTTTTAGAAAAGGTCATGTACCAATGGGAATGGTAAAGAAACAATATGGTAAAGCTGTATTGGTTGATGAGGTGAATAAGTTACTTCAAGATGCACTCGGTAAGTACTTAGTAGAAGAGAAACTAGATGTTTTAGGTAATCCATTACCGAAAGCACAAGACGATTTAGATTGGGATTCAGATGCCTTTTCTTTTGAGTTCGAATTAGGTTTAGCTCCTGAGTTTGACGTGAACTTAAAAAGCAAAAAAGCAATTACACATTATAACATCGTTGCTGATGATAAGATGATCAAAACTCAAATTGAGTCTATACAAAAGCAATATGGTAAAATCATTTCTCAAAAAGAAGTAGTTAAGGATTCTGAAATAACAGGAACCTTCACTAACGAAGAAAAAGAAATTGATAATTCTACAATGATTACTTTGGGTAAATTGAAAGGAAAAACAAATCCTAAGAAATTTATCGGAGCTAAAGTAGGTGATGTTATTACTTTAAATACAAAAGGACTTTTTAACGACGATCACGATTTAATGACGTTTTTAAAAGTAGCTCACGATGATACTCATGGTTTAGTTATCGATGTTAATTTTACAATAACTGAAATTAATGGAAGAGAATTAGCAGACTTAGATCAAGAGTTATTTGATAAATTATTTGGAAAAGAAGGTGTAACTTCTGTAACCGAATTAAAAGATAAAATTAAAGAAGATTCTGAAAAGCAATTTTCTCAGCAGGGAGATCAGAAATTATTAAATGATGTTACTGAGCACTTAGTTGAAAACACAAAATTCGATTTACCATCTGGTTTCTTGCAGAAATGGATGCAAACTGCAGGTGAAGAGATGATGACAGAAGAGCAAGCAAAAGACGAATACGAAAAGTCTGAAAAAAGCATGCGTTACCAATTAATAGAAGGAAAATTAATCCAAGAGCATAAGCTTCAAGTTCAGTTTGAAGATTTAAAGGCATATTCTATGGAAATGATTAAAGGGCAAATGGCTCAGTTTGGTCAAATGAATCCTTCAGAAAAGGAATTAGAAGATATTGCAGCGCGTATTTTATCTAATCAAGAAGAAGTAAAGCGTTTATCTGAACAGTTGATGAGTCAGAAGCTTTTAAGCTTATATAAAACTGAAGCAAATATCAAGACAAAAGATATCACATATGATGATTTTGTTAAAGAATTTTACAGTTAATCGTTATTGAATAAATTAGTATCTTTAAGGCGTGAGACTGAAAAGTTTTACGCCTTTTTTTGACATTGTTTTTCCTTACAAAAAAGGATCTCTTAAATGGCAATAGTAGACTGTATTAGATAAAAGAAAATTTCATTAATAAAAAAGATTAAAATTATATGGATTACGGTAAAGAATTCGAAAAATTCGCAACAAAAGATCAAGGTGTTAATAGTAACTACTACGGTAAGATTATAGAAAGCATGTATCCTTCTAATATGACACCTAATATTATTGAGGAGCGTCAGATGAATATAGCTGTATTTGATGTGTTCTCACGTTTAATGATGGATCGTATTATATTTTTAGGAACTGGAGTTAACGACCAAGTTGCCAATATTATCCAAGCACAATTATTATTCTTACAGAGTACAGATGCTTCAAAAGATATTCAGATTTATATTAATTCACCAGGTGGTAGTGTATATGCTGGTTTAGGTATTTACGATACAATGCAGTTTGTAAAACCAGATGTCGCAACTATTTGTACAGGTATGGCAGCATCTATGGCAGCTGTGTTATTGTGTGCTGGTGAGAAAGGTAAACGCTCTGCATTAAAGCACTCTCGTGTAATGATTCATCAAGTGAGTAGTGGTACACAAGGACAGTTGAGTGATATGGAGATTGCTTTGAAAGAAACGATAAGAGTAAAAGAAGAATTGTATTCAGTTATCGCACAACATTCTGGTCAATCCA
>Ga0316201_10002702_pt1 | contig 12738 bp, 6 predicted proteins | sample CS6wburrow_MG_FD_204516 | JGI IMG/M metagenome (GOLD analysis project Ga0316201, IMG submission 204516) | Coastal sediment microbial communities from Delaware Bay, Delaware, United States - CS-6 worm burrow | ecosystem: Environmental > Aquatic > Marine > Coastal > Sediment | place: USA: Delaware... | reverse complement strand
GTTCAGGCGCTTCATGATTTTCACCTCGGGGTCCGGGGTGATCTCATCAGCATATTTGTTCCAGTCGTCTTCGTTGGAGATGAAGAAGGTGGTGTGGCCCGAATCACCGAAAGCGGTCTGGATCACAACGTCATCACTCAGCTTGTGTTTGGCACAAATCTTTTTCAGATGCGCGTAGCTGTCGACTTTGGACAAAGCGTTCGGTGCGCTCGGGACGCCGGCCTTGTTGCCGATCCGTACCGTCTCCATCTTGTTGTCACAGCGCGAGCGCAGCTCGGCCGGTGGAAACCAGATCTCAATGCCCAGCTCACGGCAGATCTCCTCTGTGCGCTCATTGAACATCAGGAACACCGCAACCGGGTCGGGCCCGAACGACTTGATGTAGTCGATGACCTCTTTGTGTTCGAGCAGGTAGTTGTTGATGTCTTCGATGCTTTCAAACTCTGGATGCGCAATCTCTGTGGGGACAAATACGTTCGGGTGGGCGCCGTCGTAACAGTCCACGTAGCTGATGTAGTGGAAGTTCTTGACCCACTCATCGATGCCCAACAGGTTGAAATTGGTCGCACTGATGAAGAAGATAGGGCGCTCGTTTCGGTGGAAGAAGCGACGAATATCGGAGATGCCAGTCAGTTTTCTTTTCATTGGGATGTGATCCTCGTTCTGGTGGTGACGCGGTGGACTGCTGTTCTCAAAAAACCGGTCTCCGCTGGAGACCGCGTTCAGCCGGGCATTCAATCAGCAGTTGCTGAATTTCCACGATCCTCTCGGAGCCAACCTGACTCTTTCTGCGTCAAGTACAACCGAGTACCGCCAACTTCAACTGCTGATTCGGTACCTTGATGGACGTACGCCAACGAGGCTTTGTGGTTCGGTCCGCCACGACGCATGTTGAGCGCCGTCAGGCCGGCGGCTCCTTCGTTTTTTCTTTTGCCTTGGTCTTCTTTTTTACAGAGGCAGACGAGGCTGCCTTGCCGCTCGATGCCGATTTCTTCTTTTTTGCTGGCGGCTTCGTTGCGTCCAGTTGATGTTCCACCTCGACGATCTCCGTAATCTCACTCACCGATTCCGCATTCTTTACTTCACGCAGGGCTTCTTCGGTAAATACGGAGAGTCCCAGCGCCGGTCGATAGCCGTGAATCTCCTTCACATCCAGGGCCAGCATGAAGTCCAGTATGTCCTTGCTGATCACCTGGCCGGGGACCAGGATAGGGAAACCGGGTGGGTAGGGGATGACGAAGGTTGTGGATACCACGACTCGACCCTGGTTCATGTGCCTCTGCATCTCGCCGTTGTCGATCCTCAAATGTTCACAGAGACTGTCGTTCTGCCCCATGAAGTAGGCCGTACGGATATCACCCTCGGGGGTTTCACCAGACACTGAGCGATGGAAAGACGGATGAAACTCGCTGAAGTCCGGGAGCGGTGGCAGGTCATGGGTGAGCGATTTGATCTGGCGATTCAGGATCCGGTTTTCGGCTGCGCTGTTTTCTTCCCGTTGCCACTCGAGCTCACGGGCGATTCCCATGAGGCCCTCGATGAGGTAAGCGATGGAACTGCGAGATGTACCGATGTTGGTCATGAACAAGACTGTGTTGCGCGATGTCTTGTTGATCTGAATACCGTACTTATCCATCAGGTACTCATTCTTGAATGTGTCCCCGTCAATACCGGTGTTGCCCAGGAAAAGGGTCACACGCGACGGGTCGATGACGAACTCGTCACGTTCATAGATCCAGGCATCCTCCATGTGACACCAGCCGTGCTTGGCATCGTAGTAGGTCTCGATACCGGATGGACGGAATTCTTCGGGGATCAGTTCCTTGCTGGTAAGCAGGCTGAAATGTTTTTTCAACAATGGCTGATTCTTGATCTGCTCGCGCAGCGTCAAGGCCAGTTCGACCTGCTTGTTGACCATCTCATAGCCTTCAAGCTCTACTTGTCGGCGGCCTACATCCAGGGAGGCCAGGATCTGGTAGTTCGGTGACGTGGAGGTGTGCGTCATGTAGGCCTCATGGAACGGCGCCTCCACTTTCTGGCGAAAGTCCTGATCGTAGACATGGATCATCGACCCCTGTCGCAGTGAAGTCAGGGTTTTATGTGTTGACTGGGTGGCATAGACCCGGACCCGTGCGAGCTTGGGGTCTGGCATGAGACGTACACCCAGCCATGCCTCTGTGTCGTTGGGGTCGAGATGCTCGGTCTCCTTGAGGTAGGCCTTGTACTTTTCGCGATACTCATCGCTACGGTATCTATCGCGCAGCGTGTGCGCTGAATGCATCGCGGTTCTGCTGCGATAGACAGGATTGAAGGCGGCAAAGGCGAACCATGCTTCGTCCCACAGGAACACCAGGTCAGGTTTGATCGCCAGGCATTCCTCTATGACGCGCTGTACGTCATAGACGATGCCGTCGAAGGTACAGTTGGTCAGCAACAGCATTTTAACCTTATGCAGCCGACCATCCGCCTTGTATTTCAGTAGCAGGCGCTTTATCTCCCGTAGCGGGACGCCGCCATACATCGAATAATCGTGCAGAGGATAGGCGTCAAGATAGGCGACTTCGGCGCCGGCCAGTACCATGCCGTAGTGATGCGACTTATGGCAGTCGCGATCCACCAGAACAATATCTCCGGGATTGACCAGGGCCTGAACAACAATCTTGTTGGCGGTCGAGGTTCCGTTGGTGGCGAAGAAGGTGGTGCGCGAGCCGAATGCGCGGGCAGCGAGTTCCTGGGCCTTTTTCAGCGGGCCCGAGGGCTGCAACAGAGAATCCAGTCCACCGGAAGTCGATGATGTCTCCGCCATAAAGATGTTCAGGCCATAGAACTCCAGCATGTCCCGGATCCAGTGCGAACAGATCAGTGATTTGGCTCGCGAGATCGGCATCGCATGGAAGACACCCATGGGTCGGCGGCTATACTTTCGAAGCGCGGAGAAAAACGGCGTTTCAAAGCGCTGGCAAATACCGCGCATGATATTCAAATGGCGTTCGACGTAGTCTGTCTCACGATAGAAGATGCGCCGGAAAGCTCCCGTGTCACGAGCTGCGTAGGCCTCGACCGCCATGTTCGACACCAGGTAGAGATCGAGTTCCGGTCTCAAGCTCTTTATAATGTTACCGAGAATCATGCTGATGTCGGTGGACGTCATGTTCTCCAGGTCTATCTTTTGCGTGTCGGCGAGGTAACGCTCAAACAGCTTCAGATTGCGCTTCGAATGAAAACGGAACCCGGATCGCAGGATGCAGGCCTGGATATTCGGGTTGATCAGCACCGCGGCGACCGCGTCCTGAAAGCTTGGTACTACGATAACGTCGTAGATGAACTCGTCCTCCGGGCGCTGCACGCTGCGAAAGGAGCTGCGGATAACGGCCTCTTCCTTTGGGGTGAGCTCATCGACGATCATCAGTTCAAAATACGGCTTGGTCTGACTCATCGTGGTGTCGAGATGCAGTTCAAGTCCCTCTTGCTCCTGCTCCTTTTCCTCACCCTCGATCTGGCCACGCGACAGACTGATCGGACGGTTTCGGTATACGCCACTGGAGAGTGCCCGTGAGATCCGGCTTACCGCCCGGTTGAGCATGTTGTAGTCGAGTTCCTCCAGGAGCCGCCACAGCAGGCGAAAGTCGTCTTTTGAGGGGAAGGCGGTATAGTCCTCGATCTCCTCCAGCGTGTGCATCGCAGCCTTTGCCTCCTCGGCCAGCGCCGAGGTATCACCGCTCACAGCCTGCCGCTCGCTCAATCTGGTCGTGATGCGATGCAGCCGGGTCCAGGTGTCGGAGCGCAGGTAGGAGATCTTGTGATAGAAGGCGAGGGAGGCATACTCAACGTCGCTGGTTTTAGCGATGGCTTGGTCAGTCATGTTTGCTCTTCCTCGAAAATGGCAAGGGGTGGCCCGTTTGCCTGATTGTTGTCGGTAGGCTCTGGCGCCCAGGGTCGTGGATTTTCCGCGGTCTGGAACCTTTGTTGTCGTGCCATCGACCAGCCTGAAAAATCCAGCTGATGCGATCTATCTCGAGCTACCCGATGGGCGACATGTCAAGTGGCTGAATGAGCGGATTGAAATGTGTCACCGGTCGATGCGTTGCTAAAACGTCGGCGGTGTGCAGACGCTGACGATTTCGCATTCCTCTTCCCCTGGGTTTCTGAAGCGATGGGGGATGTTGCTGTCGAAATAATAAGCGTCGCCTGCGGAAAGTACGGCAACGTCATCGCCTACTGTCACTTCAATTGCACCGCTCAAGACAATTCCCCCTTCTTCCCCGGCGTGACCGAGCATCTCTTCGCCGGTGTCCCCCCCTGGCAGATAGCGCTCGCGCAGAAGCTGCATTTGATGCCCTGGCACGCCAGCCGCAATCTGGCGAAAGAAGACATTGCCCGAGCCATGTTCAGTGAGTTCCTCGGACCTGAAGAAATGCTTTTCCTGCGCAAAACCTTCGTCATCGAAAAATTCCCCCAACGACATCGAGATAGTGTCCAGCAGCTTTTTGAGTGATGAGACCGATGGACTGATCTTGTTTTGCTCGATGAGGGAGATTGTCCCATTGCTGATGCCCGAACGGCGGGCAAGCATCCTTTGTGAGAGGCCTTTGTCTTTACGTGCGGCCTTCAAGCGCTCACCAAGGTTCAAGCCGCCCCCCCTGCTGTTTCGCTTTCATGCCCGGAGCATTTTCATTCGCATGCTTAATGTTTAATATATCAATCAAGAAAGTCAAGGGTGAGCGCGACCGAAGAAACGGCAAGGTTCAGAATCTGGTTCTTTCGTTAAATTCTTTCATAAGCAAAATTTGACCCAATAGCCGTAATGCGGCTTTCGTGAATTCCGACGGCCTGGGGGAGTCGGCAACTGTAATGAGTTGTCTTGTTTAATAAACTAAGCGCTGCTACGCTTCGTGGGAAACGCCGGTTCAGCGTTTGGGTGCAACCCGAATCACAGCGAACCTCCGTGATCTATCGGCTTGGACGCGATCTGCTCTGCCTTGGTCACTTTTGCACGGGGCTGCGACCGGGGACAAAAATTGTGGGAGTTGTAGAACGGTGCAAAACCTAGTTGATCATCGCCTGTTTCGCGAGCATTGCTACATCAACGGCGAATGGGTAGGAGCGGGTGGTGGCGCGACTGCGCCCGTGACCAATCCGGCAAATGGCGAGGTAATCGGTCGTGTCCCTGATTGTGGGGCGGCCGAGACGCGCACGGCGCTGGAGGCCGCGCAGGCCGCCTTGCCGGGCTGGCGCGGACTGACCGCGAAAGAACGCGCCGCGAAGATGCGTGCCTGGTTTGACCTCATCATGGCCAATCAGCAGGATCTGGCCATGATAATGACTACCGAGCAGGGCAAGCCCCTGGCGGAGTCCAAAGGCGAGATCGCCTACGCGGCATCCTTTATCGAATGGTTTGCGGAAGAAAGCAAACGCGTTTACGGCGACGTGATCCCGCAGCATCAGGCAGACAAGAGAATTGTCGTTATCAAACAGCCGATCGGTGTCTGCGTGGCGATCACGCCCTGGAATTTTCCTGCCGCGATGATCACGCGCAAGGCGGGTGCCGCTTTGGCGGCCGGCTGTACCATGGTCATCAAGCCGGCCCTGGAGACGCCGTATTCGGCGCTGGCGCTGTGTGAACTCGCCGAGCGTGCCGGAATTCCACCCGGCGTGCTAAGTGTCGTGACCGGGGATGCAAAGGCGATCGGCGGTGAGATGACCTCCAGTTCTATCGTGCGAAAGCTCAGCTTTACCGGCTCTACAGCGGTTGGCAAGCTGCTGATGCAGCAGTGCGCGAGCACGGTAAAGAAAGTTTCTCTGGAGTTGGGCGGTAACGCCCCCTTCCTCGTCTTCGACGACGCGGATCTGGATGCGGCAGTCGAGGGGGCAATGGCTTCCAAGTATCGCAACAGCGGCCAGACATGCGTCTGTGCCAATCGCTTTCTTGTTCAGGATGGCGTCTACGATGAGTTTGCGCGCAGGTTCTCTCAAGCGGTGCAGGACCAACTCAAAGTGGGCAATGGACTGGAAGAGGGTGTGGCCCAGGGACCGCTGATCAACGAGGCGGCGGTGCACAAGGTCGAATCGCATATCAACGATGCCGTGAACAAGGGGGCCAAGATCGCGACAGGCGGTGCCAGGCATTCGCTTGGTGGGACCTTCTTTCAGCCAACCGTGCTGACCGATGTGAGTCCGAACATGGCGGTGGCCAGTGAAGAAACGTTCGGTCCGTTGGCTCCACTGTTCCGGTTTGAATCAGAAGAACAGGCGGTGCAGATGGCGAACGACACCGAATTCGGCTTGGCGTCATATTTCTACAGTCGTGACCTGGCGCGTGTCTGGCGCGTTTCGGAGGCGCTCGAATACGGCATGGTCGGCATCAACGCCGGCATCATCTCGACGGATATCGCGCCCTTCGGCGGAGTGAAATCGTCGGGCATTGGTCGCGAAGGGTCCAAGTACGGCATCGACGAGTATCTGGAGATCAAGTACCTGTGCATCGGTGGCATTCATGCCTGAGGGAGAAAATGTGACCGCGCAACATCAACGGGCGTCAAAGCAGAACATGGGGCTTAACAAGCAAATGAGTACAAATTCGGATCTTCTCGCACGACGCGACCAGGCGGTGGCCCGTGGCGTTGCCAATATGCACAACATCTACGCCGAGCGTGCCGAGAATGCAGAGGTATGGGACGTCGAGGGCAACCGTTTTATCGACTTCGCCGGCGGTATCGGCGTTCTGAACACCGGCCACCGGCATCCCAAAGTGATGGCCGCCGTGCAGGAGCAGATGGAACGCTACACGCATACCTGTTTTCAGGTGATGCCTTACGAGCCCTATGTCGAACTGGCAGAACGGTTGAACAAGCTTGCACCGGGCGGCGGGCCCAACAAGACCCTGTTTCTTACCACCGGTGCCGAGGCGGTGGAAAATGCGGTGAAGATTGCGCGTGCGCATACCGGGCGTTCGGCGCTTATCGCTTTCAATGGCGGGTACCATGGGCGCACTATGATGACCCTGGGACTGACCGGAAAGGTGTTGCCGTACAAAGCCGGCTTCGGCCCTTTTCCTGCCGAGATCTTTCACGTGCCCTTCCCGACAGACGTGCACGGAATCACGGCAGAACAATCACTGGCCGCGCTGCAGAACATCTTCAAGTTCGACGTGGAACCTGCGCGCGTGGCGGCGATCATCATCGAGCCGGTGCAGGGCGAGGGTGGCTTCTACGTTGCCCCATTTGATTTTCTGCGCAAATTGCGTTCACTATGCGATGAGCACGGCATTCTGCTCATTGCAGATGAGGTCCAGGCGGGAGCGGGGCGGACCGGCAAGTTCTTTGCCATGGAGCACAGTGGGGTCGTCCCGGACCTGACCACGCTGGCAAAAAGTATCGCGGGTGGTATCCCGATCTCCGCCGTGGTGGGGCGTGCTGAGGTGATGGACAGCGTCGCGCCCGGGGGGCTTGGTGGAACCTATGCCGGCAGCCCCTTGGGTTGTGCTGCCGCGCTGGCCGTGTTGGATGTCTTCGAGGAAGAGGGCATCCTGCAGCGGAGCATGAAAATGGGCGAGCATCTGCAGGGGCGGTTGCGGGCCATGGCCGAGCGCTGGGATTGTATCGGTGACGTGCGCGGCCTGGGCGCCATGGTCGCGATGGAGCTGTTTAAAGGTGGCGAACATCGCATCCCTGATCCGGAGCTGGCGAAGCAATTGGTCGCGGCGGCAGCCCAGCGCGGTCTGATTCTTCTTTCCTGCGGTGTTTTTGGCAACACGATCCGCGTCCTGGTCCCTTTGACCGCGTCCGACGCCCTGGTCGACGAGGGAATCGACATCATGGAGGCCTGTCTCGGAGATCTTGCCGGCTGAAACGCTGAATGAGAGGTCCGCGGCGACTGTCTCAACAGGACAGCTTGCGCTGTTGAACGACTCGGAAGTAACCGTGGTTTCGTTTGAATCTGCGGAATGAAGGTGGTGTCGGTGCTCGTCTATGCAAGCTCCGGCAGTTGCGGAAAAGCGACCGGCCTGAATTTGCAGGCAGGTTTACGTTTCGCAGCAATTAAAAGAATACTCATTGGAGGATATTGAAAAGATGAATAAGCGAATAATGATGGCAGCGGCTTCTTTGCTGCTGACAAGCGTGTCGGGCACGGCATACTCAGCCGATAACTTCGTAACCATCGGAACAGGCGGCCAGACCGGCGTGTATTACGTTGTCGGTCAGTCGATCTGCAAACTGGTGAACCGTGACAGCGCCAAGACCGGGCTCAAGTGCACGGCGCCCTCGACGGGCGGGTCCGTGGCGAACCTCAATTCCATTCGGTCTGGTAATCAGAACATGGGGGTGGCCCAGTCTGACCAGCAGTTCAATGCCTTGAACGGCGTGGGCGCGTTCGAAGACCAGGGTCCCTGGAAGGACTTGCGCTCTGTGTTCGGGGTGCATCAAGAACTGTTTACCGTGGTTGCGCGCAAGGATTCCGGAATCAACTCCTTTGACGATCTCAAGGGCAAGCGGGTCAACATCGGCAACCCCGGTTCCGGTCAGCGTGCCACCATCGAGGTGATCATGGAGGCCAAGGGCTGGGACAACAACGTGTTTCAGCTGGCCTCGGAGCTGAAATCTTCGGAACAGGCACAGGCGCTGTGCGACAACAAGATCGACGCCATGGTGTTTGTTGTGGGACACCCAAGTGGCTCCATCCAGGAAGCCACGAGTTCCTGCGAAGCAGTTATTGTTCCGGTGACCGGCGGTGAAATCTCCAAGTTGATCGAAGAAAAACCGTACTATGCCGTGGGCAAGGTGCCGGGTGGCATGTATACGGGTACGGATGCCGATGTCGAGACCTTCGGTGTCGTCGCCACCTTCGTATCTTCCACCGCGTCTGACGAAGCGACTATCTACGCCGTGGTCAAGGCCGTATTCGACAACTTTGACCGGTTCAAGGCGCTGCACCCGGCCTTCGCCACCCTGGAAAAGGAAAAGATGGTCAGCGACGGCCTCTCCGCGCCGCTGCACGACGGCTCGCTGAAGTACTTCAAGGAAAAAGGTCTGGTCAATTGACGAGCGGGGCTCGCGGGCTGCGTTCACATGCAGCCTGCGAGCCCCTATGCTGTGCACAGAGCAGAATAATAAAGTGCACCAGATTATGAGGAGAACGGATCATGAAGATGGCACATTGGGTTGTATCCGGGTTTCTGTTGTTTGGTTGCGCGATGCCCGCAATGGGTGCTGCGGAAATCACGATCGGCACGGGCAGTGCGTCCGGAATCTACTATCAGGCAGGGCGAAGCATCTGCCGCCTGGTGAATGCCGGAACGGATGATCATGGGATTATCTGTGGTCCCAAGACTTCACCCGGTTCGATCGACAACCTGGAAAAGGTTCGTACTGGCGAACTGGATATCGGGCTTGCCCAGTCGGACTGGCAGTACCACGCCTACAAGGGCAGTTCGATGTTCGGCAAAGCAGGACCGGATGGCAATCTGCGAGCCCTGTTCTCCCTGCACGGCGAGCCGTTCACCCTGGTGGCACGTGCCGATTCGGGGATCCGGGAATTCGACGACCTCCCGGGAAAGCGCGTCAATATCGGCAATCCGGGCTCGGGCCAGCACGCCACCATGGAGGTGGTCATGGCCGCCAAGGGTTGGAACAAGCACATGTTCTCGCTGGCCAATGAATTGCCTGCATCGCAACAGGCGATGGCGCTCTGCCAGGATCGCATACAGGCCCTGATCTACACGGTTGGACATCCAAACGCGTCGGTCGAGCACGCCACTACCATTTGCCAGGGCCGGATCGTCCCGGTAAGGGGGCCCGAGGTCGATCGTCTGGTCGACGACAGCCCCTTTTATGCGCATGTGCAGGTGCCCGGGGGGCTGTATCCGGGAAACCCTGATCCGGTAGCCACTTTTGGCGTCAAGGCCACGGTGGTGGCATCGAGTGGCCTCGATCCGGATGCGGTCTACCAAGTGGTCAAAGCAGTGTTCGGGAATCTCGAGCGCCTGGGGGAAATGCACCCGGCATTTGCCGGACTGGAGCCGCAGAAAATGATAGCTGAGGGCTTGTCCGCACCCCTGCACGAGGGGGCGCGCCGCTATTACGTCGAGCGGGGGTGGCTCACCGAGTAGGCGCAGAGCTCACGCTCCGTGGCCTGTTGCATCGGCTTTTCGTACAAGAAGATAAATTTCAGGAGGAAGCGCCATGACTAACGGTGTTTCGAAAGATGCGTCGGTGGGCAGCGAGAGGCCGAATCAAGATGAACTGCAGGATCTGATTGCGCAGTCCGACACCGGTGCGCGCACGCCACCGGGAGTGGCCGGCAAGATCATATTGACCACAGCTGCCATTTGGTCGCTGTTTCAGCTGTGGATTGCATCGCCATTGCCCTTCATGGCGGGTATCGGGGTATTCAACGATACCGAGGCTCGATCGATTCACTTGGCTTTTGCCATTTTTCTTGCATTCCTGGCCTATCCGCCGCGCAAGAATTCGCCGCATGATTACATACCGGTTCAAGACTGGGTCATGGCGCTCATCGGTGCCTTCTGCGCCGGCTACATCTTTCTCTTTTACGAGCAACTGGCCGGGCGGCCCGCGGCGCCGACCACCTACGATATCGCTGTCGCCTCTGTCGGTATGCTGCTTCTTCTGGAGGCAACCCGCCGTGCACTCGGCCCACCGTTGATGATTGTCGCAGCGGTTTTTCTGGCCTATACCTTTGCCGGCCCCTATATGCCTGCGCTGTTGGCGCACAAGGGCGAAGGCCTCGCATCCGTGGCCAATCACCAATGGATATCGACCGAAGGTGTGTTCGGCATCGCCCTCGGCGTTTCCACCAGTTTCGTGTTTCTATTCGTGCTGTTTGGGGCCATGCTCGACAAGGCCGGAGCCGGGAACTACTTCATCAAGGTGGCCTTCTCGCTGATGGGCCACCTGCGAGGCGGGCCTGCGAAGGCGGCGGTTGTCTCTTCTGGCATGACCGGGCTTATCTCCGGTTCCAGTATCGCCAACGTGGTGACCACGGGAACCTTTACGATACCGCTGATGAAACGGGTCGGCTTTTCGTCGGAGAAGGCCGGCGCCGTGGAAGTGGCCTCGAGTGTGAATGGTCAGATCATGCCTCCCGTCATGGGGGCGGCGGCGTTTCTGATGGTGGAGTATGTCGGTATCTCGTATTTCGAGGTGATCAAGCACGCCTTCGTTCCCGCGCTGATCTCGTATATCGCCCTCGTCTACATCGTGCACCTCGAGGCGATGAAGGCGAATATGCAGGGCCTGCCGCGGGCGGTTGAACCAAAACCCTGGGTGCAACGCCTGATCGGGATTCTGACCGGCTTCTTGCTGGTGACCGGCCTGGCCCTGATTGTCTATTACGGGGTGGGTTGGATGAAACCCGCGTTCGGTGATGCGGCAAGCTGGATCATCGCTGTCCTGCTGACGGCAGTCTATGTGGCGCTCATTGTGTTCGGTGCCCGTTTCCCCGAGTTGAAACTGGATGATCCGAACCAGCCGGTCACCAAATTGCCGGAGCCCGGCCCGACAGTAAAATCGGGTCTGCACTTCATCCTGCCGGTAGTGGTGCTGGTGTGGTGCCTGATGGTGGAGCGTCTGTCCCCCGGGCTGTCTGCCTTCTGGGCCGCAATGTTGCTCATCTTCATCCTGGTGACGCAGCGTCCCCTCAAGGCACTGGTACGGAAACAGGGCGATATGGGGGCCCAGCTTGTGGCGGGGTTCGTGGACCTGCGGCAGGGTCTTATCGACGGTGCGCGCAACATGATTGGCATCGGTATCGCAACCGCGACCGCCGGCGTCATTGTCGGCGCAGTGTCGCAGACAGGTGTCGGTGCGGTGCTGGCGGATGTGGTGGAGGTCCTGTCATTCGGTCACATACTGCTGATGTTGATTCTTACCGCGGTGCTCAGTCTGATCTTAGGCATGGGACTGCCAACCACGGCCAACTACATCGTCGTGTCATCGCTGCTGGCGCCGGTCATTGTGACACTGGGCACGGAAAACGGTCTGATCGTGCCGTTGATTGCCGTGCATATGTTCGTTTTCTATTTCGGCATCATGGCGGATGTGACTCCCCCTGTCGGTCTCGCCTCGTTTGCCGCGGCGGCGATATCGGGTGGTGATCCGATCCGCACGGGCTTTGTCGCGTTCTTCTACAGCCTGAGGACCGCGGTCCTGCCGTTCCTGTTCATCTTCAACACGGATCTGCTTTTGATCAACGTGGACTGGGCGCATGGAATCTTTATCTTCGTCATGGCGACGATCGCGATACTGATATTTTCCGCGGCCACCCAGGGCTTCTTTATCGCCAGGAGCCGGCTTTACGAGTCAGCGGCATTGCTGCTCATTGCCTTCACGCTTTTCCGGCCCGGGTTCTGGATGGATATGGTGGTCCCTCCATACGAAGACGCGGAGCCGACCCAACTGGCCCAGGTAGCCGGCGCGCTGGCGCCTGGTGAACAACTGCGCCTGCGGATTGGTGGCGTGGACGATGTCGGCTCGCCACGTGAGTTCGTGGCCCTGTTGACCATGCCTGAAGGCGCGAGCGGCGCAGAACGCCTTGAAGCGGCCGGACTCAAGCTGGTCGAAAAGGATGGTGCGCTGATTGTCGATAACGTGACATTCGGCTCGGCCGCACAAAAGGCCGGTATGGATTGGGATCAGAAGATTCTGAAAGTCCGTTCACCCGTGTCACAGCCCTGGAAAGAGCTGATGTATATCCCCGCCCTGGTCCTGCTCTGGCTGGTTA
>Ga0316201_10002701_pt1 | contig 12742 bp, 13 predicted proteins | sample CS6wburrow_MG_FD_204516 | JGI IMG/M metagenome (GOLD analysis project Ga0316201, IMG submission 204516) | Coastal sediment microbial communities from Delaware Bay, Delaware, United States - CS-6 worm burrow | ecosystem: Environmental > Aquatic > Marine > Coastal > Sediment | place: USA... | reverse complement strand
CGGTTGCGAGTGGCCTGGAATTTGAATTTTTCCCTGTAGATTTCCCATTTGCAGGGAATTTCCTGGAGACCATAACGACTCAGACTGCCCTGTCCCCAGGCAGTCACAGGCGGAAATCGTCTCCAGAGTAGGGATACAATCCCTCTTCCGACGGCCACCAGCGCTGGTAGTAATACACAGAACCAGTCTCTTTCGTCGGGCAATTTCCCTCGCGAGGCCTGATCTGATCTGATTGATAATGATCGAAAATACAGTACGCTTAAATCTAGCTTCGCGGTAACATTAAGGTCTCGACCAAAACAAAGCGGCCTGGTGCGGCAACGGGAGATAGAGAGGTATGTCAATAACATTGCCCCTGAAAGAGATGTCAGCAGAAGAGAAAATCCAGGTGATGGAGTCCCTCTGGAAAGACCTTTGCGCCACAGCAGGCAGTACTCTTTCACCCAATTGGCATCAAGACGTTCTATTTGCCAGAGACGCGGCGGTCCAGGTTGGTGACATTGAAATTATGGAGTGGGAAGCCGCAAAAAAGAAGATTTCTGAAGATATCCAGTGAAAATCCGGATCCTGGAGTCCGCGCGACAGGATCTTCTAGATGGTTACTGTTTCTACGAAAAGCAAGCTGACGGTATCGGTACGTATTTCCTTGAATCTATTGTTTCAGATATTGATTCCCTAATTGACCATGCGGGCATTCACCCTGTTTATTTTGGGAAATATCATCGCGTAGGGCCATCAATGTTCCCGGCACGCACGGCAAAGCCAATGATGCGACGAGTATACTGATCCATAACAACCAGCACCCAGTGGCTCCTCAGTAATATCGACTCACATCTGAAAAAATCGATACTCCACAGGCTATCTTTCGCATGGCCGAGCGTTGTCAACCACGATGGCCCGCTGTTGTCGGGATCTGGGCGGTAGTGGGTTGCGAGTATCCGTCGTACAATATCCTTGTCGAGGTCCAGGTCGAACGCCAGGTTGATCTGCTGGGCGATCCTGGGGCAGCCATATCGCGGGTTGCGTCGCTTCATCGCCACAACGGCAGCGATAACTTCCGTTGAAGGTCCCTTGGGCCCAGACTTTCCACATGATCGAACCGAGTAGAGCAGGCGATACTTTCTTTGTTTGAGTGCAGCATGAAACCTCAAAAGTGTTGAGGGTCTTATGATAATGGCTGCTCTGGCTATACGCCGTGGATTCAGGAACAAGGTCCAGAACCCAAACAATGCTCGGTCTTGAACCGACAGTTTGGGTGCTCTCTTTCGACACCTGCTGTGAATGAGCAGCTGCTGTTTCAAAAGTAGATTTTCAGCGATGATTGCTCTACCTCCGCCGGGCCCGAGGAGCCTGGCGACCAGGGTGAGCAGGTGAAAAATCAGGATTAGTGCTTCTTTCATGGCGGCGAAAAGTAGTATCGTTCCAGAATTCTGGCAAGTTTCAACTATCTAATTCTATTCAAGAATTATCAATCCGCCATGCACACGCTTACTGGATCAATATTCAGTGCAATTTAACAGTCAATACCTCAACGACTGCTAGAGATGACGTTCTGGAATCATTCGCTCATGCAGAATAGCTAAAATCTCTACATAATCATTTTGGATAACATAGAACACCACATGCTTGTTGTAGTCGCTACAGTGATAGCCGATCTTAACGTCATCACGAGAACGACCAAAGTTTGGATTTTCACCCAGTAACTCAAACCGCTCTTTAAAACCTTTGAGATACTTATCACGCTGCACTTTACCGTGATGTTTCAGTGTGTATCGGGCAATATCTTTCAAGTCATCTCTGGCAGCTTGGCGCAGTCTATATTTTATTGGCATGTAAGCTGTTATTCACTATCCAGTTCTTTGATCAAATCATCCATTGAAAAATTATCGAGCAGAGGACTTTGTTCAGCGAGTTCTAGTTTTGCGCGCAGTATTTCCATCTTCTTTTTATATTGTTGCTGTTCACTCCATAGGCGCAATGCTTCGCGCACTACCTCACTGGATGAGTTGTACAAACCGCTTTCCACCTGGGTTTTGACAAGTTGTTCGAGCTCTGGTGTTAATGATACATGCATGGTTTTCCCTCAACTTCCACCGATGCACTCAAAATAGAATTTATGATAAAGATTGTCAATGATTATCATTGGTGCAAGGCGCGTCTAAATTTAAACAGATACCTGCTTTGGCAGCGATAATGGCCGGAAGGAGTAGTAGTGGATGTTTATGGGACCACCATGGGACCATCCTCACGCCTTTAGATGCCCTCTAATGCCAGGCTCATTTTTTAACGCCCTGATTTAGAAGGCATTTAGCCGGTGGTGAGTGGGATTTGGATGAGAGCCCCGTTCGACAAAACGCGACAACAGGAGCGTTTTGAGACGAGGCGCGTAGCGCCGAAGCCCGAAGGGTCAGAACAGCCCTTGGGCTGTTCTGATCAATCCCTCGCCCGGGCCGCTAATAATTTGCCGACTGCCCTTGCCGAGAGCCTAAGCTGGATTTCGGCAAATCCCTAGCTCTCCGCCACTTTCCCTTGAATACGGGGCTTACTTGGTGCGGTGACAAGTATTCCCCCATTTCTCCCCCATTTTCTACGATGTAGCCTGCTGAGCTACGCTGCCAATAGCGTTTGCAGGTATTCCCACCCTGATCCTATCAATTTAGACGGGTTGACTTGTCGGCAACTCCAGAATGATGTCTGCTCACGACCCCCAGTTCGTTGTACCTTTATCTTGGCTTGGACCAATTGCCCCGTTGACGACTAGCGTGCGCTCGAAACCTTCAACACTTTGATTTGGGCGTTTCCATCTGAATCGCCAGAAAACCGTCCCCCCTCCGATAGGAGGATTAAGCTAAATGATCCGTCGGCAAGTTCCGGGCTCAGCGCCATACTCTCAAAGTTTGCGGGTAATGTGTCATGCCACAGGCGTTTTTTCTCAACGGGGGAAAATGTGGCCCCATTCAAGTCTGGAAACCCTGAAATATCGGTGGCACTGCCAGTGGTTATCTCAAACAGGGCGATATTGAACGATAATCCGTCCGCTCCAGGTACCAGCTCACGCTCCAATGCCAGTAGCTGGCCACTCGGCAATTGCAACAACTCAGCAACCCCTATTAGCAAGCCGGTTTCACTCAGTGCCTCCGTGGGATACCCAAATTGCTCAAAAGGAACATGCCCATTCACAAAATGCACCAGCCGCAACAGCTCACCGCTATTGGCTGTTGATTCCGGCCCATCGATGATAAGACGGATCCATCAACCAGCGAGTATTCGCGGATCGCAGGTCTTGAGTTTCCGTTTTCGTCGCCGACCAGCACATTCCCATTGGGTAGATATCGAATAGCCTCTGTATCGACAGCATCTTGCAACACTAGTCCCTCGTCTTCAATTGACACTGAAGTTACCTCACCGGTATCGGCATTGACGGTGATGTCGATCTGAAACACATCGTGGGTCCTATCCGCCACGGCATAATAGAGCTCATCTCGCGCATGGGCTAACCCCGAGTATTCCGCCGTTCCACCAGGTACTTGGACCAGCCCGAATCCCGGGTCGCTAACGGCAAGCACCACCGGCTCGGGTGCTTTATCTTTCACGGGAGTCGGGTGATTATCAGAGCCATCACTGCAACCGGAAAGCGCCAGTGTCGTCAGAAGAACTATTAAGCAGCGTTTGAGGAAATAGTTCACGTAGCGCTCCCCGATAAGTAAATCGGCTGTCAGAAAGTAGGATGGCTTAGATTAGCCGCTTTGATGGGCCCAAAGAACTATTCCAATCGCGCCACGAAAAGATTGGCAGTAGGCTATAACCTTCGAAGGAATTCCTGTATCAGGAAAAGCCTGCTCAATTCTTAACGGGTGTCAGATCTATTTTGAACATAATCAGAGGGCGACTGCCCATACCAGTGCTTGAAGGCTTTGCTAAAATTGCTATGGGTTGAAAAACCAAGTAAAAATGCGGTGTCTTCGAGAGAATAACCTTGTTCGACCAGGTATCGGTTTGCCAACTCTTTCTTAACCACCGTTAAACGTATTGTAAAGGTTGAATTCTCGCTCGCCAATTTCCTCTGCAAGGTTCTCTGACTGATGCCAAATTCTTTGGCGACGCTGCCAATGGAAATATTTCCCGCGGGTAGTTGTCTGGCCATTACGCTTTCAAGCCGTCCTCTTTGTATGCCATTCTCCTTGCCTTCCACTATTCCGTCTTCAGCCCAGGATAGGGCGGGAACCACAACCGTTAGACCAGGACAAGATTGGTCATAATCAACCCGACAACTTGCCAAATCCGCCAGGTAGCATGCATTTGAGGGCTTCGAATAATGCAGCCTAATACGCTTTACAGCGACGCCCGGGCGTTCATATTTTTTTGAGACTTTTCAATCTCATGCTAATCATTGCATCGACAAGATACCTGTCTGCTGAAAAGCTGGGCTGACTCATTCGCCAAGTGCTCTTGTACGAATTGTTTTCTATTTCCCAATACGCCGCCCAGCATCAATCAGCAGTGTCTTCTCCCGGTTGGTCAGGAGTTGCAGATCGACGCCCAGGCTTTTTTGTAATATTTCATTATTTATCCTTTAAAGAAACTATAAAATTCTGACCTTTAGCACAGCCATATTGACGAATATTTTTTGTTTCGCGACTCTCCAGGCCGTAGTTTAGCTGATCCCGGTTATATAGTTGGATGATCGCCCATGCGTTTCATCAGCGAGCAGGAAGGTTCAGTTGCTGGAAACCAATGTCCTCGAGAACATACCCGAATACGCACTGATGAAAACAAAATCCTGCGGTGTGGTATAGCTTTTCGCCGTCACGGGGAATTGTCGCGGTACTGTTTCAGTGCTTCGGGTTTGCCGAAGAACATTGCTGCGCTCAGCAGTAAGCTCTCCATCGGGTTGAGCTCCGCGCGCTGGGCCAGAATCTCTCTCGCCAGCGCCGGCTCGTCGGTGATGATGCCATCCACACCCATGGTTATCCAGTGTGCTAGCGCCAGCGGCTCGTTCACAGTCCACACAAAGACCCTTTTCCCGGCATTGTGGGCTCGACGTATAAACCGGGCGCTCGCTTTACTCTGATTGACCGCCAGGAAGTCGACATCGAGGCGGGTAATATCGCCCAGGGCAGTGACCGCCAGCAGGCCGGCATTCCATTGTGGGCGAAGCGCCTTTATTTTTTGGACACCCGCAAGTTTAAGTGACATCACCGCGATACGTTCGGACATGCCGGCGGCCTCCACGATATCAACCACACGTTGCTCCAACTGCTCGTCGTGGCCGTAGTATTTCAGTTCGATTACCAACTTCGCTTCACTTGCTCTGATTATCTCCAGCACCTCGGCGAGAGTTGGAACACGTTCATCGGCAAATTGGGAATCAAACCAGCTGCCGACATCGATTTGTCGGACCTGGGCAAGATCCCCCTCCCAGACCTTTGTCGGATTCGCCGCAAGCTTCATGAAGTCGCTGTCGTGCAGCACAATGACGTGGCCATCGCGGGTCTCCTGGACATCGATCTCCACCCAATCCGTGCCGTCATCAATTGCCCGTCGGATCGAGGCCAGCGTATTTTCGGGTGCGGCGCCGGCAGCGCCGCGGTGAGCTATCACCAGCACATCGCTGCGCGTGTCGATGCCGGATAGCATCAGCGTCAGGGAGACTATCCCGACGACGAACAGGAGAGCCATGGCAAGGACAATACCCGCGGGAGTCCAGCCCGGTTCAGCGGCGCTATCGATCGGAGCGTTCTGGGGGGAGACTTCACAGCGTACCGGGTCGGGTGACAACTGTTGGTAAAGATCGGCGATGACAAAGGTGAAACCAGCGAGATTGAGAGCTGCTACGAGGTAGCTCATCAGCGACCATATGGCTCCCAGCAGGCCAAGTATCAGGGCCAGAGATACCAGTTGATTGCCACCGCCCACCAGTATGGGGCCCACAGTCAACTTCAAGAACAGAAGCGGAATGCTCGTTAGAAACAATGATAAAAGCGCCCATGTGAGCAGCGCCCGCAGGCACATGATGCGGTGTCCGGCTACCAGTTTCTCGCTGGCGCTGAACGCGAGTTTCGGGGTGCTGTGCCGCAGCAGTACCATTGGCAGCACCAGGCTCCAGCCCAGCAGGCGACGCGCCAAAAACCAGGTCATTGCCAACCCCAGAATCAGCGCTATGGCAATCGTGAGGGTGAACTCAGGGGGTTTTTCGCTCATGTAATAGTTGATGTCGTAGCGAGTCAGCAGCAGCCAGGCAGCCAGACCCACTGCCGTCATAAACGGTACCACGTAAAGCAGAGCGCGCAGGGTAAGGCCGACAGTCAGCCGCAGCAGCAGGAGAGTGTTGGCAAAGGCGAAGCGGGCTGCTTGCAGCGCGGAAACGGGCCGTTGTTGCAAGATAGCCTGGGCGACGTATTGCAGAGCCCCCAACTCGAGGCCGCCGATGGTCAAAAGTAGAGAAACGAGGAGTACGCCCCAGATAAAGCCCAGCGGGGACAGCAGCAACAGGGCGATGTCCAGGTCCATTACCGCGGCAGTGCCGGACAATGCCAGTGAGCCGCGCAATACCAGGGCGAACAGGGGGGCGAGAATGGCGACGCCCGCCAGGGAGAAAATCAGGTGTACAGCGAGAACGGTCTGCCAACAGCTGCGCAATTGCCTGAAGAGATTCAAGATTTCCACGGTGCTCCCTGTTCAAACCCATAATGCTGCTGCGGCTTGCGATTCTACAGCTTCGCCAATAGAACCGCTGCATAAAACTCTTGGGGTGATATTAGTTGCACCGGTGCGCTAGGCGTGAGCGCGCCGTGCCTGCTCTCAGCGTCAGGATTTTTTAAACGGTAACCCCTGATACGGGTTGATTTGCCGCTGTTGCGCATCTGTGCTGTCAAGATTGTTGACAGTCATGGATTGGTTCCCTATAAAATCAGGTACTTACAAGTGGTATGGTTCGTGCCGCATTTACTGCGATCAGAACTTTGGATAGCTATCCTCGTAAGGAGGCAAGTATGAATAAGAACGGCTTTTTGGCATCGGTTGCTCTGCTGGGGCTTGGTTTAATGAGTACGTCTGCCAGTGCGGCCGTCTTTGATATCAACGGCAACCCGGCCTCAATGCCGGGCGATGGCGTAGCCATTACCTAGGGTTTTGACCCTGGGACCGGTAGCGGCTCCTACGCCGTACAAAACAACATGGGAACGCATTACCTGCTTGGGTTCGGGGTCTCCAATTTCAGCAGTACGGCCTATGTTGAATCGATTGGTGACACTTTTTGCCGGCTGCGTGGGAACACCGCTACACCCTCTTGGCTCGCTGGAAGATCGCGCCTATGTGTTGAAAGCAGCGGGAATTGACACGCTGGTTTTCGACGCCAGCGTGTTTGATGCGCATGCCGCAAAACTCAAGGAGCTGGTACCCGCACTGCAGCATTTACTGGCTTTCGGCCCCACCGAATGCGGGGAGGATTATCTGGCGCTGGCAACCACCTTCGAGCCAAAGCCGCTGGTGGCGCCGGACGTACTGCCAGACGACGTGTCCTCGGTCAATTTTACCGGTGGCACAACGGGTAAACCCAAGGGGGTAATGAGCACCCACCGGGGTAACGGCCTATATGACCCAGATACAAATGACGGAATGGGAATTCCCCGCCGAGGTATGCATTCTGATGGTTGACCGTACCCCTGTAATTCGAGCCATGCAGAATGTGGGATTTCCAACTATTTTGATAGGAAGGAGATTCCAATATGAAACGCAAACGCTATACCGAAGAACAGATCATTTCGATCTTGAAGCAGCATGAAGCGGGCAGGTCGATGCCCGACCTGTCCCGCGAGAACGGCGTCGCTCAGAACACCCCATAACGCTGGAAGTCGAAGTACGGTGGCATGGAGGTGTCGGAGGCTAAGCGGCAGCGGGCACTGGAGATGGAGAATGCCCGCCTGAAGCGACTCCTGGCCGAGCAATACCCTCGCTACGGATGTCCGACCCTGCACGACATGCTAAGAACTGAAGGGCTGGTCTTGAACCACAAGCGCACTCACCGGGTTTACTGCGAAGAATCCCTGCAAGTGCGTACCAAAAAACGTAAGAAGCTGGCTCGGCCCAGGATACCGTTGCTTGTACCGGACCACATCAACGAACGATGGTCGGTCGATTTTGTGTCGGACCAACTGGCTAAAGGCCGCCGCTTCCGGGTATTCAACCTCGTCGATGACTTCAGTCGGGAATGCCTGCTCCAGGTCATCGACTTCTCGATCAGCGGTGAGCGATTGGCTCGTGAACTGGATCGACTTGCAGAACAACGATCTCTACCGGCACGGATAGTCTTGGACAACGGCCCTGAGCTCACAAGCAAGGCTATGTTTTTCTGGTCGAAGCGTACAGGCGTCAAGCTGTAATTTATCCAGCCGGGTAAGCCCACGCAGAATGCGTTCGTCGAAAGCTTTAACGGGAAATTTCGCGACTACTGCTTGGACCTACATTGGTTCGTGAGCCTGACAGATGCCCGGGAAGAAATCGAGGCCTGGCGAGATCATTACAACCATGTCAGGCCTCACCGGTCACTCGGTAAGAAACCCCCTGCCGTATACGCTCGGGAGGCGGCCTGATATGCTCAGATTCCCACATTCAGCCATGCTCGAACAAAGGGGTACGGTCACTTGTAGCCTGCATGCGAAAACAGCTTACTATCCTGAATACCATGATGAAGAACGGCACCCACTGGAATGAAACACTTGCCTAAACACTCGACGAGGAAGCATAGTCACTTGCCAATACCCAGCTGGCGCATCAGCCTGTTTGTTTGCGAACGGCAGAAGCAAAAAGCCCGGCTAGTGCCGGGCCTGGGGTAGTTCACCATCGGGGGATCAGTTAGACCGCAACAGGTTGCCGGTATCGAAATCCACTTTCAGGCTGAACTGTATTCGGTAATCCGATCCGATATTGCCCGATATATCCTCGCGCTGGCCCCAGATGAATTCGGTGCCCAGCATGACGTGATCCTTGGGATAGTGCAGCAGGTTGATCTGGGCGATCTGTCCCCGCTTGAATTCGGTCTGTTCCTGACCGTCACTGGTATCCAGGTCAATCATTGACCAGCCGACGGAAGTGGACCACTGGTCATTCCAGAAGTGGTCGTAATAGGTGCTGATGCCCAGGATCGGTACCGTCTCGGCCCCTGCCCTGAGGATCTCCGCCGAGTCGGGGGCGATATCGAGACCGCCATCGTTCATGTAGTTGCCGATACCTTCACCGTAGACCAGTTGCACCTTCAACACGTCGTTGCCCCAGGTCTTGAGTCCGGCGCTGGTGTTCACGCCCCAGCCGACCTCATAGTCCTTGGCGCCGCTATCGAGGCGCTCGTAACCGAGTTTGCGCACGATGCCCGCCACCTGGTAGTGGCCGAAATCGCCGTTGTCACGGTACCGAGCGGCGAGGTCGGGCAGGTCGTTATAGGACTGGAATACTTCCTCGGCCGTGGAATCCACGGAATCGCAATCCGGAGCCGGGTTTGGCAGGTTGCAGTTGTCCGTGTCCCTGAACCGCCCTACGCTCAATGCCGTGCTGGGATCCTCAAGACCTATCGAGAATTCGTCTTCGCCCATCGGGAATGTGTACCGCGCCTGCTTGTTGCGGTAAAACACCATGCCGGTGGGGCCCCAGTAATCGATGGTGTTGGGGAAGATATCGATGTCCATGAAGTTCGACCAGGTCTGGCCCATACCGAAGTTCTTATAGGTGGCCCAGGCGTGGCGCACCCGCAGCGTGGTCTGGCCCTGGTCCGAGCCGACGCCAAACAGTTCACCCTCAAGTTTGTAGGTGATGTCGTCGCCGTAGTTGCCCTGAACCCCTAACCGCGACTGGCGCACGCTGAATACGAAATTACCGTTATTGCCGTAGGCGCCCCCCTGGGTGGGAATGGTTGTCACTCGCAGGGTGTCCTCCCAGTCAGGATCCACGCGCTTGAAGTCGTAAATGCCATCCGCCATCACGAAGCCGTAGACGTTTGCCGAGGCTTTGGGCTTCGTCGTCGTGGCCGGAGCGGGTGCGCTGGCCACCGCCGGTGCCGGCAGGGCCCCGAAGACCTCCTGCTCGGGCGCCGCGGGAGCGGCCTCGCCGGTTTTCAGCCTTTTGAGCTCGGCGTCCATCGCTTCCAGCAAGCGTTGCTGCTGTTCCATGGCTGCCTTTTGCTGGTTCAGCTGCGCTTCCAGCGCCTGGATTCGCTCCGCATCGGTGGCGGCATTGGCGCCCGCCATGTATGAAGCGCACAACACGGCCAATGGCAGCAGGGCTTTCCTGGTTTTTGGCATATAACTTTCCTCGACGACTGTCGTATTGGTGTTTTCGTTATTCCAAAGGTGCCACTTCGTAAGGGTTACCACCAAGCGCGTTGGATATGTCCGCGATGGCTTTCTGCGCGCGGACGCTGTTGCCGGCGGGGTCCAGCGGCGGGGAAATAACCGCAACGCCGAAACGGCCCGGTGAAACGGCGATGATACCGCCACCAACGCCGCTCTTGGCAGGCAGGCCGGTGAGGTACAACCACTGGCCGGAATCATCGTACAGGCCTGCCGTCGCCATAACCGCCAGCACCTCCGCCACATTTTCCTGCTTCATCACCTGCTTGCCGGTGATCGGGTTGCGCCCGCCGTTTGCCAGTGTCGCTGCCATTACAGCCAGGTCCCGTGCGTTCACGTTGACCGAGCACTGCTCGGTATAGATATCGGTTGCCTCGTCAGGGTTGCCCTTGATGTGGCCGTAAGCGTACATCAGCTCGGCAATGGCCTGGTTGCGCTGGTTGGTTGCGGCCTCGGATTCGAACACCTCCTTGTTGACCGACAGTTCCCGCCCGGCAAAGTCATTGTAGTAATTGAGTATCTTGTTCCAGATTTGTTCACGCGAGCCGCCCTTGACCATGCTCGTGGCGGTGATGGCGCCGGCGTTCACCAGGGGATTCATCTGGGCACCCTTGTACTGCTCTATCGCTACGATGGAGTTGAATACCTGGCCGGTAGCATCCACCCCCATATTATTGAAAATGGATTCGGGGCCGGACTCATCCATAACCAGCGCCATGGTGAATACCTTGGAGATCGACTGGATCGATACCTCGGATTTGATATCGCCCTTGGTATGGATTTTGCCGTCCGGTGTCACCAGGGCGATGCCATATATAGTCGGATCCACCTTGGCAAGCGCCGGGATATAGTCGGCATTGGCCCCTTCCTGCAGGGTTTTGTACTTCGCATAGGCCGCGTCGAGCGCGGCGTCGATGTCAGCTTTGGCGGGCGGCGCCTCGGCCCTGAGCATCGATGCGGACAGACAGGCAGCCAGAATCACACCGGTTCTTGCGAATAGCGAGAGCTTCATAATATTTTCCTTATATTACAGTTTGTTACAAAATCCTCGGCAATCCGTACGCGAGGGCGGGCAGGCAACAAAGTTCACTCTGTATTGAACTTAGAATAAGGGACTTTTTCTTTCAAAACAATTCGCACACGCTGAATATCTTGATGCTCATCAACAAAGCCCTGTAGGGTAACGTATTTCCACTACACCTGCCGCAAACGCATCTGTTATAAGAAATGCGGGCGAGACTGGAGGCTGTTACATGCTGTTCCTTGAACTGGCTATATTGCTGCTGTGCATCGTGGTCGGTGCACGGCTTGGCGGTATTGGCCTGGGTACGCTGTCCGGGATCGGGCTGTTGGTCTTCGTGCTGGGCTTCGGCATGCCGCCGGGCAATCCCCCGGCGGTCGTACTGGGTATGATTCTCGCGGTTATCACCGCCCTGTCGATGATGGAAGCCGCCGGGGGGCTGACTTTCCTGGTCGAGACCGCTGAAAAACTGCTGCACCGCAACCCCGCCCGGATCACGGTAATTGCGCCACTGGTCACCTATGCGCTCATTTTCGCGGCGGGTACACAGCATGTCATCTATTCCCTGCTGCCGGTGATCGCAGAGGTCTCGCGCAAGGCAGGGGTGCGTCCCGAACGCGCCATGTCGATGAGCGTTATCGCCGCCCAGCACGGCCTTATAGCATCGCCCGTATCCGCCGCCACAGTCGCCCTGATCGCCGGCCTGGCGGGGCTCAATGCCAGCCTGATCGATATTATGGTCGTGACCATTCCCGCCACCCTGCTGGGGGTCTGCGCCGGCATCGTCAGCGTGATGTTCAAAGGCCGCAAACTCGAGGATGACCCGGAATACCAGGACCGCCTCGCCAAAGGTATTGTCACCCCGCCCCAGCAGCAGCCGCCACTGGCGGGCAAGGAGCGCCAGCGCGCCATGGGTTCCCTCGCGGTATTCCTGGGAGCGGTAGCCCTGGTGGTATTGCTGGGCCTGTTTCCAGGCCTGCGCCCGGTCTACGAGATGGGCGCGGGACCCGATGCGCTCACTGGCCAGGCCGACATGGGACAACTCATCATGATTATCATGCTCGCGGCGGGCGGCATCATTACCCTGGCCTTCAAGGCCAGCCCGGCTGCGGCTGTCAGCGGCAAGCTCATGCGCGGCGGGCTGGTGGCCATTATTTCCATACTCGGCGTATCCTGGCTGGGGTCCTCGTTTTTTACCGGCAACGAGGCGGCCATCGTCGGTGGTATCAGCGCGGTGATCGGCGCCTACCCCTGGGTTTTCGCCCTTGGCCTGTTCGTACTCTCCATCCTGCTGTTCAGCCAGGCAGCCACTGTCGTGATCCTGGTACCCGTGGGAGTCGCGCTGGGCCTGCCGCTGCACGTGCTGGTGGGCGTATACCCT
>Ga0316201_10002700_pt1 | contig 12743 bp, 9 predicted proteins | sample CS6wburrow_MG_FD_204516 | JGI IMG/M metagenome (GOLD analysis project Ga0316201, IMG submission 204516) | Coastal sediment microbial communities from Delaware Bay, Delaware, United States - CS-6 worm burrow | ecosystem: Environmental > Aquatic > Marine > Coastal > Sediment | place: USA: Delaware... | reverse complement strand
CGAGATGTCCGCGCGCGTTGTAGCTGCCTGTCGAGAGCAGACAAGCAAACCCATCATTACAAAGTTATCGCCCAACCAGACCGACATCGCCGAAAACGCACGCTTGTGTATCGAGGCCGGCTCCGATGCGTTCGCGGTCATCAACACGCTGATGGGCATGGCCATCGATATCGAGCAGCGAAAGCCTGTTATCGGCAACGTGCGCGGTGGCCTGTCCGGTCCGGCCATCAAACCGGTTGCCCTTCTGAAGACGCAACAGGTTTACGAGGTTGCCGGCCCGCACAACGTGCCGATCATCGGGCAGGGCGGCATCACCACGGCAAATGATGCCATCGAATTTCTGATTGCCGGTGCTTCTGCGGTCGGCGTAGGGACGGCGCTGTTCTATGACCCGCTCCTATGCCCGAAGATCAACCAGGGCATCAAAGACTACCTCGCGCGGCATGATATGACTTGCGTCTCTGATTTGGTTGGTTCACTCGAGCTCTAGGGACTTCATTTTCCGTGTCAGCGTGTTGCGGCCCCAGCCTAGCAGCCTGGCGGCTTCCTGGCGGTGACCCTTCGTCTGGCTCATTGCTATCTGGATAAGCGTTCTTTCGAACTCCGGCAGTGCCGTATCGAGCAACGGGCCGCTCCCTGTGCTGAGTTGCCGTTCGGCCCAGCTTGCCAGGCTACGCGTCCAGTCCTGCGCCGCTTTCTGAGACGCCTCACCACCGCCAAGGTCGGGGGGAATGTCTTCGGTTGTAATGACCGTGCCCGGTGCGGTCACCGTGAGCCTTCGTGTCGCATTGACCAGTTGCCGCACATTGCCGGGCCAGTCGTAGCCGCGCAACATGTCGATCGCACCGCCATCAATCGCTTTTGCCGGTGTCTTAAGCTCTTTGGCGGCTTCGGCCAGATAGTGGTTGAGCAACAGCGGTATATCCGCACGTCGTTGCCGCAGCGGCGGTGAGTTGATACGAATAACGTTGAGACGGTGATACAGGTCTTCACGGAAGCGCGATTCTTTCACGGCGCGCGCGAGATCCTGGTTGGTCGCCGCGATCACGCGCACGTCGACCTTAATCGAACTTTGCCCACCGACGCGGTAGAACTCGCTTTCGGCGAGCACCCGCAGCAAGCGTGTCTGCAGCGCGGGCGACATGTCGCCGATTTCGTCGAGAAACAATGTGCCGCCATCGGCTTGCTCGAAGCGACCAATACGGCGTGCATCGGCGCCGGTGAACGAGCCTTTTTCATGACCGAATAGTTCGGACTCGAGAAGCTCGGCGGCGATTGCCGATGTGTTGAGTGCAACAAACGGCTTGTTCGCGCGCGGGCTGTGTTCGTGCAGTGCGCGGGCAATCAATTCCTTGCCGGTTCCGGATTCACCGGTGATCAGGACTGTCATGCTCGAGCCGGCCAGGCGGCCGATCGAGCGAAACACTTCCTGCATGGCGGGCGCCTGTCCGATCAACGACGGGATCGCCTGTGCGGCACCCACGGCATCACTTTTCGCACTACCGTTTTTGCGTGCCGCTTTTCTTACCAGGTCGACGGCTTCATCGATGTCGAATGGCTTTGGCAGGTATTCAAAGGCACCACCCTTGTAGGCGGCGACGGCATTCTCGAGATCTGAGTGCGCCGTGATTACGATGATAGGCAGGTTCGGGCAGCTCGTTCGCAGGCGGTCGAGCAGGGTGATGCCGCTCATGCCGGGCATGCGCACGTCGGTGATCAGCACGTCCGGCTCTGCGTGAGCGATGGCCTCCAGTAAGTGCTCGGCGCGCTCGAAACTGCGACTTTCGATGTCAGCCTGGCTCAGCGCTTTCTCGAGAACCCAGCGCACCGACTGGTCGTCGTCAACAACCCAGACATTCAGGGGCCGGTCAGCCATCAGCCAGCTCCCGATTGTTGCAATGGTATGCGCACGAAGAACACGGTGCGCCCCGGGCGGCTTTCGAACTCGATCAGGCCACCATGGCGACTTAACAGTTCCTGCGCGGCAGGCAGTCCAAGGCCGGTGCCGTCGGGACGACTTGTGACCAGTGGGTAGAAAACTGAATCCTGCAAGTCGTTCGGGATGCCCGGCCCGTCATCCTCAATTTCTATCGATGCGATAACGCTGTGGCGCTTGTCGCCAATCGTGAAGTTGGTAACGGCGCGGCTCTTGAGCGTGATGGTGCCGTGGCCCTCCAGCGCTGCCGCAGCATTTCTCACCAGGTTGAGCAGTGCCTGAATGATCTGGTCGCGATCGAGGTCGATGAGCGGCAGGCCCGGATCGTAGTTGCGATGAAACGTGACCTGTTTCTGGTCCTCCGCCTCGATAATGCGGACGACGTATTCCAGCAATTCGTGAATGTTTGCCGGCTGTTTATTGGGTGGGCCGCCCGGGCCGAGCAATGTATCAACGAGTCCGGCCAGCCTGTCGGTCTCGCTGATAACGACGTCGGTATACTCGGTGAGCTCGTCGCTTTCGAGCTGCTTGCCAAGCAGTTGTGCAGCGCCTCGAATGCCGCCAAGCGGGTTCTTTATTTCGTGCGCGAGCTGGCGAATCATCTGTCGGCCTGCGCCGTGTTGAATCAGCAGCGCGTTTTCGCGGCTGATCTTGGAGCGCCGCGTGACATCTGTCATCTCAACAAGCAGTGCCGCATCGCCGCCGCTGATCGGTGACACCCGGCAGTCGACGATACGCTCGTCCGCATGAACTTCGGTCGCGCCGAGTCTGAGTTCGTTGGCGTAGTGATCGCCGGTCTCCAGGACGCGGCCAAGAATGTCTCTTAGTTCCGGCTCGTCGTCGACGAGGCGTAGCAAGGATTTGCCGTGCGCGCGCTGGACGCTGATGCCAAGGATGTTCTCTGCAGCAGGATTGAGGTCGACGATCAGGAGGTTGTCGTCGACAAGAATGACGCCCGCGCTCAGACTGTCAAGAATACGTTTGGGGTCCGGGTGGCGCGTTCCGTCGTCGCCAGAGTGCCTGCGTGTTTTTCCGCCTAGCGCAGCGTGTTCTGCTGAACATAGAAGCGGTTGCTGGTGCTTCGAATCATCAGCCGCCCCGTTGCATCGAGGACTTCCGCCTGGATGTTGTGCACGCCCCGGTAAACCTCGTCGAGCGTGAAGCTCGTACTGTTCACCATTCTCGGTTCGCCGTTGAGGTACACGCGCACCTGGTGGCCGCTCTGTAGCCCCGGGCTCAGCGACAACGAAACGCTCAGGGTGCCTTCTATGTTCCATAGCGTTTCTTCGGCGCCCGGCGAACTGATGCTGAGGCTTTCGTATTTAAACGCCTGTTCGGGCGCCGTTGCGTCGTCGTCGCTCGAGCCTTCCGGTGCGGTGTTCCGATAAACGCGCGCGCCGGTACTTCTTGACGACTGAGACACGTCGACCAGCTCGGCGCCTTCTCGCGGTGTGTCGGAGAAGTGAACCACGCCATCGTCATCCACCCAACGCCATACGTCAGCGGAGACGGCTGCGGTCGCAAGCAGGCCGAGTAGGATAAAAATTGGGCGTGGTTCCATTCAGTTAGCATAGCAAATACGCCGGGGTGGGGTAGTAACCGGGCGGCAAAATGCCGCCCGGTTCACACTTTTTGCGGGTTACAGGCTGTAATACATGTCGAATTCGACCGGGTGGGTCGCCATTCGCAGTCTTGAGACGTTTTCGCTGAGCAAATCCATGTAGGCATCGATCAGGTCATCCGAAAACACATCCCCGGCTTTCAGGAAGTCACGATCGCCATCAAGGGCCTGGAGTGCTTCTTCAAGCGAGAAGGCAACGAGATTGAGCTCCTTTTCCTCTTCAGGCGGCAAGTCGTAAAGGTCTTTGTCCATGGCATCGCCTGGATGAATCTTGTTGGTGATACCGTCGAGTCCAGCCATCATCAATGCCGAGAAGGCGAGATATGGGTTGGCCATCGAGTCCGGGAAGCGCACTTCGATGCGGCGCCCCTTGGGATTCGAAATGTATGGAATGCGAATGGAGGCCGATCGGTTGCGCGCCGAGTACGCGAGAATTGTTGGCGCTTCAAAGCCTGGCACCAGTCGTTTGTAGCTATTGGTCGCCGGGTTTGTAAATGCGTTCAGCGCTTTCGCGTGCTTGATGATGCCACCGATGTAGAACAGCGCCGTTTCAGAAAGACCGCCATAAAGATCGCCCGAAAACAGGTTTTCACCACCCTTGAACAGTGACTGGTGCACATGCATGCCGTTGCCGTTGTCGTTTACGAGCGGCTTGGGCATGAACGTTGCTGTCTTACCGTAAGCGTGAGCGACGTTATGGATGACGTACTTGAGAATCTGCACTTCGTCGGCTTTGCGTACCAGGGTATTGAATTTAGCCCCTATTTCGCACTGCCCGGCCGTGGCAACCTCATGATGGTGCACTTCCGTCTCAACACCCATGTCTTCAATCGCAAGACACATCGCAGAGCGGATATCATGCAATGAATCAACCGGCGGAACCGGAAAGTAACCTCCTTTGACGGTTGGCCGATGACCCGTGTTGCCGTCTTCGATGCTGCGGTCGGTGTTCCAGGCGCCTTCATCCGAGTCGATCTTGTAGAACGCACCTTGCATCGAGTCGTCCCAGGACACATGGTCGAATACAAAAAACTCGTTTTCGGGACCGAAGTACGCGGCATCCGCGATGCCCGTCGACTTGAGGTAAGCCTCGGCGCGATCGGCAAGCGAACGCGGGCAGCGATCATAGCCCTGCATCGTCGCCGGCTCGATAACGTTGCAGCGCAGGTTGACGGTGGTTTCGTCCGAGAAAACATCGACAACGGCCGATGCCGGGTCCGGCATCAGGATCATGTCCGACTCATTGATACCCTTCCAGCCAGCGATTGACGAACCGTCGAACATCTTGCCTTCTTCAAACAGGTCTTCGTCAACCGTATGGGCGGGCACTGTTACGTGTTGCTCTTTGCCTTTCGTGTCCGTGAACCGAAAATCGACAAACTTGGCCTCACTATCTTTGAGCAGGCCGAGAACCTCCTTGGGCTTCATGAATCTTTCCTCCAGTCTCTTAAAGCATGAAAACGCCCGGAACATCCGGGTCGGGTTACTAGTACAAGTGCAGGAAGCGTGCCAAAATGGTGCGACACGTAACCCTATGATTTTATTAAGGTCCGCACAAAGCCACGCGCGCATTGTGCACCAAAGCCGTGCGGTTCGCCAACATGTCGCACCAAATCAGTGCGCTTGGCACAGGCTCGAGGGCGGGGAAGCCCCCGGGTTCGCGTGCCGTGTAGTAAACGGTGGAGTGTGATGAGATCGCGCCAAAGTCCGTTATACTCCGCGGGTTTGGGGCCGGTAATTCACCAATGAGCAAGCAAGAATCGTCCGCCGCGCTCAGCTTCCAGGACCTGATCCTGACGCTGCAGCAATATTGGGCGGAGCGCGGCTGTGTCGTCATGCAGCCGTATGACAAGGAGATGGGTGCAGGGACGTTCCATCCGGCTACGTTTTTGCGTGCTATTGGCCCTGAGCCCTGGAGTGCGGCCTACGTACAGCCGTCGCGGCGCCCGACGGACGGTCGCTTCGGCGATAATCCGTTTCGTCTGCAGCATTACTACCAGTACCAGGTCGTCATCAAGCCGTCACCCGATGACATACAGGACCTCTATCTCGACTCACTGCGCGCCATCGGTATCGACACCATGGTGCACGATATCCGCTTTGTCGAGGACAACTGGGAATCGCCGACGCTGGGCGCCTGGGGTCTCGGCTGGGAGGTCTGGCTCAACGGCATGGAAGTTACACAGTTCACTTACTTCCAGCAGGTGGGCGGCCTCGAGTGCCGGCCGGTAACCGGTGAGATCACGTATGGCATCGAGCGTCTTGCAATGTACCTGCAGGGCGTCGAAAGCATTTTCGATCTCGTCTGGACTGACGGCCCGCTGGGCCGCATTACGTATGGTGATGTTTATCACCAGAACGAGGTCGAACAATCGAAGTACAACTTTGAGGTTGCGGACATCGACGAGCTGTTTCACCAGTTCGATCATGCCGAGCATGAAAGCGCGCACCTGATCGAGCTTGGTCTTGCGCTGCCAGCTTATGAACAGATGTTGCATGCGTCGCATCTTTTCAATTTGCTCGATGCGCGCCAGGCCATTTCGGTGAGCGAGCGGCAGCGGTTCATTCTTCGCGTGCGCACCATGGCCCGCTCGGTCGCCGAGGCTTACTACGCCAGTCGTGAGGCACTGGGGTTCCCGATGGTAGAGTCTGTCGGCGGCGGCGAGAAATCCAAATGACCAAGGCCGCTGACTTCCTCGTTGAGATTGGCACCGAAGAGTTGCCGCCTAAAGCGCTGCGCTCGTTAATGACGGCGTTTGCCAACGCCCTCACAACCTCGGTTGATGACGCACGACTCGAGCATGGCGGCGTGCATGGCTACGCAAGTCCGCGGCGCCTCGCCGTACTGATTGAACACCTGGCCGGAGGACAGGCAGACCGCAAGACAACGCAGAAGGGCCCGCCTGTTGCTATCGCCTTTGACGATGACGGCAAGCTCACCGCTGCTGGAGAGGCCTTCGCGCGCAAGTGCGGCGTCGACGCATCAGCGCTGTCGCGCACAAGCACCGACAAGGGCGAATGGTTGTCCTGTGACGTGACCGAGCCCGGACAATCGGCGGCAGACCTCATGCCGGGGCTTGTCGAGAAAGCGCTCGCTGCATTGCCAATACCGAGGCGCATGCGCTGGGGTGCTGGCGATGCCGAGTTCGTGCGCCCGGTGCACTGGGTTGTGCTACTGCACGGCAGCAAAGCTGTCAAGGCGTCGGTTCTGGGCATTGCCACGGGCAACAAGTCGCGCGGCCACCGTTTTCACTCAGCCGGCGCAATCAAAATTACGTCGCCGGCCGAGTATCTACAGACACTCGAAGAGCGGGGCCACGTTATCGCCGACTTCGACCGGCGACGTGCGCTCGTTCGCGACGGCGTAGAAGCTGCGGCCAAAAAGGCCGGCGGCACCGTCGTTGAGGGCGAAGCGCTGTATGACGAAGTTACGGCACTCGTGGAGTGGCCGGTACCGATTACAGGATCGTTTGACGATGGCTATCTGTCTCTGCCGCGAGAGGTTGTCATCTCGACACTGACCAGCCATCAGCGTTATTTCGCGGTTGCAGACAAGAGCGGCAAGCTCTTGCCGCGCTTTATTACCGTAGCGAATCTTGACAGCACGGATCCCGAGCAGGTTAAGAGCGGCAACGAGCGTGTCATTCGGCCGCGCCTGGCGGACGCGGCGTTTTTCTGGGATGCGGATCGTCGCACGCAACTGGCTACAAGACAGGAAGCCTTGCGCGAGGTTGTTTACCAGCGCGGGCTTGGCAGCTTATTTGATAAAGCGATGCGCACCGCGAACCTGGCAGCGGAGATCGCCACGGCCCTCGGCGTCGACCCAACGCCTGTCCAACGCGCTGCGGCGCTCGCCAAGTGTGACCTGGTTACGGGCATGGTGGGCGAGTTTCCCGAGTTGCAGGGCATCATGGGTCGCTACTACGCGCTCTCGGATGGCGAGCCGCCAGCCGTAGCCGAGGCGATTGCCGAACATTACCTGCCACGATTTTCCGGCGATGCGCTGCCGACGTCTGTCGACGGACAAATTCTTGCCGTTGCCGACAAACTGGACACGCTTGCCGGCGTCTTTGCGATCGGCAAAAAGCCGTCGGGTAACCGCGATCCTTTCGGTTTGCGTCGTGCCGCTCTCGGCATTATTCGCGTGCTCATCGAATGCGATCTCGACCTGGACCTGAAGGTATTGCTGGACAGCGCAATTGCAGCGCAGCCCAAGGCTACTGAAGATAGTGCGGGTCTCGCGGCCGAGCTTTACACCTTTATCAGCGAGCGGTTGCGCCGGTATTTTCTCGATCATGACGCAGGCCTTGCGACCGAGACATTTGACGCCGTACTTGCGCGCAACCCGGCGTCGCTGGTGGACTTCTCGCGGCGACTCGCTGCCGTACAGGCATTTATAACGCTCGAGCCCGCGGCAAGCCTGGCCGCCGCCAACAAGCGGATTGCCAACATCCTGAAGAAAGCCGAGGACCAGGGTGGTGATGCCGTCAAGGAAAAGCTGTTAACGGATCCCGCGGAGATTGCCCTCGCCAAAGCACTTGAAAGCGCCCGGGAAAAGGTTGCCCCGATGCTCGACGCGCGCGAATATGCTGGCGTGCTCGCTGCGTTAGCCGAATTGCGCGAGCCCGTCGATCACTTCTTTGACGATGTCATGGTCATGGCGGACGACAAGGCAACCAGAAACAACCGCCTTTCACTGCTCAGCGAATTGCGCGCACTGTTCCTCGATGTCGCCGATATCTCGAGGCTGTCTATTTGATGCCCTGGGTCCGCGGCCTGCTGTTTACTATCGCCATGTACGCCGGAGCGCTGGTCGGCGCGTCGCTGGTCCTGTTGTTGTTTTGGGCGCCGTACCAAACGCGCTGGGCTGTTGCGAAGGGCTGGGGGGTTTTCTGCCTGTGGGCGGGGCGAGTCATCTGCGGTCTCGATGTCTCGACAGAGGGACAGGAAAACATCCCCGACGAGCCTTGCGTGTTTCTGATCAAGCATACGACAGCGCTCGAGACCTATTGGCAGATCGTTGCGCTGCCGCCGTCGTCCTGGGTGCTGAAGCGCGAGCTACTCTCGTTGCCTGTGTTCGGCTGGTCGCTGGCTGTCATGAAGTCCATCGCCATTGACCGCAAAGCCGGCGCCTCGGCCATCAAACAGATCATCGACAAAGGCAGGTTGCGTATTCAGTCCGGGTTGAGCGTTTGTATTTTCCCTGAGGGTACTCGCATGCCCCCCGGTGAAACGAAGCGTTATGGCGTGAGCGGTGCAGCCCTGGCTCACGAGGTCGGCTGCCCGATCGTGCCGGTCGCACACAATGCCGGCGACCTGTGGCCCAAGCGCGGCCTGGCGAAGACGCCCGGCAAGATTCGCTTCTGCATCGGGCCGCCGATGATGCCCGGCGATTGCAAACCAAAGGAAACGAACCTGCTCGTGCAAGAATGGATAGAGGACAAAATGAATGAAATCAGCTCCGTTTATAAGCAGCGAACTACTGCGCCCTAGCCTGGTCATCATTGTCTTGCTGTCGCTGATCGCGTGCAGCAAGGACGCCCCCGCACCGGCCACGACCAGGAACGACGCGATCGATACGATCACGCAAGCGGCTCTTGAGGAGCACCTTGCCTATCTCGCCGACGACGCCCGCGAAGGTCGCATGGCCGGTGAGAAGGGCCACCTTGAGGCCGCACGGTATGTCGCTGACCAGTTTGCCAGGATGGGGCTAGAGCCGGGCGGCGATGACGGCTGGTTCCAGCAGGTACCGTTGATTTCCTATCGGCTTGACGAAGAAAGCACCACGTTGATCGCGCACCGCGATGGCGAAGACACCGCGCTGCAGTACAAAGAGGACTACACGATGAGCGGCGACGCTGTCCGCGAGAGCTCTCAGGTCCGCGCCGCAGCTGTTTATGTCGGCTTTGGCGTACACGCGCCCGAGCTTGGCTATTCAGACTACGAGGGCATTGATGTTGAAGGCAAGATCGTCGTCATGTTTGGCAATGCGCCGGGCGCGTTTCCGCACAACGAGCGTGCTTTTTATTCATCGGGTCGTACAAAGTCCGATGAGGCCGTTGCACGCGGCGCGGTCGGCATTATCAGTCTGCGCGATAAGCGTAGCGAGGAGTACTTCCCATGGGAGCGCGTGAAGGCACAAGCCGGCACACGACCGGGCATGGCCTGGGTCACGCTGGGCGGCGAGCCCGCGGATTATAATCCCGAGCTTGTCGGCGGCGCGTATATCAGTGTGCCGACAGCCCAGGCGCTTTTCGAAGGCACGCCGATCAGCTTCGACGACGCCCGCGAAGCGACAGAGGCATCAATGCCCGCCTCGACGCCGCTCGGTTTCGAGGTCACGCTCGCTCGCAAGTCAACACACGAGGTCATCACGAGCCCGAATGTCGTAGGCATTGCGCGCGGCAGCGATCCTGAGCTTGCCGACGAGTACATCGTCTACAGCGCACATCTCGATCACAATGGCATTGGTGCGCCTGTTGATGGTGATGCGATCTATAACGGCGCCTACGACAATGCGATGGGCTCTGCCTTGCTGATCGAAACCGCCAGGGCGTTTTCAGAGTCGCCGGCACGTCGTTCCATATTGCTGATCGCCGTGACTGCCGAGGAGCGCGGCCTGCTCGGTTCGGATTATTTTGCGCACTACCCGACCGTGCCAACCGACGCAATGGTCGCCAATGTGAATCTCGATATGCCGTTGTTCCTGTACCCGGTCGCCGACATCATTGCGTTCGGATCGGAGCACTCGTCGCTCGAAGCAACGGTTGCCGACGCCATTTCTGCGGAGGGCTTTACGTTGACGCCGGACCCGATGCCGGAAGAGAACCTGTTCCGGCGCTCAGATCAGTACTCTTTTGTGCGCAGGGGCGTTCCCGCGGCGTATCTGAAGCCGGGCTTCACGTCGACAGACCCGACCATTGATGGCAAGGCGGTTCAGAACGCTCATCGCAAACAACACTACCACCAGCCCTCGGATGATCTCTCGAGACCTGTTGACTGGGATTCCGCGGTGCGCTTCGCGCGCGCGAATGCGCGTATCGGCTACGCCATCGCGGAAGAAGATGCCCGCCCGACCTGGAACGAGGGCGATTTCTTCGGCGAGAAGTTCGGCAGGCAGGGGCCCGCCAAAACGAGCCCCTGAACGGCTACCAGATCTTTACGCGCTCTTCGGGCGGCAGGTACAACGCGTCGCCTTCTGTGACGCCGAAAGCTTCGTAGAATTCAGGCATGTTCCTGACGATGCCGTTGACGCGGTACTCAGCCGGTGAGTGTGGATCGGTGGCGATGCGCCGTCGTAGCTCTTCATCACGGTACTTGCGGCGCCAGACCTGGGCCCAGCCGAGTAGCGCCCGCTGCTCGCCCGTATAGCCGTCAATCAGTGGTGGCTCTTCGCCGTCCAGTGACATCTTGTAGGCGAGCATGCCGATACTCAAGCCGCCGAGATCGCCAATGTTCTCGCCGAGAGTGAATTCTCCATTGACGTTGAGGTCGTCGAAAGGCGCATACGCCGAAAATTGGTCAACGAGCCGGCCGGTGCGGTTTTCGAACTCGGTGCGATCTTCATCGGTCCACCAGTTGCGTAACGCCCCGTCACCGTCGAACGTGCTGCCTTTGTCGTCAAAGCCGTGCCCAATTTCGTGGCCGATAACCGCACCGATTGCGCCGTAGTTAACGGCGTCGTCTGCCTGCATATCAAAGAACGGGGGCTGCAGAATCGCGGCCGGGAAAGTAATCTGGTTCAGCGTTGGGTTGTATCCGGCGTTGACGGTCTGCGGCGTCATGCCCCACTCGGTACGATCTACCGGCCCTCCCTGGCGGTCAAGGCGCCGTTGATACTCGGCCAGCGCTGCCCTCTCAATATTGCCGAACAGGTCATCGGCTACGATGTCGAGCGCCGAATAATCGCGCCACTCGTCCGGGTAACCGATTTTTGGTTCGAACTTGTGCAGCTTCTCGAGCGCCTGCGCCTTGGTTTCATCGCCCATCCACTCGAGCTCCTTGATGCTCTTCTCATAAGCGGCGACCAGGTTGCCCACCAGCTCGAGCATTCGGTCCTTGGCCTCGGGTGGGAAGTGATTCTTGACGTAGACTTTGCCTACAACCTCGCCAAGGGTGCCATTTACAGTACTGACCGCGCGCCGCCAGTCTTCTTCCTGCTCCTCTATGCCGCTGAGGGCCGCGCTATAGAACGCGAAGTTCTGGTTGTCGAGCGCTTCGCCAAGCACGGACGCCCTGGTGTTAAGCGCCGTCCACTCCAGGTAGGTCCTCCAGGTATCGAGGTCCGTGTCCTGGATGATTCTGTCAAGCTCCCCCATGTAGTCGGTCTGCAGGACGATCAGCCCGTCGATCTCGGCCGCGCCCGCTTCGGCCAGATAGCCGCCCCAGTTGAAGGCCGGCATGACTGCGCCGAGATCGTCGGTCGCGACCTTGTTGTAGTTATTGGCCCAGTCGCGAGCCTTCTCCTTGCTCATGTGCGCGCCGGCGATCCGCGTCTCGAGCGCCATTATGGCCTCAGCGGCCTCGGCGCCATGTTCGAGCCCGGCGAGCTCGAACATCTTCGCGATGTGTGCGACGTATTCGTCGCGCAGTGCGGCGGACCTTTCGTCGTCGTTAAAGTAATACTCGCGATCAGGCAGGCCGAGCCCCGCCTGGTAGGTATACAGACCATAATTGCCCGGGTCCTTCATGTCGGCTATCTGCGCCAACACGAACGGCATACCGTAGCCGCGCTTTAGCGCGCCGGCGAAGTAAGTGGCGAGATCATCATGGCTCGAAATTGCCGCGATCCGGTCGAGCTCCGGCTGCAAAGGCTCGATGCCACGGGCCTCGCGTGTTTCCATATCGAGGTAAGACTTGTACAGGTCGCCGACCTTTTGCTCGTCGCTCCCCTGGGGAAAGTCACCTGTCGCCGCCATTTCGATGATGGCTTTGACGTCTTCCTGTGACTTGTCGCGCAGCATCGTAAAGGTGCCGTAATTGGACTTGTCGGCCGGCAACGTGAATTCCTCGACCCACCGGCCGTTCAGGTACGCGTAGAAATCGTCTCCAGGCCGGATGGCCGGGTTTATGTAGGTAGTATCGATGCCGGAGCGCAGCGACGACGACGCCTCGGTGGCCGGCTCCTGCCCACAGGCAGACAGCACAAGTAGCGCCGCAGCACCAAAGAGTGTTTTGTTCACTGTT
>Ga0316201_10002699_pt1 | contig 12744 bp, 12 predicted proteins | sample CS6wburrow_MG_FD_204516 | JGI IMG/M metagenome (GOLD analysis project Ga0316201, IMG submission 204516) | Coastal sediment microbial communities from Delaware Bay, Delaware, United States - CS-6 worm burrow | ecosystem: Environmental > Aquatic > Marine > Coastal > Sediment | place: USA... | reverse complement strand
CGGCAGCGAGGCGTATCGCGCCGTGGCTTTATGAAATTTTGCGCTGCCACGGCATCGATGATGGCCTTGCCGCCGATCATGATTCCGAAGGTTGCTGCTGCGCTTGGGCAGGCGCGGAGACCCTCGGTGATATGGCTTTCGTTTCAGGAATGCACGGGTTGCACCGAGTCACTGACCCGTAGCCACGCGCCCACGCTGGAAGGCCTGATTTTCGATCATATCTCGCTCGACTATCACCATACTTTGCAGGCCGCCGCCGGCGACGCCGCCGAACATGCGCGTGAAGAGGCGATGAAGCAACACCATGGCAAGTATCTGTTGGTCGTTGACGGCTCGATCCCTCTCGGTGAAAACGGCAACTTCTCCGCGATTGCCGGGATCAGTAATCTGGAGATGCTGAAGGAGGTTGCCGAGGGCGCGGCGGCGATCGTTTCGGTGGGAACCTGCGCGGCGTACGGCGGTTTGCCGATGGCAAACCCGAACCCCACAGGTGCTGCGTCGGTAGAGCAGATCATCAAGGACAAGCCGATAGTCAATGTGCCCGGGTGCCCACCCATCCCGACGGTGATCACCGGTGTGCTGGCGCACTACCTGACCTTCGGTCGCCTGCCCGAACTGGATCACCTGAAACGTCCGAAAGTTTTCTTCGGCCAGAACATTCACGATCGCTGCTATAGGAGGCCATTCTACGAGCGCGGCCAGTTTGCCGAGACCTTCGATGACGAAGGCGCGCGCAAGGGCTGGTGTCTGTTCAAGCTGGGATGCAAGGGGCCGACCACCTACAACGCCTGTGCGACTGCAAGATGGAACGAGGGGACAAGCTGGCCGATTGAATCGGGCCATGGCTGCATCGGTTGTTCCGAGCCGAACTTCTGGGATGCCGGCGGCTTCTACCGTGCGCTGTCGCTCCCGCATACGGATGTCGGCGAAACCATCCTCACTGCAGGTCTGGCTGGCGTCGCGGTAGGCGCCGCGGCTGCCGTCCTGAACCGCAAGCGCAAATCGGATGCGGTTAACACCCGTGAAACCATCACCATCAAAGACCTTGAGAAGGAGTCATAAACCATGGATGCCAATGAGCTACTCGCCTGGGCTCGGGGTCCGGGGTTCGATATCGCACTGATTGTTTTCGTCGCCGGGATGTTGCTGCGGATACTGGAGATCCTGGCCCTGGGCAAGAAGCCCGACCTGTCTCCGCCGCGCGGTAGTGGCCCCAAGGGCGGCATTCAAACCATTTTCACCCGCATGCTGCCGCGCAAAGCGGTGTTCGACAAAGAGCCGCTGCGGATCATCAACGGATACGTACTGCACATCGGCTTCTTCATTGTGCTTTTTCTGTATGGTCCGCACATCGTGTTGTTCGAGTCTTTCCTAGGATTCGGCTGGCCGGCACTGCCCTCTGGGATGATTGACGCGGTCGGTGCCGTCACGATTATCTCGCTGATCGTTGCGCTGGTGTTCCGGTTGAACAACAAGGTGCTGCGTTTCCTGACGACCAAGGACGACTATATCGCCTGGGCAGTGACCCTGTTGCCGCTGTTGACCGGCTATATGGCCTACAACCATCTGATCGCGTCTTATACGATGATGTTGGCTTTACACCTGCTCAGTGTGGAACTGCTGCTGGTCGTCGCGCCCTTCAGCAAGCTAACCCATATGTTCAGTTTCGCCATGGCCCGCTGGTACCAGGGTTACCAGGCCGGCCGTAGAGGAGTGGAATCATGAGTGCGCCCTCTGTCGAAAAAGGTATTCAGTCGATCAAAGGGCAGATAGACGCACCTGTCGCGAGTTTTTTCAGCGCCTGCGTGCACTGCGGCCTGTGTGCCGATGCCTGCCTGTTTTATACCGAGACCGGTGATCCAAAGTACACGCCGATAAACAAGGTCGAACCCATGCGCCGCATCTGGGAGCGCGAGTACACCCTGTTCGGCAAGGCCAAGGCCGCTCTCGGTCTATTGAAGGAGGTCGACGAAGAGACCTTTGCCGAGTGGGAGACGCTGGTCTATGACGGTTGTTCGCTGTGCGGCCGCTGTTCGCTGGTATGTCCGGTCGGAAACGACATCTCGGGCATGATCCGCAAGATCAGGGAAGGTTTTGCCGCAGCCGGGCATGCGCCCGAAGGCCTGATCGGTGCCAGTACCCGGGCGGTGGAGATCGGCAGCCCGATGGGCGTCAAGCTGCCAGCGGTAAAGGCGCAGATCAAACACCTGCGCAAGAACACCGGGCTGGACGTTCCGATCGATGTCAAGGGCGCCGAGTACCTGGTGTTGTTGTCGTCGATGGAGATCATGAACTTCCCCGAGTATCTGGAAGCCATCGCACGCATCATGCATCAGGCCGGCAAGACTTGGACCATTGCCTCCAAGGCGTTCGAGGCGACCAATAGCGGTGTGCAGATCGGTGTGTCCGATATTGCCAAACTGCTGGTCAGCCGTGTGGTTGATGCGGCCGATGAACTGGGTGTGAAGACGGTCATCAGCCCGGAATGCGGCCATGCGTTCACGGCCATCCGCTGGGACGGTGCGAATCTGATCGGTCGCCCTTACGGGTTCGAGGTCAAGCATATCCTCGAGGTCCTGGATGAGTTCGTCAGTCGGGGCCTGATCAAGACCGAGGGCATGGAAGACGCGAAACTCACGTATCACGATCCCTGTCAGATCGCGCGCAAGGGCGGGGTGGTGCAGCAACCACGCAACTTGCTGAACAAGATCGCCAGCAATTTCGTCGAGATGGAAGACGCAGGTGAAATGAACTGGTGCTGTGGTGGTGGCGGTGGTGTAAGCGCCAACGAGCGCGCCGACGAACTCAAGCTGACCGTATTCAATCGCAAGAAGGCGCAGCTGCAGGCGCTGGGCGTGGATACTCTGGTTACCGCATGTGCCAACTGTCGCCTGACCCTGGAAGAGGGTCTCGAAGAGAACGAAATGGATATTCCGATCGTCGGTCTGACCGAGATGCTTGCTGAGTATCTGGTCGAAGATGACAAGGAGGGGGCGTGATGAGCGGTATCGGCAATGACAGGCAGTTCCGTGATGCGTTGAATGGCCTCAGCATTGAGCAGCAACGTGCGGTTGGTGCCCTGTTCGTGGAGAACGTATCGGGCCTCAGCCAGGATCCTCGTGTTGACGCGGCCCTGGCTGCGGCCAGGGACGTCGGGCTGTCCGAGGATGCCCTGAATCTCGCCCGGCGCAGTATCAAGGCAGCCGCCCTGGAGGCGCACACCCGCTGTGGCGCCGACGGTGAATGGATCGACCAGGCAGGCTACTTTGTCGCACGCGCCGCCGAGGCATGTGTGGAGCCGGGTGGGCGTTCGCAGGGAAAGGGGCCGGCATGGAAGGCGGCGATGAGCGCGCGCATGGCGCGCACCTGCCTGGCGGCCGACAGTGACGAGGATTCGCACGACACTGAGAGCCAGGCGCAATATCAAATCTTGACCAGCTATCTGGATGCATGAGGACCAAGCCATGAGTGAACGCGTCGTCGTCGACCCCATTACCCGAATAGAGGGGCATCTGCGTATCGAGGCACAGATGAACGGCAACCAGATCGAGTCCGCCTATTCTTCGGGCACCATGGTACGGGGGCTCGAAATTATCATGCGTGGTCGTGATCCGCGCGATGCATGGGCCTTTGCGCAGCGTATCTGCGGTGTCTGCACCCTGGTGCACGGCATTGCCTCCGTGCGTTCGGTGGAGGATGCGCTGGATTACGAGATCCCGGCCAACGCCCAACTGATCCGCAACCTCATGATCGCGGCCCAGTATGTCCATGATCATGTGATGCACTTCTATCATCTGCATGCCCTGGACTGGGTGGACGTGGTTTCTGCGTTGAGTGCAGAGCCAAAGGCGACCGCAGAGCTTGCACAAAGCCTGTCCAACTGGCCAAAGTCCTCGCCGGGCTACTTTGCCGATATGAAGAAAAAGCTCAAGACCTTCGTCGAAGCAGGCCAACTGGGCATCTTCGCCAAGGCCTATTGGGGGCACCCGGCCTACAAGCTGCCTCCCGAGGCCAACCTGATGGCGGTCGCGCACTATATCGAGGCCCTCGAATGGCAGCGTGACGTGGTCAAACTGCACGCCGTTTTCGGTGGCAAGAACCCGCATCCGATGTTCCTTGTCGGCGGGACGCCCAATCCGATCGACCTCGAATCGGACTCGGCGATCAATGCGAAGAAATTGTCACTGGTCCAATCCATCATCGACAAGATGCGTATCTTTGTCGATCAGGTCTATGTGCCGGATACGCTGGCGGTAGCTGGTTTCTACCCGGAATGGTTCAGCCGTGGTGAGGGACTGGGTAATTTCCTGGTGTTTGGCGATTTCCCCTCGGCCGAACCCGGCTCCAACCTGCGCGATCCGATGAGCTGGTGGATTCCGCCCGGGGCGATCCTTGGCCGCAATCTGGACGAGATCCATGAAGTGGATCTGCGTGCCGATTCTGAGGTTCAGGAGTTCATCTCTCACAGCTGGTACGAGTACGAAGACGGCAAAGACAAGGGACTGCACCCCTGGGAGGGCGAGACCAGTTTCGACTACAAGGGGCGTGGTGGACCGGACACCCCGTATAAGCAGCTGAATGTCGAGGACGGTTATTCGTGGTTGAAGTCGCCGCGATGGAAAGGCCATGCCATGGAGGTTGGTCCTCTGGCGCGGGTGCTGTTGCTGTATGCGAAGGGCGATGACGCGACTCGCAACCTCGTTGATTCCACGCTCAGCAAACTCGGTGCCGACAAGCGCGCGCTGTTCTCCACCTTGGGGCGCACCGCAGCGCGTACGCTCGAAACCAAGTTGATAGCCGACAAGATGCAGACCTGGATGGATTCGCTGTTGGCCAACATCAAGGCGGGTAATACCCGCACCTTCAACGAGAAGCAGTGGGATCCGTCAAGTTGGCCAAAGGAGGCGAGGGGTGTTGGCTTCATGGAGGCGCCACGCGGTGGCCTGGCACACTACATCGTGATCAAGGACCAGAAGATAGATAACTACCAGGCCGTAGTTCCTTCGACGTGGAACGCCGGTCCGCGTGATCCGGACAACAAGGCCGGTGCATACGAGGCGGCGTTGCAGGACAATCATCAGCTGCACGATCCCAAACAGCCGGTCGAGATCCTGCGCACGATTCACAGCTTCGACCCCTGCATCGCCTGCGCTGTACATCTGACCGATGAGGAAGGCGAGGAGATGCTGCAGGTCAAGATTCGCTGAACCCCGCCCGAAGCTAACCGTCGTCCGCATGGCGCGGGCGGCGGTTTTCTGTTGCCCCCAATCCGAAAGTCTCTACCATGAACGACTGACAAAAGTCCCCGACGCCCAGGAGAAGTACGTGCAGGACACTCATATCAGTCTCGCCCATGGCAACGGCGGGCGCCTTATGCGCGAGTTGATAGAAGAGATCTTCGCGCGCCATCTTGGTGGCGGCCATCTCGATGTGCATGTCGATGCCGCGACGATCGAGATGCCCTTCGGGCGTCAGCTGATCACCACCGATGGCTTCACCGTTCAGCCGTTAGAATTCCCTGGGGGCGACATCGGGACCTTGGCGGTGCATGGGACCTGCAATGACCTCGCCGTCTCTGGGGCGACGCCTTGTTTTCTTACCCTCAATGCGTTCGTCGAGGAAGGTCTTGAGGTGGCGCTGCTCGACCGCCTGGTAGCGTCCATCGCCCGTGCCGCGGCAGAAACAGGGGTGGCCGTAGTGGCTGGCGACACCAAGGTGTTGCGTCGCGGTGAAGGTGGCGGTCTGTATCTGGCCACCACCGGAGTGGGTGTTGCCTCGTCCGATCTGGATCTTTCGATCGCCAATATCCGTGCCGGCGACAGGATCCTAGTGAGCGGCCCGGTCGGAGATCATGGAATCGCCGTGATGCTGGCGCGTGAGGAATTCGGCATGCGCGGTGACCTGCAATCGGATGCCGCCAGCGTACTGCCTTTGACCCAGGCCGCGGGTCGGGTGCCGGGTTTGCGCTTCATGCGCGACCCCACGCGTGGTGGTTTGGCTACTGTGATGCACGAGCTGATGCATGTGACCGGGTTGCAGGTTCGCCTGCAGCAGATGGATGTCCCGGTGCACGATGCCGTTGTCTCGGTGTGTGAAATGCTTGGCTACGATCCTTTGTACCTGGCGTGCGAGGGAAGGGTGGTGGCAATCGTTGCAGCGGATGCGGCCGATCAGTTGCTGTCGGTTTGGCGGACCACCCCCGGGGGGCAGGGAGCGGCCTGCGTGGGTGAATTGATCGAAGGCCGCGAGCGCGTCGTGTTGGTAACGGAACTCGGTGGCGAACGGATCCTTGAAGAACTCGAGGACGATCCGCTGCCCAGAATCTGTTGACTCGAACGCCTGCTATGACGGAGTGGCTTACTGCAGCCGAAAAAAAGGGCCCCGGAGGGCCCTTCGAATTGTTTAAACGAAGATCTAGCTGTTGATCAACCCCAGCTGTCGCTCTTGATGTTTTCGAACCAGCTATACGCGTAGTTGACCTCGCGGGCACGCATCTCGGGGCTGCTGTCCTTCGGCGTCAGGCCACCAGAGCCCTTGACCTTGCTCAGCTTGCCTTCTTTCAGGTCGTAGACCATGGCAACCGAAATGGCGTCGTTCGGACCGACGATCGAGTAGCAGGTGTTGACGAGCGAAGGGTCGCCAGGCTGCTCGCCGTTCAGCAGGGCCACGATTGCGGCAGCTGCGGTCTTGGCTTCCGAGTTGGCGGCATAGCCGGACTTCGGCAGTGGCTTGGCGACCGATGCGTCACCCACCACGTGGATGTTCTTCTGCATGGTCGATTCGAAGGTGCGTCCATCGATCGGGCACCAGCCCTTGTCGTCGGTCAGGCCAGCCTTGTGAGCGATAGCGCCTGCCTTCTGTGCCGGGATAACGTTCGCCACGTCCACCTTGTGCGCGGTATCGCCGACATACAGGGTGTTGGTGTTCGCGTCCACGCGGGTGACTTTGCCGCCCTTGGAGGCACCGACCCACTCGATGTGGTTCGGGAAGTGGCGCTCGAACGCCTGGGTGAACAGGCCCATCTTCGAGAATTTGTCTTTGCTGTCGAGGATAAGCACCTTGGACTTGGGCTTATGCTCCTGCAGATACATGGCGATCTGGCAGGCGCGCTCGTAAGGCCCGGGCGGACAACGGAACGGATTCGGTGGCGCGGCGATAGCGACTACGCCACCATCCGGCATGGCCTCGAGCTGCTTGCGCAGCAGGACGGTCTGTGTGCCGGCCTTCCAGGCGTGAGGCATGGCCTCCATTGCAGCCGCGTCATAACCTTCGATGTTGTCCTGGAAAGAGATGCCCGGCGCAACGATGCAGCGATCGAAGGCGTAGCTCTCGCCACCCGCGGTCGTCACCTTCATGCCAGCCGCGTCGATTTCGGTGACCGTGTCGTGAACCACGTTGACACCGTGGCCCTTCAAGCCTTCGTAGGTGACCTTGATGGTGTCCATGGCGCGGTGACCGGAGAGTACCTCGTTACTCAGGAAGCAGGTGTAGTACTCTTTGTTGGGCTCGATCAGTGTTACGTCGATCGACGAATCTGCCATGCGGATGTACTTGGCGGCGGTTGCGCCACCGACACCGCCACCGACCACGACGACCTTCTTGCTGGCCGCACCGACGATTGCCGGGAAACCAATAGCGCTTACGGCGGCAACGCCACCAGCGGCCTGGATGAATTTTCTACGTGTAAAATTTGCCATTGTTGGATTCCCCCTGATTACTGCTGGCTGGCGAAGAAGTTCAGCACAGATTCGATCTCAGCGTCGCTGAGCTTCTCGACTTGCTTCTTCATCTTCTTCGGCATCTCGCGATGACCACTCTGGTAGTCGGCCATGGAGTACTGCAACCATGGAAGCCACTGACCGGCCAGGATGCCTGCGTCATCATCCGGAAGGGCTCCGTTCTCGTCGTGACACTTTGCACAGCCCTTTTCGTAGATCTCGGCACCGGCCTTCGCCTTTGCGGCATCGTGCGGCACCTTGGCCTTGTAAACGGGCATTTTGGCGAAGTGGGCACCCATCTGCTCGATCTGCTCGTCAGTGTAACCCTTGGCGATGCGGTTCATGATGGTTGCCGGGCGGGCATCTTCTGCGTGTCCCTTGTCTTTCGGCAGGGCCTTGAAGCCCATCATCGATTCGACGAAGTAGGCCTCGGACATCCCGGCCAGGTTTGGCGAGGCGGGGCCTACGCTTTTACCATTCGTACCGTGGCACCCGGCACAGGTGTTGGCCATTGCGCTGGCGCTTGGTCCGGCTAGCACCTGGGTGGTGCCGACCATAAAGACAGAGCCGATCAGCGCGACAAGCGCTTTTTTGTTGCAGCCCATAATTCCTCCTGGTTTCTCTTTTGTTGGAAGGGGTTTTCGGTAATCGGCACTCGTGGCCGGGTTATCTTTCTTATTCAGAACGCATCAATCTATATGACGTGCATCTGGCAGTATTTGATACAGATCAATTTGCAAAGGCCTGGAACAGGCCGCCACCACTTGGTCTGCCGCCCAGTCTAGCGTAATAGACGGCCAATTCATTAATTTCATCGCGGGTAAGCGACTTGGCAATGATGCGCATACGGCTGTAGATGTCGTTCGCGCGCTTTTCCTTCGCGTAATCTTTCATCGTATTGACGAAATACTTTACGTTCTGGCCCGCGATCGCAGGTACGTCGATGATGGCGCCTTCGCCACGCGGCCCGTGACAGGATGCGCAGGGCTGAATCAGACGGGTTTTGTCCCCGCGAAACACGAGTTTCATGGTTTCTTCGCTCACGGTTTCGTCTTCATCCACCTCTACTTTTGGGATCGGCTGCTTGGAGTACCAGGCGGCGAGGCCCGCCATTTGCCCATCGGTCAGGCGCTCGACTGCCTCGCTCATCTTTTTGTTCTTGCGGCTGCCATCCTTGTAATCGCGCAGTTGTTTGAAGGTATAGGCGGCGACCTGGCCGGCCAGGGTGGGGTGTTTGTCCCGATCCGGTTCTGCACCGCGTTCACCGTGGCAATCGAGACAGGCATTTACGTCTTCGGTTTCGACCGTTTCGATGTTAGCGCCGATTTCCGGATTGCCTTTTTTCACCAGACGGTGGGTCTCAACGGTCCAGGCGACATTGGATGAGGGCTCTGCCTGGGCCAGGCCCAATGGCAGAAGCGCTGAAATCAGGATGAGCAGTTTGTGCATTTTCATTCTATTAGTACCCCCAGGGCATCGAACCGGGTGCATCCATGATCAGTAACTGGACGATCGGGATGCCATACGCTACAACCATCCAGACGGCTACGATGCCGTTCCAGAGGGCAAAGCCGTTCATTGGCTTGGGGACGCTCATCGGCGGGTAGACCGCGACGGCCCAGTCGCCATGGGTGGCCTCGTTGCTCTTCTTGGTGAGGTGCGACATCAGCAGGTTGAGGACGAACAGGAGCGCCGAGAACAGGAGGATGGCGCCACCGACGATCATCGCAAGCTCATGCGGGTCCCACCGTGCGACCAGGGGTGAATCATACGGCGTGGAGGAGATCCGGCGCGGCTGGCCGAGCAGGCCCAGCACGTGCCAGGGCATGGTCAGCACCAGCATGCCGATGGTCCAGAGCCATAGCTGCAGCACCGCCATGCCGCGCGAGGCGAGGGGGCGGCCGGTCAGCTTGGGCCACAGGTGGTAGGCGACCGCCAGGTACATAATGACCGTGGTGCCGGCAAAGATCAGGTGAAAGTGCCCGGTCACCCATTGGGTATTGTGCACCAGGGAGTTCATCTGGTAACTCGCGTTGATCATGCCGCCCCAGCCACCGGCGATCAGCATGAACAGTGCGAGCATCCCGGCGACGACCATGGGCTCTTTCCAGTCCAGTGCCGTGATCCAGCCGAACAGTCCCTTGCCGCCGCGCAGACGGCCGGCGCCTTCCAGCGAGGCCAGCACGGTGAATCCGGTCAACAGGGTGGGTACGGCAACGGCAAAGGTACCCAGCATATGCAGGAATTTAAAACCTGCTGCCTGCTGCGGGTCCATGTACAGGTGATGGAAGCCGATCGGCACGCTGATGACCAACAGCATGATGAACGCGACGCGGGCCATCTCGTCACTGAACAGCCGCCCGCCGGCCAGTTTCGGCAGGATGGTGTACATCGCGATGTAGGCAGGAAATAGCCAGAAGTACACAATGGCGTGCAGGGTCCAGGAGAACAGCGTGCGGGCCAGACCCGGGTCGACGGTGTCCATCAGGCCCAGCGACCAGGGGATCAGCTGGAACAACATCTCGATGCCGACGCCTGCACTGGTCCACAGCCACATGATGGCATTGGCCGTGGTGCCGTACATTGCAAGCGGTACGACCTTGCCTGGGTTGTCACGCTTCCAGGTGACGACCGACATGATCATCTCCAGGCACCAGAGCCAGGATCCGACCACCAGCAGCGTGGCGCCGATGTAAAACATCGGGTGGGCCATGAGCGGCGGATAGAAGGTGTAAAGCACCGAGGCCTTGCCGGTCAACAGCGGGATAGCCGCCATCACCGTGCCGCCGAGGGCGATAAAGAAAGCGGCCCACGCTAGCCCCCTGTTCCAGAGTTGGCGCTTCAGGGTCGAGGTGGCCGTGTAGTAGCCAAAGCCCATGATGAAGAAGGTCGTGAGCACGAAGCCCATCAGCACGCCGTGCGTGGAGACCGAGGCGAAGTACAATTCGTGAGATTCGATTTCTGGAAACAGGCCGCTGCGATTCATGACCTGGTAAAGGCCAAGAATGATCGCGACGAAAAATGCGGCGAACGCGACCCAGAAATTCGCAAGGACCACAGATTTTGATTTGTCGTGCATGGTTATTTTTCCCGGATTTCTTGTATCGGCAACGGTCAGCCCTTGGGCACGACTTTCAGCTTGGACCACATGTAGTCATGTCCAAGCCCACAGTATTCATTGCACAGGAACTGCGATTCGCCTTCACGATTGAATCTGGTGGTTACTTCCGACACGTACCCAGGGATAACCATGGTGCTCATATTGGTGAAGGGCACGTGCACCCCGTGCACGATGTCCGGGCTGGTGATCCTGAAGGTGACGTCTGTATCTGCGGGGACCTCTACCATCTGCGGGTAGAAGGAATAGCGCGCCGCGACCATGCGTACGGTGATCGACCCATCGGGATTGTTTGTTACACCGAGATTGTCTTCGGCGAATTCACCGGACAGGTGCAGGGTCTTAGGATCGATGGTTTCAACGTTGCTTGGCGGATGCATGTTCATCATCACAGCCGCATAGGTCATGGAGGCCAGCATGACTACCGTCATGAAGCCGATGACGTACATCCATTTTTTCTCGAGTGGATCGATATGCATCTGATGTCCCTCTCTCTACGCCACCGGCCCGTGCGACATAAACAGGCCGAAGAAGAAGTACAGCCAGCCCACCAGCATGGCTATACCGATTGCTAGTATCAGCGCCCAGGTGCCCCGGGGCGGCGCCTCCAGGATGCGTCTCTGTTCTTCTTCCGACAATTCGGACATTATGAAATCTCCATGTATTTCTATTGCTTACTGGTTTTCTCTGATGTTTCAGATGAGAAAGGCCGCATCGTCGAGACAGCGCTTTCCACAGTTGACTGGTCTTAGTTGGATACCTGCAAAAAACGGGTTTGTCACGGGTGCCCGAGTATTCTTTTTCTGGCGGTTTTCGGTCAATCGTGGGCGGAAGATATACTGAATGGCGGGTGTTTTGAAGGGCTTTCTTTTTCTATAAGTGATTGGTTATAAATAAAATTAACCTGGATCAGGTTGCTGGGCCGTATTCGTGTGCGGAAGAAGCGGGCGGGGGCTCCGTTTAGAAGGGTGCCGTCAGCCAGGCGGCTGACGGGCGAGGATTCAGGTATTGCAGTCCGCGACAACTTTCCAGCGGCGGTTGTCGTGTTCGTTTCGGCTGACCTTGCTGCGAATCCAGTTGCGGGCGGCGTCTGCATCTTCAAATCCGAGATAGTCGCCATTTTTCGGGTCGCTGACAAAAGCCCAACCAAACAGGCCGCGTTTTTCTACGCGGTATGAGCCGGTTTGCTCGTTGTGCACAATGCGGTACATGGCCTCATCTCCACTATATTAACGAATACTAAGATATGGATTGCTGCAAAGATGTCAAGTCGCCCTATTGACGCAGCCGAAGCATCTTGCTAGGGGGTCGACATTCCTTCTGGTTAGCTGTCGGGCTTGCCGCCGCGCAGCCGCAGGGCGTTGACAACCACCAGCAATGAACTGAGCGACATGCCGATCGCTGCCCCCCAGGGAGCGATCAGGCCGAGGGCGGCTGCGGGTACCGCCAGAAAGTTGTAGCCGGCGGCCCAGGCCAGGTTCTGAAAGATGATGCGCCGGATCTTGCCTGCCAGGCCACGCATGTCCGCGATCACCCCGAGCTCGTTGCCGAGCAGCAGTAATCCGCTGTTGACCTGGGCCAGTTCGGTCGCGTGGCCAAAGGATACCGAAACGTCGGCTGACGCCAGCGTCGGGGCGTCGTTGATCCCGTCACCCACCATCGCGACGCGTTCGCCCTGCGACTGGTGTGCGCGAATCCAGCGCAGCTTGTCGGATGGTTTCAGGTCGCCGAGGGCCTCATCAAATTCCAGGTCGGCGGCGAAAAGGTCGACGCTCGCCTGGGCGTCGCCGCTTAACAAGACGATCCGTTTAACACCTTGAGTGCGCAGCGCCCGGACAAGCCTGGCCGCGCCGGGACGGGTGCGGTCACTCATGGCAAACAGGGCGCCGGCGCCATGGCCGTCACTCA
>Ga0316201_10002698_pt1 | contig 12745 bp, 11 predicted proteins | sample CS6wburrow_MG_FD_204516 | JGI IMG/M metagenome (GOLD analysis project Ga0316201, IMG submission 204516) | Coastal sediment microbial communities from Delaware Bay, Delaware, United States - CS-6 worm burrow | ecosystem: Environmental > Aquatic > Marine > Coastal > Sediment | place: USA... | reverse complement strand
TTCGACGTTACGCCGGCGCGGTTGGTCACGGGCCTGATCACCGAACGCGGCATCTGCCCGGCCAGCGAGGCCGGTCTGCTGTCGCTTTACCCGGAGCGGGCCGGCGACTGAGCCGGATCGTTCCGATCCTTTGGTCTGTTGCCACGAGAAAGCCTGAACTTCACCGTTGATCCTCCGTTTCCAGTGAACTGTAGTTGGACCCAATGATCGAGCGAAGTGAGCAATTGTCATGAAACGTCTGGTTGGAATAGCAGCGATCATTGCGGTGATAGCACTGAACATAGACCGTTGCGCTCCAATCACGGATTTTTGGCGTCCCTTAACTGAAAGCTCTTCTGAGGGGTGCCGAATAAAAGGGAATATCAGTTTAAGCGGCGAGCGTATTTACCACGTGCCGGGCGGGGAATGGTACGACGAGACAAGAATCGACAGGTCGAAGGGAGAGCGATGGTTTTGCTCAGAAGACGAAGCACGAGCGGCAGGATGGCGTAGAGCCTATGAATAGCGGATTCGAAACCCCTGTGCCAAATTTGTGACATGGATGGTTTCGCCCCGCCCGGCGAAACCGCTATGTGCTCAGTGTTCGCCGCCCATCGCGTACTTGATGCCGGCAGCCACGCCGTCGGCAAAATCGTCAAAGTTCTCGTAGTTCATGCGCTCGGCGTAGGCGACGAGCGTACCGACCAGTTGACGCATCTCGGCGACTTCCTCGAGGCTTCGACCGCAGCCCTCGCAGTGGGTCCCCTCATCAGTGCATTCGCCGTTGCAGGGTTTGAAGATCACGACACGCTCCTATCGACCTGGGTGAGGGATTCAGCTTAACGGCAATCGCCGGGCGGGCGCTTGGCCTCGGTCAATCACCCGGCCGATTGTCAGTCGTCGAGCAGATACCTGTCCTCGGCAAAACGCTCGAACATCTTGACGACGTAGCTGCACGTCGGCGTCCTGACTGAACCATCAGTGAATCTGCAATCAAGCTTGCCGGTTTTCGCAGTTAGCCCCGGTAGTCGATGAAGTGCTTGTTTTCGAAGAGCCGCACGCCGGTCATTCGCTCGATCCAGTACAGCAGCCGGTACCGGACGCTCAGGCGCTTGCGGGTGGTTGAGAGTTCCGGGTGCCAGTTCAGCCGCTCCAGGCGGTCCCGCATCACGGCCGGGTGCGTGCCCTCGAACCGGCGCAGGCTGTCGTAGTTCTGTTCGTACAGGTACTCGTCGTCCGGCCGGTCCATGGTGCGAATGTGCTTGGAGTCCGGCGACCAGAATTCTTTTGCCCCGTCCACCTTGTCCTTCATCAGCTTTGGCGGCCTGACCCAGCCGTAGTGGTACATCTCGCCGCCGGAAGGCGCGGCCGTGAGCTTGCCGCCGCCCTGCCGCCGGAATCCCTGCGCGTCGTTCCAGGAGCGAATGGACCGGTCGTTGCGGACGATCCGGACCTCGTAGCGGTACCAGCGGCGGGAATCGGCAACGTAGTCGTAGGTGCCGTAGAAATGCTGGTAGCGGAAGGTCAGCCCGTCCACCGCGCGGTTGCCGAGATGCTGCTGCATGGCCGCCCGAATGGCCGGGTGGAAACGTTCGTGCAGCACCTCGTCAGCCTGGATGTAGAAGCACCAGTCGTATTCGGGGGGGATTGCGTCCAGCGCCTTGTTGGTCTCGGCGGCGAGAACCTTGCCGCCTTCCTTCAGGGCGGGATCCCAGACCGTGTCCAGGATTTCGATCTTCCCGTCGCCGATCGATGCGATCAGGTCCCGGGTGCCGTCATCGCTGTCCCCGACGGCCACAATAAACTTGTCGCACAACGGGAGTATCGATTCGATGGCCTCCACGGCCGGGAAGTCGAATCGCACCGCGTTCTTGACGATGGTGAATCCGCAGACCTTCATGCCGGTCAGCCTAACCTGGATTTGGCGTCGCGTTCGGGGCCGCCCAGAAAGCGGCGCTGGGCACGCTGGCCGAGCCGGGTCAGAATCTCGTAGTTGATCGTACCGGCCCGCCGGGCGACTTCCTCCAGGCTGATGTCGGGTCCGATCAGGTCGACCCGGCAGCCCGGCTGCACGCATTCGTCCGGAACGCCCGTGACGTCCAGTGTGATCAGGTCCATCGAGACCCGGCCCACCACCGGAACCCGCTGCCCCCCGACCACGGCAACGCCGCGATTGCCCAGTGACCAGGGGTAGCCGTCCGCGTAGCCGGTGCCGACAGTCGCGATTCGCGTGCCCGGCGCAGCGGTGTGGGTGGCGCCGTAACCCAGCGGCGTGGGGTCGGCGATTTCCCGCAGTTGCAGAATGCGGCTCTGTATCCGGAGCACGGGCCGGCCCGGATGACGGTCATCGATGAAAGGGTTGCCGCCGAACAGGGCGATGCCGACGCGGGCCATGTTTCCGGCCGAGCCGTTGCCTTGCAGCGAGCCCGCGGAATTGCCGATGCTGGTCGGGGCATCGGGCAGCAGCCGGCGCAGTTCGTCGAACCGCCGCAGCTGCTCCCGCAACAGGGGCGAACTCCGGTCGTCGGCGCAGGCAAGGTGGGTCATGACATACCGGATGTCGAGGTCCGCCAGATCCGGGCAGCGCTCGAGCAGCTCCGTCAACTCGCGCCGGCCCATGCCAAGGCGGGTCATTCCGGTGTCGATGTCGATCACCGCCGGCAATCTCGAACCGGCCTCACGGGCGCTGTCAGCCCAGAATTCGCCCTGCTCCGGAGTAATCAGAACCGGGATCAGGCCGTGCTCGTGAAATGCATTCGCGCTGGTGCGGGTAACGCCCTCGAAGACGAAGATGTCCGCATCCGGCAGCAGACGGCGCAGCGTGACGCCCTCCCGGTGGGTCGCCGTGAAGAATTGCCGGCAGCCTGCGTGGAACAGGGTCCTGGAAATCCGCTCAATGCCCAGTCCGTAGGCGTCCGCCTTGACGACGGCCGCGCAATCAGCGGGCGCCACGGCCTCGCGGCAGGCGCGGTAGTTGGCCGTGAGCGCGTCCAGGTCAATGGTAATGAGAGTGCTCAGCGCCCGATCCTCAATGTCGAACTATCACGAACGTTTTCCGCCGGCCGGGTTGCGATTCGGCAACTCAGACGGCTCCCATGACCGACTTCACCTCGAGGAAGTCTTCCAGCCCGTACCGGCCCCATTCACGGCCATTGCCGGACTGGCGGTAGCCGCCGAAGGGCGCCTGATTGTCATTCGGCGCACCGTTCAGGTGGACCATGCCGGTGCGCAGGCGGCGCGCAATGGCCATCGCCTCTTCCGCGGAGCCGCCCCAGACGTAGCCGGACAGGCCGTACTCGGTGTCGTTGGCGACGCGCACGGCCTCGTCGACCGTCGCGTAGGGGATCATGCACAGAACCGGGCCGAAGATTTCCTCGCGCGCGATTGTCATGTCGTTGTCGACATCGCGAAAGACGGTCGGCCTGACGTAGTAGCCGGTCTCTAGTCCGTTGGGCTTGCCCGGACCGCCCGCGGCGATCCGCGCACCTTCCTCGACGCCCTTTTCGATCAGGGCCTGAATCTTCCGGTATTGTCCAGCGCTGACGACCGGCCCGATGTGCGTGCCTTCCGCCAGCGGGTCGCCGACCACCGTGCGCTCGGCGGCGGCGACCGCGATCCCGACCGCCTCCTCGTAACGGCTGGCGGGCACCAGCATCCGGCTGGGGGCGTTACACGACTGCCCGGAATTCGAGAACATGTCGCGCACGCCGTGGGTCACGGCCTCTTCCAGCGGTGCGCTTTCCAGGATGATGTTGGCCGACTTGCCGCCCAGTTCCTGCGCGACGCGCTTGACCGAGTCCGCCGCGGCCTTGGCCACCAGCACCCCGGCGCGCGTGGATCCGGTGAAGGACATCATGTCGATATTCGGATGCGCGGACATCGCCGCGCCGACACCCGGCCCGTCGCCCTGGACCAGGTTGAACACGCCGGCCGGAGCGCCCGCCGCATCCAGAATTTCCGCAAATATCTTCGCGCTGACCGGTGCAATTTCGCTGGGTTTCAGCACCATGGTGCAGCCCGCCGCCAGCGCCGGAGCGACCTTGCAGGCGATCTGGTTCACCGGCCAGTTCCACGGGGTGATCAGGCCGCACACGCCGATGGGCTCCCTCAGCACCTTGGAGTGGCCGGCGGATTCCTCGAAATCGAAGGTCTCGAGGGCGGCCATGGCCACCTTGAGGTGCCCGAGTCCGCTGCCCGCCTGCGCCTTGAGCGCGAAAGGGGCCGGCGCGCCCATCTCCGCCGTGATCGCCGCCGCCAGATCGTCGTAACGCAGTTTGTACGATTCGACAATGCGGGCCAGCAGGTCGAGCCGCTGCCGCACGCTCCACTGCGAATATTCAGCGAACGCGGTTCGCGCAGCCTGGACGGCCCGGTCCACATCTTCGGCGGTGCCGAATGACACCTGCCCGACAGGCGCCTCCGTCGCCGGGTTCACAACGTCGTGAAGCGTGCCGCCGCTGGAGGCTGACCATTCGCCGCCAATGTAATTCTTCGTGCAGTCGTACATGTCATACACCCCGTGTGGATGATGCGGGCCGATGATGCCGGTCAATTCGGGAAAGATGGGGGCGTCCCGATGGCAGCCCAAGACAATCCTTCCGCCCCCTCTGGACTGGCGCGCGGAGCAAAAGCGCATTATCTTGACCAGTCCGGCACCCGCTGGCCGATTGAACCGAATAGAAGAGGATGATCGCATGCTTGGCCTGATGCAAGACTACCCGCTGCTCACCCACACCATTATCGACCACGGCGCGCTGAACCACGGCGAGCGCGAGATGGTCACCCGCAGCGTCGAGGGACCGCTTCGGCGCTGTACGCTGGCCGACGTGCGCTCGCGGGCGCTGCGCGTCGCGAAGGCGCTGGAGCGGGAGGGCGTCAAGCTCGGCGACCGGGTCGCCACCATGGCCTGGAATACCGAACGCCACATCGAAGTCTGGTTCGGCATCATGGGGCTGGGCGCCATTTGCCACACGCTCAACCCGCGGCTGTTCGCCGAGCAACTGGACTACATCATTAATCACGCGGAAGACGACATCGTGTTCGTGGACCTGACGTTCGTGCCGATCCTGGAGGCCCTGAAGGATCGGCTGGGCTCGGTTCGCAAGTACATCGTCCTGACCGATGCGGACCATTTTCCCGCCACCGCGCTGCCGAATGCCGTGGCATATGAGGAGTGGATCGCCGGCGTTGACGACGATTTCGCGTGGAAGCATTTCGACGAGAATACGGCGGCCGCGCTGTGCTACACCTCGGGGACGACCGGCCATCCGAAAGGCGTGCTCTATTCGCACCGTTCCAACGTGCTGCATGGCCTGATGGCCAATCAACCCGACGTCTTCGGTTTGCGTTCGGAGGACTCGTTGCTGGCCATCGTGCCCATGTTCCACGCCAACGCCTGGGCGCTGACGTTCTCGGTGCCGGCCGCCGGCGCCAAGATGGTGCTGCCGGGCGCCGGCATGGATGGCGCCAGCATCTACGAGTTGCTGGAGGACGAGAAGGTGACCGCCACCGCCGCCGTGCCCACCGTCTGGCTCGGCCTGCTGCAATACCTCGAGCAGACGGGCAAGAAACTGCCCCACCTGAACCGGGTCGTGGTCGGCGGGGCGGCGTGCCCGCCGATGATGATCCGCAAATTCGAACTCGACTACGGCGTCGAGCTGATCCACGGCTGGGGCATGACCGAGATGTCGCCGATCGGCACGACAGGCAAGATGAAGCATGCGACTTCCGGCCTGGACCGCGAGGCGCAGCTGAAACTGAAGGAAAAGCAGGGCCGGACGCCTTACCTGGTGGAAATGAAGGTGGTCGACGACGACGGCAATGAACTCCCGCGCGACGGCCAGTCGTCGGGTCATCTGCTGGTCCGCGGACCCTGTGTGGCCAAGGGCTACTACAAGCTGGAGGAGTCGGCCCTGGACGAAGACGGCTGGTTCGATACCGGCGATATCGCGAATATCGACGAGCTGGGCTTCATGCAGATCACCGACCGGGACAAGGACGTGATCAAGTCCGGCGGCGAGTGGATATCGTCGATCGAGGTGGAGAATGCCGCCGTCGGCTGCCCGGGCGTGGCTGAGGCGGCGGTGATCGGGCTGCCGCATCCGAAATGGACGGAGCGCCCGCTGTTGATCATCATGCGCGAGGCCGGGTCTGAGGTCGACGCCCAGACGATCCTCTCCTACCTGGATGGTAAGATCGCGAAATGGTGGATGCCCAACGACGTGGTGTTCGTCGACGAAATTCCGCACACGGCAACGGGCAAGATCCAGAAAATGGACTTACGCAAACAATTCAAGGACTTCGAGTTCTCAAATTGAGCGCCGTGCCGAACGCATGACCGCCTCAGCCGTATCGCTCGCCGAAATCGTCGAATCCGCGGTCGCCTCCCAGCGCGGCCGCATCGGACCACTGTTGCCGGTCCTGCACGCCATCCAGGACACGCTGGACTACATTCCGTCCGACGCCGTTCCGATGATTGCCTCCGCGCTGAACCTGTCGCGGGCCGAGGTCCACGGCGTCATGACCTTCTACCACGATTTTCGCTCTACGCCATCCGGTGAGCACGTCGTGCACCTGTGCCGGGCGGAAGCCTGCCAGGCCGCGGGCGCCCGTGAGCTGGAGCGGCATGCCCGCGAAAGCCTGGGCGTCGGTTTCGGGGAGACCACCGCCGACGGGTTGGTCACGCTGGAGCCGGTCTACTGCCTGGGCAACTGCGCCTGTTCGCCCTCGATTCTAATCGACGACGAAATCCATGCCCGGGTGTCCCCGGCCAGGTTCGACGAACTGGTCGAGCTTCTGCGGGAGGAGGGATGATGGGCGTCAAAGTATTCGTGCCCCGCGACGCCACGGCCTGCGCGTTGGGCGCCGACGCCGTTGCAGAGGGCATCCGCGCGAAGGCGGCGGCGCACGGCATCGATGTGGAGGTGGTGCGAAACGGATCGCGCGGCGCATTCTGGCTGGAACCGCTGGTCGAGGTGGACGGCGGCGGGGAGCGGCTGGGATACGGCCCGGTCGGGGTCGCGGACCTCGACAGCCTGTTCGAGGCCGGTTTCCCCGGCAATGCGGATCACCCGCTTGCGCTGGGGCCGGTGACCGGTGTCGACTGGCTGGCGAGCCAGCAGCGCCTGACCTTCACCCGGGCCGGCTGGACCGATCCGCTATCGCTGGACGATTACCGCCGGCTCGACGGCTTTGCAGGGCTGGAGCGCGCGCTCGGCCTGACCCCGCAGGAGATCGTCGACGAAATAAAAGAATCGGGGCTGCGGGGCCGCGGCGGCGCGGCGTTCCCGACCGGCATCAAGTGGCAGACGGCGCTGGACGCGCCCGGGGACCGGAAGTTCATCGTCTGCAACGCGGATGAGGGCGATTCCGGCACCTTCGCCGACCGCTTGCTCATGGAAGCCGACCCGTACCAGTTGATCGAGGGCATGATCATCGCCGGGCTCGCGGTCGGCGCCCGCGAGGGCTTCATCTACCTGCGTTCGGAGTATCCACACTGCAAACAGGTGCTGACCGAGGCGCTGGCGCGGGCGGAATCTGCGGGCTACCTTGGCGACGACATTCGCGGTTCGGAGTCCGCGTTCCACATCGAACTTCGAATCGGCGCCGGCAACTACATCTGCGGCGAGGAAACCTCCTTGCTCGACAGCCTGGAAGGCAAGCGCGGACTCGTGCGGTTCAAACCCCCGCTGCCGGCGATCGAGGGGCTGCTGGGCCTGCCCACCGTGATCAACAACGTTCTGACGCTGGCCGCCGTCAGCACGGTTCTGGCGGAGGGCCCGGCGCATTACCGCGATTTCGGGTCGGGCCGCTCGCGCGGCACCCTCACGGTGCAGCTTGCCGGAAACGTCAAGCGCGGCGGCGTGGTGGAGATTCCGTTCGGCGCGACGCTGCGCGACCTGGTCGAGGGCTATGGCGGCGGCACCGCGAGCGGCCGCCCGGTGCGCGCCGTCCAGGTCGGCGGGCCGCTGGGCGGCTACTTGCCCGAGGCGCTGTGGGACACGCCGCTCGACTACGAGGCCCTGGCCGAGGCCGGCGGCATGCTGGGCCACGGCGGGGTGGTCGTGTTCGACGACACGGTGGACCTCCGGCAGCAGGCGCGCTTCGCGATGGAATTCTGCGCGATCGAATCCTGCGGTAAGTGCACGCCCTGCCGGGTGGGATCGGTGCGCGGGACGGAGATCATAGACCGCCTGATCGCGGGGCAGGACCGCGAGCGGAACCTGCAGGTTCTGGAGGACCTGTGCGACACGATGGTGGAGGGTTCGTTGTGCGCGATGGGGGGGCTGACGCCCTTTCCCGTGCGAACTGCGTTGAAGCATTTTCCGGAGGATTTCCAATGAAGCGTTCGGCAGGAGCGGGGCTGGGTAGCCCCTTACAGGACATTCGGGCTGTCGGGAACAGCCGAATAGCGCACAGGGACGTCTTGAGCGCAGGCAATGGAGCGAGTGCGGTTTCGCCGCAGTCGAAGAAGCGCTCGTGGAATGCCGTCGCGCGTGTGTCCTGTAAGGGGCTACCCAGCCCCGCTCCGCACTATGCCTATCTAGTATGATGGATGCAGGAATGGAAAGACCCTGAAAATGAACGAAATACGATTGAAATTGAAGGACCTGGGCACGCCGATGAAAATTGGCGTGCCGGTTTCGCTGACCGTCGACGGCAAGCCGGTAACGGTGGCGCAGGGCACTTCCGTGATGCGGGCGGCGGCGCTGGCGGGCATTGCGGTGCCGAAGTTGTGCGCGACGGACAGCCTCGAGGCCTTCGGGTCCTGCCGCGTGTGCCTGGTCGAGATCGAGGGCCGCAAGGGTTACCCGGCTTCCTGCACGACGGACGTGGAGGAGGGCATGGAGGTCCGCACCCGGTCGCAGCGATTGGACGAACTGCGGCGCAGCGTGGTCGAACTTTACGTGTCCGACCACCCGCTGGACTGCGTCGACTGCTCGGCGAACGGCGAATGCGAACTGCAGGACGTGGCCGAATCGCTCGGCGTGAAGCAGAGCCGGTACGGGCTCGGCGACAGCGGTTATCGCGAGGTCGGAAAGGACGCCTCCAATCCCTATTTCAGCTTCGATCCGGCGCAGTGCATCGTCTGCTATCGCTGCGTGCGCGCCTGCGACGATATCCAGGGCACTTTTGCGCTGACCGTCGATGGCCGGGGCTATGCGTCGAGAATCACCGCCGGCCAGAGCGAGACGTTCATGGAGTCGGAATGCGTTTCCTGCGGGGCCTGCGTCAATCACTGCCCAACCGAAGCGCTGATCGAAAAATCGGTGATGCACGAGGGCCGGCCCGATCGCAGCGTCACGACCACCTGCGCCTATTGCGGCGTCGGCTGTTCCTTCCACGCTGAACTCAAGGGCGACCGCGTCGTGCGGATGACGCCGGACAAGGCAGGACAGGCCAACGACGGGCACGCCTGCGTCAAGGGCCGGTTCGCGTTCGGGTACGCCACGCATCCGGATCGAATAACGAAACCCATGATCAGGGACGCCATCGACGAGCCCTGGCGCGAAGTCAGCTGGGAGGAGGCCTTCGAGTACACTGCCAGGCGCCTTCGCGCCATCCAGGGGGAGCACGGCCCGGACAGCATCGGCGGAATCACCTCGTCACGCTGCACCAACGAGGAAACCTACCTGGTGCAGAAGATGGTCCGCGCGGCCTTCGGCAACAACAACGTCGACACCTGTGCGCGCGTGTGCCACTCGCCGACCGGTTACGGACTCAAGACCACGCTGGGTGAGTCCGCCGGCACCCAGGCGTTCCACTCGGTGGAGCACGCCGACGTCATCATGATCATGGGGGCCAACCCCAGCGACGCGCACCCGGTGTTCGCCTCGCGTCTGAAACGCAGGCTGCGGGAAGGGGCGAAATTGATCGTCGTCGATCCCCGCCGTATCGACCTGGTCAATTCGGCGCACGTTCGCGCGGAGCACCACCTGGCACTGAAGCCCGGCAGCAACGTGGCCTTCATCAACGCGATGGCGCACGTCGTTGTGACCGAGGGGCTGGAGGACCGCGAGTTCGTCGCGGCCCGCTGCGAGGAAGAACCGTACCGCGAGTGGCGTGAATTCATCGCCGGCGAGCAGAATTCCCCGGAGGCGACCGAGCGGATCACCGGGATCCCGGCATCCGAGTTGCGCGCCGCCGCCCGGCTGTTCGCCGCCGGGCCGAACGCGGCCATCTATTACGGCCTGGGCGTGTCCGAGCACAGCCAGGGCTCGACGACGGTCATGGGCATCGCCAACCTGGCGATGGTTACCGGCAACCTCGGGCGCGAGGGCGTCGGCGTCAACCCGCTGCGCGGCCAGAACAACGTGCAGGGCTCCTGCGACATGGGCTCATTCCCGCACGAATTGCCCGGCTACCGCCACATTTCGGACCCGGCGGTGCGCGGGCTGTTCGAAAAGGAATGGGACGTGACGCTCAAATCCGAGCCGGGGCTGCGAATTCCGAACATGTTCGACGCCTCCGTCGCCGGACGCTTCAAGGGGCTGTACGTGCAGGGCGAGGACGTGGCGCAAAGCGATCCCAATATCCAGCATGTCGAGGCGGCGCTGCGCGGCCTGGAGTGCCTGGTCGTCCAGGACCTGTTCCTGAACGAGACCGCCCGCTTCGCTCACGTGTTCCTGCCGGGCTCTTCATTCCTGGAAAAGGACGGCACCTTCACCAATGCGGAACGCCGCATTTCCCCGGTGCGCAAGGCCATCGAGCCGCTGGCGGGCCTCGCGGACTGGGAGGTGACGATGGAACTCAGCCGGGCGCTCGGCTATCCGATGGCGTACCGGCATCCGTCGGAAATCATGGATGAGATCGCGCGCCTGACGCCCACCTTCGCCGGCGTGACCTACAAAAAACTGGATCGACTGGGCAGCATCCAGTGGCCCTGCAACGACGAGGCGCCCGAAGGCACGCCGACGATGCACGTGGACGAGTTCGTCCGCGGCAAGGGCTATTTCGCGATCACCGGTTTCGTGCCGACCGACGAGGTCGCCACCCGCAGGTATCCGCTGCTGTTGACCACCGGCCGGATCCTCTCGCAGTACAACGTCGGCGCGCAGACCCGCCGCACCCCGAACTCCGAGTTCTACAGCGAGGACGTGCTCGAGATTCATCCCTTCGATGCCGAGGGCCGGGGAATCGGGCAGGGCGATTGGTGCGGTGTCGCCAGCCGCGCCGGTGATACTGTGCTGCGGGCCGTGCTGACCGACCGCGTCCAGCCGGGCGTCGTCTACACGACCTTTCATTTCCCGTCGAGCGGCGCCAACGTGATCACCACCGACAACTCCGACTGGGCCACGAATTGCCCGGAATACAAGGTCACGGCGGTGCAGGTGACCAAGGTCGCCGAGCCGTCCGAATGGCAGAAAGAGTACCGGGCCTTCGCCCGCCGGCAGGAGGAGTTGCTGGACAAGGCGCGCGCCTGAATCCCAGCCCGAACATTGCACCAGCATGAGCAACAGCCGCCGCGTATCGGTTCTTAACTGGCGTTCCGGCCGACCGGATGCTGGACCGGTCGACGACTGCATCGCTGCCGAGGTTCCCGTGGCGCTGACCTACAATCGCGCGTCACACGTCGTCATGATGGCCACGCCCTCCGACCTGGAGGATTTCGGGCTGGGCTTTTCACTGACGGAAGGGCTCATCGGGCACCCATCCGACCTGCTGGCCACGCGGATCATTCCCCGCCCCGGAGGGATCGAGCTGGCGATGACCATTGTCGAAGAATGGTTCGACCGGCTCGCCACCCAGCGGCGCAACATGGCCGGGCGCACCGGTTGCGGCCTGTGCGGCGCGGAAAACATCGAGCAGGCTCTGCGCTATCCTGAGCCGGTCGAGCATACGGTCTCAGTGCGTCATGCCGCTTTGCAGCGCGCGGTGAAGGCGCTCGGCGAACACCAGCCGCTGCAGGCGGACACCGGCGCGACGCACGGGGCGGCCTGGTGCGGCCTCGATGGCGAGGTGCTGGACCTGCGCGAGGACGTAGGGCGTCACAACGCCCTGGACAAATTGATCGGCGGCCTGTTCCGGCGTGATTTCGATCCTTCCTCGGGCTTCGCGCTGGTGTCGAGCCGGGCCAGTTACGAGATGGTTTACAAGGCCGCGGCCGCCGGTATCGAATTGCTGATCGCGGTTTCCGCGCCGACGACGCTGGCAGTGGAATTCGCCGAGCGGAGCGGACTGACGCTGGTCGGATTTGCGCGGCCGGGCCGCCACAACGTTTACACTTCGGGGCACCGGATCGAGGAGTGGGGAGCGGACTGATGCAGGAAATCGATCACCTCGTGAAAATGGCCAACCAGATCGCGGAAAATTTCAGTTTTCACGGCGATGCGGACGAGCGGACTGCCGACCATCTGCGGCGTTTCTGGGCGCCGTCCATGCGTCAACGGCTGGTCGAGTACAGCTCTGGGGGTGGCGGCGGGCTGCAGCCGGTGCTGCAGCGCGCCCTGCAGCAGTTGGCCGAAGCCTGATGTCGCTTCCGGTCGCCGGCACAATTCTCTCCGGCGGCTGCTCGCGCCGGATGGGCGGGCAGGACAAGGCGCTGCTGCCGCTCGGCGGCCGGCCGCTGTTACGGCATGTCGTCGAGCGGGTCCGCCCGCAGGTCGGCGACCTGGCAATCAGCTTGGAGCGGCATGCCGCGGCCTACGAAACATTCGGCCTTGCGCAACTGCCCGATCCGGCACCCGGCCACAACGGACCTCTGGGCGGCCTGCTTGCCGCGCTGAGCCACTTCGGCCCACGCTATGAATGGATCTTGCTGACGCCC
>Ga0316201_10002697_pt1 | contig 12746 bp, 11 predicted proteins | sample CS6wburrow_MG_FD_204516 | JGI IMG/M metagenome (GOLD analysis project Ga0316201, IMG submission 204516) | Coastal sediment microbial communities from Delaware Bay, Delaware, United States - CS-6 worm burrow | ecosystem: Environmental > Aquatic > Marine > Coastal > Sediment | place: USA... | reverse complement strand
ACTAATGAGTACATTAGATAGCCGACATACCTTGAAGGGACACGCTGTGAATACCTCCCTGTACGCTCGACGGCAGCATCCCTGCTGCCGACGGTCCCGTCAAGGTATGTCGGGCATCCAATGTTCGGCTTAGTAGTTCCCCTTCGCTTCGGTTTTATGGGGTACCCTGGGAGTGTTGTCATAGCTAACCTCCGCCATAAACCGCTTGATAAGGTCATTCCGTCGCGAAAGTCGGTGGCTTTCGGAACGAGAAGAAGCTGAACGACGGCTTCGACGCAACCGGTCGTTCAATCCTTCTAATATAAACAAACAGTTGACTAGCACTTCCGACGACCCATTGCCGTCCTCCGCGCCCGCTTTTCGGATGTCAGAAAAGCAGCAGAACCCCGACTTTCATTTGCTGCGCATTCCTTCTAATATCAGAAATCGTGATTTCCTGGTATGTTGAGCCAGTATACGAACACTGTTCAATTGATCTTCGCTTTATCAATAGGCATCTGTATGAAAACGATGCTCAACGGACAGGCTTTAGAGTGTCAACTGTCGGAGATGGATACATGGCATATTCGGTACAATTGAGGAACTACGTTCTGGGATTGGTTGTTGGATTTTCTGTGTTGCTAACAGGTTGTGAGACCAGCGATGCAACATTACGAAAAGGCGGGCACAGCGAAGCATACATTCAGGGATTTCACGATGGGCGCCATAGTGGCATGAAGGAAGCGGGCAATTACCTGGAGCATATGGTCAAAGATACGCGACGGTTTGCCGAGGATCCCGAATACAGAGAGGGATGGCTTGCGGGTGAAGACGAAGGAATGCGTATGCAGAAGGAGGCAAATGCGGCGGTAGGTGGATACCATGGATATAAAATTCAAAAGGAATCGGAAGTTGATGCGAACGCTATTGGTAAGGACGTAACGAAAGATGTGGATCCCTCAACTCTTGAGAACCTATATAAAAAATAGCTAGACCAAATTATCAACAGATTTTGAAGTACTGACTCAGGAAGCCCGATTTTGCTTTGCGTCTTGAGTTGCTGCATTCCAGTCGTTCACAGATTTTTCGGCAATGTCGCTTTGCGACTGCACTGGCCCGTATACAACAACACCAACAGCCGACTCTGTGATCTCAGCTAATGGCAGAGATTCCCTGCCCATCCCGGTCTTTCCTACGGGAATAACTCCGACACTGCCTTTGTCTGAGTAGATGGATGCAAAAACAATCACAGCTAATAAACAGCTTGCAGGAGGTTCGTGTCAATGCCCTACGGAATAAGAATAGAAAACGATGGTTTCAGTGTGTTCGGCAACCTGATCGCGATATCGATATTATTGGCATTCCAGTTCGCAATGCCCGCAGCGAATCATGCGGCCGACAACTCTGCCATAGCCACCTCGAGTGCAAGCCGTTACTCGCCGTATGCGGGCCGGGAGTACCCCACACAAGTTTATTTTGGCGACACCCACCACCACACGGCAAACTCCGGCGATGCCTTCATGAACGGTGACCGGCTCAGCCCGGCGGATGCTTACCGTTTTGCACGTGGCGAAGAGGTGGTGTCATCCACAGGAATACCGGTCAAGCTGGCTCGGCCGCTGGATTTCCTGGTGATTTCGGATCACGCTGAAGGTCTGGGTGTCATGTACGAGGTGTATAACGGCAATCCTGTGATGATGGCCGACGAAACACTGGCACGCTGGAACAAGATGATGAAGGCTGGTGCTGCGGAATCTGCCAAGGCACAGAATGAACTGGTCTCGGCACAGGCACAGGGTACGCTACCGGAGCCGGTGACCAATCCCGAGATTGCCGGTCCGTTACAAAAAACGGTCTGGCAGGCTTACACGGAGACCGCCAAACAATACAACGACCCTGGCTACTTCACGGCCATGATTGGCTACGAATGGACCTCGGTGCCGGGCGGCAACAACCTGCACCGCAACGTGCTGTTTCGCGATAACAAGGACAAGGCTGATCAGATCATGCCGTTCACAGCGTGGCAAAGCGAAGACCCCGAGGACCTGTGGCAATGGATGGCCGACTACGAACAAAAGACCGGGGGCCGTGTGCTGGCCATACCGCATAACGGCAACCTCTCCAACGGCCGCATGTTTGCGCTGATGGATTTCGAGGGCAATCCACTGACGCAGGATTATGCCCATCGCCGTGCACGCTGGGAGCCGCTGCAGGAGGTTATGCAAACCAAGGGCAACAGCGAGACTCACCCAAGCCTGTCACCCAATGATGAATTCGCGGACTATGGTATTGCTGGCTGGGAATATGGCAACCTGACTATGGAGGGTGAGCCCGAGTCACAGGAGATGCGACCTTATATGTATCTGCGCGGCGGCCTGATGAATGGCCTTGCGCAGGATCGAAAGCTCGGCACCAACCCGTTCAAGTTCGGCATGATTGGCGGCACCGATATCCATAATTCACTAACCGCCATTGATGAGGACAATTTCTTCGGCAAGCATGTCAGCCAGGAACCGAGCCCACATCGCTGGGATCATGTCTCCAAGCAGGGCTTCGGCAAGACCCGCTATACCTGGCACTACACCGCGGCCGGTTATGCGGCCGTATGGGCGACCGATAACACCCGCGAGGCACTGTGGGATGCGATGCAACGCAAGGAAGTCTATGCCACGTCAGGCGCTCGCCCGACCGTGCGGTTTTTTGGTGGTTGGGAGTTCACTGCAGCGGACGCCAACACCCGCTATATAGCCGATGCCGGTTATACGAAGGGTGTACCCATGGGCGCAGACTTGCCGGCTATGACCAAGGGCGCCAACGCACCCACCTTTCTGGTCGCGGCCATGAAGGACCCCGAAAGCGGCAACCTTGACCGTATCCAGATCATTAAGGGATGGTTGGATGCTGATGGCGAGACACATGAAAAGATCTATGATGTGGCGTGGGGAGATGCGGCCACTCGTAAACCTGGTAAGGACGGCAAACTGCCACCGGTGGGAGACACTGTCGACATAGTCAACGCCACTTGGAGCAACACCATCGGCGACTCAGACCTGGCCGCAGTATGGAGCGATCCAGATTTCGATGCCTCACAACCCGCGTTCTATTACGCAAGGGTCATCGATATTCCCACGCCGCGCTGGACCGCTTATGACCAGAAACGCTTCGGCATCAAGATGTCCGATGATGTCCCCATGAAACATCAGGAGCGGGCCTGGACCTCGCCGATCTGGTATACACCTTAGAAAATGACGGAGGAACTACAGAAAATGAAACCATCACAGGTTGTAGTAGCGCTGTTATGTTGCTCCATACACATCGCATCTGCAGAAGACCAACCGGAATATTCCCCATATCTAAATGGTGATTTTCCCAACCAGGTCTTCTTTGGAGATACTCACCTGCACACCAGCTACTCCGCAGACGCGGGGTTTGTTGGCACGACGCTCGGGCCCGAGGAGGCTTACCGTTTTGCGCTGGGAGAAGAAATTACCTCAAGTACGGGGGTGCGTGCAAAGCTGCAGCGCCCCCTGGATTTCCTGGTCGTTGCCGATCATGCCGAGAATATGGGACTTGCCCCGCTGGCCGTCGAAGGTGATCCAGCCATCGTGGCCACCGACTTTGGACGCGAGGTGCATGACCTGCTTAAGGCGGGTAAGGGTAAAGAGGCATTCGATCGTTGGCGATCCGAACGCGCCTCCGGCAAGGACCCGATGGCGGGTGAAAACGCGGCTGCACAGACAGTGTGGGAACGCATGACCAGCGCAGCCGAGCGATACAATGATCCGGGGCACTTCACCGCGTTCATAGGCTATGAGTGGACATCGGTACCCGGTGGCAACAATCTGCACCGCAATATCATCTTCCGGGATGGCAAGGACAGGGCAGACCAGGTGCTGCCATTCAGCGCCTATGACTCCGAAGATACCGAGGACTTGTGGGCATGGATGGCGGCCTACGAGGCGAAAACCAATGGTCGGCTACTGGCCATCCCCCATAACGGCAATCTGTCCAACGGGCTTATGTTCGACGATACCACCTTCACCGATAAAAAACCGCTCGACCGTGACTATGCGGAACGGCGCGCCCACTGGGAGCCGATCTATGAGGTTACGCAGATGAAGGGCGATGGCGAAGCGCATCCCTTGCTGTCACCGGATGATGAATACGCGAATTTCGAGACCTGGGATGTCGGGGCTATCAATGCACCGGAAGCCAAGACCCCGGATATGCTGCCGCGTGAGTATGCCCGTGCGGTATACCAGCGCGGGCTGCAATACGAAGAGAAGCTGGGGGTCAATCCGTTCAAGTTCGGTATGATCGGCTCGACAGACTCACATACCGGGCTGTCGACCGCTGAGGAAAATAATTACTTCGGAAAAATCACTGTCCTTGAACCTGCGCCCAGTCACGATCGGCTCTACGAGGTAGTGGCTGGACGCACGCCAAACCCTGAAGGAAAGGATATCAAAGTGTATGCCTGGCAGGTTTCAAGCGCTGGTCTGGCAGCTGTGTGGGCACGTGAAAATACCCGCGAAGCGCTTTGGGATGCCATGGCCAGAAAAGAAGTCTATGCTACCACCGGCAACCGCACACGGGTGCGTGTCTTTGGCGGCTGGGATTTCAACGCAGAGGACCTGGATCGCCCCGACTTTGCCCGCTACGGCTATGCCAACGGCGTGCCCATGGGGGGTGATCTGCCGTCGGCTACCGGTGACAAAACACCGGGATTCCTGGTACACGCCATGCGTGATCCTGATGGCGCCAACCTCGACCGTATCCAGATCATCAAGGGCTGGACGGATGCGGATGGCGAAACAAATGAAAAGATCTACGACCTCGCGGTGTCGGATGGGCGCAACATCGACAAGGACGGTCGAGCCAAAACTCCGGTCGGCAATACCGTCAATGTAAAACAGGCAAGCTACACCAATGCCATCGGTGCCCCGCAACTGCAGGCTTTCTGGCGTGATCCGGATTTCGACCCTAAGCAACGTGCTTTCTACTATGTGCGGGCAATCGAGATCCCGACGCCACGCTGGACGACCTATGATGCGAAAGTCTTCGGAGTGGATATTCCGGATGGCGCACCAACCAGCATTCAGGAACGCGCCTACACATCGCCGATCTGGTACAACCCGAAGCGTTAAACCGCTATCTTGAATAAAAGCAGTATCCGGGTGAAGCTCGCGTTGTTTATGGTATCGTCAGTTTCGTGTCTGTGGGGCAATACCTATGCGGTGGAAGGCGGAAATTCGCTTTATTTTCCTGGCAAGCGCGGGCCCCTGGCCGGGCTGATCCCGAAGCCCGGTTTATACTCTCTAGAGGAGATCCGACATGAACATAACGAAACTGGTCTGGTACCTTGCTATAACATTGGCGCTAGCGAGCACATCTGCAAACGGTGGGGCTCTCGATCCGGACTGTACCGCAGAAAAGGCCGCCAAGAGTATCGCGATGAAGGCTACCGTGGGTGTGGGCGGTCGCTGCTCGCCGAAAGAAGCCGCTGCTGATACGGCCAGGGATGCCGCGGGAATCGAGGATAAGGGGGCGATCGAGAAAAGACGTGACAATGATGGCGTGTTGAAAAAAAAAGCGGTGAAAAGAACAATGGATTAAAACTCGGCTAAAGAACGACGTGGGTGCAGGAGATGACATCAGATACTGAACGATTACAGGTTGCCGCCACACGGCCTGAAGTACCGTGTTGACTAAATGCAGGCGGATCTTGTTTTGGATCTAGCGTGTTGCGAAATAATTTCGATAGCTAAGTTCGTCTGCTCGTCGGAGCAGAAGAAATGGCAAAAACTCTCAGCACAACAGAAGCGACAGTTCATCGATCAGATGGATGCCGTCAAGGTAAAGGCTTGTGACCCGGGGAACGGTCAGGAGTATTTATCGATTGCCGAAACAGGGACTTCGCCGTTCGACCTCGCGTGAAGCCTGTCTCTTTCCGAACGAGAATAAGCTGAAGGGCGGCATTCGATACAGATGGTCGCCCCTCCAACATAAACAAAGACTTAAGTGGAACTTTCTACCCGAGTCAGCCATGCACGAAAAATAAACCATTTGAAGCTCTTTCTTTCTGCCGCAAGCATTGGAAGCCGGTAAAATATTTGTTAATCGTAAGTACCTGTTACCCAGAAAAAATATCATATGCACACGAAGGAAAAAATCACGTCTTGCAACGACGACAAGGGATTTGGATTTATCACGTCTAATACTGGCGGAGAACGAGTCTCCACCTGACTGATGACGAGGAGCAACGAGTTCTCAAAGAACTTGATCCTTCATTGGCAATAGATCCTAAGCATAAGAAAGGCCGGCAGCCTGCCAGAGATATTTTCTTTCTGATGATTGATGTCGGTTTCCGCATCAATGAAGCCAGCGTGCTGAAATGGTCCGACGTCGATTTTGACAATGGTGTGATTTACCTGTATCGGCCGAAGGTCTCGAACGATGATTTTATTCCGATGACAAGACGGTTACGGAACACGCTACTGAATCGTCGGAACGCTGGTGACAGTGACTATGTATTCCCCGGTCGATTCGGTGGCCATAAAACGATTCGGAATAATCGGGCGCTGGAAGCTGCGTTCCGGCGATCGGGTGTCACTGATGTTTCCTCTCACAATCTCAGAAAGACATTCGCCACTCGCCTATTGAGTCGGGGTGATGCAATCACTGATGTCCGGCATCTGCTGGGCCATGCTTCTGTCAAGACGACCGAAAAGGCATATGCAGCATTCGTAAAAAATGAGCAGTTCAAGCGGACAATTGATCTTTTGGATAAACCGGTGTTGCCGCGATTGAAGTTTGTTAAGTAGTCGTTGCAGTTATGAATGGCACTAAGTTAAGGCGGCTTTTCCTCTGTAGGGCCGAATTTATTCGGCCATTAGCTGTTGGCGGCTACCCGCATAGTGGCTATTTCCGGGATGATAGATGGTATGGCAACGTGGTTGGTCGAACGAATTCGACCCTACAATGGGTTGAATAGGATTAACTTAGTGCCATTCATATCAGTTATCACACTACCGATTTGTCATCATTCTTGACGATGGAAATATCAATGCAAGCTTGAATCCTACCTGTTAGAGCTTTACGGCCTTCACCCATGATTCATCACCATTGTGAATAAACAGCTTTCCATATATTTGGTCCGTTCCAGCAATTTCAAACCAGCCTCTGCCGCAAACAGGATCATACCCGGATGTACCGTCCCAAGAGAATTCTACTCTGTTTGCATCTTTGTCATTGTCATACCGGCAATCAATGAATCCGTTAACGGTACTTCATCCTGACCTAGCAGATTACGCACCAGCACTAAGCTCTTGCGCATGTGTTGGAGGTTTCTGACCGACTCCCAGCTCATTGCCTCATCGATATGAAAGAGCGCTCGATCCCAGCCAAAAAACCCCGCTTGCTCAGCCACCTCATCTCGCAGGTTCTGCCATGCACCCTGCAGCTCAGAAAGCACGGTTTTTTCATAACCAGTGGGTTCACCCTCAAATGGCATTGAGTTTGTCCTCCATAAGCGTGTGCAACCGACGTTGGAGGTTGGTTAGCCGCTTCATCGAACCGACGCGCTTGACCGCCATAGCCAATGCTTTGATCTGGCCAATAATCACAACCAGCTTCTTACCCCGTGTCACCGCGGTGTAGAGCAGATTTCGCTCTAAGAGCATGTAGTGCTGCATGGCCAGCGGAATCACCACAGCCGGGTATTCAGAACCCTGACTCTTGTGTACGCTGGTGGCATAGGCCAGCGAAATCTCGTCGAGTTCCCCTGCTTCATACTCAACGACCCGGCCATCAAAGTTTATGCTTATCAACCCTACTTCCTCGTCAATTCGCACCACGCGCCCGATGTCACCATTAAACACCTCCTTGTCGTAGTTGTTTACCGTTTGAATGATCTTGTCGTTGGGTGCATAGATCCACCCGAATCGGTTGATTCTGGGATTGCCGTCGGGATTGAGACGCGCCTGCAGATCAATATTGAGCGAGCGGGCACCGAGCCCACCCCGATTCATGGGCGTCAGTACCTGCACATCGTTGATCGGGTGCAAACCAAAATGGGCGGGTATACGCTGAGTGACTACCTGCATCAATTTGGCATGGATCGCTTGTGGCGTTTCTCCTGGAATGAAATAGAAGTCGCTCTCTTCATTGTCTTTGGGCTTTTCCGGCAGCAGTCCCTGGTTGATTCGGTGAGCATTGACGATGATCCGAGAACTGGCGGCCTGACGGAAAATCTCCGTGAGGCAGACGGTGGGGATCACTTCGGAAGCGATGATATCGGCCAGAACAGCCCCTGCCCCTACCGATGGGAGTTGGTCCACATCCCCCACCAACAGGACTGCTGTGTGGTCTGGGACCGCACGTAGCAACTGGTTCATCAGCACGATGTCCATCATAGAGACCTCGTCCATGACCAGCAGGTCAGCGTCCAGTGGTTCGTCCTGGTCGTGTTTGAAACCCATGGTTTTGGGTTCGAACTCAAGCAGCCGATGGACCGTTTTTGCCTCGAATCCGGTCGTATCTGACAGGCGTTTGGCCGCCCTGCCCGTGGGGGCACACAGCCTGACATTGGCGCCCTTGGCCCGAACGATCGTAAGGATACTGTTCACCACCGTGGTCTTGCCTACACCAGGCCCCCCTGTGATGACAGTAACCTTGCCATTGACCGAAAGGGAGACCGCCTGGCGTTGTGAGCGGGAGAGTTGCAATCCGGTCTGCTCCTCCGCCCAGGGGATGGCTTTTCCAGTGTCGATCTCCCCCCAAGCAGGGCTACCTTTCAGTAGCCTTACCAAGTGCCAGGCAACACCCTTTTCCGACCGATACAGCGGGGTGAGAAAGAGTGCGATCTCTCCCTCAATGGTTTCCTGCACCAGATTTTCGGCGGCCAACTCCGCTTCGATCGCAGTTGCCACAATCGGCTCGGGTACCTCCAGCATTTTGGCTGTGCTTTCCACCAGTTTCTGTTGGTAGGCAGCGCAATGCCCCTGACCCGAGATCTGTTGCAGCATGTGGCGCACAGCGGCTTGCGCTCGAATCAGGGAATCGCCCGGAATGCCCAAGCGCTGGGCGATCCCATCGGCCGTCTTGAAGCCAATTCCGTGAATATCGAGTGCCAGCCGATACGGGTTTTCACGCACCCGTTCGACCGCCTGATCACCATAGGTCTTGTATATGCGAACCGCTCTGGCCGTACCCACCCCATGGGACTGGAGAAAGACCATGATCTCCCGTATCACCTTCTGTTCTGCCCAGGCCTCGGTGACGCGTTCTTTACGTTTGGGGCCAATACCTTCGAGTTCGAGCAGCCTTTCCGGTTTCTGCTCGATGACGTCGAACACCGCTTCCCCAAATGCACGAACCAGTTTTCTGGCGAAGTGGGGTCCAATCCCCTTGACCATCCCCGAGCCGAGGTATTTTTCAATCCCTTCCAGCGTACTCGGTGGGACGACTCGAAGATGTTGTGCTTTGAACTGTAGCCCGTGCCGCCTATCGTTATTCCACCCACCCCGACATTCGACATACTCGCCTGCAGTGACAACAGCTGCTGTCCCCACCACGGTCACCAGATCGCGCTGGCCACGAACCTTGACCCTCAACACACAGAATCCACTCTCCTCACTGTGGAAAGTGACGCGCTCCACGGAACCCTGCAACCGTTCAACCGGTGTATCCCGGTGCGCCGCGTCCTTGGAGCTAGTTATCATCTGCTAACCGAGACCATGGCGTGGGCGGGAGAGGGCATGGTGATAACAGAAACCCAGTAGCAGCCAGTCGGCAATGCTTTCAGGATTCGTGGCAACGGCTGCCTTGCAACGGGCGATGACCTCACTCACTGGTAACCGTTTTCCGTTGTAGAGCGACACCGGCATGCTCAGGACCTTGCTTTGACCCGCAAGCCCGTTCTCGTTGTCTGCGGTCAGCTTGAGGAGCTCGGCGGAAATCGCCAGATGCGCGCCTGAGGTGAACTCAAAATCAACCCAGTGACCACAGGAGGCGCAGGGAACGCATCGGCGAGCATCAGGGTCGTGTTGAACCAATCGATTCGACATCGCGGCGACGTCCACCCGGCGGTTCTGCAAAACGCCGCCAAGCCAAATCCGGCTGGTATCGCGCCAGAATCGGTGCGGAATGAAACGCCAGGCTGCCATTCCATGTGTTCCAGCGTTCGCCTACCGCCTGGCCCAAGTTGGCAAACCGCTCTCCAGGCAAGTGGACGAACACTCGGTTGAGTATCTCCTGGTCGTCGCTGTTCAACCAGCGGCGCAAGGTCAGGTCGTCGAACCACGTCTGTTCCATCAGCTTTTGGCGTTCGCTACGACCCTCTCTCGCCTCCCGGTACCGGTCAATGGCCCAATCCATGAGCATTGGATCGTTGAGTTTTCCTGTGGCGAGTTCGATGAGGTCCATCATTCGGGGATCCAGCAGATTTTAAGTTTCGCTATTATTCCGAAGGATGGCGTGTAAGTCGATCGCCTCAGAGGCTGCGGCGATCAGTTGACGAACCCCGGCAGTTGAGTCCGCATGGACCGTCGTGAATCGGGCTGTGAAAGCCCTCAGTGAACGCGTCGCAAACGCGGACCGTGAAGATCACCCGGGCTAATGCTGTTGCCTTGCTATGGGTGTGGCTAGCGGAAACATCGTACCTACTGACTTCGTTGACTTTTTTGCCATGGCTGCCGTACGGCTGTCGATTTGCATGCTCATTTGACCCAGATTTGCATTTTTGCGTGAACCTCCTCGAGCCATGCATTTCCACCGGGTTTCAAGTGAATAGAATTTCGCAGTCGGGTCATCCTTCGATGCAAAAGTGGTTTACTATTCGGTGCAATTAAACACCCGTAGCAAAAGAAACCGGAGCGAGGAGTCACCATGCCGGACACTACATCACTCGATCCGAAATGGGGCCAGCCGGATGGCACCCATGACCCCTGGGTGCTGGCCCATTTTCAGGCACTGGAATCCGATGTACTCATCACCACCGCGCCCAAGGCGGGCACGACCTGGATGCAACAGATCCTGTACCAGATGCGCAGCGGCGGCGATACGGATTTCGACAACATCGACACCATGGTCCCGTGGCTGGAACGCCCGCGCAAGGGCAAAAGCTGGCGGCAGGTGCTTGATGATTACGACACCCTGCCCCGGCCCCGCCTGTTCAAGACCCACTGCACCGCGGAGCAGACTCCGGGCATCGGTACGGCCAGCATAATTCTTACAGTGCGCGACCCGCGGGAGTGCTGCGTGAGTTTTTACCACCATTTGATGAACATGACCGATTCGGCGCGCGGCATGAACGGGCATCAACGTCCCGCTTCGTTTGCCGCTCATGTCGATAACTGGCTCGAGTTCGCCGCATGGTTCCGCAACGTCAAAGGCTGGTGGCCTTACCGCGACCATGAAAAAGTATTGCTGCTTCGCTATAAGGATCTAAAGCGTGATCTTGCTGCAGGTGTTGATCAGATTGCCGCGTTTCTGGGTTGGGGACTTACCCCGGAACAAAAAGAAAAGGTGCTGAAATATAGTTCATTTGACTGGATGAAAGCGCATGATGAAAAGTTTTCGGGACAGAACGAATCGGGCAAAGCTCCGTTCAAACCCGGGCGTTTTATTCGCCAGGGTAAGGTGGGCGCTTACAAAGAACTGATCACACCCGAACTGGAAAAGAAAATACTTGACCGCGCTCACGCGGAGCTCGAACCCGAGTGCCTGCGTTTTCTGGAAATCGGAAGCTGAAGGACAGCTGTCATCGAAGAATCACGATGTTCAAGCAAACAGCAGGGGGGGTGTCCTGGCCCACCGAATCTTTCGGTCTATCGACCCGATAATAACATTCTGATTCGATACCTCTTATCAGTAATATTGTTCGATACCAATATCATACGACTCGTTCGAATTTCTGCACCATACGGGCAGATCAACGATACATCCGGTACAATCGCTCCAGCCTTATCCAAATAGGAGCATCCAGGCATGAGGATCCTCATTGCTTTCACATACTTATTAGTAGCAGCGCTTCTTCTGTCGTGCGACCAGCAGCAAACTGCGTTGGACATAGATCCCCAGCTGGGTCGTGAATGCTTCGAGAGCCAACGCGCATCACTTCCACGTGGTACTCAGTATGAAGGAATCGATAGCCACGCAGAGGATCGACTCACGATAAGAATTATGGATGGGATTGACGTGACGACGATAGATTGCGTGCTGGATTCAGACGGCGCACTGCAAGCCACGACCGAGTAATCACCGCAGGTCGAAGCAACGCACGGGCATATACTAAGCCGAACATTGGATGGCCGACATACCCTGACGGGACCGTCGGCAGCAGGGATGCTGCCGTCGAGCGTACAGGGAGGTATTCACAGCGTGTCCCTTCAAGGTATGTCGGCTATCTAATGTACTCATTAGTATCACGCAAGAATTGTTCATTGATGATGCTTGCCGCGTGGATAAAGATTCCCTGTACGATATTCGTCTGTGTTCTGTTGCCGGTATACTGAATGGAACGGGGACCAGCGAATTTTCTCTGGTTATCCGATATAGCTCTATTTGTTATCCTGCTGGCGCTCTGCATGGGAAGCCATTTTCTGACCAGCATGATGACGCTTGGCGTGTTGCTGCCTGAGCTCGCCTGGAATCTGGATTTCTTTCTCCGTTTGGTTGCAGGTTTTGATGTGATCGGCATCAATACCACCGGGAACATGTTTGAATCCCATTACACGCAACTGTTCAATCTCTTCTCATTCCTGGTT
>Ga0316201_10002696_pt1 | contig 12747 bp, 9 predicted proteins | sample CS6wburrow_MG_FD_204516 | JGI IMG/M metagenome (GOLD analysis project Ga0316201, IMG submission 204516) | Coastal sediment microbial communities from Delaware Bay, Delaware, United States - CS-6 worm burrow | ecosystem: Environmental > Aquatic > Marine > Coastal > Sediment | place: USA: Delaware... | reverse complement strand
TGAGGTTAAGTTACGCGTCAGTGCCTATGAGGGTCGTAATTTTGTCGGCACCGTTCAGGCGGTTGATGCCAAAGTCGATGAAGCTACACGTAACATCAGTGTGCGCGCACAGCTGGTGAATGAAGATGGCCTGTTGCGCCCGGGCATGTACGCTGACATTGACCTTATGCTGAATCAGGCGGCGGACCGTATTGTCGTTCCGGCGACCGCTATCGTTTACAGTTCCTTTGGCGATGCGCTATTTGTGGTTGAAAAAAATGAGCAGGGAAACACGGTAGCCCGTCGGGTGCAGGTCAGTATTGGTGAGCAGCGGGGTGACTCGGTAGCGATTCTGTCAGGTTTAAGCGGTGGCGAACAGGTGGTGCAGGCAGGGGCCAGTAAACTGGCTAACAACAGTCCGGTGACGATCAATGTAGAGCAGCGATTGAAGGTTATAAACGCAGGCAATGAATAATGAAATTCACTGATTTTTTTATTCGTCGACCGGTTTTTGCGATTGTTCTCAGCCTGCTGCTACTGGTATTTGGCTTGCGTGCACTGGATGATCTGCAGGTACGCCAGTACCCTGAAATGGAAAATGGCCAGTTAACTATTACCACGGTTTACCCCGGTGCCAATGCCGAACTGGTACAGGGTTTTATTACCACGCCGATCCAGGAAACCATTACCAGTGTCGAAGGTATTGATTACATCAAGGCCAGTTCCCGTGCCGGTGTTTCCATGATCGAGGTGTTTCTCGAGCTGGGTTACGACGTGAATATTGCGATGGCAGAAATGCTCAGCAAGATCAACGAAGTGCAGGGGCGTTTGCCGCAGGACATCAGTGATCCGGTGATTGCCAAGGCCAGTGCCGGCAACGATGCCATCATGTACATTGCTTACCAAAGTACCCGTATGAGCGAGACTCAGATTACCGATTATCTGCGCCGGGTAGTGCAGCCCAAACTGGCAGAAGTGCCGGGCATGTCGAGAGCAGCTATTTTTGGCGGCAAGGAATATGCCATGCGCATTTTTCTCGACCCGGTGAAAATGCGTGCGTTCAATGTTACCGCGCAGCAGGTGAACAATGCCCTGTTGAGCAATAACTTTCAGTCAGCCGCTGGCGAATTACGCAACAGTTATACCGTTACCTCGATTCGAGCCAGTACGTCACTGCAGGATGAAGAATCCTTTGCTGAAATCGCCGTCAGCAGTGATGGCCAGCGCGTGGTCCGGTTAAGTGATATTGCACGGGTCGAACTTGCCGCCAATACGGAACGCCAAATCGTCAGCTATCAAAGTAAACCGGCGGTATATCTTGGTATTCAAACCGTGCCCAGTGCCAATCCGCTGGATGTCGCCGATGGAGTCAAAAAACTATTGCCGGAAATCGCCATCGATTTACCAGACGGTCTGCATCAGTACCTGGCGTATGACACCACCATGTTTATTGAAGAGTCCATCAGTGAAGTGTTGAAGACTTTATTTGAAGCGACACTGATTGTGGTACTGGTCGTTTTTTTGTTTTTAGGTTCGCCGCGCTCGGTGCTTGTACCTGTAGTGACCATACCGCTTTCATTAATCGGTGTTGCGCTGTTCATGCTGATGATGGGTTACACCATTAATTTACTGACCTTGCTTGCCATGGTAATGGCGATATCACTGGTGGTGGATGATGCCATTGTCGTGGTGGAGAATGTGCATCGTCATATAGAGGAAGGCATAGAACCCATGCGCGCAGCAGTTATCGGTGCGCGGGAAATCGCCATGCCGATTATTGCCATGACGATCACCCTGGCCGCAGTGTATGCCCCCATCGGATTTATGGGTGGCTTGACCGGCACACTGTTCAGTGAATTTGCCTTTACCCTGGCGGGTGCGGTGTTGATTTCCGGCGTGATTGCTTTGACGTTGTCTCCATTAATGAGCGGCAAGCTGCTGAATAAAAAGGCACTGGATAGCCGACTGGTTGTTACTATCGACAGGATTTTTAATAAGTTAAAAGAAGTTTATTCAGCCATGCTAGATAACACGTTAACGTATTATCGTGCGGCGATAGCCATCGGCGCGGTTATTTTGCTGCTGGCAATTGGTTTAATGTTTACTTTGACCCAGTCGGAACTGGCGCCGGTAGAAGACCAGGGCTTTATTCTGACCATGGGCATCGCGCCGGATAATGCCAGTGTGCAATATGTACAGACGTATGCAGAGCAGGTTGAAGAAATACTCAGTGTGTACCCGGAATACGACCAGACGTTTGTCATTTCGGGGATGCCGGTGGAAAATAATGTGATGGCGGGCATGGTGCTGAAACCATGGAGCCAGCGTGAACGTAGTCAGATGGATTTACAGCCACAGTTGCAGGCTGAGTTATTTGCCGTCGCCGGGATGAATGTTTTTGCCATTAACCCACCGTCATTACCGGGTACACCAATGGGCATGCCGGTGAATTTTGTGGTCACCACCACCAGTGATTACCGCACCCTGTTCGACGTCACGGAAGCGCTGAAAGAAAAGGCGACGGCAAGCGGCCTGTTTATGATGATGAACAATACTCTGCGCATGAACAAACCACAGGTGCACGTGTTGATCGATCGTGCCAAGACCGGGCAACTCGGTATCAGCATGCGTGATATTGGCAGTGTGCTGGCGACGCAGCTGGGCGATTTTCGCAGTAACTATTTTGATATGCAGGGACGCAGTTACGAAGTGGTGCCACAGGCGGACAAATCTTTTCTGCAAACCAAAGAAGCGATTGAAAAACTTTACGTAAGTACCCGAAGCGGCCACCAGGTACCGTTATCGACGGTGGTGAAAATATCACAGGAAGTGGTACCCAATGACCTGACGCAGTTTCAGCAGCTCAACTCGGCCATTATCGAAGCCATACCGCAACCCGGTGTGGCGACTATTGCTGATGCGCATGATTATTTAAGCAAAACCCTGCGTGAAATTGCGCCCAGCGGTTTTATGCATGATTACGGCGGTCAGAGCCGTCAGTTTGAAAAAGAAGGTTCTGCCCTGATGGTGACTTTTGTGCTGGCACTGGTGGTGATTTACCTGGTGCTGTCGGCACAGTTTGAAAGTTTCCGTGATCCGTTTGTTGTATTAATTACCGTGCCGCTGTCGATATTCGGAGCCATGATTCCTTTGTTCCTTGGCTTTGCCACGTTGAATATTTATTCCCAGGTGGGTTTGATTACACTGATTGGCCTGATCTCCAAACACGGCATTTTAATTGTGGAGTTTTCCAACCAGTTGCAACGCCAGGGCAGGGATAAATTATCAGCAGTAAAAGAAGCGGCGGCACTGCGTTTGCGGCCGATCCTGATGACCACGGCGGCGATGGTGCTGGGAGTTATGCCGTTGGTGCTGGCGTCTGGGGCGGGCGCGGTTTCACGTAATAATATCGGGCTGGTGATTACCGTGGGTTTAAGTGTTGGCACGCTGTTCACCCTGTTCGTGGTGCCGGTAATGTACACGCTAATTGCGCAAGAGTTTGATGCGGAAGTGGAAATGAATCGACTGGCGGTGACGGCTGACTAGTGAGTTAGTGAGTTAATGATTAATAGTGTGCCCGCAATAAGGATTACGGATTAAAGTAATCTAAATTCCGCCAGCAATGGCGCGTGGTCTGACAGGCGACGCCAGGGCATGCCCTGCAGTCGACTACAGCTGACCACGTCAAGACCGCGACAATAGATGCGATCCATCGATAACACCGGGAACCAGGCAGGGAAGGTGCGTGCATAAGCACCATGGGTGGTTTTAAAAACTTCGTTAACATCGAGATCATCATGCATATGGTGTTCAGCACGGCCACGCCAGTCATTAAAGTCGCCGGCAATAATTAGCGGTTCATCAGCGGGTACATGGGAACTGATACGTCTTGATAAGGTTGCAAACTGGCGTTCTCTTTCGCGTTCGAACAGACCCAGATGTACGCAAATAATATGAATTTTCTGATTTGAATCGGGTGTTCGAATGGTGCCATGAAGCAGACTTCGGCTGGCTGATTTCATGATGGAAACATCGATATTTTCCCATTCGATAAAAGGGTATTTGCTTAAAATGGCATTGCCGTGATGGCCGGACTTGTAAATGGCGTTCTTGCCATAGGCGTGATGCGGCCAGACTTCGTCAGCAAGAAATTCAAACTGCCTGTTATTCGGCCAGTCATCAAAGCGGTTCTTCGATATATTACATTCGCCGTGAATTTCCTGTAGAAAAACCACGTCAGCATTAACCTCACGTAATGAGTCCTTTATGTCATGCAGGATAAAACGAAGATTACTGGTGCTGAATCCCTTGTGGATGTTGTAAGTCAGAATTTTCACTGTGTTGGACATGGGCTTGTTGAATTATTATGTTTTGCGTAGATCAAACTAAACGGTAGACTGCATGTTAAGTTAATTTTCGGGTCGTACAGTGATAGTAGAACTATTCAACCTTCTGTTATTAATTATAATCGCAAACGGCGCACCAATATTGATTCGTGTGCTGTTAAATGAAAATTTTAACCTCGCAGTTGATTTCGGTCAGGAATTACCGGACAAGCGCCGGGTCTTCGGCCCCTCAAAAACCTGGCGCGGAATTTTTGCTGCTCTATTTGCAACCACGGTTGCTGCATGGCTGTTAGGTTATTCCCCGGAAACAGGTTTGCTGGTTGCGGTTTATGCGGTTCTTGGTGATTTGCTGTCCAGCTTTATAAAGCGCAGACTGGCGATGCCGCCAAGCAGTATGGCGCCTTTGCTTGACCAGGTACCAGAGTCACTTTTTCCCGCATTCATGATGAGGCAGGATTTTAATCTTGATCTTTTCTCAGTAATGCTGCTGGTATTGATCTTTGTCATTGTAGAGCTGGTGCTTTCACGTACACTTTATAAATGGGGTATACGTAGAAGACCATATTGATCATTGTCAGGTAACGCTTTATGAGTCATACAAGAGAGGATATTGTCAATCTTCCAAATCTGGTCAGTTTCATCAGGATATTGATGGCACCAGTATTGTTTTATTTTGCACTGACGCAGCAGCCAAACTGGTTTATTGGTGTACTACTGTTTGCCGAATTTACTGATGTGCTTGATGGCTTTCTGGCCAGAACGCTGCACCAGATAACGGAAATGGGTTCACACCTTGATAGCTGGGGTGATTTCGTTATCTATACAACGATAGCGGTCTGTGCCTGGATACTGTGGCCGGACATCCTGCGACGAGAAATGTTTTATTTCATTATCATTGTGCTTAGTTTCACGCTTCCGGCGCTTGTCGGTTTTATCAAGTTTCGTAAATTTACCAGTTATCATACCTGGAGTGTAAAACTGGCGGTGTTGATAACGGTTGTTGGCTATATTTTACTTTTTGCTGGCATACTCGACTGGCCGTTCAGAATCGCTGCTTTTTTCTGTTTGTATGCTGCCATTGAAGAAATTGCGATTAGCCTGTTAATTCAACATGAGCATGTCGATGTCAGATCTGTCTGGCAGGTCTTAAAGTACAACAGAAAAAAAGAACAAGGAAAGGCTGAAGATTGATACTAGTGTTGTTGAACCAAACTGGAAAATCAGTGAAACAAAATAGAATGATGAAATTGTAAAATCAGATAAATAATAGAATTTTATTTTAGTCAGGTGTTTTTTACAGAGCAATCATAGCTTGTTTTATCTGTAGTAGTGAGACAGGCAATGTTTATGAATTTGCATCATATCGATTATCTTTATTAAAGTTTTCCTTAATATACGCCAGTGCTTCGTCCGTGGCAGCTTTAACTTCGGCATTCATATTGGCGCGTTCTTTTTCATCCATATAAAAAGCCATATCAACATCATGGCGAATATAGCGGGTGGGTAACTTGGTAAGTGCATAACAGGCAATGTCCATAAAAAAATCATTGGACTGTCCTGGGTGGTTTGGCACAATTTCAGTTTTCAGGTAGGTGGCCACCAGATGCTCGTAGTAATTGTGAATGCTGGTAAAGTCCATGGTTGATCTCTTCTAGCTGTAATACAAATTTATCTGAGTATAGGCTTTTTGTGTGAAAAATGAGGGTTTGTCCGAATGAAAGTACAGCATTTGACTGTCTGCTGGCATTAAGTATTCCATCAGTATATCGGCGGTCGATCGATTTTCATCAACTGAATAATAGAGGTCGCGATTTCTTCGACAGATATATGACTGCTGTCAATATGTGGGATTTTATACAGTTGAAGCAGTGATTGAATCAGCCTGGTTTCTTTCTGACACTGCACCATCGAGGCATATTCACTGTTCTGTCTGCGACCTTGACGAATTGTGCGAAGGCGCTCTGCACTAATCATCAAACCAAACAATTTACTGCGATAAGGCTGTAATGCTTGGGGTAGATTGCCGTTAGCCATATCGCTTTCAGTCAATGGGTAATTGGCTGCACGCAGACCAAACTGCATGGCGAGATAAAGGCAGGTCGGTGTTTTACCACTGCGGGAGACGCCGATTAAAATAACATCGGCATTTTTGTATTCTTTTGTGCTGATACCGTCATCATTCTTTAACGCAAAATTGACCGCATCCATTCTTGACATATAAACGTTTTCATTACTGATGCCATGCGACAGGCCGGCAGCATGAGAAGAGTGGCAACTGAGTTCAACTTCCAGTGGTTTAATAAAGGTATCGAAGAAATCGATAATGTGCGCCCGGGTATCAGCAACAATATTGCGGTAGTCATCATCAATGATGGTGCTGAATACCAGTGGTTGAAACGGTGAGTTTTGTGCCGTTTGATTAATCATGTCGGCGGCTAGTTGCGCTTTCTCGATTGAGTTGATGAACGGTATGGAATGATGTTCAAAGACGATGGTATTGAACTGTGTGAGCAGGGCATGACCAAGGTTTTCCGCGGTTATGCCGGTGCGATCCGAGACAAAAAAAACGGGGCGAGGTGCGGTGACATTATTTTGGGAGTCGGTCATAGTTTGACTGTGTTAACTGGATTTGAGTTTGGCCAGGTGTAACCAGGTGTCCACCACGGTGTCAGGATTGAGTGAGATGCTGGTGATATCTTGCTGGAACAACCACGCGGCAAAATCCGGGTAATCGGACGGGCCCTGACCGCAAATGCCGATGTATTTGTTTTGTGCATGGCAGGCAGTTATTGCCATGGAGAGTAATTTTTTAACGGCAGGGTTACGTTCATCAAATAGATGCGCAATTAATCCAGAGTCGCGATCCAGTCCAAGCGTTAACTGGGTCATGTCATTGGAGCCAATCGAAAAACCATCAAAATATTGTAAAAAATCGTCAGCCAGTACCGCGTTGGACGGTATTTCGCACATCATAATAATGCGTAAATTATTTTCCCCGCGTTTGAGGCCATTATCGGCAAGCAACTGAACTACCTGCTGGGCTTCTTCGAGCGTACGGCAAAAAGGCACCATGATTTCGATATTGCTTAATCCCATATCATCGCGTACTTTTTTTAGGGCTCGACATTCCAGTTCAAAACAGTCACGAAAGTCGTCGGATAAATAACGTGAGGTACCGCGAAAACCAATCATCGGATTTTCTTCTTCCGGTTCATACAAATGGCCACCAAGCAGTTTGGCATATTCATTGGATTTGAAATCTGAGAGCCGCACGATAACCGGATGCGGTGAAAAGGCAGCACCTAACGTGGCGATGCCTTCAACCAGTTTTTCCACATAAAAATTTACCGGGTCACTGTACCCCGCAATTCGTTGATTGATTTGTTGCTGTAAGTCTGCTGGCTGCTGTTCAAATTGTAATAGTGCTTTCGGGTGAACACCGATCGTGTTATTGATTATAAATTCAAGGCGAGCCAGGCCGACACCGGCATTGGGTAACCTGGAAAAGGCAAAAGCTCGACTGGGGGTAGCCACGTTTAACATGATTTTTGTTGGCAGTTCGGGCATGTCACCGGTATCGGTGCGAATGATGTCGAAATCCAGCAGGCCCTGATAAATAATACCGCTGTCACCTTCTGCACAGGAGACGGTGATATCGTCACCATCATTCAGAATGTCAGTTGCATTGCCACAGCCGACGACTGCCGGGATGCCCAGCTCGCGGGCAATGATGGCAGCGTGACAGGTGCGGCCGCCGCGGTTGGTGACAATGGCCGCGGCGCGTTTCATAATCGGTTCCCAGTCAGGATCGGTCATGTCAGTGACCAGAACATCACCTTCCTTAACGCGGGCCATTTCGCTGGGATCTTTGATTAGACGCGTCGGACCTGAACCGATACGCTGGCCGATGGCGCGGCCTTCTACCAGCGCTTTGCCGGTTTGCCTGAGTTCGTAACGTTCGACTACGGAAGTGCTGGCACGGCTTTCAACCGTTTCGGGTCGGGCCTGAACGATATAGATAAAACCATCTGTGCCGTCCTGCGCCCATTCAATATCCATGGGCCTGCCGTAATGCTGTTCAATGGTCAGCGCATGACGCGCCAGCTCGGTTACCTGGTCATCATTAAGGCAGAAAGACATACGATCCTGTTCAGCCACATCCACGGTCTGCACCGATTGACCATGATCTGCGTTATCGCTGTAAATCATTTTGATGAGTTTGCTACCTAGCGTGCGATTGAGTATGGCCGGTTTATTTTTTTGCAGACCCGGTTTGTAGACATAAAATTCGTCGGGATTAACCGCGCCCTGCACCATGGTTTCACCGAGACCATAAGCACCGGTAATAAAGACCGCATCACGAAAACCGGATTCGGTATCGAGGGTAAACATCACGCCGCTGGTACCAAGATCGCTTCGCACCATACGCTGAATGCCGGCGGACAAGGCCACTTTGTTATGATCAAACTTCTGGTGTGTCCGGTAGGAGATGGCGCGATCATTATAGAGCGAGGCAAACACGTGTTTAATCGCGGTTAAAACATTGTCCAGGCCGCTAACGTTAAGAAACGTTTCCTGCTGGCCGGCAAAAGAAGCATCGGGTAAATCTTCTGCCGTGGCGGACGAGCGTACCGCAACCGTCAAGTTTTGATTGTCAGCCTGCAGGTCTTGCCAGGCATTGCTAATTTCCGATAGCAGGCTGTCTGGAAACGGCGTGTCTATAATCCATTGTCTGATTTCAGCGCCTGCCGCAGCCAGTGCGACGACATCGTTGGTGTTTAAGGTTTCCAGTCGGGCACGAATTTTTTCATCAAGCTTTTGTTGCGCCAGAAAAAGCCGGAAGGCGTCAGCCGTGGTGGCAAAGCCATCGGGTACTTTAATGCCAAGCCCCGATAAGTGACTGATCATTTCACCGAGAGAAGCGTTTTTACCGCCGACTTTATTGATATCCTTAATGCCAAGCTGGTTAAACCAGATAATCTGTGAGTTCATAATCCAGTACCCTGTCACTGTTGATTAAGCTGAGATTGAACGGTTAAGCCTAAGTATATGTGAAAATTCAAACCATGGCTGATTTGTCAAAGATGATAGTAGCAGCTATGTGCATGCTCGCATTGAAAGCTGCTGTGAGACGATCAATGGATGATTGCTATATGGCTGCTAGCTTTGCCTGTTTCGGGTATTTGTTAAATGATTAATTCAAGGTTTGATTGGCTAACAGTATGTCATGCACCACCTGTAACAGTAGCTGGTTGTTGACGGGTTTAGCCATGTATTGAGTACAGCCCAGTTCCAGGGCTTCTTTTTCACCGACCCGTTCGTTATAGCCGCTGCATAAAATGACGGGCACATCGGGTCTGCGTTGAAAAATTTGTAGCATCATCTCCGTGCCGGTCAGTTCAGGCATGGTTTGATCAGTGATGATCAGGTCAAAGTCAGTCGCTGATTGTTTAAATAACTCGACAGCCTGTTTGCTGCTGGTAGTTGCAGTGACTTGATAATTATGGAGTTGAAGAAATTCCTGCAGGAACAACGCCACAGACTCTTCATCATCCACCACCAGTATATGTTTACCCTGTCCATCATCCTGGGTCAGTTGAACAGGCGGCTGTTCTATCTCTGGTGTAAAAAGGTTTGCCTTGATCGGTGGCATCAGCAGATGAAAGCGGGTGCCAACGCCGAGTTCTGTTTCAACAATGATGTGAGAGTTGTGTTTATGCAATATGCCATGCACCACAGACAGGCCCATACCACTTCCTTTGCCAACCTCCTTGGTAGTGAGGAAAGGTTCGAAAATACTGTCGAGGATATCGGTTTGGATGCCGGTACCGGTGTCCTCAACCGTCAGTTTTACATACTCACCCTGTATGACTGCACTGCATGTCTGGCAAATGGCATCCATATGCGTTTCGTAACTGAGCGTTATTGTCAGCGTGCCGTTGCCGGCCATGGCATCTCGCGCATTGATGCATAAATTCATCAGTATTTGGTGCATCTGGGTGTTGTCCATAAACACCGCAGGGACATGGTCACTGACTTGCGTAACCAGTTTGATGCTGGATGGAATCGTTGGCCGTAACAATGATGTTACATCGTTGATCAATGCCGGTAATTTAATGGCTTGCGGATCGCTTGGTGCACTTCGACTGAAGGCCAGCATCTGTGTCACCAGGTCACGGGCACGTTCACCTGCTTTACTGATACGCTCAATATACCGGCTTAATCTGGCATCATCAGAGTGTTTAAGCAAATTTCCGGCTAATTCGGAATAACCGAGAATACTGGCCAGAATATTGTTGAAGTCATGAGCGATGCCACCGGTTAACTGGCCGATGGCTTCCATTTTTTGTGATTGATGCAGTTCTTTCTGGAGTTGGTTTTTTTCTTTTTCTGCCTGATTTCTGTCAGAAATATCCCTGATAATGCCGATAAGACCAACCTGAGTGCCATTCGGTAATAATACAGCCCCGCCCATGGTTTCGCTGGCAAAGGTGGATCCGTCTTTTCGCCGGTATTCAATCTCATAAATTGATGGTCTGGATTTTATTTCGACATTGTAGCGTTTCTGACCCTGTTCACTGTATTCTTCAGGGTTGGCGTACAGCATTAATGTGGTTTTGCCTTTAACTTCTGCCTCGTTATAACCGAAGAGTTGAGTAAAAGCGGCATTGGTTTGCAGAATATGTCTTTCATTATCGGCATAGATAATCGCATCCGTCATTGAATTGAACATGGCACTGAACTTGGCTTCGCGGTCAGTCAGTGTGTCCTGATTGTTTATCAGCTTTTGATAAGAGTCGTAAATATTATCCGACATTCTGTTTATAGAGCTAACCACTCGTTCGAGTTCATCATCTTTTCGTTTACTGGCGTTATTTCTATCAAGCGTTAATGGTGATGGTCTGGCGGTTAGTTCAAGCTTGTCTGAATGTTGCGCAATTTTTTCCAGGTGCCGGGTGACCAGATAATAAAAGATAAACAGTACAAACAAACTCACCAGGAAAGTTTTAATTGCCTGTGATATTAAAATAACAATGACCGTATCGATCAGGTGTTGGTACACATTTTCTTTGGTAGCGACGACCGTTAACTTCCCAAGAGTGATCTCCCGGCCACGGTACCGCTGATGTATGACAATATTTTCACTAATAATATTGTCAGTGTTTATTTCGCCTGAAGATGAGATTAATTGATCGTTCTCGTCTGTGATTTTGACAAATATAATGTCATTAATGCGGCTCAGTCCGTCGAGCTGTATTTGTATGGACGAATGATCAATGGTCCATAATGCCTGGGTAATAGAATCGATATTAGTGAATTTGATTTGATCAATGCGCTGGTGAATGACATCGATGCCTTCGTTATAATCGATGCGTAACTGAATAGCTGTAAGTATGAGTGTTACCACAGAACTAAAAAGTACTATATAGAGCACCAGCACTCTGGAGATTTTGCCTTTCAGACGTTTCAAAACAATTGTTCTGTAATGTTATTTAAGTGATTTGATTAATTCGTTGTAAATTCGGCTAATGGTGCCGTCATGTTTCATGTCAATTAGCACCTTGTTGAATACTGGTATAAGGGCTTTGTGCTTGTTATGCAGCACCAGGTAAAGTGGTTTCTCGATTAATGGCGGTTCTATGGCATGGATGCTGTCGAGTTTGAGTTTTGACATGCTGTGCAGGCCGCTCAGGTAACCAACAACACCATAGTCCAGTCGATCCTGGTCAAGCATTTGAAACAGCTGTTCAGGTGTGGTCACAATGTGTACTTCTGCAGGCTTAACTTCTTTAACTTTGATTACCGCTATTTTCCAGCCCTCGACGGTACCGACAGCAAACGGTTTGAGATCTTCAAAACGGTTGATCGGGGTAGTCTGTTCTTTTCCAAAGGCGCTAAAGCGGGCAGAAAAAAAACTTTCATTGATAGCGACCAGGTTTTTGTATTCGGGCGTTATCACCGCAGGAATACGGCAACACTCACCATCATTGATTCCCTGATTGGCCAGCATTAATGAACGTTCGGCCGGCAAAACTTCAAAGCTAATGGCGATATCAGTCAACCGTTTGTCAGCTTCCGTTAATACGCTGTGATAGAAGTCAGAAACCGGCGAAGTGAAACCGGTAGTGATATGGAGCTGGGTTTCTGCGCTACAGAGGGGGGTTGTTATGCTCAATAACAGTGCCGTGATAAGTGTAGAAAAAAGATTCATTCTGACTCCAGCTGAGTGCGACCTGAGCATTGTTATCGGGACATTAAGTCTAATCTTAAGCATTACGCAGTGGTGTAACTATATGTATGCGATTTATACGTACTCTAAAGGATAGCTGTTTGATAATTACCACATTAAAGTTAAGGAGTATTTGAAATGTGGTGTGTGAATTTATTCTTTTTAAATCAGTATCTTGAGTTATGATAAAGA
>Ga0316201_10002695_pt1 | contig 12747 bp, 10 predicted proteins | sample CS6wburrow_MG_FD_204516 | JGI IMG/M metagenome (GOLD analysis project Ga0316201, IMG submission 204516) | Coastal sediment microbial communities from Delaware Bay, Delaware, United States - CS-6 worm burrow | ecosystem: Environmental > Aquatic > Marine > Coastal > Sediment | place: USA... | reverse complement strand
ACCGTACTAAAAATATGGTTAATGAGGTTATTTTTCAAGTTGCTGGATTATGGAATTTAAAAATTCTTTGTTAATTAATAAGTTATAAGTTCTTATTAAGGGACAAGTCTATTATTAATCACTGATTTAATTCTTTTTATCGCCGGAAACCGGTTTAGTAGAGACGCGATGCTTCGCGTCTCAATGGCTCACAATTTGTGGCCGTGTTTATAAACGAACAAAATTAATACCAGTGATTGACTATATTTTCTATTTTCTTAGGCCCTAAACCGGTACCTTTAAGACGTTTTTCCAAGTCTTTAATAGACTGAAAAGGCCAGATTTGTAGCTCGCTTTTTATACGATTTATAATGCCTTCCTTTTTATTCTTGAGCCCCACCATTTCTAATACACCTGTTAATTTCGAGATCAGTTCAGGAGTCAGAGGTTCATTAAGCGCGTTTAAAAACGTCTCTTCATTTGAAAGTGTTGGTGGTTTCGGTTGTTCCGGTTTGACTTCTGCTCCTGATGATGGGGTAGGAATTGTACCGGATGTTTGCATTTTTAGCGATGTTTGTAAGTCTTTCATTTGATCGCTAAGTGCTTTCAATTGACTATCAAACGTTTGCCGAATTTCATTTCCAATTTGATCGCCAAAAGTTTTCATCATGGCTACAGCATCATGTAATGTACTGTCTTTAATACTGGCAAGTTCAGTCATTGTTTTTTCTATCGCAGCCAAACGATCCGCTGGCACCTCTATCGTTGCCAAATGATTAGCCGGCACCACTTCACTTGGTTCGCTTGGTTCGCTTGGTTCACTTGGTTCGCTTGGTTCGCTTGGTTCGCTTGGTTTGATAGAAACCGGTTCGGGCACTGGGGGCAATACAGGTGTTTGTATAGACTTTCTTAGCCTAAACATTTCGACCTGTTGTTCATACGCCGCCTTTTCTTCTTCAGATTCAATAACATAAGCGTTTATTGTTTCACCTTTTAGCGGTTCAATTTCTTCTGCCCTTAGGGCCGCATAATATTCAAAATGCCCTTCAACGACAGTATAAGAATCTATTCCGGTTTGCAACAAAATAGGCGGTGTAATAATACCTTGCATTTTTAAGATCAGTTGAGCGGCTTCATTCAAATCCGTTTCTGAAAATTCACTACGAGGTAAGGAGGAATGAATATCTTCAACCATCACTATAGCGTGTGATATTTTTTTCATGAACTCCTCTCTATTTTCAGCAAAATCTCCTGAGCCAATTTCTGAAACTCTTCCACCGACTTAGAGTTAGATTTAAAATCCAGTATTGATCTCGGATCAGCAATTTCCAGATCACCGATATTCACCGTTTGTTCGGTACATTTTGCGATATCCTCTCTATCAAAAATGATAGTTTCCATCACCTCAAATTGATAGCGTTCAGGAATTAACGCAATACGTTTTTGCAAAGTGCTTTTGATGAATTGAGCATTGGTTGAGATTTTCGTTGGCAAAACCCCCAATGTTTGAATCGGGGGGCGATTAAGCATCTCTCTAAATTCATTGTTCTCTTCAATGAAATCCCTGACATTGACTAAACCTTCATTAGCAAAAGGTTTGAGATCAGAGGGAATAATCAGATAATCTGCTGTTATCAATGCCAGCCCGGCATAGAGATTTAAAGAAGGCGGCGTGTCAATAAGCACAATATCATATTTATCTTTAACAGCCTCCAATTTCTTAATCAGTATACCTTGAACATATTTCAACTCATTGAGTTCTTTTTCTTGTTTCATCAAAAGAATATGAGAAGGTATCACATCAATTTCGTGACTACTAAAACGGGAAGTTTTTGCCACTTCTTCGATAGAAAAAGACTTCCGTGATTTTAAGAGATGATAAATATAATTATCTTTCAAGTTATCTTTTTCTTCATCTCCAAAATTAACTAAGCCAGTAGCAAAAGTCGTGTTAGCTTGGCTATCCAAATCAATCAGTAAAACTTTTTTACCCGCCTTACTCAAAGTAGCGGCAAGATTAACCACTGTTGTCGTTTTACCTACGCCGCCTTTATTATGATAAACGGCAATAATTTTCATACGATCTCCTATCAATTTGAGTGTCTGTTTTGAGCGATTAAGCAGAGTGTCTTTACCAATTAATGCTTTAATTTGATCCATTTTATTTTCAATGCCATTGCCATAACACTGAAAAAGGAGTTTAACAGTCTCTCCCGCGCTTTGGTAAATTCTAATTTCTTTGCCATTAGTTAGCAAGCCATAACTGAACTGTAAATCTATCATGTAGCGTTTTAACTGCTCAACATGATCATTTAAATTTCTATCAGGATGCTTCGCTTCAAAAACAACATGGGTTGTCGAATCATCCGAATTTTGATTCGCATAAGCTAAAAAATCTAAACGAAACCGATTACATTTCACTTCTTGTCGCCAGGTATTAATAGAATAACCCAATGCTGGCAAAAGATAGCTCACAATCAGTTTACTTTCGACTTCTCTTTCATTTTGACATAATTCGGGATTAAAAAATAGCGATTTTTTATGAGATAAGCTAGACATTGTTATAAATCCTGTCAATCTGTTAATCTGTTATATAATAATGAATAATAATTAATGATTAATGGCTAAAGTGTTATCTGTAACATCAAGGGCCAGGCCTTGTGCCGGGCCCTCACGATCTTGGAGGGCAGTGAAGACATAGCGACTTTTTGTTAGGGCAATCATCTTCTTTAGGTTGAAATTGATTGTAGGGGCAATCCCTTGTGGTTGCCCACTCATTGATACATTGTTCATTGAAAAGGTTGGGGTTCTTCAATCCAATACCCTTGTGCGTAATCAAGGCCTATTTTTTTTAATGCTTCAAAAGTGATGCCATTTTCAACATGTTCTGCTATGGTTTGAATTTGCATCATATGCGCTATCTCGTTGATCGATTTCACCATGGCATAATCAACAGAATCATGGGTGATATTGTTTATTAATCGGCCATCAATTTTCAAAAAATCAATCGGTATGGTTTTTAAATATGAAAATGAGGCGATGCCACTACCAAAGTTGTCTACGGCAAAACGACAACCTCGTTTTTTGAGGGCATTCATAAAATAAGAAATGTCTGTGAAATTGCTTAACAGCGTGGTTTCCGGGATTTCAAAACAAAGTTTGTTTGCCGGAATGTTACTGGAGTCAATATCATCTATCAGCGTTTCCAAAAACGCTTGATAACGAAAAGAATACCCCGACAGATTGATGCTACAGAATGTGATTTGTGCTAAAAACGGGGGATGCGTCTTTAACCATTCTAATAAGCTTTGTATAACCCACTTATCTAGTGTTGGCATTAAATGATATCGTGTGGCGGCCGATAAAAAGGCACCTGGTAGCACGAAATTTTTTTGTGAATCAACCTTCATGCGTAACAATATTTCACAACGTTTAGGGCTTCCAGCTAAACTCAATTCATTCTCTTCATTTAATGAAATGATTGATTGATAGAATAAATAAAATCCTTGTTTTTTTTCTAAGTTCTCATTAAGCAATCTAACCCATTGGATGTTTTTATGAGAAGCCTCGCTATCGTTTTCTTGATAAATATGAACCGTATTGCGGCCTTTATTTTTTGCCGTATAACAAGCCGCATCGGCCATAGCAATCAGGCTTTTTGAATTGTTCAGTTGTGTCGAAATGGGCACTAAACCAATTGAGATGCCAATGGTAAAAACACCTTTTTCATCTGGCGAGGTTTTCCAAAAAAATATAAATTTTTCAATGGCTTCACGTAAATTATGGGCCAATGCAAAGGCCTTTTGCTGGCTACAGTTTTTAAGTAATAACGCAAATTCATCTCCGCCTAATCGGGCTAATGTCGTTTGTTTAAAACAGCTGTGTGCGTTAATCTGTTTTTGTAGCAGCAAAGCGATATCTTTGAGTAATTGATCACCCGCTTCATGTCCACAAGTATCATTGACAATTTTAAACCGATCTAAATCCATATAGAGCAACGCATGTTCGGTATTCTTGTCACGCGGCGCTTGTAGCATCCGTTCAAGCTGTAGGTTAAACTCATCTCGATTATACAAACCGGTTAAGGCATCATGTGTGGCTCTATAGGCCAGTGCTTGCGTCATTTTGCGCTTTTCAGTGACATCATTAAACACTAAAACCGCACCAATAATCTTTCCATGACGATCCCGAATGGCCGCTGCTGAATCTTCTATGGCAAACCGGTTTATCCTGTCACGGTGGAGTAATACCGGATTTTCAATTTTGATCCGTTTACCTTCCTCTAAACAACACTGCATGGGGAGATCAATCGGCTGTTGTGTCTTTTCGTCAATGATGCAAAAAACGCTATTTAAAGGTAATCCTTGTGCGGCTTGGGTTGTCCAACCCGTTAGGTTGGTTGCCACTGGATTTAAAAATTCGACAAGCCCTTTAGCATCGGTGGTAATCACGCCATCACATATCGAAGCGAGGGTGATTTGGGCTTTTTCTTTTTCATCAAACAGCGCTTCTTCTGCCTGCTTTGCTTGTAGAATATAGTGAATGCGGTTGCGTAACACATCCAAGTTTACCGGTTTAGTGATGTAATCGGTTGCACCTGCGGCATAAGCGCGATCAACCCACTCCCGTTCCATCAAGGCGGTGACAATGAGAATAGGGAGATATTTGGCTCCGGGTAAGGCTTTGATGCGAGCGCAAGCGGTGACACCGTCAAGAACCGGCATATTGGCATCCATGAGAATCAAATCAGGATGATCCTCATGAAAAGAGTCTATAGCTTGTTGGCCATTTTGGGCCGTATCAACGCTATAGCCATATTTAAGTAGGGCCTGTTCCAACAATCCGCGAGTTAACGGGGCATCATCAACCACTAAAATACGTCCTGGGTTCCTAGTCATCATTATTCACCTGACTTAAAGCCTTTTTAAAATGTAAAACTTCTGTTTTTAGTTTGATTAAATGAGCCGATGGGCTTTCCAGTTGGCCAGCTTCTGCTTGGCTTTCTAATTGCTGGCATAAAACACCTAACTGATTAGCACCGATTTGTAAACTTTCACCTTTAAATTGATGTGCTTGTTGGCGTATTGCTTCAATATCCTCTATTTTAAGACTGTCTTGCAAAGCTTGAAGTTGTTGGGGCGCATATTCTAGGAATTGTTGAGTCATAAATCGCATCATTTCATGCCCTATAATTTTTTCCAAATGTGCGAGCATCTGGAGATCGAGTGTCGGTGTGACGGCGCTGTTAGCCATATCAGTTATCAGTTATCAGTTATCAGTTATCCTTCAGCCTTTTTCGTTTTTTAACAACTGGAAAAGGTTTTTTTTTAACCTTTGGAAAAAGGGAGGGGGGGAGGATTTAAAGTTTTTGGAAAAGGGTTGTGATGCTAGGTGGGTGAGTGATGAGAGAATGCTGATTAGAGTTGATTTAAATATCAGCGTGATCACCGTTCTATCCCCCTGTTATGTTTGTTCAACGCTCTTTCAGCTTTATGCCTCCCTATCAGGAAACCGAATTGGAAGGATATCACTGGCAATCGGGACAATTCGGATTTTTAACCAGTTTGATACGGTGAAATTCATTATGCAAAGTATCCATGAATAATAACCACCCTGTTAGCGTTTCACCCACATCCATAATCACTTTCATCGCTTCTAATGCTTGTAAACTGCCAATGATACCGACAACGGGTGCCAAAATGCCGGTTTGAGTACAGGTTTCGACAGGTGCTTCATCACTGGGATATAAACACCGATAACAAGGGCTATCAGGTTTATCGCTACGAAAAACGGAAATCTGGCCTTCCATGCGTATTGCCGCGCCTGATACTAAGGGTGTCTGTGTCTTGACACAGGCTTGATTAATCGCAAAACGGGTGGGCAAATTATCGGTACAGTCTAACACGATATCGACTTTATCGATTTGTTCGAGCAATGCGGCGTCATCCAATTGCTGATAAAGCGGTGTGACTTGAATCAATGGATTTAAGGCGAGTAATGTTTCGCGAGCGGATTCCACTTTGGGTTTGCCAATATCATCAGTATGATGAACAATTTGGCGTTGCAAGTTAGATAAATCAACCACATCAAAATCGCTGAGAATCACATGCCCAACGCCTGCTGCGGCTAAATACATGGCGGCCGGTGAACCTAAGCCCCCTAAACCGATTATCAGTATTTTAGCATTCAGCAAGCGTTCTTGCCCTTCAACGCCGACTTCGGGCAACAAGATTTGGCGGCTATAGCGTAGTAATTGGGCATCATCCATTTTTTTAAAGACTCCTGATAGTCAATCGTCAATATTATAAAGTATAAAAAAGTGTGTGTTTTTAGAGTTGATCGCTTTTTAAAAGCTGTCAACTCTCGTTCATGCCACCATCAAGACGTGGTATTATTGGTTTATCGGCCCGTCATTCGTTGTACTCATTTTATCATACAACCCTTCATTGCCAATGCGCCCTAACAATGCAAAAAAAGTTTATTAGAGACGCACGTCTTGTCCAATGTGGTTTTGCATATAAAACAAAACTGGGCAAGTCGTTCGGTGCTTTTTTTTTGTCTTCGATTTATAGATAAATTTTGAACGCCACTCTTCAAAATAAATCTTGAACGCCAATTTTTAAACTCCCTTGTACTATTCGCTTTTGGTAGAATGAATGACTATTATATAAAGATAGAAGATCATTTTCCTAAAAGCGAAAGACAAATATGCGTATTAGTATTTTTGGTTCAGGTTATGTGGGCTTAGTCACGGGCACTTGTCTGGCTGATGTGGGCAATCACGTTTTATGTGTTGATGTGGATGAACAGAAAATTGCTCGCTTGCAACAAGGGCAGCTGCCGATTCATGAGCCTGGTTTAGAATCCTTATTAAAAACCAATCTGGCTGCGGGGCGTTTGCAATTTACCACTGATGTGGCTTTGGCAGTGGAGCATGGCGAAATTCAGTGCATTGCTGTGGGTACGCCGCCTGATGAAGATGGTTCGGCCGATTTGCAATATGTGTTGCAAGTGGCTGATACCATTGGGCAATATATGACGGATTATAAAGTCATTATGGATAAATCCACTGTGCCAGTGGGTACGGCGGATAAAGTGCGGAAAACGGTAGAAGCGGCGCTTTCGGCTCGCGGTGTGGAACAGGATTTTGATGTCGTGTCTAATCCTGAGTTTCTTAAAGAAGGTGCGGCGATTGATGACTTTATGAAACCGGATCGCATTATTGTCGGTACGGATAAACCGCGCCCTGCTGAAGTGATGCGCGAATTGTATGCGCCTTTTAACCGCAATCGAGATAGACTGATTATCATGGATATTCGTTCTGCGGAGTTAACAAAATACGCGGCGAATGCCATGCTGGCAACGAAAATCAGTTTCATGAATGAGATTGCGAAAATTGCCGAACAAGTGGGCGCGGATATTGAACAAGTCCGATTAGGGATGGGTTCCGATCCCCGTATTGGGTTTCATTTTATTTATCCGGGAGTGGGGTATGGTGGGAGTTGTTTTCCTAAAGATGTACAAGCCTTGACACGCACCGCTCAACAAATCGGCGTTGACGCACAAATTTTACCTGCCGTAGAATCGGTTAATCGGCAACAGCAACAGGTATTATTCCAGAAGATTCAGAAGCATTTTCAAGGCGATTTACAACATCGCCGTTTTGCCGTTTGGGGCTTAGCGTTTAAACCGAATACGGATGATATGCGCGAAGCACCGAGTCGTAGATTGATGGATGCCTTATGGGCAGAAGGCGCTTTGGTACAAGCTTATGATCCGGAAGCCTTGTCTGAAGCACGGCGGATTTACGGCGAACGGGCTGATTTACAATTGTGTGATACGCCAGAAGCGACGCTTGAAAATGCGGATGCTTTGGTTATTGTGACGGAATGGAAAGTATTTCGGAGTCCGGATTTTAAGTTGATCAAAACATGTCTCAAGCAACCCGTGATTTTTGATGGGCGTAATCTTTATGAACCGCAGAGAATGCGTCAGCGCGGCTTTACCTATTATGCGATAGGGCGTGGAGAAACGTGATTGTCGTTTTTGGGTAAGTGGATGAGTTGTGTTATTTTTTTAGAATTGACTCAATGTCGGGGCGAACGTGCGTGTTCGCCCTCAAGCGTTGTACGTCAACTCAAAACGATCCATTTCCAGACAGAGGTAGACTCATTCAGCCTACCCCAAGGGTGAAAGGATTAAGGATTAGATGTATAAACTGATATCAGACTCACCGGCAAATTGAAAAAAGGTTGTGGCACCGGCGTACTCGATATCCTCAATAAAATCTTTTTTATCGAAATCAAACAATTGCACCGTCATTTCACAAGCAATCATTTTGACTTCTGCTTCTAAGCACAAATCACGCAATTCTTCGACGCTGGCTACGCCTTTTTTCTTCATCTTCGCCTTCATCATGCTGGACATCATGGCTTGCATGCCTGGCATGGCTTGCATGAAGACAGGAACGGGCATCGGCATCGGCATGGCCGGATTACCCAATGATGAGACTTGCAAATTAAGCTTTTTCTTCAGCAATACAAGGCCGTAAAAGGTGAAAAAGATTTGTGTCTCATAGCCCAATGCAGCCGCCGTTGAAGCCAATATAAAAGGCGGATAGGCCCAATCCAGAGAGCCTTTTGTTGCAATAATAGCAAGCTTCTTGTCATCCATAGTGTTACGCCCCTTGAGTTCAGTGGATTATTTTCTCTTGAGATAGAAAAAGTACTCGCCCTCTTCTTCAGACGAACTCAACAACTCATTGCCCGTTTGTTTGGCAAAAGCATCAAAATCCTTCACAGAACCGGGATCGGTTGCAATGATCTTGAGTACTTGACCACTTTCCATCCCATTGAGGGTTTTTTTCGCCCGCAAAATAGGTAAAGGGCAATTTAAACCTCTGGCATCTAATTCTTGATCGTGTTTTTGTTCTGCGGCCATCTTTTTTGTCCTCTTTATGTAAGTTATTCTCAGTCAAAAAAAGGGTACTTAATGATACGGCATCAAATTCAAAACGGCATTCCGCGTATTTATTTTCGCTGTCAATAGCATAATTTATAACTTGATGGGTTAATATTCACTATTGACAAATGAAGCCTTATGTTTTGAACACTTGAATATAAACTTTAGTAATCCCAAGTATTCTTATATACTAATTTTAAATTTTAAGCAAGTGTTGAATATTTTGATGAATTTGAGTAATGATTACATAAGATCAATGCCAGTGGATTAAAACACGCCTAAAAACTTTGTGTGCTTGGCATCGAAGTGCCAGTGATGTTTTTAGATCACAAACGATAAGTTATTGATTTTTAAAACAGGCCTCATTTTGATAAGAAACGATCTACACTGTTTCACAATCCCTTAATTGATAATTTTTAAATCAGATTATGAAAAAGGCGTTTATGAGTTCATGAGTTCATGAGTTCATAATTTTAAAAATTGCCCTTAAACCAAAGGGCAGAAATTAAGAGGTGTCCCTAAATAAATGTAACCCATTGAAAATATTAGATATGAAGAGGTCATAACCTCAATAACTTAATTTATTAAGGGACAAGTCTATTGCTGAAAATTTATAGGATACCGTTTTTCAATGTTTTCGATTTATTAAAACGTACACATTTAACGAAGTTAATCTTCGTTTCACAATGCTTCGTTTCACAATGACATCGTTATTTCGTTTCACTCAATACAATTAAAAAAAATGAACTTTTTACCTATTTTCTTAGATATCCGTGAACAATCCTGTTTAGTTGTCGGCGGGGGAACAACGGCCGCCCGTAAAATCGAAACCTTGTTACGGGCAGGCGCTTGTGTCACCGTCGTCGCGCCAAAATTGAGCGAACAATTGAGTCAATGGGCTGCTGAAAAGCGCATTACTCACCGCCAAGCTCATTTTGCCCCTTCGGATTTAAAAAACTGTATTTTGGTGATCGCGGCAACGAATGATAAATCGGTAAATGAGCAAATATCAAAGCTGGCACAGGCACAAGGTACACCAGTCAATGTGGTAGATCAACCCGAATTATGTCGTTTTATTATGCCCTCCATCATTGATCGTTCACCGATACAAATTGCCGTTTCCAGCGGCGGCGCTTCACCCGTTTTAGCGCGGTTGTTACGCGCTCGCATAGAAACCATGGTGCCAGCGGCCTACGGAAAACTAGCGGATTTTGTAGCCCGTTTTCGCGGTAAAGTCAAAGAACGTCTATCCTTTACAGAACGCCGTCGATTTTGGGAAAGGGTTTTACAAGGGCCTATTGCAGAAATGTGTTTATCAGGGCACACAGAAGCGGCCACTGAAGCTTTAGAAGACTTGATTGAAAAAACGGACAGTACGCCACAACAGTACGGTGAAGTGTATCTCGTTGGCGGTGGGCCAGGCGATCCGGATTTATTAACCTTTCGCGCATTGCGTTTAATGCAACAGGCCGATGTTGTTCTCCATGATCGTTTAGTCTCACCGGGCGTATTGGATTTAGTCAGACGTGAAGCGGAACGCATTTACGTTGGCAAAGAGCCCACTGATCATCCGGTTCCACAAGGCGAAATCAATCAATTACTGATTCGTTTAGCCAAAGAAGGCAAACGGGTATTGCGTTTAAAGGGCGGCGATCCGTTTATGTTTGGGCGAGGTGGTGAAGAAATCGAAACTTTAATGGATGAAGGGATAGCCTTCCAAGTTGTGCCAGGGATTACCGCGGCCACTGCCTCATCGACTTATGCCGGCATTCCGCTCACCCACCGTGACTATGCCCAATCGTGTATTTTTGTGACAGGGCACCTAAAAGACAATAGCACCGATTTAAATTGGACGATGCTCGCTCAACCGTATCAAACCGTCGTGATCTACATGGGTTTACGCGCCTTGCCCTTGATTTGTCGTGAATTAAGAGAACATGGGTTACCTGCTGACAAACCCGCTGCCCTGGTTCAAAAGGCCACCACCTCAGATCAGCGCGTTTTAGTTGGCACTTTAGACACCCTCCCCAACATCATTGAAAATGCAGAGATAAAACTATCCAGTATTATTATCATAGGCGACGTTGTCAAACTGCATCAAAAACTCGCTTGGTTTAACCCATTACCGAAAAACTAACGATTGTTTCGTTTGGGGCTGCATTTCAATGCCATTAAATTAAGATGATGTCGGGTGGGTAGAACTTCGTTACCCCCACCGTTTCCGAAGTGGGTTTAGCTTCGCTGGCCTTTGGCTCCGCACAGCGAATACCCACCCTACTTTGTAATTAGAGACGCTTCGCGATCGCGTCTCTACAATTAGCGGTTTCGTAGAGACGCGATGCCTCGCGTCTCTTTGCTGTAAAATACCGGTTTATTTGTGGTTCAGTACTTAAGCGTTTACACTTTGGCCGAATAACAGGAGTCTACTATGAAAAAACTAACCCTATTTTTAATGCTCGCATTAGGCAGCTTACACCAAAATGCCCTTTCCCAAGAACCCGACATTGAGTTACTTCATAACGCGGCCGAACGCGGTAATGTAGCCGCTCAATTTCAATTAGCCACGGCCTATTATACTGGTCAAGGTGTCTCTCAAAACCACGCAGAAGCGGTTAAATGGTATCTCAAACTAGCCAAAAAAGGATTTGCTGCGGCTCAACATAATCTAGCCACCGCCTACAGTCGGGGAGAAGGTGTACCTCAAAGTGATGAAAAAGCTTTTGGGTGGTATCTCAAAGCGGCAGAACAGGGAGATAGTCGTGCCCAAAATAATTTAGGCAACCTGTATAAAAGAGGCCAAGGTATACCTCAAGATGACTTCGAGGCAAGCAAATGGTATAGACAGGCGGCTGAACAAGGTAATCCGATATCCCAATATAATTTAGGCCTCGCGTATCGCTTAGGCCAAGGTGTTCCTCAAGATGAGCATGAATCGATCAAATGGTATCGCAAAGCCGCAAAACAAGGCTTGGTTGAAGCACAGATGGCCTTGAATGCTTCCCCCCCAGAAGATCGTGTAACCGAAGGCCCTTCAACCCCTGAAACTGTCGAAAGCCTTGAACAAGCTCAACAAGCCACGTTAATAGAACCCGTTGAATCCTTACCTAGCTGGAAAGAAAGCCGTCCAACTTCGGAATCTCTCGATACAATCCAAACTCAATCTACCTGGAAAGACGTTTCTGACTCTGAAACCTTATCAAGCCAAGAGGCATCAGACACCGAGTTGACAGAAAGCTGGGTATCAACACCGATAGCGCCTAGACAAGGCCAATATGTTGTCGCATTATATTATGCGCGTCAATCAGATAAACCCTTTATCAATCAACTGGGTAGCTATCTAAAAGAAGCCGGTTACACCGTAGATCACATCGGTCAAGTCAAACTGAAGATTTATAAACCACAATGGGATATTCGTTACTACGATGATAGCAATGGTGGTGAGAGCTTAAAAGCCTCTCTCAGACAGTTTCTCGTCAATGTTGACGAAAGCGATGACAAAAACATTCGCGTTCGCAATTTCAGGTTTATGCGAAGTGGTGATGAGGCAATCAGAAGTGGCCGACTTGAAATTTGGATACTCAACCCTGCTTCAGCGCCCAAGTTGAAAACACAATCCCTCTCAATATGGGCAGAAAACGACGCTGAAGCTGTAGAGGAATACGCGCCAAGCTCTACATTCACAGAAACATCTGAAACCGCATGGGTTGATCGTTCAAGCCTTCGCAAACAGCGTATCGCGTTAAACTATGCTCGTAGAAGCGATAAAAGCGTGATCAATCAACTGGCTTCGTTTCTGAAAGAGGAAGG
>Ga0316201_10002694_pt1 | contig 12748 bp, 11 predicted proteins | sample CS6wburrow_MG_FD_204516 | JGI IMG/M metagenome (GOLD analysis project Ga0316201, IMG submission 204516) | Coastal sediment microbial communities from Delaware Bay, Delaware, United States - CS-6 worm burrow | ecosystem: Environmental > Aquatic > Marine > Coastal > Sediment | place: USA... | reverse complement strand
TGGTTTTTCTTCGAGCAGCAGCTGTGCGATCCGCGGTGGAATCTCATCAATGTCGTACGGATCCGGTTCCGAAACCGGAATGAACGGCCACAGCAACCCGAGTACGGCACAAATCAGGAATATGATGCCCAGCAATCGCCGGAACTTGCGTTCCTGACCCTGGCCCGTCGTCCATGGCAGGTCATACTCTCTGTAAAACGGTAAATCCAATTCCGCGACTCCTGTCCGTCGTCCCTGCGCCCTAGCGCGCCGCCTGAATGTTGTCCAGCTTGTCTGAACTCTTCTGCAGCACCGCCAGCGAAATTCGTCCGTAATCCGATTTCGTGCAAGTCGCCATCACTTTCTTCAATAAACGGTATGGGATGTCTTTATCCCCCATAATCGTTACTTCTCGTCCCGCAACATCGGCTTGCGCCGCCCGGCGCAGCACTCGATCGTTCTGCGACAACAGCGCTCTGCGCAGTGCGGGTATGTCGTTGCCTTTATTCGCCATAACATCGGCAACCTTCGCCACCGGCGTGCCCTGCACAATGATGTCCGTCTCGCCGATCAGAATGACGACGGTTTCTTTGGCCTTGTCTTCGGCAATCGATTCCGGCAGCTGCAAATCCTTGGCGTTCGGCAGCGTCTCGACGTCTGACGAATTGACGAGCAGAAAGAACACCAGGATCGTAAAGATATCCATCAGTGAAACAAGATTCAGCGCACCAGTGCCCTTGTGGCGTTTGTGGTGCTTCTCCATGCGTTTTGCGCGACCTGATTTGACCATTGCCTATCCGCCCCCGGCCATAACCGGCGCATCGCCGATCGAGATGTCGGGGAAAAGGTCGGAACGTACAACCGAGTCACCCTCGATCTCCTCCGCCACTCGCACTGTGTCCATTACCTGGACCAGCGTGTCATAAGCAATATCCTGCTCGAGAAGAATCGATGCGTCCGATTTCTTCGGGTATCTTTTCTTGAGCGCGGACAGCTTGGTCCTCAGCGCGTCGTAGTCGTATCCATCGTCGCTGTTCGGGTAAACGCCGAGCAGGCCCTGGTTACGATCGCCAATTTCGATCTTGCCCTTGCGGACGATGACTTCCAGTTGAAATACCTGTTCCTGCGGGTCCACGGGCTCAGTAGAGGAGCCTGGCAGATTCAATTCGAGAATCGCCAATCGCGAGAACACCGCGGTTATCAGCAGGAACGGAACCAGAATCACCATCAGGTTCATGAACGCCGTGATGTTGAGTTCGGCCGCATCATTACGATAATGAGTGCCGCCTCGTCTTCGGCTACGGATCATGCCTTACGCTCCGGAAGTCTTCAGCTGACGTTCGGTCACGGCATTGAGGAATTTGACACTCGCCATCTCAAGGCTGTCGACGAGACCGTTTGTCTTCGTCTGCAGCAAGGCATGCACGAGCAGCAATGGAATAGCGGCCATCAAACCAAATGCCGTTGTATTCATCGCAACCGAGATACTGGCGGACAGCATGTCAGCCTTGTCTGCCGGATTTGCGTTCGATACGGCCGTGAAGGCATTGATCAGGCCGATAATCGTGCCCAAAAGGCCAAGAAGCGTCGCCACATTCGCAAGCGTCGCAATATAATGCGTGCGCTTTTCCAACCTCGGCAATACTTCCATCAGGCTTTCTTCCATCGCCTTCTCGATATCGTCGCGACGACGCGCTGACTTAACACGGTACAAACCGTAAGTCAGAATCGAGCCAATGGCCGCCTTTGATTTCGAAGTGAGCGCAGCAGCTTCCTGGAAATTACCGGCCTTAAGAAAAGGCACGATCTTCTTCCACAAAGCACGATTGCTTGCACCCGACACAGTCAGGTACATCCAGCGCTCGATCGCGATAGCGGCGCCGAATGCAAATACAAACAGAATTGGGTACATGAATGCACCGCCATCCTGAAAAAACCGCACGATAGTGCTCATTTGTCTGCTCCTCTAAAAACAGAATTGTTTGCGGTATAAGCCGCGCTTTACAAGACAGTCGAGGCTAAGAGCCCCTCCTACTCTTGTTCGTCTTCGCCGTACAGGTCGCCGTAGTAGTCGACCTGCCGTATGAATTCTTCCCTGTCGATCGGTGCAAGCACCTCATCGAGCAGAGTGTTTACCGGCTTGCCCATCAAATCACCGGGGTCCGATTTTTTCCAGGGCACGATGTACAGCACCTTTGGCAGTTCCTGGTTGCCCTTAATTTCGGTGCGCCCCAGTTCAATCGAGTCCATCACCCGGCTGCCTGTTGTTTGTCGCGTGATGTCCTGTGTCTCGCGAGACTCTTCCTGTTCCAATGACGAGGTGTCGACAGCAGGCATCAATTCATCGTCCGATGTCGTTTCCTGAGCAACAGTGGCAAACGCTGCCAACAACATGGCGAGCATGAATCCGGCGCCGAATACACTGGTTTTTCCAGTACCCATGTCCATCAATCCGCCACGTTTGCCGTGCGCTGATTCGCCGCTACGCGGCGTCTCAGATCCGCAATCCATTTCTCAACCTGCTTGTCTTCACCGACAAGCGCCTGGTAAGCCTCGAAATGCTGCAGTGCCACATCGAGGCGCTGCAGATACAGCTCATTCAGGACCCCCAGGTTGTAGTGTGCCAAGGCGTAGTCGGGCTTGACTGTGACGGCCTTCAAATAAGCAGCTTCTGCCTCGAGAAAATTGCCATTTCTGCGAAGTAGCATGCCCAGCTGGTTCAAAGCCGCGGGATGACCGGGATTTATCACCAATGCCGCGTCCAGAGCGGACCTCGCGGCCGCATTATTCTCATTATTAGCGTGAATGATGGCCAGGTTGACATAGGCACCCGGGTAACTCGGGTACTGCAGCAGGAACTCCTTGAATCGGAGCTCGGCGTCGACGAAATCGCCGGCCGCCATAGCCGAAGCTGCCTGCTCGTAAAGCGTCCGGACCTGCGGCGGGATTGCCAGTTCCGGCTGGCCGCCTGTCGCAACGTCGCCCTGACTTGATGCCGCCCTCGAATCCGGTGATTTCGCCGGACCACCGCTCGCACAGGCCGCGAGCACCAACAGTGCCAAGAGGGGGATCGAGACCCGCATGTAATTAGTAAAGCGCTGTAACAACATCTTCGCTGCGCTCCTTTTTCGCGTATCGCGCCGGCATCAGACCGGCCAGTCGTTCGAAACTCTGGCGCACCCATTCGTCATAAACGCCATCCGGAGCCCTGTTTGCATTCGCCTTATACAGGTCGATCGCTTTTTCCTCGAACGGGAAGGCCTGTTCTTCGAGGAGCAGTTCGTATTGCTCGAGCGCATCGGCGTCGAGGTCGACCGGTCTGTCTGAATCCATCAGATCTGAACTGAACTGTTCGTAAACCTCGCCCAGGCGAAATGTCGCCGCCGTGGTCACTTCCGCGACCCCGTAGTCGGCGGCACCGGTATAAGCAGCGATAACTTCTTCCATCAGCGATTTCTTGAGCTTGAGACTGCTGGCCAGCGGCTGCGCCAGTTTCACGACCACAAAACGCTCGCGTACTGGATCTGCAAGCTCCAAAGAAGCTGTTGCAGCCAGGAAACGCGTACGGTCCGTCCGCTGTGCGCCGGCCATTGCGTCGACCTGTACGAGCTCATTGAGTCTTGCGAGACGTTCCTGCTCGTTGCCGGTCTGCCGTGCAATCTCGAGCAAGCGATAACGCGCCTCGACCGACTCCGCAAGCGGGTTCGGGTAACGAAGAACGATGTCATTCAGCACTCGCTGCTCGCTGGAAAGCGTACCGCTCTTTTTGTAAAGCTCGGACGCCTTCCAGAGCGCTTCACGGCGGACATCGTCGGTACTCGACCCGGCCCTGGAAATACGCTCAAACTCAGCCGCCGCCTGGTCCGACTGACCCGACTCAAGATAAGTAACCGCAAGCTTCTGGGAAACATCGTCAGTGAATTCGCTGTCCGGATAATCGCTGCGGAATTTCTCAAGTACACCGGACGCACGATCCCATGCCTGCAGATTAATCAGCGCCGCGGCCGCATCGTATTCAGCCGTGGCGCGAATATCGGAATCCGGAACCACCTGGCCGAGGCGGGTAAAGTGTGTGACTGCAGTCTCGAGATCGCCGGCATCACGCGCCTTTTCACCTTGCTTGTAAATCGACGAAGCGATTCGGTCCTTAATCTGTTGGCCAGACGTCATGTCGTCAGCCGGGGTGAAGCTCCGCAAACTGTAGTAGGCGGCCTCGGCCGCAGTGAAATTCTGCAGATCAAACTGCGAATGGGCGATGACGGTCCAGGCCGTGCGTGCCAGTTTTGGCTCCACCGGCGGCTGCTTGGCGACTACCGCCTGGCCCACTGCGATCGCGAGATCAAACTCATTCTGTGCAAAAAGATCTTCGGCCACAGTCGTTAACACGGCGCCCGACTCCGGGTGATCGGGATAAGTGTCAGCAAACTTCAAGCCGCTGTCGAGATACTTCTTATGCCAGTCGTCTTTTGCGGCACCAGCCAGCGATTTTTCATGCTCCCGATAGGAAAGAATCGCCGCATAGCCGGCCTCAGCCGACTTGTCGTGATCAATGTAGCCGTAGGCCGTGCGCTCGTACTCGGCCGTCGCAGCTCCGAAATCTTCGCTCTCGAACAGTATTTCGGCCAGCAGGAAATTGGTGTTCGCGCTATCCGGTTCACCCGGGAAATATGCCAGGTATTTGCGGTACCAGTTGGCGGCTTCCTGGTAGTCGCTCTTCTTGCCATCACGCTGCGCCTCGGCATGATAATACTGCGCCAGGTCGTTGAGGTTGCTCTTCAGGTAAGCAGCAACCGCCTGGTTGTCCTCGGGCGGATTGCGAACCCAGAATTCCCCGTCCATGCCGTAACGTTCGACAAAGCCTTTCTTGCCTTCAAGCACCAGGCTGGGGAAGCCGCCCTGCTTATAAGCCTCGATGACCTCGACCTGCAGTATCGGCGCCTTCGCATGAAACGGATCCTGCTCTACAAACGCCTGATAGGTTTCAGCCGCGTCGACATAGCGTTCTTTCTCGAGGTACAGGTCGCCCAGGTTGCTGTAGATCACGTAACTGTATGCCGGGTTCTGGCGCGCCTGGAGAAAAGTGTCAATACTGTCGGCGCCTTCCATGTAAGAAAAGCTGATGCTCAGGACGCGGAAGGTATCTTCAACAAGCTCGCGTTCGGCCCGCTTTAAACTGGCAAGTCGCTCCTCACCCTCACCTATGTCAACACCTTTAATTTTGCGATCAAGCAGTTCGAAGAACGGTTCAAGGCTATCCTCGTGCCATGCCAATTTGAACTGCGACCAGCCGAGCTTGTACAACGACTGCTCGAAGAAACGCGACTCTTCGCCGTATTTTCTGACATCCTGGTAGGCGGCCTCCGCATCGTTGTAATTTTTGCGCAGAAAGAGCATCTCACCGCGACGGAACTGCACTTCGTCAATCAATGCCGTATCCGGAAACTTGGTCACAAGCTCATTAAGCACATCGAGCGCTTCATCTGTGCGGCCACCAATCTCATAAGCACGGGCCAACTGGTACAGCACGGTATCGTTGCGTCGGTAGTCCGGATAGGCCTCAAGCAACTGTTGATAGAGGCCAACAGCATTATCGTAGCCCGTCGAATCCAGAGATTCGATATTGTCGGTAAGCTGATCTGCCTCCGTGGCCTCGAGTTCCAGGTCACCCAGGCGGCGCATGGCTTCGGCACGCAGTTCCGGATCGTCCGACACAAGATCAAGAAACGCCCGATAATTGTCGCGCGCGAGATCGGAGCTGTCGAGAATGACGTTCCCAGGTCGAATCTGAACCGTTTTCTTCTCAAGGCTCTTGATCGTGTCTTTCTTCTTCACGCCCGCGTTCGCGGATGGCGCCGCGAGCACTAAAGCAAGCAGTAACAGCAGTTGGTGGTGATGCATTTTCATTCCGATGCATCCCCGACTGTTGCCGCAATGTCGTAAATTGCGGCGAGGGCAAACCGCGCCTGCACAGTGTAGATATCAAGCCTCTGTTTCTGCGCTTGAAGCTCGCCGACAGCAATCGATTGCAGGAAAGCGCGCTGCGCGGACAGCGCGTCTTCGACACGCATCTTGGTACTTTCAATTCGGGGTGCCAAACCGTATACGCGATTGCTGAGTTCATCGAAGCGCAGCGGTTCGAGGCGCATCGTTTCGTCTATTTGACGTCGTGAACGCTGCGTCGCTACCAGGGCTTCGCCAGACTGGCGAAGGTTGCGGCGAATGCGCCACAGGCGGTCGCCGAAGTCGCGTTCGAGGTTCCACTGCAATACGCCTTTCAGCAGGCGGATCTTGTCGCGCACTTCTTCCGCCTCGGGAATGTCGGCACGCAAGGCCGGAGTGTTTTCGAGGCCCGTAATTTCGCCCCACATTTCGAATTCGGCTCTGGTCGCAAGTGCCAGCCAGTCATGGCTCTCTTCGATGTTGTTCAGCGTCGAATCAAATTCAAGCTTGCGACTCACCATGCCGTCCAGATCGGCGCGCCCCAGTGCATCCTCAACGCGTGGCAAACGCAAAGCGTAGGCCTCCTTGCGCGTTTCGAGCATGTTGCCGTATACGCCGACGTTGAGCTGCCACTCGTCGAGATTCCGATACAGGTAACTCAGGTCGCGGTAATTCTTGAGACCTTCCTGGAATTCATGTGTCGCCAGGAGGTGGAACAGGTACCGCGCTTCCAGACCCTCGGGCAGTTCCTCCAGGCGCCAATACCAGCCTGCGCTGTCGAGCGGATCGTCCTCGATAAAATCATCGAAGAACAGGCCGGATTCGATGTGCTGAATCGTCTGGTCGAGACGATTGGTCTCTTCATAAAACGCTTCGATTGCATTCAGGTAATGGTCGGCCGCCTGGCTGATGGAATCGAGTTTTGCCATGGCATACGGAATTGCCAGCATGGATTCCTGGACCGCCGAATCGAGCAGGTTGCGGCTGCGCAACTCCATCCACGGCACCAGCGCTCGCTGATAGTTCTCGATCTCAGCATCGGCCCAGCCGACGCCCAGCAGGGCCTTGTTCGAAAAAGGACCTTCAAGCCGGACGCGCTGCAGCGGCGCTTTGGCTGCCCGGGCCTGGCCGTCCTGCAACAGAGCATATCCGAGCGCGAGGTTCGCCTTGTCACGCAACGACGCGAGTTCATTGTTGTAGGGGTTCAGGTCGCCAAGGTCGTCAAGCAGCCCCGCCGCTTCATCAACACGACCCAGGCGGACCAGCGCTACGCCGAGGTTGAACTTGGCGTACCTCGCCCACTCGGTCTTACCTTTCCAGTTCTGTAGCCTGGCGATCGCGGCATCGTAGTCACCCGCATCGATCAGAATCTGCGACTCCAGCATCAGTGCTTCGCGCTGCAGGTTTTTGGGAAGCTCCCGTTCGATATAGCTCAGTGCCGCACGTGATTTGTCAAGATAACCGCGCTGGTACCAGATCTTGGCAAGGAAGAACCAGGTGCGATCGCGAATATCGGGGGCAACGTTGTCTGCTAACAGGCGCTCAAAGATCTCAGCGGCCTCGAGGTGGTGGCCATAGGAAAGATACATGCCACCGAGAAGTAGCTCGGCTTCATCACTATGATCGTCGAGCTGCTGCTGTTCTTTTGCTGCGAGCAGGCGAACGATCGCCGGGAAATAGTCTTCCTGATAGAAGTAGAAAAGGACCTCGCCATAGTGCGGGTCCTGCACGACGATAGGATCGCGACCATCGTCTGCTGCCTGAACGGCTTGCGTCGGAGCTTGCAGCGCCAACCACAAGCAGAGGCACTTAAGTAGTGAGCGACCTGGATGCAAAGGTCACTCCCATTCCTTGATGACAAATTCCGGCTGCTGCTTCCTGACGCGGTCGGTGATTTCCAGCTCGAGATACTTCGCACCGATACCCTTGTCAAAGGTCATGGTTGCACCGCGACGGTAGTCGCGAACGTGGGGACCTTTGCCCGTGAAGATCGCGATGAGTTCGTGATCGCCGGTTTTCAGGTTAGCCATGTGTACGCGATGAACGCCGCCGCGAATCAATGCATCCGCTTCGCGTGATGTGTACAGGTAGTTGGCGACTTCCTTGCCATCGATCTTGATGTTTACAGAGTCGAGTTCGAAATACTCGCCAACATCCATCGAAATGAAGAACGCGACCTGCGAGTTCGCAGGAAACAACAATTCTTCCTCGAGAAGGAACAGGTCTCGATTAAGGTCCAGAACCTCCTTCTTCAAGGTCTGCACATCCTGATCCAGACTGCGGAACTGGTCACGGGATTCCGACTCGGAGGCCTGCACACTCATTGCCTCGGCCATCGCGGCATCCGCCTTCATAGGGGCCGCGTCCTGTGCTGCTACAGAAATGCTGACTGCGAGTATCGCGATTGCTGCCAGGTTTATTAATATCTTGGTCACTGCGTTACTCTCTTAACAATGAGCGAATCTGATCCAGGTATTTTTCTTCGTAGCCGGGCTTGTAGCCATGGTGCACATGACGAATCCTGCCCTCACGGTCAACCAGGACCGTGACAGGCATAGCTTCTACTTCATATAATTTGCTGACTTCCTTTCGCGCATCGAACAGCACCGGAAAACTGACGCCGAGCTCATCGATCATCTTCATCGCACGCCTCGAGTCATCGTCAATGTTTACGCCGAGCAGGTTGAACCCCACTCGTTGGTAACGCGTATACAATTCGTCAAGCAGCGGCATTTCCTGACGGCATGGGCCGCACCAGGTTGCCCAGAAGTTGATCATCACGACATCGCCGCGGTACTCCGAAAGCCTCAGGTTTGTACCCGATGAGCTCTTGAGCGCGAAATCCGGCGCCGGCTGCCCTTCCAGGCCCGGGGATGCGATGCTGCTCGCCGCGAAGACGCAGACCAAAAGAGCAAAAATCGAGTTTCTGATATTCATTGACCTATTCCTTGTTCTACGAATCCGGTTCCGTCCGATTACGAGCGCTGCCAGCCGCACTTTCTCAGTCCCGAATGGTGACAGGCGTCGCAGCTCCGGGCCGTGATAGTGGTCACAAATGCCCGGATTTCCTAAACATAATGACAGGCGATGCTTGCCAGCTGGCAGCCCACGCAATCGTCCCAGATTACGTCAAATTGATGCCACAGCCAAAGTTTGTTTCGCCCGAAGTTTCAAGACAATGATAGGCGTATGAAACTGAATTTAAAGTGAAAATACGTCGCCTTTCAGCGACATTCAGCGGATTTTTTTGCTATTCGGAAACGTCGGGAACGGGCTTTTGCAGCCCGTCCGAATAATAGACGCGGCCATGCGCATCGATGACGATACTCTCGTAGTCCGGCAACGTGGCGATTAGCGTCAGTCCGTCCTCGACACCCAGTACAAAGACCGAGGTCGACAAGGCGTCGGTAATAACCGCATCCGGGCCCATTACCGTTGCGCTGTGCACGCCGCCCGCCGGCTCACCCGTGCGCGGCTGGATGATGTGATGATAGCGAATTCCATCTTCATCAAAATATCGCTCATAGTCGCCCGAGGTGGAGATGGCCTCGTCTGCCAGCGGTACGGAAATTGCCACCTGCCCGTCGTTCCGCGGGTCCCGGATACCGACCATCCAAGGCCGGCCGCGCCGGTCACCAAGCAGGCGTGAATCGCCGCCGGCCGTGACAATCGCATTTTGCACGCCGCGATGACGCAAAATATCGATGCCCCGCTCGACGACATAGCCCTTCGCAATACCACCGAGATTTATGCGCACACCCTGCTGCAGAAACACGACTGTGCCCGCAGCCCTGTCCAACTGAACAAAGCGGTAGTCGATATTTTCCCGCTCGGACTCCACTGTCTTTGAATCCGGCCGGTGTCGAGAGCGAAAGTCATAGTGCTGGCCCACACTGTCATACGTTATATCGAATGCGCCAAGCGTCAGTACCGATATGTCCAGGGATCGTTGAATGAGTTGAAACAACTCGTCTCCGGTCTGCACAGGGCCTCTCGCCGCCTGGCGATTGATTTTCGAGATTTCACTGTCATCTTTGTAGGTACTCATGAGGCGATCGATCCGAGCCGCTTCGTCGAAAACTGCTTCGAGCGCCTGCTGGCCAGTCTCAGGATCATCGCTCCATAAATAAACGCTGACTTCGGTGCCCATCAACGGGCGCGTAGCGCCGAGCCAGTCCGCAAGGGTGAGCGAGCCCGGCCATATCAGCAGCAGCATTGCTAGTTTTAGACCAGGCCGGGAGTTATGCTTGGCGTATTGACCCCCTAGTAAGGAGCCGGACAGTGACTTCATTCCTGATTTTCCTGGGCGTAATTGCCGCGATAGTGATCTGGGCGATCGGTATATACAACCGACTCATCAACGAACGCAATCGCGTCAGAAATGCGTTCGCGCAAATCGATGTTCAGCTGACTCGGCGACATGACCTGATTCCTAATCTCGTCGAAGCCGTGAAGGGTTACATCAAACATGAGCGTGAAACCCTCGAAGCCGTCGTCAAGGCTCGCAATAACGCAGTTTCCAGCCTTGACGCTGCGAAAGCCGACCCCGCCAACGCCGAAGCTATCAAGAAGCTCGGCGCCTCGGAAGGCGCCTTGGGCAGCGCGCTGGGTCGTTTGTTCGCCTTGTCTGAAGCTTATCCTGATCTCAAGGCGAATCAAAATATGATGCAGTTCCAGGAGGAACTCGCCAGCACCGAGAACAAGGTCGCTTTTTCACGCCAGGCTTTTAATGACGCGGTACTGGGCTACAACAACTCGGCCCAGAACTTCCCGAATAACATTATCGCGAATACCTTCGATTTCAAGCTGGCCAGCTTCCTCGAGATCGAAACCGAAGAAAAACGCGAAGTGCCGGACGTTTCTTTCACCTGATTCTTAAGTGAACTTTTTTGACGCGCAGGACCGTGCACGCCGGACGTCGCGACGCCTGGTTGCTGCGTATATCGTCGCCACGATAGTCATCGTGGCCGGCGTAACCGCCCTGGTCGGCGTTGCAATGTTTCAATTCTCGGCGGCAGGCTACGGTTATGCGTCGCAAATGGGTTTCGCCGAAGGCGAGTTCTTTGCCCGGCAGGGGCCGATACTCATTGGCACCGCGGTTCTGACTGCCCTGTTAATTCTCGGTGCCAGCCTGTTCAAGACATCGGTCCTCTCGGCCGGAGGCGGCCGCGTTGCGACGGAGCTGGGCGGAACGCTTGTGCCGGCGGATGTTCAGGACCCGTTGCGCCGTCGGTTGCGTAACGTTGTAGAGGAAATAGCGATCGCGTCGGGAGTACCGGTTCCGGAGATCTATGTTCTCGAAGAAGAGCGCGGCATTAACGCATTCGCGGCCGGTTTCACACCCGGCGATGCTGCCGTTGCCGTCACTCGTGGCACGCTGGAAATACTCGAGCGCGACGAGCTGCAGGGCGTGATCGCACATGAATTCAGCCACATACTGAACGGTGACATGCGCCTGAACATACGCCTGATGGGCGTGCTTTTCGGCATTATGTTTCTGGGCCTGATCGGTCGCATGATTGTGCGCGGCGGCCACCACACCAGCATCGTCTCCAGTCGCCGGGACCGCGGAGCGCCGGTCATAATCCTGATTGGGCTGGGTTTGATCATTATCGGCGGTGTCGGCGTGTTCTTTGCCCGCATCATCAAGGCGAGCATCTCCCGGCAGCGTGAGTATCTTGCGGACGCCTCCGCCGTGCAGTTCACACGGCAGACCGAGGGCATTGCGAATGCTCTGAAGAAGATCGGCGGCTACAGCGCTGGCTCCCTGATCACGTCGGCGGACCCGGAAGAAGTCAGCCATATGTTATTCGGTACGGGCGCCAGGTTCTCAGGACTATTTGCAACGCACCCGCCGCTCGTCGAGCGAATTCAGGCACTGGACGCGAGTTTCAAAGAATCCGATTTCCCGCGGGTCGATCCACGCCAGCGCGGAGCTGCGAGAAGCTCGGAGGCCGTTCACCGTGGCCTCGCAGATGACATGACCACGGCGTTCGCGAGCGGCGGTGCCGCTGTTCTGCCTGATTCTATCGCCGAAACGGTGGGCCAGCCTGAAAGCGAGCATATTGAGTACGCACGACAGCTTCGGCAGTCGGTTCCGGAATCTCTTTACGCGGCCGCCCATTCCGCTGAATTTGCCTACCTGTTGACGGTTGCACTGATACTGCATCGGGACGGCAATACCGTGGATCGGCAGCTGTCGCTCGCAAGAGAGCAGCTCGGGGCGGAGCGCACGAACCTTCTGCGACGTTACTACGACGAACTTGCAACGATCGGTGACGAATTCCGCTTGCCGCTGCTTGCGATTGCGTTCCCGGCGCTCAAACTCCGGCCTGCCCAGCACCTGAGTTACCTGGTTTCGTTGGCCACACGTATGATCGAAATCGATGGAGAGATCGATTTTTACGAATATTGTTTCTATCGAATACTGATGAGTACCCTGGGACAGGCAATTGATCCGACCGGGCGTCGAACGGCGATTCGCGCGCGCAAGAAGGAGCTGCGCTCGGCGACGATAGATCTGCTGAGAGTACTTGCCAATCGCGGGAATGAATCCGGGGAACAGAGCAACGCCGCGTTTCGCGCCGGCCGTGCGACGCTGGGCACCTGGGCGCAAGACTATGAGTATGAATCTGAACAAAGCTTTACTGTTGCGGTCCTTGACCATAGCCTCGACGTTCTACTTGGCTTGAACAGCAAGGGAAAGGAGGCGCTGTTGCGAGCCATCAGCGCCACGGCGGTGCATGATGGCAGGCTTTCGATCGGGGAAGCCGAGCTTATTCGTGCCGTTTGCGCGACGCTCGACTATCCGTTGCCGCCGATCCTCGTG
>Ga0316201_10002693_pt1 | contig 12752 bp, 12 predicted proteins | sample CS6wburrow_MG_FD_204516 | JGI IMG/M metagenome (GOLD analysis project Ga0316201, IMG submission 204516) | Coastal sediment microbial communities from Delaware Bay, Delaware, United States - CS-6 worm burrow | ecosystem: Environmental > Aquatic > Marine > Coastal > Sediment | place: USA... | reverse complement strand
AGAGTGGCCGAAAAGGCGTGCATTGTACCGATTGCCGGGGACGACCTGAAGTGCTGATCCTGCTCAACAAGCCATTCAAGGTGCTGAGCCAGTTCCGCGACGCGGATGGCCGCGCGACGCTTGGGGATTATGTGGACGTGCCCGGCGTCTACCCTGCCGGCCGTCTCGACTCTGACAGCGAGGGCTTGCTCCTGCTGACTGACGACGGTCCGCTCCAGGCTCGTATCAGCCAGCCGAAATCCGGCACACGCAAGACTTACTGGGCCCAGGTGGAAGGCACACCATCACAAGAGCAGCTGGACAGGCTGGTGAGCGGCGTGACGCTGAAGGACGGCGCCGCCCGCGCCGTCTCGGCCCGACAAATTGCAGAACCCGCCGATCTCTGGCCAAGGGACCCGCCCATTCGTTATCGAGCCAGCATCCCTGACAACTGGATAGAGATTGTGCTTACCGAGGGTCGCAACCGCCAGGTCCGCCGCATGACAGCGGCCGTCGGCCTGCCGACGCTGCGGCTGATTCGCTACTCGGTGGGCGACTGGAACGTGGCAGGCCTTCAGCCTGGCGAATGGAAGCGCGCCTAGATTCCGGCGATCTTCATCGCGACTTCCATCGCCTGCTCGTAGTTAAGGCGCGGATCGACCGTTGACTTGTAGGCCCTGGCGAGATCGCCATCTGTCAGCCCCCGCGCACCACCGGTGCACTCCGTCACGTTCTCACCCGTAAGCTCGAGGTGCACGCCGCCGAGATACGTGCCCATCTTCTGGTGCACCCGGAACGCGGCTTCAAGTTCGGCCACGATATTCTCGAAGCGCCGCGTCTTGGTCCCATCTGCGGTGCTCTCGGTGTTGCCATGCATGGGATCGCATACCCATAGCACGGGCGAGCCGACCTCGCGAACCGCTGAAATCAGGTCCGGCAGATAGTCCTCAATAGCCTTAGCGCCGTAGCGGTGAATCAGTGTCAGGCGACCGGGCTCGTTATTCGGGTTCAGCGTCCGTACGAGATCCTGAATCCACTCCCGGGTCATGCCCTGACCCACCTTGACGCCGATCGGGTTCGTGATGCCGCGGAAATACTCGATATGAGCACCGTCCATTTGTGCCGTCCGCATGCCGATCCACGGGAAATGCGTGGTCAGGTTGTACCAGCGCTCGCGCCGGTCGAGATAGCGCGTCTGGGCCTGCTCATAATGCAGGTGGAGCCCTTCATGCGCCGCATAGATATCGGCACGCTGTGTACGGTGAAACTGGCGGCCTGAAACGGTTTCCAGGAAATCGAGCGAGTTTGAAATCGACGCGACGATCGAATGGTACTCTTCCGCCGCCTGCGAATGCCCTACCCAGCCAAGATCCCAGTACTCCGGATGATGCAGATCCGCAAAACCGCCATCGATCAGCGAGCGCACGAAATTGAGCGTCAGGGCCGCGCGCTCATAGCCACGCAGGATCATCTGCGGATCCGGGATGCGTTCGTCAGAGGTGAAGCCGCTGCGATTCACGAGATCCCCGCGGAAGCTGGGTAACGACAAGCCGTCCCGGGTCTCCGTGTCTGCCGATCTCGGCTTCGCATACTGCCCTGCCATACGTCCCACACGAATCACGGGCTTCTTGAGTCCGTAGATCATGACGAGACTCATCTGCAGCAGAATCTTGAGTTTGTCGACGATGTTCTCCGAGGTGCACTCGTCGAACGTCTCGGCGCAATCACCACCCTGCAGAATGAACGCTTCGCCACGCTGTGCTTTGGCAATGTGTTCCTTGAGGGCATCGACTTCCCAGGACGTCGTAATCGGCGGCAAACGGCTCAGGTCGGCTACAGCACGATCCAGCGCGGCCTTGTCCGGATACGACGCCTGCTGAGAAGCGGGGAAACTCTGCCAGCTGGCCGGGTGCCAGTCATTTTTCGGTACGGTTCTGCTCACGGTGCTCTCAAGTCATGTCAATCATCGCCGCGGAATTCCCGGGCTTGTAGTCGCGGACTATGCCACGGCTACAATGTGGTCTCAAAAGTTTCTGCTGCAATCAACAACTTAGCGCCCTACCGCAAGCAGGTATGGACCGCCTCCGGGGACATTGGCACAATGCGCGCCAGATTGGCCCTCAGGGCAGGAGAAAAGACAATGCAAGAAATTCTCAAACAACTCGGCATCGAGGCCGTTAACGATGGCACGTGGTTCGGCAGCACGTCGGTATCCGACGATTCAGCGTCCCTGATCGAGTCGACCAATCCGGCAACGGATGAGGTCATCGCCAGTGTTCGAGCTACAACGATGGAGCAGTACGAGGACGTCATTGCGAAGGCGCAGGAATCATTCCAGACATGGCGCACTGTGCCCGCCCCGGTCCGCGGCGAGGCGGTGCGCCACATTGCCAATGCGCTACGCAAGCACAAAGATGCACTCGGGAGCCTCGTGGCGCTGGAGAACGGCAAGATCAAGGCAGAGGGCGACGGCGAAGTTCAGGAGATGATCGACATTGCCGACTTTGCTGTCGGCCAGTCACGCATGATGTATGGCCGCACGATGCACTCGGAACGCCCGCAGCACCGCATGTATGAACAGTGGCATCCGCTTGGCCTGATCGGCACGATTTCGGCCTTCAATTTTCCGGTCGCTGTTTACGCCTGGAACGCCTGCATTGCGGCAATTTGCGGCAACGTCAACATCTGGAAGCCATCACACAGCACGGCCCTCTGCGCCATCGCCGTGCAGAAAATCATCAATGAGGCACTCGAGGGAATGGACTTGCCGCCCGTATTCTTCCTGATCAACGGCGGCACGGGTTCGCATGAGCTCGCAGAGCGGTTTGTTGACGACAAGCGGGTCAACCTTATTTCGTTCACTGGCTCGACCTGGGTTGGCCGCGGTGTTGGCGAACGGCTTGCGAATCGCCTCGGCAAGTGCCTGCTCGAACTGGGTGGCAACAATGCAATCATCGTCGACGAATACGCCAATCTTGACCTGGCCATTCCGTCAATCGTCTTCGGTGCGGTCGGTACGGCCGGGCAGCGTTGTACGTCGACGCGCCGCGTTATCGTGCATCGCTCGCGCTTCGACGAGGTGAAGAATGCTTTGGTCAAAGCCTACGGGCAGGTACGCATCGGTGATCCGCTCGATCCCAACACGCTAATGGGCCCACTTATCAACGATGCGGCAGTAAGAACTCTTGAAGCAGCGTGCGAATCAGTCCGCGATGCCGGTGGAGAAATCCTGTGTGGTGGTGAGCGCATCGACGGGCCGGGCAACTTCATCACGCCTGCAATCGCCGTTGTGCAGAATGATTGGGAGATCGTGCAGCACGAGACCTTCGGCCCGATTCTGTATCTGATTCAGTTCGATACCATCGACGAAGCGATCGCCTTGCAGAATGGCGTCGTCCAGGGACTGTCATCGTCGATTTTCACCGACAACCTGCAGAACGCCGAGTACTTCCTGTCGAACGGTGGTTCCGACTGCGGTATCGCCAACGTCAATATCGGCACGTCGGGTGCAGAGATAGGCGGTGCGTTCGGTGGTGAAAAGGAAACAGGCGGTGGTCGCGAGGCCGGATCCGATTCCTGGAAGGCCTACATGCGACGCCAGACGAACACGATCAACTGGGGCAAGGATCTGCCGCTGGCCCAGGGCATCAACTTCGATCTGTAGATTCGAAACGATTCTCGGCGCGGTTCTTGCGGACCGCGCCGGCTTCGAATACCTGACCGCTCATCGCGATATACACACCCGGCTGTGCCGTCTGCACGGCCGCCACGGCCATCCCGATATTGAAGACTGCGTCAGTCGTGCGAAACCTCGCCGGCGTTAACGCACCTGTCAGCACAATTGTCTTGCCCTGAAGGTTCTTCAGTGCTTCAGCCGTCACGGGCATCGTATCCGTACCGTGCGTAATCACGTAGTAACGGCCGTCGTCCTCGGTAATGTACTGGCGCAGCCTGGCACGATCATCGTCATCGATCTCAAGGCTGTCTTTCTGCATAAACGGCACGATGTCGAATTCGAAATCAACCAGCCCCTCACCGAGGATTGCCTGCAATTGTGACTCGCCCACCTCGAACTGACTCAGGGCGTCGAAGTAGATCTTGTCGATAGTCCCGCCGGTGGTGATGAATCGAATATGCATGTGACATCTACTGGTTGCTGGCCGTCTCTGTGGCGACCACAACCTACGGGAAACCGCCTTAAAGGGAAAGAGCCACGACCCGGCCCGAAGAGCGGATCAATCCGGAATTGACGCAATATCCTGCGGGGTTATGGCTGGTATCATTGATGCATGGAAGTCCAAGGCCGCTTGTGTCGCCGGACCTTTCCCATACCGGCATTGCTGCCGCTGCTCCTCACCCTGATCTGGAGCACGTTTTCCACTGCGGCCGAAACCAAAGTCGTTGAACTCGAAATTGATGGCCCCATCGGTGTCGCGACGGCCGATTACCTGAACAGCGGCATCGAACACGCCGAGGATATCGGCGCCGAGCTGGTCATAATCTCTATGGATACGCCCGGTGGGCTGATGAAACCCATGCGCGAAATCGTGCAGGTCATACTCGCCTCAACCGTGCCGGTAGCCACCTATGTGACCCCGGCGGGCGCTCGCGCCGACAGCGCCGGCACCTATATTCTGCTCGCCTGCCACGTCGCCGCAATGACACCCACCACGCACCTCGGAGCCGCAACTCCCGTGCCGCTAGTCAACGGTGCTGGCGAAGATGACGAGGATGACGGGACGTCGGATTCAGCAATGGATCGGAAGGTTATGAATGACGCGGTGTCGTATATCCGGAGTCTCGCGGATCGTCACGGACGCAACGCAGACTGGGCCGAGTCGGCGGTTACCGAGGCAGCTACGTTAACCGCTGCAGAAGCTCTTGAACAAAACGTCATCGATTTCGTTGCTTCCGACCGCGAGGAACTGCTCACCCTGATCAACGGTCACGAGATTGAGGTCGCGGGAAAAACCCGCGTCCTCTCAACCAGCGATGCGGAAATAGAGGTCTTCAAGCCAAACTGGCGAATTCGTCTGCTCACAGTCATATCCAACCCGGAAATCGTGTTGCTGCTCGGCCTGATTGGCCTGTATGGATTGATGTACGAAGGGTGGAACCCGGGCGCCATCGTTCCTGGCGTTGTCGGTGCGATCTGCCTGTTGCTGGCCGCTTACGCACTGCAGGTGCTGCCGGTCAACTATGCGGGCCTCGCCCTGATCCTCGTCGGCGTTGCGCTGATGGTTGCCGAGGCCTTTGCACCGAGCTTTGGCGCGTTGGGACTGGGCGGCACTGTGGCGTTCGTGTTCGGCTCAATAATCATGTTCGATAGCGGCGTTCCGGGATTCGGCATTTCATACGCGTTTGTTATCGGACTGGGTCTCGTCTTCGCCGCACTGCTGATCTGGCTGATCAGTTTCCTGCTGAAGCTACGCCGCCGTGGGGCAGTCTCCGGACGGGAATCGATCGTCGGGGGAACCGCTACGGCAATGGAAGACTTCGCCAACACCGGCATGGTCTGGCTCGAGGGCGAAGCCTGGCAAGCGAGAAGCCGGAACCCTGTCACCAAAGACGAGCAGCTCATCGTCACCAGGCTCGATGGGCTGACGCTGGACGTTGAACCGGCCGCGAAACCCGAAACACTCGCTTCCGAATAGCCTGTCGTCAACAAGGAGCCTGTTATGCCATTCCTGTCCTACGTGATCCCCGGGGTGGTGGCCATACTGCTACTGTCCCAGGCAATCAAGATCCTCAAAGAATATGAGCGAGGCGTCGTTTTCCTCCTCGGGCGATTCCAGAAAGTCAAAGGGCCCGGCCTCATCATCCTGATCCCTGGCATCCAGAAAATGACCCGGGTCGATCTCAGAGTCCTGGTTCTTGACGTACCGACGCAGGACGTTATTTCCAGGGACAATGTTTCGGTGAAGGTTAATGCGGTCATCTACTTCCGCGTAGTCGACCCCGAGAAGGCAATTATTCGGGTTGAAAATTTCTTTGAGGCCACAAGCCAATTGTCACAAACCACACTGCGTTCGGTGCTGGGCCAGCACGAACTCGACGATATGCTTGCCGAGCGTGACAAGCTGAACGACGACATCCAGGCCCTGCTCGACCAGCGCACGGACAACTGGGGAATCAAGGTTGCCAACGTCGAGATCAAACATGTGGACCTCGACGAGAGCATGATCCGCGCCATCGCCCAGCAGGCTGAGGCAGAGCGCGCGCGGCGGGCGAAGGTCATCAATGCCGAGGGTGAGAAACAGGCGGCGCAGGCGCTTGCCGAAGCGGCCAACACGCTCGCCCAGGAAAAACTCGCGCTGCAGCTTCGCTACCTGCAGACCCTGAAGGAGATCTCCAGCGAGAAAACGAACACCATCGTATTCCCGTTGCCGCTGGACCTGATTGAGCCTCTAATGAAGCTGACCAAGTCGGTGGGCGAGCCTCATTAAGCCATCTATTTGGCTGTTGCGCTGGATACGGGCGGTATCGAGACCGTAATCTCGGCGCCGCCCAGGTCCGATTGCTGTATCGAAAGTTGTCCGCCGTATGAGCGCGCAATGTCCTTGACCACAGCAAGCCCAATTCCGTGTCCCGGTGTGGACTCGTCGAGGCGCATTCCACGCTGCAACAACGCGTCCGCTGCCTCTTGCGGAATTCCCGGACCATCGTCCCCGACGCTAAGGACCATGCCGCTGGCGACCGCTGACTTGCCTGTCGATGGCACGACAGCAATGCGGACCTTGTGCTTGCACCATTTGCAGGCGTTGTCGAGCAAATTGCCGGCAAGTTCAAGGAAATCACCGGTGTCGCCGCGGAACTGCATCCCCTCTGCGATCCGCACCTCGAATTCCGGTTGCTTGTCGCGATACACCTTGCCCAGACCATCAATCAATCGCGCGACTTCTTTCCCGACCGGCACCGGCGCAAGAACGAGCTTGTCAGCGGATGCCGCGGGCTTGCGCAACTGGTAGCGCACAATCTCATCCATGCGATCGATCTGTTCGTTGTAGCGCTGGCCGAAGTCTTTTTGCTGACGGTCGTTCAACAACGAGCGCATCGCTGCCAGCGGCGTCTTCAGGCTGTGCGCGAGGTTATCAAGCGTATAGCGATATCGATCCGAGCGCGCACGCTCGCTGTCGATAAGGAGGTTCAGGTTGCGTGCAACACCCTTTAGCTCCGTCGGGAACTCGCCGGACAGTGACGCCCGATCGCCCTCCTCGATCTCGGTGATTTCGGTCTCGATCTGGCGCAGCGGTTTTAACAGGCCACGCAGCAGCATCGAGAAAGCAAGCAACATCGTAAACGCGACAGCCGCAAACCAGCCGAACAGCTGCCGGCGGAATCCTGCGATTTGCGCGTTGAACCCGTCGAGACTTTCGGCCACCTTGAATATGTAGGGTTGGGACATGCCGTCATCGAGTTCCCAGTCGACGGCAAGACTCAGAGTCAGCAGCGGTGTACCGTCTGCGAGGGACTCACGCGCAAACGCATGATCGCCAAGCTCCAGATCTGCACCCTGTGGAATCTCGAGGCCCAGCGCGGAACGCGAACGCCACAGCACGACGCCATCAACGCCTCGCATCTCTGCGTACAGCCCGGAGCCGATGCGTTCCAGGCGCGGCTCCCGCAACCGGTCCGGCATAACCAGTCGCCCGGTATCGTCCGGTTCCGCGGCGGCGAGTAATCCGACCAGGTGTCCGTCGAGGATGTCCTGCCGCGCCTGCTCACCGGCTTCGGTGAACGCGCGGTCCAGTACGGCGATGGTAGCGCCAAAGAAGAACAGCAGCAGAACGCTGACGGAGACGAGGAGTCGGCTGCTAAGGGAATTCATCCAGGTCTCAGTCGACCTGGTTACGCTCCAGCGCGAAGCGATAGCCGCGCCCTCGAAGCGTCTCAATCGGCTTGATGGAATTGTCGGGGTCGAGCTTCTTACGCAATCGCCCGATGAAGACCTCGATAACATTACTGTCGCGTTCGAAATCCTGGTCGTACAGGCGATCGGTCAACTCCGCTTTGGATATCACCTTGCCCGCGCGAACCATGAGGTACTCAATGATCTTGTACTCGAAACTCGTGAGATCGATCGCCGCATCATTGACCAGCACCTCCTGGCGCGACATATCCAGCGTCACGGGACCCGCACTGAGCACCGACGATGCCCAGCCGCCGCTGCGACGCAGCAATGCGTTGACGCGTGCGCTGACTTCTTCGAAATGGAATGGCTTCACGACGTAGTCGTCGGCGCCGGCGCTCAATCCGTCTACTTTATCTTCCCAGCGATCACGCGCCGTCAGAATCAGGATTGGGTAGGAATGTCCGTCAGCACGAACCTGCTTGATAATGTCGAGGCCGGAGACTTCCGGCAGGCCCAGATCAATGATCGCGAGATCGACAGGATACTCACTCGCAAGGTACAGCCCTTCTTTACCGTCCGCTGCCTGTTCGACCGCAAAGCCGCTTTCGGTCAGCTTGCGCGAAAGTGTTTCGCGCAAAGTTGCATCGTCTTCGATTACCAGTAATCGCATGTTCTCTGCTCCTTTCTACTGGTTAAGAAAGATTAGCGGCGCCGGCCGTCGACTTTGTGAGTCTTGACCTTGCCGTCCTTCGTGAGAACTTTGATGTGATGCACTTCGCGGCCACCCTGAACCCGTGTCTCGGCGCTGACAATTCGATCGCCCGGCTTCAGGCGGCTGCGTACCGATGCGGTCGCCTGCGACAACGACATGCCGTCCTTGGCCGCAAACAGTAGCGGCTGAGTCTCGTACTGACTGTGCTGCGCCTTCAGGTTCTCCTCGAGATCGAAGGCGCTGGCCTGCAGCGGCACGATAGCCGCCGCGGCCAACAACAGTGTCAGTGCGATGCGCATGGCCCAAGTGTGGTACGGCCGCAATCTGATTGCAACGAAGCGTGTCACATCGGTTCCCTATGACAGACCTGTATTACCGGGCCGGCCGTATGTCGACGCGTACCTTGATCCGGTTGCCCGGGTCGTACGGCATTTCCGTCATGTACTTCTGGCCGTGATAGCGATACAGCACGCGGTAGCCATCGATACGCTCTTCCTGGTGCGAGCGATAGCGCGTTTCACAACGCTCCACCGGGCGGCCATGTTGTTCGACCTGGGTCCCATGGCGGTTGCGCGCCGACGTGTTCCCGATCGCAGCGCCAATCATCGTCCCGGCGATAGTCGCGGCGTCGTTGCCGCTGCCACTGCCAATCTGATGACCGACAACACCACCGATGATGGCACCTAACAGGGTGCTGCCTCCACGTTGACCCGCATTGTTATCAACGGTGTAGTACTGCATCTCTTCCCAGCACTCCTGTACCGGTGTTTTTACCGTGACGTAGTTGATAATAGGCTCGGCCGAGATGACCTTGGCATAGTCGTATTGGGCACCGCTGTTGCGATAGCCGTTATCCGCCCAAGCGTTGCTGCCCAACAGCACCGCGGCAAGGCCGACAATTGCGATACGTGTTTTTGCGTTCATGGTCCTGTCCTTCGTTGCTTGCGACTGGCCTGTTGCCAGCCTGGGGACAAGATTAGCCCCGCTGCAATGAACCGAGGCTGAACGCTATCCGACGTCCTTCTTGGCCTTGCGCCAGCGCTGATCGAGCGCCTCGAGGCTCAGTTTGCTGATTTGCAGGTCTGCGGCTGCAATGTCGGCCTCCATGGCCCGAAAGCGGCGTTCAAACTTGTAATTCGCGCCAGTCAGGGCTTTTTCCGGGTCAATGTCCAGGTGGCGCGCCAGATTGACCACGGCAAACAACACATCACCAAGTTCCTCCTCCATGTGACCGGGATCACGGGTTCCCACGGCGTCTTCGAGTTCCCCCAGTTCCTCACGGATTTTCTCGTTTACCCCCTTGCGATCCGGCCAGTCAAAGCCAACGCGTCCGGCCCGTTTTCCCAGCTTCTGCGCCCGCTTGAGCGCCGGCAAAGCCCGGGTAACCCCGGCAAGCGCACTGTCATCGGGGTCCGCGGCGCGCTCCTGCTCCTTAATCTCTTCCCAGCTGCCCTCAACCACACCCGCCGCCCGCTCTTCAGCCGAACCGAATACATGCGGATGCCGGCGCAGCATCTTGTTCGCAATGCCCTCGGCCACGTCATTAAAGTCAAAAATACCGTTCTCGCTGGCCATTTGCGCATAGAAGACCACCTGGAACAGCAGGTCGCCGAGCTCGGAACGAAGCTCATCGAAATCTTCCCGTGCAATCGCGTCCGCGACTTCGTAGGCCTCTTCCACCGTGTACGGAGCGATCGTCGAAAAGTCCTGCTCGAGGTCCCAGGGACAGCCCGTCTGCGGATCTCGTAGCGCCCGCATAACTTCAAGTAATTTCTCTATACCGGACATATCTTATTTATTTAAAACGTATTTTCGGAATGCCATGAGCATATATGCGGTCGCGCCCCAGATACGTTCGCCTTCGTAATGAAACTCAACCAGCGAAAACCTCTGCCCGTCGTATTCGCGATCCACATAGCGGTCATTGCGCTCGTCGAGCAGATGCCCGAGCGGCACCTCGAACGCGTACTCGACCTCGGTCCGGTCAATAACCAGGTCTACCTCCCCGGTTACCAGGCCAACGACGGGCGTAACCGCGAAACCCGTGATGGTCGGCATGGACCGCAGATAACCGATCACATCAACATGGTGCGGCTCGATTCCTACCTCCTCGTGCGTCTCCCGCAGCGCAGCGGCACGCACATCGGGATCGTCAGCTTCCATGCGCCCGCCGGGAAAACTCACCTGCCCCGCGTGATGCGTCAAGTGCGATGCGCGTTGTGTGAGCAGCACGGAGAGCCCCTCTGACCGCTGCATCAGGGGAACAAGGACACCCGCCGGCTTTAATGCCGGATCCAGCTTCTGCTGCATTGCATGCGGCCACCGGTTGAGCCCCGGCGGCATGACCACATCAAGCGGGTCCGCCGGCATATCCGTTGTGGCAAACCTTGCCCGCAAGTCGTCTGCTGTTAAGGATCCGTGAGCCGGACCTGTCAATGCTTGATACCACCCTCGGTGAGGGCCGCCGGATCCAGCAGGCGATCGAGCTCCTCATCGGTAAGTTCGGTCATTTCCCTGGCGACGTCCTTGACCGCCCTGCCTTCTGCATAGGCCTTCTTGGCCACCGCAGCACCGAGTTCGTAGCCGATCACCGGGTTCAGCGCGGTGACCAGAATCGGGTTCCGGCCGAGCGCACGATGGATATTCTCCTCATTCACCGTAAAGCCAGCGATGGCCTTGTCGGCCAGCACGACGCTGGCAGTGGCCAGGATTTCAATGCTCTGCAGCAGGTTGTAAGCCACCACAGGCAACATCACGTTGAGCTGGAAGTTACCCGACTGGCCTCCCATCATGATCGTCGCATCATTGCCGATAACCTGCGCCGCAACCATGGCGACGGCTTCCGGAATAACCGGATTTACCTTACCCGGCATGATGCTGGATCCAGGCTGCAATGCCGGCAAGGCAATCTCACCGAAACCAGCCAGCGGGCCCGAGTTCATCCAGCGCAGGTCATTGGCGATCTTGGTCAGGCTGACAGCCAGCGTTCGCAGCTGCCCGGACGTTTCGACCGCTGCATCCTGGCAACTCAGCGACTCGAACTGGTTGTCTGCAGCATGGAACGGCAAGCCGGTCCGTTCCTGCAGGAGTACAGCGACCTTGCCACCGAACTTCGGATGAGCGTTGATACCCGTGCCAACGGCCGTACCACCCTGCGCCAGCGCTGTCAGACGCTTCATGGTGTCATTGAGACGCTCCGCGCCATGGTCTATCTGTGACCGCCACGCATCGATTTCCTGGCCCAGCGTCACGGGCATGGCATCCATCAGATGCGTCCGTCCGGTCTTGACGATATCGCGCGTTTCCTCAGCCTTGGACTCCAGCGTCTGCGACAGGTGCGCGAGTGCCGGTAACAATTTCTGGTGAATCGCCAGCGCCGCACTGACGTGCACACAGGTGGGAATCACGTCGTTGCTACTCTGACTCATATTCACATGGTCATTCGGGTGAACGTCGGCGCCGAGCGCTGCTGTCGCAATGTGCGAGATGACCTCGTTCGCGTTCATGTTGGAGCTGGTGCCCGATCCCGTCTGAAAGATGTCGATCGGAAAATGCTCGTCGTACTCACCCTCCGACACGGCCAGCGAGGCCTTTTGCACAGCAATAGCCACTTCACTCTTGATCAGGCCCAGTTCTGCGTTTGCACCGGCTGCGGCCCACTTGACGAGACCCAGCGCAGCAATGAACTGGCGTGGCATTGCAAGACCCGAAATCGGGAAGTTATTGACCGCACGCTGTGTCTGCGCACCCCACAATGCATCCTCGGGGACCTGAAGTTCGCCCATGCTGTCTTTTTCTATCCGAAATACCTTGTCGTTCATACCTTCTGCACACCCTAAAACTGACCGGAAACCGTGTATGATTCGCGCTTTGCGCGCGCAAGTCTACACGGGTTTCCCGAACATGAAAGTCTCAGCCCTCAGAGCCCTGTCCCCGGCCGACGGCCGCTATGCCGACAAGGTCAACACCCTTCGCGATATCTTCAGTGAATACGGCCTGATCCGCTATCGCGTCCTCGTTGAAGTACGCTGGCTGCAGTGCCTGGCCGATCAGAACGCGATCGAGGAACTGGGCCCCCTGTCGTCCGTCATGAAGGACGTGCTCAACGCCATCGTTGACGACTTCTCGCTCGATGATGCCGAGCGTGTCAAAGCCATCGAAGCCACGACCAATCACGACGTCAAAGCCGTCGAGTATTTCATCCGCGAA
>Ga0316201_10002692_pt1 | contig 12753 bp, 13 predicted proteins | sample CS6wburrow_MG_FD_204516 | JGI IMG/M metagenome (GOLD analysis project Ga0316201, IMG submission 204516) | Coastal sediment microbial communities from Delaware Bay, Delaware, United States - CS-6 worm burrow | ecosystem: Environmental > Aquatic > Marine > Coastal > Sediment | place: USA... | reverse complement strand
CAGCGCAGCAATTGCGCCTGCGCTCTCTTTGCTGGTATCGATCATGTTCTCGGTAAGCGCGCCGATGATGCCGTTGCGGCCGGCGTAGACATTCGCAATCTGTTTTGGGTGTTTGCGCGCCGTCTCGATGACGCCACACGCCGTTGCGTTGATGACAGCCGTAACACCGCCCGACTGGGCATAAAACGCGTTCATTGCAGACATGATTGATGTTCCTGATTTGCGGTTATGGAGAGGCCGCAAGGATACCGCGCATTGACGGCAAAGTCCTTTGCGAGTAGCGTACTTCGCCCCGATAATTACCACGAGATTGAATCATGCGTATCGTACTTCTCGGCGCCCCCGGATCCGGCAAGGGAACCCAGGCGAAGAAACTGATGGCGGACAAGAACATTCCGCAGGTCTCCACCGGCGACATGCTGCGTGAGGCGGTTGCCAAAGGTACGCGTTTCGGTCTCAAGGCCAAGTCGATCATGGAGGCAGGAAACCTCGTGCCCGATGAGGTCGTACTCGGCATCATCAGCGAACGTCTGAGCCAGCCGGATGCGCAGGACGGCTTCATTCTCGACGGCTTTCCCCGGACCACACAGCAGGCCCTGGATCTCGAGGAATTGCTCGACCAGATAGGAACACCCCTCGATACGGCCGTTCTTATGGACGTCGACTTCGACATCCTGATGAAGCGCCTGACCGGTCGCCGCACCTGCTCGCTGACGGGCACGCTGCTCAACGTCTATTTTTCTTCGCAGGCCGAACTGGACGAGTGCACCAATGCCGGTGGCGAACTGATCCAGCGTGAGGATGATAACGAGGAAACGATCAGGAATCGTCTCGATGTCTACCGCGAGAATACCGAGCCGTTGATCGAGTTCTACAAGGAACGTGAGAAACTGACGACGATTGAGGCCGAAGGCGAGATCGACGAGGTCTACGCGCGGCTGCTGGAATCCCTAAAGTAACGCCAGCAGTTCGTTTCCGATCAAATCGGCGCGCCACCCGCCGAATACCCGTGAGTTCCGGTTCCCGGAAATAATCACCGCCGCAAGCTCGCGTTTTGATGCGACCGTTTCTGCGGCGATGTCCAGTTCCCTGGCACAGGCGGCGACGCGTGCCTGCATGTCCTTGAGCAGCGCTTTCTGCTCCTCGTCCGGAGGGCGGGGCGGGTTGTAGCCGCCGTCATCCTGCGCCGACGCGGCAATCAGTTCGAGCAGCTGGCGGCCCACGCGGTTCACGAGTTTTGGCGGAACCCCCTGGATATCGGCCATTGCGGCTTCTGTTTCAGGCAGGTTCCAGGCGATATCGAGTAACACGTTATCGCGCATGATCCACTGGCGCGGACGATCGCGTTTGATCGCCTCGGCTTCACGCCAGGCGGCAAGACGTACTGCCGCAGCCCGTTTTCGACCTCGAAAATTACGGGCGCCTTTCAATCTTTCGACGGCCTGACTGTCCCCGATATCGTAAAGCGCCGGATCGAGCAGCCATTGCGAGTCTTCTCGTGCCCAGCCCAGCCGGCCCTTGTCTTCCAGCCGCTCTGACAGGATTTCGCAGGCTGGCAGCAGGTACTCGACGTCTTCAGCAGCGTACTCGAGGTATTCGTCGCGCAACGGCCGCTTGGACCAGTCCGCGCGGGTATGGGTCTTGTGAATCTCGACGTCGAACAGCTCCTTGACGAGACCCGCATAGCCCATCTGCGCCGGGTGGCCGAGCAGGCCAGCAGCGACCTGAGTGTCGAAAATCGACACAGGCATCGCGCCGGCCAGCTGGTAAATAACTTCGATATCCTGCCTGGCCGAATGCACGACCCAGTCGTGCGTCAGCATCTCTTTCCAGAACGCGTCTTGCGGATGCCCCGATAACGGATCGACGCACCAGATTTCATGCGGTGTCGAAATCTGTGTCAGGCAAAGCTGCGCGAAGTAGGTGCGTTCGCGCATGAACTCGGTATCGATACCGAGTTGTCCCTGCTTCTGCAGTTCCGGTACCAGGGAATCGGATTCTTCGACGATTTGATAGTGGGGCATTGAAAAGGCGTAGGCTAAATTCGGGCGTAGAGGTTAACATGCGAAGATCATGCTGGCTCTGCTGGAAACAATTCTCGACATCATTCGGTTGCGGAAAGGCCCCGACGCCATCCCATACTCCATGTTGTTGCTCGTCATCGTTGTTGCATTCTGGTTGTTTGTGGATGTGCTTGGCGGGCTTATCGTGCCCCGGTTTGGTGGCTTGTCTGCGTCCGGACTGGCGATCACTTTGCTGGGTCTGGTCATCTTCGCGATGATGGCAACGCTCGACGGCAAGAATGCGCGGATGGTACAGATGTTGACGGCAATGATCGGATGCAGCGCAGTGTTCGGTTTCGTGCTTACCCTGGTCCTGGCGGTTGCTCTGCGCTTTCAGGAGGTTGAGCCCCTTCCCGTGCTCGCCCTGCTGTCGGTCTGGGGCGTGACGTTGTTTTCCGTCGTCGTCGATGGTCATATATTATCCCGAACGCTGGAGCGCCCCCGGATACACGGCGTGATTGCCGCATTCCTCGTATTTGCGCTTCAGTTTTACCTCAGCGCAACCGTCAACCCTTCCACCGTCGCCGCCTAGTTCAGCATGCACATACACATACTCGGAATCTGCGGAACGTTCATGGGAGGCGTTGCCGCACTGGCGCGTGCCGCCGGACATGAGGTTACGGGGTGCGACCGCAACGTCTATCCGCCCATGAGCACGCAGCTCAAGTCACTGGGTATCAATATTCATGAAGGCATGGACGCCAGCCAGCTTGATATCAATCCCGACTGTGTCGTGGTTGGCAATGTCATGAGTCGTGGTGTCGAGGTGGTCGAAGCGATGCTGGATCGGGGCATGCCTTACAAGTCCGGGCCGGCATGGCTTGCAGAAAATGTTCTCAACGACCGTCATGTGCTGGCCGTCGCAGGAACACATGGCAAAACGACCACGTCCAGCATGCTCGCCTGGATACTTGAAGATGCCGGTCACGCACCCGGGTTTCTGATCGGCGGTATTCCGGCTGACTTCGGGACCTCGGCGCGCTTCGGTGAATCCGAGTATTTTGTCGTCGAGGCCGATGAGTACGACACGGCGTTCTTCGACAAGCGCGCCAAGTTCGTGCATTACCGCCCGCGCACACTGGTACTCAATAACCTCGAGTACGATCACGCCGACATCTACAAGGATATGGACGCCATCCTCTGGCAGTTCCACCAGCTGTTGCGCACAGTGCCGGGCGGCGGCCGTATTATCATGAACGGTGCCGACGAAAACCTGAGACAGCTTGTGGAGCAGGGCTGCTGGACGCCCATCGAGACGTTCAGCACGGCTGACGATACTGACTGGACTGCCCGCTTTGGCGACAAAGTTGAACGCCATATCGGGATGCGCGGTCCGGGCGGACGGGCTGCTGAAGCGCGGTGGAAAATCGGCGGTACCTATAACCTTGAGAACGCACTTGCCGCTGTTGCCGCGGCGGCATCAGCCGGCGTGTCGTTGGAGCAGGCCGTCGATTCGATGTCTCGGTTCGAAGGCGTGAAGCGCCGCATGGAACGCACCGCTACGGTCGCTAACATCGCGATTTACGACGACTTCGCACACCATCCGACCGCTATCGCAAAGTCCATCCGGTCAATGCGCAAGCGTTACCCGGGTCATCGGATCGTCGTCGCGATCGAACCGCGGTCCAATACGATGAAGCTCGGTGTGCATAACGAGCTACTTGCTGATTCCCTGCGGGATGCCGACCTGGTGTGGATGTTCCGGCCGGAAGGTATGCCTGACGATTTCGAGGATAACCTGCACAGCCTGGGCGGCAAGCTGCGCCTGTTCGATGACTATGACCGCCTGGTGAATGACATGTCGACGCGTGTGCTGGGTGGTGACCAGGTCGTGTTCATGAGCAATGGCGGTTTTGGTTCGGCCAGGCAGACGCTGACGGCGTTGCTGCAGCGCACTCGCGGCGGGCAGTCTTAAGTAACAGCTACCGGCTAGTATCCGATGCTGTCGCGCCGCGCACCTGGTCGCATGATAAGCATCTGTACGTCGCCGATGGCTCGCTCGGTAAAGGCGCCTTCGCAGTAACACAGATAAAACTGCCACATGCGAATGAACGCATCGGAGTACCCCAGTTCACGTACCTCGTCGATGCGAGCAAAGAAACGATCGTGCCAGTGCCGCAATGTGGTTGCGTAGTGCGGACCGATATCCTCGAGGTGGATCACGCGCATGTCGGTGTGTTCCGTCAGAGTTCGTGACATGTCGGTAACGGACGTCAGGCAGCCGCCAGGGAAGATGTAGCGCTTAATGAAGTCGACGCCGTTCTTGTAACTGTCGTAGCGCTGGTCAGCGATCGTAATCGCCTGTAATAACATCTGGCCGTCAGGCTTCAGCAGATCGCAGCATTTCCTGAAGAAGGTATCGTGATACTCGTGTCCGACAGCCTCGATCATCTCGACGGAGACAAGCTTGTCGAAACGCCCTTCGAGGTCACGATAGTCCTGAAACAGCAGTGTTATTTTGTCTTCCAGACCTGCATCGGAAATTGCCTGACGGGCATAGTCATGTTGCTGTTTCGAAATAGTGGTCGTGGTGACATGACAGCCATAATGTTCGGCTGCGTGAATAGCGAAGCCACCCCACCCGGTGCCAATCTCCATCACGGAGTCACCGTTCGACAGGTCCAGTTTCCTGCAGATGCGATCCAGCTTGTCAGTTGATGCTTTCTCCAGTGGTGTAACCGGCGTCTCGAAATATGCCGCTGAATACATCATCTTCGGGTCAAGCCAGAGTTGGTAGAAATCGTTACCGAGATCATAGTGCGCGGCGATGTTCTTGCGGCTTCCCTTGCGCGTGTTCCTGTTGAGCGCATGCAGCACTTTCTGCAGTGGTCGGGTCAGCCGGGCCATCCCCGAGTCCAGGCTCTGGAGAACATCCCGATTGCGCAGCAGAATTCGGAGCAGGTCGGTCAGGTCATTGGTAGCCCAGTAAGCGCTGATATAGGCATCTCCGGCTCCGATGGATCCGCCAAAAGCTATGTCGCTGTAGAACCCGGGATTATTTACGGTCAGTTGCGCGCTAATTGGAAAAGCGTCGGTCAGGTGACCGAAGGTGGTGCGCTCCCCTTTCTCGGTCACAACGATCTGTCCGAACTGGAGATGCTCTAGACGAGACAGGACAAGACGTCGCGCGAACCGGTCGATGAGGGAGGGTTTGGCGTTCTCATTAACACGTTCGGGTGCGTCTATCGCAGCGGATCTGGTATTCATCGGGCGGTTACCTCGGTCTTGTCGCCAGGGTGTTTGTAGACAGGACAGCGCTTGATCCAAAGGCGAAGCGCTTGCCAGTAGATCGCAAAGGTGATCCTCGCGGTCATGAAAGGAAAACGGATCAGCAGTCCCGCCAGGGAACGACCGGTGATCGGAGTTCGATCAAGGCTCAGTGTCGCATCGAAAAAGCGCTTGCCGTTCTTGGAGTTGGCCATAAAAATGGCGAGCCGGTCTGCCGGCGCAGACAGCACCCAGTTGTACTCGAGCTCCATGGGCATGAATGGCGAAACGTGCATTTTCTTCGTGGGCTGAAACCGCCATGACCTGGCCATCTTGGTTTCACTCCTGCAGTCCATGACGTAGGTGTCACGTTCGCCCCAGGGTGTGTTATTGACTTCGGCAACGATAAACTCGATCGTCTCGCCATCGTCTGCGAAGCAGTAGTAGAAACTCACCGGATTAAAACAGTAACCGAAGTACGACAGGTTGGTGAGCAATCGAATCGGTCCGTGAGGACGCGTACCTGTCTCCACTTCAATCAGGCCACGAACCGCGTCAGCCAGAGGTTCGTCCTCTGCACCCAAATGGTCGGCGCGCCGGAACCGCGCAAGTGCCCGCCGCGATACGGACCAGAACCAGCGTTTTTCGAATAAGGTCGGCAACTCATCAAGGTCCAGGTACATCATGAACAGGCGATAGCTGAACTGATGAACCGCGGGCTTTGTGCGCGTGTGTTTAACCCGCCCTTCGTAGATGCAGCTGTTCACTGGCAAGCCTCTCTTCGAAGTGCTGCAAAGCGTGCAGTGCGCTCACCACACCGTCTTCGTGGAACCCGTTTCGCCAGTAGGCGCCACAATAGAAGGTTCGATCGCAGTTGATGTCGGCCTGACGACCCTGCGCCCGCACGGCTTCCTGCGAATAGGTCGGATGTTCGTAACCGATTCGCTGAATGATTTTGGTCGGGTCGATGTGCCGGTCATTATTTAACGTGACCAGGTACTCGTTCTGAGTTTCGAGCCCCTGCAGGATATTCATGTTGTAGGTGACAGCGACGTGACGATCGGCGTTCTGCGGGATGTGGTAGTTCCATGCTGCCCAGGCGCGTTTTCTGGCGGGCATCAGGGAGCCGTCGGTATGCAGAATCGCCTCGTTTGCCTGATAGCGAATGGCACCCAGTACATCACGCTCGGCGTCTGTCGCATCGGCCAGTAAGGCCAGTGCCTGGTCGCTATGGCAGGCAACGAACACATAGTCGAAGTGCTCCTTGCCACCCGATGCCGAATGCAACTCAACACCGTCGCCGACTCGGCGCACGGATTGCACCGGGCTGTTGAGGCGAATGCGATCGCGATGTCCAGCGACGAGTTTGCTTACGTATTCACGGGAACCGCCCTTGATGACACGCCATGTGGGTCGGTTGGTGGTTTGCAGTAATCCATGATTGGCAAAGAAGCGCACCAGGAATTTGACGGGCATATCCAGAATCGCGACGGGCTCGGCAGACCAGATTGCCGCCGCCATGGGCACCAGGTACTGATCGGTGAACTCCGTGCTGTAGTTATTCCTGGCAAGGTACGCGCCGATGGTCTCGGATTCGTCGAGTTCTTCCACATGCTGCAGCGTGGCATCGTTGAAGCGCAGGATGTCGCGAATCATGCGGTAGAAAGCAGGGCGCAGAATGTTGCGGCGCTGGGCGAACAGGGAATTCAGGGATGAGCCTCCATATTCCAGCCCGCTGTCTTCGCTCTGAACGCTGAAGCTCATCACGCTCGGCTGCGACGCCTGCCCGATCTCATCCAGCAAACCGATGAAGTTAGGGTAGGTGCGGTCATTGAACACGATAAAGCCGGTGTCAATGGCGAGGCGTGTGCCGCCTTCTTCCACATCGACCGTATTCGTGTGGCCACCCACATAGGAGCCTGCCTCGAAGACCGTGACGTCGTGCTGTTTTCGCAGTTTGTAAGCGGCTACGTTGCCCGCTATTCCCGTGCCGATAATCGCAATTTTCATAGTGCTACCAACGCTGCGGTGCGCGCTTCAGCTTGGTCATGTCATAGCCCAGCGACTCAACAAACTCGAGGTGCTGGTTGTAATCCTGGTCCGAAATTGTCGGCGTGCGCGCCATGATCCAGACGTAATCTCGCGCCTGACGGCCGATGACCGTCTGGGTGTAATCGTCGTTGAGATAAACAATTCGGTAGTCTGCTTTGATAGGCCATACGAAACGCATGCCCCAGAGCGCATTGGTGTCTGTATCCAGCACGAACCCTTTTGGGTTGAACTCCTTGGCCTTGCCATCGAAGCCACCTTTCCTGAACGTAAACTGCGTGGCAATCGTGCCGTCGTCATTCAGAGTGTAGGTCTCAACCGGGTTGTACGCGTCTTTTTCGAGAAACGTCGGAATGTTGGCAATGACGTACCACGGCCCCATGAAACGATCTAGGTCGACCTCTTCAACTGTTTTCATTTCTGGTCCTTTTGAGGCACATCCGGCAATGCCGATGGCCAACAAGGAGATAATTAGAAAGCGTGTTTTGATACTCATATCAGGACAACTCATAGCGAATGATGTGACCGCCTTTCGCAACCGACTCGAGCCCCAGCCATTCGTCATCCTGCGAATACCAGAGTGTCAGATCAATTTCGTTGGCGGTCAATTTGAAGCGGGTTGCATCCACCGTCCGCCAGTTGGCGACACCGATACCCAGAATGACGAGCAGAGCGATGAGGTACGGATGCAGGTTCATTGGACGCGCGCCGCGATCCAGTTGCGACGTTTGCCCGGCATACCGTCCAGACTTTCGGACAGCCGCATCAGCACAGGCATTATGATCGCCCATCCAACGGCCAGGGCCAGATAAGCTGCAGTCGGATTCAACAGCACGATTCCACCCAGTTTCTGACCGGCGAGGTAGGTGGTAGGTCCGCCAAACAAACCAAAGATCGCGGCCACCCAAGGTTTGCCTCGCAGCCAGCGCATGGAGACATTGAGTGTCGTTGCAAACAACATCCACATCGTGATGATCCAGTACGGCGCAAGGTAGTCACTGAAAAGTCCTGACGGGTACGTTACCCAGCCAGCAGCGACGAGCAAGCTATCAAAGAACGCGCCGATGAGCGCGCAACTCAGAACCAGGACGATTTCCTCAAACGGCTTCCGAGCTGCGGAGAGATGAATCGCGAGCGCGATGCAGACGGCGAGGGGTCCAAGCCATGGCATTTGCTGTGCGCCGCCGATCACCGATGACAACCAGGCGATTTCAAACGCTGCGAAGTTGATGAGCATGAACATGTCAGACCTCCGCCTTGCGGAAGAGATAATGGCCTACGTACCACTCATGACCTTCATCATAGTCAAACAGCTCGGCACAGGCCATGAAGAATATACGCCACCGCTGCCACCATAGCGAAGCGTCTGCCTCGCCATAACATTCGGCCAGAACCGGCTTGATCGCGTCCTCATTGGCGTCCATTTTACTCAGCCATGCGTTGCAGGTTTTTGCGTAGTGCTGGCCATTCCAGTGCCAGCGCTTGTCAATGCTGAGGTTACCTGGGAAGCGCAATGGCAGGTCGGCGCTCGGCATGATGCCGCCGCTGAAAAAGTGCCTGCTCATCCAGTCAGCCGGACCCTTGTCGATGTATTCATAAGGAGTAGAGCGATGACAAAAAATGTGCATGAAGAAGCGGCCATTGGGTGATAGCCAGTTATCGATGCGGCGAAACAGCTCGCCGTAGTTGCGCATATGTTCGAACATTTCGATGGACACAACCCGATCAAAGCGTTGATCGGTTGCAAAGTCGTTCATGTCGCAGGTCACAACTTCAATGTTCTCTATTGCGCGTTCTTCGGCCCGCTCGACTATAAAGTCACGTTGCGATGTCGAGTTGGATACGGATATGACTGATGTATTGGGGAAGTGCTCGGCAATCCACAGCGACAACGAACCCCAACCACAGCCCAGGTCCAGAACCCGCATGCCATCAATAATACCGGCGCGACGCACCGTGAGCTCGAGTGCTGCCGTTTCCGCCTCGGAAAGACCGCCAACGCCTGCCGGCCAGTAGCAGCAGCTGTACTTGAGATGGTCGCCCATAACATGCGTGAAGAATTCGGCCGGCACCTCGTAGTGCTGCTCATTGGCCAGGTCCGGAACGTGCGCAACCGGCGACTCGTTCATCATTGCGACGAAGGAATTCAGGGCATTCGCCGCGAATTCCTCATCGCCGGAGTGGATCTCTTTACGTTTTGATTCGAGCAATCGTCGTATCCCGGCGCGAATTACGGCGTCGGGAAGCAGTCCTGATTCAGTCCAGCTGACGGCTCTTGCAGTTACGGCGCTCATGGCTGCCTCCAAAATCTGTTGCCGAGAAATATACGTTGTGGGTTTCCGGTCAACAATCGGGCTGGGAGGGTTGTTACATTCCCTTACAATTTGTCTTGGTTCAGCAAACTACTATGGCCTCATTACTGATCTCCGGCTCAAACACCATGCAACCTGTCATTCTCTGGTTTCGACGAAATCTACGCCTAGCGGACAATGCTGCGCTACAGGCGGCTGTAGAAGCCGGCTGTCCGATTATCCCCCTTTATATTCATGACGAGGAGGATCGCGGTAGCGCAAGCCGCTGGTGGCTGCACCATAGTCTCACCAATCTCGAACGCGATCTGCGCAAGCTGGGGGCGTCATTGCTGCTGCGTTCCGGTGATCCGCGACAGATACTTGCCGAGCTTGCAGCTCAGACCGGCGCAAAAGCGCTGTATTTCGCGCGGCGCCGCGAACCGGCGTGCACGAGGCAGGAAAGGGACGTTAGCGAGGTGCTCGAAGGACGAGTATCAATCGAGGTGTACGACGACAGCTTCCTGCATGCTCCGGAAACGGTCATGACGCAGTCCGATACACCGTATCGCGTATTTACTGCATTCTGGAAAACGGCGAGCGCTCTCGGAGAGCCCGGCCTTCCTGTACCCGCTCCCGAATCCATAGCTGTCGCGGACCCGATGCCCGAATCTCTCTCGATCGGCGATCTCGGGCTCTTGTCGGCCAGCGCGGAGCAGCAGCAAAATTACGCAGCGGCCTGGGTGCCCGGTGAAGCTGCCGGACTGCAGCGTGTCGACGACATTGAGTCGATATTGCGAGACTACCCTAGCTACCGCGATCGGCCTGACCTGGATGCAACCACCAGGTTGTCGCCTTACCTGTATTTTGGCGAGGTCAGCGTCCGCCAGGTCTGGCACACCGTTCGTCAGTTGGAGATGCCTCTTGGATCGGCGGCCGGTGGCGAAGCCTTGCTGCGCCAGCTGTACTGGCGCGACTTCAGCAGTTACCTGCTATGCCACTTCCCCGATTTGCCGGACAAGCCGCTGCGCAGTGAGTTCGAGCACTTCCCATGGTCGACCGACGAAACGCTGCTGCGCGCCTGGCAGGACGGCATGACGGGGTACCCGATTGTGGATGCCGGCATGCGCCAGCTTAAACAAACCGGCTGGATGCACAATCGTGTACGAATGATCGTAGCGTCATTTCTCGTCAAGGACCTTTTTGTGCCCTGGCAGGATGGCGCTGAGTGGTTTCTCGAGAACCTGGTCGATGCGGATCTGGCCAATAATTCTGCGAGCTGGCAGTGGGTCGCCGGCTGCGGCTCTGATGCTGCGCCGTATTTTCGAATCTTCAATCCGACCCTGCAGGGCCAGAAATTCGACCCGAACGGGAGCTATGTACGTCGTTGGGTACCGGACGTGGGACAGCCCTCCTACCCGGCACCGATCGTAGATCACGGTGAGGCTCGCCGGATGGCCCTTGATGCGTATCAGTCGATCAGGGGAATGCGGACCTCGAAACAGGCGCCCTGATCGCCAGACTTGCATAGTTTCAGCGTGCCGCCATGGGCTCTTGCGATCAGGGTAGCCAGGTAAAGGCCAAGCCCGGTTCCGCCCGATTCGCGCGCGCGAGACGGGTCGCTGCGGTAGAAGGGCTCGCCGATATGTTCGGCCTGATCCTTCGACAAACCCGGACCATTGTCTGCCACGTTCATCACGAGTTCGCTGCCGGTGGAGACGAACCGCAGGGTTATCGGTCCGTCCTCTGTCTTTGAATAGCGCAGCGCATTCGCAAGGAGATTCTTGAGTAACAGCGTGATACGCGCTTCATCGACCGATGCGGTGACCGGTGAGGGCGGATTCTCGACCCTGATTCTGTCCAGGTCCCGGGAGAAGAAGTCGTTTAACAGGTCATCGATCAGATCGCCGATCTCGACTCGCGATCTCGACAACTGCGCGTGTCGACTGTTTAGCCGTTCGGCCTCAAGCAGCGTGACGACGATCTTCTCCATCTCGGCGATTTCTGCTTTAAGGCTCTCCGCGTTTTCAGCGTCGTCAAGGAACTCCAGCTCCAGCCGCATTCTCGAGAGCGGCGTCCGTAACTCATGACTGATCCCGAGCAGCAGCGCCCGTTTCGCATCAAGCATGTTCTCGACGTCGCCAGCCATGCGGTTGATGTCCGCAGCAAGATCGCCGAGCTGGTCGCGACGTACTTTGGGAATGCGGAAGTCAAAGTTGCCTTGCCCAATGCGCTCGGCACCTTCACGAATCCCTTTAATTGGCCTGAACAGCGAGTTCACGGCTGCGTAGGCCAGAATCAGGAGAAACAGGCCCAGCCCCAGGACAAGCGGTACCAGCGCGGGCCCACTGGGTACCTCGGAGATTCTCGGCGTTGACACAACAATGTCGTAGCCACCCTGGCGTATGCGCAGGAAATCATGCTTGTCATAGGTCGCAAAATCGACACCCTGAAGCTCATCGGCAAATGCGTCCGAGTCCCCGCTGAACCTGGGGCTGGGCGCAAATTCGAGTTGCTCCAGCCGTGGAAATGCGGGATCCGACGCCCAGTCAACATCCGGCCCGAACATTCGAATATCGACAGGTACCTTTCGGGTTATCGCTAACGCCCGATCGATGCTCGGCGGTACGCCAATATCTTCGCGAACATAGCTGACATGCAATGACAGATGCCCGCTTATGAGTCCGCGAATCTGATCGCTGTTGTAAAAGCGCTGAACGGCCTTGAAGGTGCCGAATATGAAGGCGCTCCCGAGCACGAGGAAGATGACAAGCAGGCGAAACGACAGCGAACGCGAGAGGTTCCTAAGCATCGGTCAGCGGTATGCCAATAAATGAATAGCCCCGACCCCAGATCGTCTGGATAAAGCGTGCGGGCTTTACCGTGTCGCCAAGTTTCTGTCGCAGGCGGCTGACCATGATATCGACAGACCGAGTGAGAATAGCCGCATCAATGCCACGTAGTTCGCTCAGAATATCGTCGCGGGATAGTTTTCGCCCGTGACGCCTGGCGAGAATCAGGAGAAGTTCGAATTCCATCGACGTGAGGTCCACCAGGTCGCCATCGACGGTCACTGAGCGGGTCTCGGGCTCAATGGTCAGCCCTTCAAAGCAGAGCTTACCAACCGAGGGCCCGGCAATTTCCGA
>Ga0316201_10002691_pt1 | contig 12754 bp, 8 predicted proteins | sample CS6wburrow_MG_FD_204516 | JGI IMG/M metagenome (GOLD analysis project Ga0316201, IMG submission 204516) | Coastal sediment microbial communities from Delaware Bay, Delaware, United States - CS-6 worm burrow | ecosystem: Environmental > Aquatic > Marine > Coastal > Sediment | place: USA: Delaware... | reverse complement strand
GCGCGGGCGCTGCGCCGCCTGATGGTGCGCCATCCGCCGGCCAACAACCAGCGCATCGTCGCGCTGTTCCTGTCGATGGGGCATCACGACTCGCTGATTCACCGACTCAGCCAGACTTACCAGGACCGCTGGGAAGTCATGGGCAAGGCGCTCAACAGGCATTTGCCCGAATCCTCGCGCATCCCGTCGTTCGGCGGGACTTCCTACTGGGTCGAGGGTCCCGCCAGTCTCGATACGCGCAAGCTCAAGGAAAATGCGCGCGCGCATGGCATCCTGATCGAATCCGGCGATATTTGCTTCATGCAGGACGACCCACCGCAGAATTTCATTCGCCTGGGCTATTCGTCGATAGCCGCCAACCGCATCGAACCCGGCATCAAGCAGCTCGCCGCGCTGATCCACGAGATGATCTGACCCCCGTCATGCCGGCCTTGAGCCGGCATCCATTCCAGGGTCTGTTGGATTGCAGCAGCAAAGCCCATGAGGTTTTGCAGATTGATTCCCATCCCTGCTTCGCAATGGATGCCGGGGCAGGCCCGGCATGACGGACGAACTGGTATTAAGAATAGGTCGCAACTGGTACTACCACGAATCGACGATTGGCTTATTTTAGCGAGCCCTTAAAAACAGACCCCCGCGACGAGGACAGCAAAATGAAAATGACAACTGAAGAGGCTTTCATCAAGGTTCTGCAGATGCACGGCATCGAGCACGCCTTCGGAATTATCGGCTCCGCGATGATGCCAATATCAGACCTGTTCCCGACCGCGGGCATCAAGTTCTGGGATTGCGCGCACGAATGCAACGCCGGCATGAGCGCCGACGGCTACACCCGCGCCAGCGGCAAGATGTCGATGGCGATCGCGCAAAACGGCCCCGGCATCACCAACTTCGTGACCCCGGTCATGACCGCCTACTGGAACCACACGCCGCTGCTGCTGGTGACCCCGCAGGCGGCCAACAAGACCATCGAACAGGGCGGCTTCCAGGAAGTCAAGCAGATGGAAATTTTCGAAAACTGCGTCTGTTACCAGGAAGAAGTGCGCGATCCAAGCCGCATGGCCGAGGTCCTGAACCGGGTCATCGAAAATGCCTGGCGCGGCAGCGCGCCGGCGCAGATCAACATCCCGCGCGATTACTGGACCCAGGTCATCGATATCGAGCTGCCGCGGCCGATCGTGATGGAACGCTCCCCGGGCGGTAAAGCGGCCATCGCCAGCGCCGCCGCGCTGCTGAGCGAAGCCGAATTCCCGGTCATCCTGAACGGCGCCGGCGTGGTCCTGGCAGGCGGCATCGAGGCCTCGAAAAACCTGGCCGAACGACTCGACGCGCCGGTGTGCTGCAACTACCAGCACAACGATGCCTTCCCCGGTTCGCACCCGCTGGCCGCCGGGCCGCTCGGTTACAACGGCTCCAAGGCCGGCATGGAATTGATCGCCAGGGCAGATGTCGTGCTCGCGCTCGGAACGCGGCTGAACCCGTTCTCGACACTGCCGGGTTACGGCATCGACTACTGGCCGAAAAATGCCAAAATCATCCAGGTCGACATCAACGCCAGCCGTATCGGCCGCACCAAGAATGTCGACGTCGCTATCGTTGGCGATGCCAAACAGGTCGCCGAACAGATACTCGAGCAACTCGGCAGCCATGCGGGCGACGCGGGCCGCGATGCCCGTAAGGCGCTGATCGCCGAGACCAAGGAAAACTGGGCGCGTGAACTTGCCGAAATGATTTACGAGGAAGATACCGACGAGGGCATCACCTGGAACGAGCGTGCGCGCAACCGCGATCCGGATCGCATGTCGCCGCGTCAGGCCTGGCAGGCGATCATGAAGGCGATGCCGGAAAACGCGATAATGTCATCCGATATCGGTAACAACTGCGCCATCGGCAACGCCTACCCGAGCTTCGAGGAAGGCCGCAAATATCTCGCCCCGGGCTTGTTCGGTCCCTGCGGCTACGGTCTGCCGTCGATCCTCGGCGCCAAGATCGCGCGTCCCGACGTGCCCGCCATCGGCTTCGCCGGCGACGGCGCTTTCGGCATCTCGATGAATGAAATGACCGCCTGTGGGCGTAACGAGTGGCCGGCGATCACGATGATCATCTTCCGCAATTACCAGTGGGGCGCGGAAAAGCGCAACACCACGCTGTGGTATGACGATAATTTCGTCGGCACCGAACTCAACGTTGGCGTCGAGTACGCCCAGATCGCCGAGGCTTGCGGCGTCAAGGGTATCAAGGCGGAAACCATGGACGGCCTGACCGAGGCACTGAGAACCGCGGTCAAGGAGCAGATGGAAAACAATGTCACCACTTACATCGAGGTCGTGCTCAACCAGGAACTGGGCGAGCCCTTCCGCCGCGACGCAATGAAGGCGCCGGTGGCCGTTGCCGGCATCGACCCCAACGACATGAAACCGCAGCAGGGCAGCTGAGTTTAGCTCCCGTAAGGTCTCCCCGCGCGGTCATCCTCGCGCAAGCCGGGATCTTGCCATGATGCGGTAATTGCAGGATGCCCGCTTTTGCGGGCATTGGTTCCAGTCTGTCACCCCGGCCTCCGAGCCGGGGTCCACTCTTGTGCCGCGAGAACACTGGCCGGCAAGCCCTGCGGGCTTCCGGTTTTGCTTTCGGGAACCAATCTATAATGGATGCCGGCCTGCGCCGGCATGACAACCTGTTTTTAGCCGTAGTCGCCGTGGTCGGACTTATAACCTGATTTTGATCTGACCCGAATTTAAGTGTTGGCGGGCTTAGCGACGGTCGCTTTTGACGACTTCCTGCTCACCTTTCCCATCGAATACATGCCCCATTTCCTGCTCGGTATCGGCCAGCTCGCTATCGAGGATCTCGTTAATGATCTCGACCCGCCTGACTTCTCCAGATCCGGTCTGATCGGTGTCGTAATCGACAATACGCGGGGTAATAAGCACCACGATTTCGGTGCTGGAAATACCCTTGGAGCGGTTCGAAAACAGGCCACCAACAATCGGTATGTCGCCAAGCCCGGGCACACCCTCGCGCGTATTGTTGATCTGGTGCTTGATCAGGCCACCGAGAAACACGGTCTTACCGTCGGGCACGAGCATGCGGGTCGAAACCTTGGTGGTCGACTTGGCCGGAATACCGTCGTCGGATACCGCGCCGGTGCTGACCTCGGGAAAGATATCGAGCATGATGCGGCCGCTGCGATCGACGGTTGGGGTGACTTTAAGAATGACACCGGATTCCAGGAACTCGATACTTTCAGTCGTCACCTGGTTGATGGTCGTGGTCACCCGATAGCCGATCTCGGTACCGACCACGGTTTCCGCTTCGAGACCTTCCATCGCCAACAGCTTCGGCGTCGATATCGTGCGCAGACGCCCACGCTCCTTGAGCGCGTTCAAAACCAGGTCGACATCGCTATTGGTGTACTGTGCGAACAGACCAGCCGAGGCGGCATTGGCGAGCCCCTGTACCCCGAGCGCGCCGCTGCCGTCCGTGCTGCTGAACAGCTTCGCCCAGTCCAGACCATACGACTGATTGTCGGTCAGCGAGATCTCGAGAATTTTGGCTTCGATCATGATCTGCTTGGGTTCACGGTCGATTTCTACCAGCAACGCTTCCATGCGATCGAGGAACGGGGGCAGGTCTTCAATCACGAGTAAGTTGTTATCCGTCAGCGCCTTGATACTGCCGAATTCCGAAACGTAATTCTGTAGTATGGATTCGATTTCGCTGGTCGCAGTGTACTGCACCTGGAAAGAACGCACTTGCATGCGATCGTTCTGGCGAAGCTTGCCAGCATCCTCGCGCTCGATAACGAAGTAACTGTTGTTACGTTTTTCGACCGCAAATCCGGCTGACTCGGCGATCAGACTGACCGCTTCGACGGTATCCATGTCGTACAGATTAACCGACACGTCGCCGCTGACGCCCTCGGCAACAAAGATGTTCATGCGCTGCTCGCGCGACAGCATCTGCATGACTTCGCGGATATCGAGTTCCTGGATCGACAGCGAAATCTTGTCGGCCTGTGCGAGCGGAGTCACGGCTAAAAGCACCAGCAATGTCAGCAACAGGCGATGTAAGTAACAACCAGTCATCACCGCGTAAGCGGTGGTCCGGAGTCCCGGGATCTTACGAAGATAAAGTGATATCGCGGATAGCATTTCAAGATCCCCGCTTACGCGAGGATGACAAAGATTAAATACATAGCCTGGGCAGATTCGACTTAAAATTTTCTTCATCTCTGTCCCTGCTTTTTGATCTCAAAAGAATACTTCTTGCCGTCTCGCGCGAACACCGCCTTTCCTTCCAAGACAGCGATCAGCTTCATGCCCTCGACCTCTTCCCCCAGCGCGAGCAGCTTGCCGTCGACCACCACCATGGGTGCGACCTTCGATACCATGGTCGCGGTCAACTCGAGCTCGACTTCCTCGGGCGGCAAAATCACCACCTCCGGCCGCGGCGCAGGCGGTGGCGGCTTCAGCTTCAACACTTCTGGACGCGTGAACGGATTGTTCAATAGCGTTAGCATACTCGTCTCCGCGGCAAGCCCCCCGGGCCAGGGCGTGCAAGCCAGCATCAAAATCGGCAACGCTTTGCTAGGACGCATAATCCTGCACCATGCGGTAGGAAACCAGCGTCAGCTGCAGACTGAGTTCCGGGTTATCGAGCGCGTCCTGCTGGTCGGGGCGAATTTCGAATTTCTTGACCACGATATACCCGAGCTCATCGTTGACGGTCTGCAGCCACTTGAAAAAATCGTGGTAGTGCGCGTTAAGCTTGACCTCGAACAGGCTTTCGCGAAAGTTCTGTACCTGCTTACCGCTGCCCGGTTGCACGCTAAGGAGTTCCACCCTGGTCGCCCAGGACACTTTCTGCAACCGCCCGATGACGAAAGATTCCATCTGCTTTTCCGGTAACCGCGCCATGTCGCCGTGCAGTTGACGCGACAGCTCCTGCACCTCGGCGTCGATTTTCTGCAGCTGGCTGCCGAGGCTGTCGTTACTGGTCACGGCCTGCTGGAGCACCTGGTGACTGGCATGCAAGCCCCGGTATTGCTTGACCTGTGGCCACAGCAGGTAGGTAACCTCGACCAGTGAGACCAGCAGCACAATGCCGATCAGCATCATCGCCACGACCCGGGGTTCCGCATTTTCGAAAAAATCCTGCATCAGACCCTGCCCTGGCGCGCGGAAACGACGATATCGAGACTGAAGTCAACCACCTTGGTCTGGTTGACCTCGGTCTGGCTCGAACTGACGATACGCACGTGCTCGATTTCGGGCTGCTGCGTCAGGTTGAGCACGAATTTCGACATCGCGACGTGGTCCAACGCCTGTCCTTGAATATTCATTTGGGTCTCGATCTTCCAGGTTTCTTCCGGCCTGTTCTGGTTATCGGCAGGGATCACGATAAAGTAACCCGTACTGACCGCTTGTTGACGTTCCTCGACCGGGGTGCCGGCGCGGCGAAACTTCCAGTTGGTCAACCAGACCTCCGGGCCGGGCAAGGAGCGATCGATCATGACGAACATTTGCTCGGCCGAGGCGCCGCTGCGCAGGCCGCTGAGCAGGTCGAGTTGCTGCTTCAGGTTCTTTTTCTGCTGGTTGAGCTGTTCCAGCTGCTGGCGGTTGGCGGTACTGATTTCGCGCTGCGCCTGGAAGTACTGAATCTTCTGGTCGATTTGCGCATTGGCTTCACGCAGCAGCACGAAGGCGGCAACGAACAGGATTGTCAGCAACACCAACGCGAAACCGGTAAGCTTGAACCAGCGCATGAACAGCAGGCGCTTACGTAAATCGTCGGGAAACAGGTCGATTTCATTCATTCGACAATTGCCCTCTCAGCGCCAGCCCCATCGCGATCGATATGTCCGAAAACAGGCCTTCCCACGGAATCCGGGTATCGTCGTTTTCATCCTGGAATACCTGGTTGAACTCGGTCTGACCGTCGGGCTGCTCCAGGTCGAGCAACGACATCAGTACCGGCTGCGCGCCCGGCCAGTGCGCCAGGCTGCCGAGCAGGCAAACCCGGCTGACCGGCACCCCGTGGGTTTCGGCCGCGGTAAACACCAGCACCCGGTTGATTTCATTGACCAGGTCGAGAAAACAGGGTTTGACGATCTCGAGCAGGGTTGCCGAGACGTCCTGCCCGGCACCGTCGCCGATCGCGCGCGCCAGCGGCTGCTTGTCGAGCCCGTGATCGCGCACCAGCGCAAGCGCTGATTCAGCCGAGATATCGAGTTCAGCCGATATCCGTTCGAGCAACAGGTTTTCACCGAAAGCCACCGACTGGTTGAACAGCAGCCGCCGGCCCGATATCACGGTGAGATAGGATTCGTCGCGGTAGGTATGGATCAGCAGCACGTTGTCGGCGGCGTGGCCGGTATAGAGCGCGCTGACGACCCGGCGCAGCGCGGTCGGCGCGATGTCGAGCGCATCGACCTCCAGCCCGCAGCCGATCAGCACGTTCAACAGGCGCGTGACCTTTTCCCTGGCGGAGATGGTGGCGACCACCATATGCTCTTCGTCACCCGGGTTGGCGCGCACCGGCACGTAATCGACGACATAATCCTCGATCGATCCGTCGATACGCCCGGCGAGCATACGCACGACTTCGGCATCGACATCGCTGACACTCGATTTGTAGGTCAACAGCATGATCTTGACATCTTCCCAGGGCATTAGCGCGACCACCCGTTTGCCCTTGAAGTTTTTTTGCCTGAGCGCCTTCGTGATCAGGGATTTCAATTGTTTCGGTGAGTCCAGCAGTTTTTCGCGCCCGCCCGGGTACTCGATCGAACTCTTGGCATAAATCGAGTAGCGCCCATGCTCCAGCGGGCGAATCTGGCACAGGTGAATCCGGTCGGCGCCGATATCGAGGCCGATCAGGCCCGGTACCGAGGTTTTAACCGGGGATGCAGCCTTCTGCCTGAATCTTTGTAACATCGTCATCGGCAGCTAAACCGCGGCGCACTGAAATTTCGGGAACAGCATGTTGACCACGCCGTTCAACTGTTCGGCGACCACCACATCGATGGCCTCGCAATGCCCGGTATCGAGCCCGGTTGCGTCCCAGGCCCGGTTATCGGCCCTGATTAGCACCTCGTCCAGCGGCATGTTATCGGCAAAAGCGTTACCGATCAGGGTCGCGATATGGGTAATAGCCGTTTCCAGGAAATAGTCGGCCGCGGGATCGAGTTCGAGATGGTTCCTGATCACCATGACGTGGCTCTCGGGCAGCCGCCAGTTTTGCATCAACATCGCCGCCACCTGGGCATGGTCGAACCCGAGCACTTCGCGCTCGACCAGGTGCAAGGGCTTGCCGGATTCATTGGCCTGGCGCTGGGCCCGCTGCGCCAGCACCGGCACCGACTGGTACATGATCAGGTGTCCGATGCCACTCAGCAGACCGGCGACGAACATGCGCTCGCTGTCCATCAGCTTGCACTCACCGGCAAGGTCGCGCGCGGCGATGGCGCGGTAAACGCTGCGCAGCCAGAACTGTTTCACATCGAGATGCTCGCACTCGTAGTCGCCGAGCGCGTCGGCGATCGCCGTCGTCAGGATCAAATCCTCGACTTGCTGTACCCCGAGAATCGATACCGCGTGGTTGACGGTATCGATCTTCGCGGCAAAACCGAAGTAGGCGCTGTTGACGATACGCAACAGGCGCGCGGTCAGCCCGGGATCGTAAACGATCAGCTGCGCGATATCCTGCAACGAATAGTCGTGGGTCGCGAGAATTTCCTTCAGCCGCCAGTAAATATCCGGCAGCGATATCAGGTTCGCCTCGATCGTGACCTTGTTCCAGTTGCTACTCATAGGGGTTAGTCCAGTTCAGGTACCTTGTAAATAGATCGGCCGATGCGGGGAATTCCTTAGAATTCAGTGCAATACGCTCATGCCGCGCCGCTGCCCGCCTGGTCGGCACTGGCGTCCTGGTTCCATAAAGTCTGGGTGCTGAGATGGACGTCGTTGGGGTCCTGCAGCACGCTGACGACGATATTCGGCGGCGCCGGGTTGGCGTCCTTCAGGCTTTTCGCCCGGTAAAGCGCGAGGTCAGCCTGCTTGTAGAGCTGCCGATAGGAAACCTCGATATCGGGCGGCACGCTCGCAACCCCGATACTGAGGCTGGCCCTGACCACCTCGTCACATTTACTTGCGGCGTTTAATTCGCAAAATTTCTTCAGCGCCCGAATCGCGATGACGCGGGGCTCGAGATCGGCGAAGATCAGCGCAAATTCATCGCCTCCCATACGCACCAGGCTGCCGTGCTCGCCGATCACGCCATGGAAGGCCTGGCCGATGTGCTCTAGCACCTGGTCCCCGCTTTCGTGCCCGCAAACGTCGTTGATCGTCTTGAAATCGTCGACGTCGAGCAGCATGAAATGGAATTGATTCTGGTTTTCGCGGCAACGCTCGAGGTAACGATCGAACTTCAGGTCGAAATAACGCCGGTTCCAGGCGCCGGTCAGCGGATCGCGATTCGACAGATCGACAATGCGGTCGTGCGCCACCACGAGGTCGTGCTGCGCGGCGATATCGTGCTTGCGCAACTCGACGTTGCGTGCCACCAGTAACAGGCTGACCGCGCCGGCGCCGAGCATGATGAATTGCAGGGTCCACAGGCTCTGATCGGCGAAATCGAACTGCGCCTCGATGGTCGAGAAAGTGAACATCAGGTAGATCAGCAGCGTCACCGCGAGCCCTTCACCGAGACCCCAGGACATCATCGGCACGACGATGAACAGCATCGCGACACTGGCGAACAGCATCGGGTGGAAATTGCCCTGGTAATGCGCCAACAGCACGAAAGCGCTGCCCGAGACCACCAGCAGCGTGACGCCGAGCAGATGCAGCGCGCGCGGGTCGGCGACCGCGCGCGCGGAGAAAACCATGTTGAGCGACAACAGCACCAGGATCGCGCTGGTATAAAGGTACATCGGATCGAGCGCGAACTTGACGTAGAACAGGGCTTCGACCGCCAGTATCCCCATGATCACGATACTCATCGCCACCAGGCCCCGGCGCGCCTCCTCGACCGATTTCTTGCGCGCGAAACGGGTCAGCTCGGGCGAATCGTAGCGCGTGCTGGACCACACCGAATGCAGGAATCGGGGAAGAACGGTTTTCATGCAGCTTCGTCCTGGCAAATATTCATCAGATTCCATCTCGCGCAACTACCCTGTGTTATATCGGCAGCAGGTTGTTTTTCATTAATTATCATGGTGCAAGCAACCACGCGCCGACCGGGTAAAAGAATACGCCCGAGACGCCCGACTCGGAGTACCACTCGACTTCCGTATTGGCATCGACATTGGCGTGCATCGTCACCAGGTCGGAGCCGCCGGCCTCGGCTTCCTGCAGCTGCAGGAAACGGTCCAGGCCGGAGCCGACCGCGCGCACGCCGACCGTGTTTTCCGAGCCGATAGTGTCGTTGGTGATGACGAATTGCGTCACCGAGTTCGGCGGCACGGCGAGCGCCGATATGTCCTTGACGCCCCAGGCCGCGGTCGGCGTCGAGCGCGCGCTGGTGCCGCCGAGCTCGGTCCAGCTGCCGGGCGGCGTGCTCCAGTAGCCGAGAACATGAAAACTGATACCCGATACCGTCTCCGCGTACACCTGCACATTGCTGCTGGCATCGGCCTGGACCATCAGCGAGACCGCGTCGACGCCGCCGCTTTCGGCCTCGTGCAGATCAAAGCGGCGGTTGATGCCGGAGCCGACCGCGCGCAGGCCCACCTGACGCTCGGCGCCGGTGTTAGAATTCTGCAGTACGATCTCGGCGATCTGGTTCGGTCCGACCCCAAGGGCGGCGAGATTGCGGTTGTGCCAGACCGCGTCGTCGTTAGGCGTGAACGAATCGAACAGCTCGACGTAGGTGCCGGTATTCCAGTAGCCGAGCAGGACGAAAGTCACGTCGCCGGTCTTGCTCGAGTAGTGCTGGATGCGGCTGCTCGCATCCGCCTGAACGTGCATCGTCAGCGCATCGACGCCGCCCGCCTCAGCTTCGTGCAGCAGGAAGCGCCGGTCGAGCGCCGAGCCGACCGCGCGCACACCGCCCCACTGTTCCTTGCCGGCGTCGGCGTTCAGCACCGCGACTTCGACCACGGCATCGGCCGGCACGCCGAACGGTGCCATATCGACCGTCTCCCAGGTATCGGTAGCGGTCGCGCTCCAGGGCCGGTGCAGTTCGTAATAACCCGGCACCGGCGGCGCGCTGGCGGCATAGAGGTCGGCTATTTCGTCGGCGCCGAGCGCGCGGTTATAGATGCGCACTTCGTCGAGGATGCCGTTGAAGAAGCGTTCGGCGGTGCCGTTGGCGCCGAGCGTAACCGGCACCGCCGGGTTGGTATCGAGTGCGCCGCCGACCGCGTGCGCCCGGCTCGCGACCTCGACGCCGTCGAGGAAGAGCCGCATCGTGCCGCTCGCATTATCATAGGTCGCGGTCGCGAGATACCAGGTGCCAGTCGCGAGATTGACGCTGGAGTCGGCCAGCGTCGTGGTGGTGCCGCCGGCCTTGATGCGCATGCGTAAAAAGCGATCCGCGCCGGAATTGCTCGAGCTCAATTGCCACCAGGCGTCGGCTTCGGCGGTGCCGGACGCCTTGGATATGATGCGCTCGTCGTCGGTCGTCAGGGCTTCCGCGTTGAACCAGCCCATCATCGTGATTCCGCTGCCGACAACGTCGAACGTGCCGACATCGACATAATCGTTGCTGCCGTCGAAATCGAGTCCACCGGCGTCGACCCCCGGTGCCGCAACAGGGCCGTTATTCCAGGTGCCGTCGTTATCGCCCTCGGAGTCGACCGCGGTCGGACCGACAGTTTCGTCGAGCTTCCAGTGCGCGAACGGACTCAGGTCGATGTTGGCACCCTCGGCCCATTCGAGCGAGCGCCGCAGGATCGTCAGGCCGTCGGCGCTGAGCGTGCTGACGTCGAGGTTGTCCCACGGCATCTGCGCGCGCCGTGCCGGCGTGTTCTCGCCGATCGACGTCATCGCGCCGGCGTCGAGCGTGACCAGGCCGCCGAGCGGTGAAATCGCTCCGCTGCTCCAGGTGCCAATCTGGTCGAGATCCGCGGCCAGCGTGCCGACCGCGCCGCCGGAGGTCTGGTCCGAGGTATACAGCGTCACCTGGCCGCCGCCGAACGGCTGCGTGATGTAGTGGCTGGCGACCGTGTTCAACGCTGCGTTGGTCGAACTGATGTAACGCACCGTGGAGAAACCGAAATCGTCGTGCAGCCCGGTGTTGGCGTTGACCACGCCGATGTTGGCCTTGAACAGCTTGGAACCGACGCTGGCGGCCACCGCCGTCGCCGCAACGTAGGCAACGCTGTTGGCAACGATCGCGGTCTGGTAGTCGGCGAGCGGCGCGTCGTCGTCGATCAAATTAACCGTGTAACCCCAGGACTCGAACAGCGCCTGCTTCGCCGTGTCGGACGGACCGAGGCTGCCGGGGCCCGGCACCACAAACAGCAGCTGCTGTTCCGGCGGTGGTGGCGTGATACCCGCGCCCCATTCGAGCGCGCGCTGCATGATGCTGCGGCCGTCGTCGGTGAGCTGATTGATATCGAAGGTGCCGCCGCCCCACGGCAACTGTACCCGCCGGCCCGCGGCCGGGCCGCCGCCCGACATCTCGTCGCCCGGGTCGAGCGTGGCGAGCGACGGGTTCCACAGGCTGCCGGTGTTGAGGGATTCACCGAGTGTCTGCAGTCCTGGCGCGATACCGCCCGAAAGCATGTGCACCGACTGGTCGCTCAGAGCGAACGCGAGCAAGCCGGGGGTGAACGGCTGGGTGATGTAATGGGAGTTGTCGATCACATCGATCTCGCGGAGACTCTTGAAAATCTTGTCGTTAGCGAAACCAAGCTCGTCGACCTGTTCACCCTCCTCGTTGACCACGCCGATGGCCGCGTCGCGTAACTTGGTGCCGAGATTCGACGAAGTGATCTCCTGGGGGATATAGGCGACATCATTAGCCGCGGTGGCGGCATCAAAATTCGCCTCCGAATCGCTCTCGTCGATCAGGTTGACCGTATAACCCCAGCCTTCGATCAGGGCCTTCTTCGCATCTTCCTGCGCGGTCAGGCTGACGGGATCGACGACCACCAGTAACACGTTGGCGAGGCTGGTCTTGTCGGCGCCGGCGCCCCAGGCGAGCGCGCGCTGCACCAGCAGGCGGCCGTTGGCATTGAGGTAATCCCAGTTGAAGCGGTAGCGCGTGCCGAGCGGCAGCATCACGCGGCGGCCGGCGGCATTGCCACCGCCTTCCATCGCCGCGCCCTTGTCGAGCGCGATCAGCGCCGCGGCGCCGGCGATATCCGCGAGCTGCTGCTGTTCCGCGCCGAGACTACCCGACGCGCTCAACTGCTCCATGCCGCCGGCGTAGATCTCGAGATCGCCGACGGCGAACGGCCGCGTGATGTAGTGATCGGTGCTGCTGACGTTGATCGACTCGCCGACCGGATGCGCGCTGCCCGAGGCGAGCCCGAGATCCGGGTTGTAATCCCCGTCCTGGCTGACGACGCCGATCGGCGCGTTCGCGAGCTTGGTACCCAGCGTATTGGAGTTCACCGTCTCGGACACGAAGACTACGTCGTTGTCGGCAAACCCGGTGTCGAAGGATGACTGGTTCGCGCTTTCGCTGATCACGTTGACCGTGTAACCCCAGGATTCGAACAGGTCCTTCGCCTGCTGGTCCTCGGCGACGAGCACGGTTGGGTTGACCACGACCATCAGCAGGTTGCCGCTGCCCTGTGGCGTGG